>Ga0265298_10000430_pt1 | contig 62502 bp, 91 predicted proteins | sample AusTroGonzalo_MG_3_FD_193486 | JGI IMG/M metagenome (GOLD analysis project Ga0265298, IMG submission 193486) | Bovine rumen microbial communities from tropical cattle in Woodstock, Queensland, Australia - Gonzalo_01 | ecosystem: Host-associated > Mammals > Digestive system > Stomach > Rumen ... | reverse complement strand
GCCATGAAGAATGCCTCCAGCATCTCCTCAAGGCTTGACAGGGCCATCTCCAGGTGCAACAGGCTCCAGGAAGGACCTTGTGGCAGCACTCTGTGCACCCTGAGCCAGCATTTTGCAGGGGGGGGGGTGGTACACTGGCACCCCCTGGAACAGAAAAGGCCCACAGGGGCCACTATTAGAGAATGTAGTCGGGGAGGCTACAAAAAGGGCCCCAGGGGAGCAATCCCCTGGGGTTCTTCCTATCCCCTCCTGATGTGCTTCAGTTTGGTCCCCAGCCACTTCTCCAGTGCACTGGCCTCTGCATCACTCAGGGGAGGGGCCCCACACCATCCAAGGTGCCACTGGAGCAGCAGTGGGACATTCTCCAGGCTCCCTTCCACAAGTGGGGCACAGACAGGGTTGTCCTTCAGTTCCTGGATGATGGCCACTGCCATCTCCTGCACTGGCCCAGGCACATAGTGGATGCCACCTGTGCTGTCCACCACTGTCTTCTTTATGGCAAGTTCCTGGCCAATGTGGTCATGGACCTGGTCATTTACCATACTGAACAGGAATGACCTTGCATCCCTCATTTGCAGGCAGTGCAGGTTGGCAAGCCCAGGCACCTCCCCTGTCAGTTTGCAGTCCAGGATGCCCTGCCTGTCAGACACTGGCTCCTTCCTCATGGTGTCATCCTTCTTCATCTTTTTCAATATCCTTGATCTTCTTCTCCAGTGCCCTGACATTCTCACTGGACAGGTTGCAGCACTTCAGGCACACAGGCCCTCCATCTACAGGGGATGGGATGCACCATGTGGGCTCCTTGCACTTGATGCAGACCTTATGCACAAGGCCCAGGGCCATCAGGGTGGTTGTCTTGCATGTTATTGTGCTAGCTTCTGCCATGGTTCCTTCCTGCCTGTCATCTTCATGAAGTGGCCTGTGGTCTCACTGTCCCACTCCTCTTCACTTGTTTCGCCTGCCATCACCATACTCCTCAATTTGTCCATTGTGACAGCCCCCTCCTTCAGGGAGGCAGTGGTCACCTTCCTCCTGCATCTTTTCAGGTGGTTCTTCCAGCAGTTGTGAGTGTGCCCTCCCTTCCTGTTTGGCTTGTAGTAGATGTCACAGGTGGTCTCACCTGACTGCTCAATGGCAGGGCCTACAAGCCTGAACAGGGGAGGGGCAGGCCACCCCTCATAGGCAGGATGCACAATGGTGTACCATGAGAACTTATTGTCACTCATCACTTGTCCCACTGCTGCTGTGCCTTGATACATATTGGGTCACATACCCTTGATACATCCTCCTCAAGGTCTGTGAGCATCCTCCTCAGCTCTGTGCCACCATATCCCAAATAGTCAAGTTCCATCAGTCCCTGTCTTGCAAGGGAGAGGTGTGGGCACTGGCTGCCATCTGGTCCTGGCACAGTGGTCTTCTGGAGCTGCACTATGATGGCCCTGGCACAGTCCCCTGCAACTATGTCCTGCATGCCTTCTATGGTCTCTTCAACCTTCTGGAGTTTTTCCTTGTCTAGTTGCATTATTCCCTCCAGTTCCCCTGCACAGGGAACAGCATGCCTGCCACTGCATAGGCCCTCATGTTCTTGTCCACAACAGATGTGGCCTTCTCCCACACAGCCCTGAACATGTTCACCAGTTCATCCTTGAGGATTCCCTTGGCATCAAGTGACTGCTTCAGGTTTATCAGGCTGAACTCCTTCTGGGCAGTGAACACCCTCTTCTCATAGTGGGTGCTGGTGCCACCATTGACAGCCTTGTCCAGGCCAGTCCTCTCTGTCCTGTCCACATGTTTCACATCACATGCAACCTTGGCCTCCACAGAGACCACCATGCTGTACCCATGGAACATCCACCTGCACTCTGTGCCCCTACCATGCATGATGGAGTAGGCATCAACCAGGAACCCTTCCAGCACCTTCCTGTATTCCAGGACCCACAGGCAGTCCTTGCATGCCTGGTAGTATCCAGCCTTCCTGGATTCCCCACAGATGGGGCACTTGTGAAGCCTGTCCTTGTAGCCCTTCCTGGGCCTCTTCCATGCCCAGTGGAGGTGTGGGTATGCCTTCTTGTACTTTTTCTTGTCTGCCCTTGTGGGCTTTATATATCTTTTTGCCATCTTGTCCTCATCATTGCTTTGCCTAGCATCTCACCAAGTCCATGGTGGACCATTATGGTCTCATGCAGCCTTGGGTGGTGCTCCCTTGCATACAGCACATTCCTCATGTCCCCATGTGCAATTGGGACAGGGCAGAACATACAGCCAGTCCTGCTGAGCCCTGCCCTGTACATTGGTGACAGTTCAATCCTGTTGTCCTTGATGTACTGCATGACATCCTCACCTGCCCAGAGTGCCAGTGGTGTGCTCTTGTGCCTGCCACCATGGATGGAGTTGCAGCCACCCCTCATCCACCCCACAGCCCTCCTGAAGGATTCCTCTGCCCTTGTGCCAATGAATGGACTCCTCCCTGTCTCTCTCTCATAGTTTTTCAGGGGTCTCTCCTTCATCAGTTCACAGCACACAGGGCTGATCTTGACACCACACCCCAGCAGGTAGGCCCACTTCCTGAACCTGGCCCTGTACCTGCTCTGCTTCCCTTCTGTGTCCAGCCCAAGGAGGCCATTGACAGCATACCTGCAGCCATTCTGTGCATCCCTGATGTACATGGCCACCTCCTTGCTGGGGAAGACTATGCCATCCTCCCTGATTATCCTGGGGAAGTGCTTGACTGGGTACACCTCTGTGACATTGCTGAACTGCCTCACAAACTTCACCTGCTCTGGGAACTCAATGCCTGTGTTGGCAAACACTGCAGGCACACCAGGATACAAGGACCTCACAAGGTGCAGGAGCACAGTGGAGTCCTTGCCACCACTGAATGAGACATACACACCATCCTCACCCTCATGCTCCACAAACTCATGGACCACATCTATTGCATGCTGCAGTTTCCAGGCATAGGGCATGTGCTGGAGTCTCCTCAGTTCTGAGGCAGGCTCCTTCTTCAGTTCTGCAATGATGTCACTGTCATCCATGATCTACTCCACTTATACATAGGAAGTGGCAGGGCCATGCCTGTCACTTCACCCATGTCTCCACAAGCACCTTGTCACCTGTGTTGCACATCCTGCTCATGCCTCCTCCTTCTTACTGTCCAACACTTTGGCACTGCATCTCTTGTTCATGAGGTACTTCTTGTTTGCCCTGTAGAATATGTCCTTGTGGGTGGCATAGTAGTGCCTCTGTGCTGCCCTCTTCTCCTCAATGGGGGCCTCACCCCATCTCAGGTTGGAGACTGCATTGTTGGCAGGGTCATTGTCAAGGTGGTGCACCCTGGAAAATCCCCCAGGATTGGGGAGGAATGCCCCTGCAACAATCCTGGCAGCAGAGACCTTCACCCTACCCCTGTCTGTGGTGATGGTGATGGTCCCATCCTTCCGGACCTTCAGGACATGGTACATTGGCAGTGCCCTTGCATTGTGGACAGCCTTGAAAATCATCCCATCCTGTGTCACCCAGAGCCCAGGATTGGCAGGGACAGCACCTGGGGGCAGTGTGCCTGTGAATCTGTGTGTCATGCCCCCTCCTTCACCAGCCTGTAGGAGGCATACCTCTTGCCATTCCTCTCGTCATGGATGATGTCTGTCCTGATGTTCATCCCCTGCTTCTTGAGGTCTGCAATCCTGGCCCCAAGCCTGAAGCACCCATACAGGTTGAGTGCATCAATGGGTGTGATGCTCTTGCCAGATTCCAGGTATTCCCTGATGCTGTCACACTGTGTCTTCATCTGCTGCCTCCTTCATGAAGGTTCTCACCCTGCCAAATTCCTTGAGGACCAGTGTGAACATGCTGCCACCATCAGCCCTGTCTGTGTAGTAGCCCAGCAACTTGTTCTCTGTGGGGTACCTGTCATACCCAAACTTCTTGGGGTCCTTTGTGGGGTCTGTGTAAATCTTGTAGCAGTTGGTGCTGTACAGGTGCTCAATGATGAGGTCACCTTCCTTCACATCCCAGTATTCACACACCTTTGCCTTGAACTGCTCATGGGTCATACTTTCACCCCCTTCTTCTGCCACCAGTTTGTAGGAGGCATACCTCTTGCCATTCCTGGGGTCATTGATGATGTCTGTGTGGATGTGCATGCCCTGCTTCTTCAGGTCAGCTATCCTGGCACCAAGCCTGAAGCATCCATACAGGTTGAGGGCATCAATGGGTGTGATGCTCTTGCCAGATTCCAGGTGCTCCCTGATGTTGTCACACTGTGTCTTCATCTGCTGCCTCCTTGTCCTGCAGTCCTACTGTGATCTTGATGTGGTGCAGTTTCCCTGCATCATCCCTCATTGCCTTCTCTGTCCTATCCAGCCACTTCATCAGGTTCACCTCCTCTGTGATGGTCAGTGGTGGCATCCAGTAGCTGCCACCTGCATGCAGGGTCCTCCTGAGCAAGAGGATGGCATTCTCCCTGGCCTCCACCTCCACTGGTGTCCCAGAGAACATGGAGCAGACCCTGTCCACAACCTCTGCAAGGGCTCCCTCAGGGACCACCTTCATAACTGGCCCTTCCTTGGTGTCAACCCTCTCCTGTGTGTAGGCTGCAGTTGCATATCTCCTGGCATTCACATCCTTGATGATCCTCATGGTGAGGACTCCCTCAAGGCTGTCCAGTGGCATCCTGATGTCCCTGTTCACTGACAGGATGACTGTCTGCCTTCCCATCATGCCCCTTCCTTGTATCCATCTGGATACAGTTCAATGTTGATGACAGGCATGACCATCAGGAGCATCTCCACTTCCCCTGCCCCTGGCCATGCATCCAGTGTTCTCCTGTCTGCAGTGGCATCCTTCAGGCCATTGAACCAGTAGTGCCTGTAGCTGCTGTCAGGGATTCCCAGGGCCCTGTATATCTTCTCCACCCTCTGCAGGATGTCAAAGGCAAACCATGGCCTCAGGCTCATGGATGCAGGCCCATTCTTGAACTGTGCAGGGATCACACTGTCTGTGTCCGGCCAGTCACTTGCAGACATGTCCCAGCCCTCTTCCATGTGCTGCTTCCTTGCCACATCTGCTGGCAGCCAGAATGCCTCTGAGTCAATGTTCCAGGCCTGCCCAGTCAGGGCTGAGAGAGCACTGATGTGCTCGCTGTCCAGGAGCACCCTCAGGAAGATGTGCCTGTCAGTGGCCTCTGCCTGGTACTTGCCAGAGGGCAGGTGCTTCAAGTTGATGCAGTGCAGGTCATGCTTGCACTCCTCCCCTGTGCAGAGGACCAGTGCATCCAGCAGCCCCCTGGCCCAGTCAGTCTGCTCTGTGTCCACAGGGGCAGGTGCTGTCTTTGCTGGCTTCTCCACCCTTGCTGGCTTCAATGTCTTTTTGTCTGGTATATTAAAGAATCCCATGTGTGCACCTCTCCACAATGATATAGGCTGCAACAAGGGCAACTGCCCCTGCAGATGCCATGATCCTGCCCATGGCCTCCTTCACCTTCCTGTTCCTGGTCCAGCCTCCCCTGGGCCTGTATTCCCTGATGTCCATCTATGCCTCCTCCACATTGCACTGCACATTGATTGTGAGGGGCTCCCTCACCTGCATCTGGATGGCAGTGTACTTCACCCCTGGGTTCTCTCTGGACCTTGCCTCCCCTCTCCTCACATCCACCTTCCTGAAGGCCTTCTGGATGTCCTCCATGAGGCATGTGACATCATTGTCACTGGTGGATGCAGGGATGGCTGCAACAAGGACATGGGTGCCAGTCTGTTTCATTGTGAACCACTTCATGGCCACCAGTGGGATGCTGGAGTTCTTGATGATGCCCCAGGCCCTCAGTTCCATCTTGTGCTCATAGGCTGTCAGTTTCATGGTGTCACCTCCTTCAGTTGGTGGTCATACTCATTATTGCACATGGTGTGCCCCCTACATGTTGATGTATCCAACATCCCTGAAGGTGTCAAGGACAAACTGGACCTGGTAGATGTAGGACCAGCCCAGCAGGTTCCTGCTGGATGCCTTCTGGCTGGGCCCAATGTCAACATGCATGGACAGGCACCCAGGCTCCCCTTCCAGGTGGATCTTGGGCTTGCCATCTCCCCTGTCTGTCATGCCCCAGCCCAGGCTGTACCCAATGAGGTCTGCAATGAACTGGGTGATGGGCATCTCCTGGATGGCCTGTGCATCCTGGAGGTCCTGTGTGATGGTGTCAAGGATCTTGGTTGTGTTGATGTTCTGCTGTCCCATGCTAGGCTCTCCTTACCCATTGGCCTTGATGATCTTGTACAGTGCAACAGTGTGCCCCATGGCTTCCATGTAGGCATCAAGGCTCCCACTGGTCCCATTTTCTGCCAGTTCCTTCTCCAGGCTGTCGAAGAGCCTCCCAGAACGGGTGCAGCACTCAGCCAGTGCCACATTCAGGTTGGACACTGCACTTGCCCTGTCCATGCCCTCTGGGAGGGCCAGGGAGGGCTGTGGTTCCTTCTTGGGTTCATAGTCTGCAATGATGGCGTATGTGGAGCCCTTGGTGAAGTTCACCTCAAGTTTGTGCTCCATGTCAGAGACCCATCCATCCTTGAAGTTATAGATGGTGTATCCTGCATTACTGGATTTGTCAGCATTCTTGGTGAGGGTTGCATATCTTGTGATGGCCCTCATGATGTCATGGGCTTCAGACTTTGATGTGGTGTGGCAGATGATATTGCTCATGGTGGTATCCTCTTTGATGGTGTGGAGTGGTTATGCTATAAAGATACATCTTTTTCCAGGCAGTAAAACTTACATTTTGCTTACATTTTGCTTACAAATGGAAAATCCAGGAGAAAATCCCCCCCCCCCTGGATCACCCCAGAATCTCCCTCATGACCTCCTGTGCCTCCTGCCTGGTGAGGTCCCCTGGGTCCCTTAGCTTCCCATCCTTCCCAAGTCCAAAGTCTGCAGCACAGACCTCCACCTGGCACCCACAGGCACTGAGGTCCCTGGCCACCTTCCTGGCCCTCTCCTGTGCCTCTTCCTCTGGGTCAAAGAGCATGGTGACCCTTGGCCACATGGAGAGGAGGCTTACCTGCTCCCTGGTCAGGCTGGTGCCAAATGTGGCCACTGAGCCTGGGCCCAGCCTCCACTGGTCAAATACACCCTCGCACACCACAATGTGGTCCCTGGCCCTGCACATCTCAGCCCCATAGAGCAGGTGCTTGTGGTGGACCACTGCCTTCTCAACTGGGCAGCACTTGTACCTGATCTCCTGCCTGCCAGTGTAGTCCCTGCCCTGGAATGTACAGAGCCTGCCATCCAGGTCATATACTGGGATGATGATTCTGTACTTGAAGTCAATGCCCTCCCACATGCAGGAGATGCCTGTGCCCAGCAGCCCATGGTAGAAGGCCAACTCATCTGGGTCAAACCCCCTGCCCTCCAGGTACTTCCTGTGGGGCTCCTGCATGGCACCACCTGGGAGTGTAATCTCCTTTGCAGAGGCATGCACCCTGGACCTTGTGGGGCTGCTGCCTGTGGTGTACCTCTGGATGAGTTCCTCTGCTGTCTTCTGGGGTATCCCAGCAGCAAGGGAGAGGGCCCTCACAGGATGCCCTCCCTCGCACCTCCAGCAGGAGTAATGGCCCTTCTCTATGTCAAAACCACCATGGTTGCTGTGGTCATCACAGAAGGGGCACCTGATGTTGATGTGCCCAGGTGAGACATTCTTCCCTGCATCCCAGTTGGGCACCCCAAGGGAATCCAGGAGGGCCTTCCAGTCAACCATCAGAGGAGGCCCCCAGACATTGCCTGCATGGCTGTGTCCTGCCTGTCATCATGCCCTGCACTGGGCATGTCCTTCAACTGTTCAATGTATTCCTTGCTGTCCAGGCACCCAGTCTCAATGAGCAACTTCTTCTCTGCAAGTTCTGCCTCTGCAATGAACTGCCTCTGCATGTCCTTGCCTCTTTGCAGCACCTTCCTGCAGTGCTCCTTGCAGAGCCTGTGCATATGGTTCCAGATAAGGACCCATGTCCCTGCCTGCAGGCTGTTCCCATGCTTGCTGGGCTTGCCATCAATTGTGTAGTAGGTATCTGCACCCTGCTTGCAGACAAGTTCCCAGAACTTGAGCCTGTAGAAGGCATTGGACACCCTGAGGTTCCACATTGCCTCTGCATGGGCCTGCTTGACCCTGTCCATCAATGTCACCATTTGAACCTGTCCTGCAGTGCCTTCATGAGTTCATTGTGCCTCTTTTCAATGGCATTGGCATTGACATCTGTCCATCCAAGTTTTGCCAACTGGCCACCGATAATGATGAGGAACAGGTTCTCAGGTGTGAGGCCCTGCCCTGTCAGCACTGACACAACACCTGTGACCCAGCAGCCACAGCCAGAGAACAAAAGCAGAACGAATATCAGATCAATCATTTTACATCCATGTCACAGAATATGTAAGGAGGCCTGCTGCAAGCCAGTAGACAGTCATCTTCATGTCAGACTTCACAGCACTGAGCACATCCAGTACAATCAGTATGGTTGGGAATATCTTCTCCATCTGGGCCCTCATCATTCCTTGTAAAAAACAGGCCCACAGGGGAGGCCCATGAACCACTAGATACTTCTGGGCTTCTCAAGCATGCTGACCAGCTACTGCATGCCAATGCAGTGGTGTGCCTTGTTCCTTGCCCTATATGCTGTTCACTTAATGACAAGGGGCAACCTCCCCTGTGGGATTTCTTATTTCTTGTAGGTCCTTGCAGGGTCATCCTTCCTGGGGAGCACCCTGCATGTGAGCAGGACCCTGTGCAGGCAGAAGAAGATGACAAGTCCACAGATGCTGATGATGAACAGGCATGCAATGATCCATGCCACATCTGGGTCAATGGTTTCAGCATGCAGTATCTGTTCCATCATGTCCTGGCCTCCTGTAGGTGAACAGCCTGTCCTCCCCGACAAGGGAGGGGCATATTGCATATATGGGGACCCTCACAACAAGGCCCCTCTCTTCAAGTCTCTCCAGGTCCTTCCTGGCCCTCTTCTCTGTCACCCCTGCAGCCCTGGCAATGTCCCCCATGGTGCTGCAGGGATTCATGGCTATCCACTGGAGGAGCCTGCCACACCAGGACTTCAGGAACCTCTGTTCCAGTCTGGGCCTCTGCCTGAACATCTTGGGAGGGACTGGCAGTTCCTGTGGGTCTGGTGCCCTTGATGGCCTCCAGAGCCTGCCACAGGGATAGAGCCTTGGGACACCCTTGAAGGGTGAGGGCAGGGCCACCATTGCATTGAGGTCCCTGGCTGTCACCTTCACATCCCTGAAGGACTTGAGGATTCCCCTCACCCTGCTGGATGCCTTCCCCTGGAGTTCATCCTCTGTCAGTTCCCTGGTGGTGCCAAACTGGACTGCATTGCTCCTGTAGTAGTTCTTCCTGGGCCTGCCCTTCCTTGCCACAGGCACACTGTCCCTGTAGGATGAGGGCTTCTCCCTGTGTTCCAGGACATCCCCCCACTTTGCATGGGCCTGCAGAATCCTGTCAGCCCTCTTGGTGCCCTCCATGGCCAGTGGGCCATGCTCAATCCCATGCAGCCAGAACCACTGCCTGGCCTCCTTCAGGGACCAGGCACCAGGGACAACCCCAGCAGACAGCATCCTCTTCTCTGTGTCAGTTGGCTGCCTCATCCTACTCCCTGTGGTTGGGTTCCCCACCCATGCTGCCAGGCATCCAGTTGGACTTGTGGTCCAGCAGCATGTCCACAAGGGGCTGCTCAAGTTCAGCCTTGAACTTCTCTGGCTCATCAAGGAGATTCCTCAGGGTGATCCTTTTCACAGGTACCATGTCATGCCCCACTTGCCTCAGAATCTTCAACTGTGACCCTGGACTTCCTGTCCCTGCCCATGGTCACAAGGAACTGCCTGTCAGTGATGATGGATGTGTTGGCCACATCTGCAACCATGATGACCTGGATGCCCATCCTGTGGGACAGTCTGGAGAGCATGTCCCCAAGCCTCTGCCTGGCTGTCCCCCTTATGTGGGGGAATGGCTCATCCAGCAGGAGCACCCTGGCATTCCTGCTCATGGTGAGGCAGCAGACCCTGAGGGCCAGCGAGAGGACATCAACAACACCCCCTCCATTGCTCTTCATGGGGTCCAGTCTTGATCCATCCTTGTCCAGCCACATGTCCAGTTCTGTCCTGCCCCTCCTGGGGACAAATGCTGTCTTGAAAGTGTATGAGTTGGGGAACACTGCATCAAGGGAGGACTGGACAACATCCTCAATCCTCACCCTCAACTGGTCCTGTGTGTACCTGGCTGCCTTCTGCACTGCCAGGGTCAGTTCCTCAATGCTGGCCTTCCTGTCCTCCAGGGACTTCTTCCTTCTGGATGCAGCAGAGAGCCTGGAGAGGAGGGCTTCCCTCTTCCCCAGGTACATGTCTGATGCCCTTCTCAGTTCCTGTGCATTCATCTTGAGGCCTCTGCCTGCTGCAGCAGGTCCTCTGCCTCCCTTATTGCACTGTCATAGGCACTGGAGAGGTCCTTCACATCCTTCTCTGCCTCCTGCACCAGTTTCTCAACCTCTGCAGGGTCATCTGTCCCCAGTTCCTCCTTCCACTTGGACTTGATGTTCTCAATCACTCCTTCTGCCTTGGATTTCTCAGCCTTGAGGGCATCCACCCTCTTCATCATGTCTTCAACTTTTGCCATTGTATTCTATCCCCTTGTTCTCCTTGGTGGTTCAAAGCATGTCTTCTTGTAGTCACCCAGTGCCTTGATGAGGTTGTCCACAGATTCACTGTTCGGGAAATTGAGAGAGACAAACAGCCTGCAGTTCTTCCAGGACTCCTCCTCACTCTTGCTGACCTCCTCACCAATGGGGTGGCTGTTGTCCAGTTCATAGAGCACCACATGCATGCACTGCATGTTGCTGTCACCAGTCAGGCCTATTCCCACCCTGCCTGCACCAAAGTTCACATTTACCACATCACAGCCATCTTCCAGTCTGCGGGTATTCACAGCATATCCCTTCATTGTATTCCTCCTGTGTTGCTATATAGGACAGTGCATGGTCATAGGACAAGGCTGGTGCCATGCACAATGGCCCTGTATACCCCTGCAGCAGCAAGGGCATCCCCTGTGCAGTATTCCTTGATGCCTTCCATGTTCCCTTCCTTAAAGAGTTTCTGGACCATCCTACCATTGCAGTCATCCTTGGGGTCCTTCAGTCCAAGCATGTGGCATGCAGACCTGAGGGACATGGAGGCACCTCCACCAAACCTCATCAGTTCCATGGTGTCCCTGTGTGGGATGTCCCAGGGCTTCTTCCCAACCATGCAGAGGGCATCAGGCACAGTGATCTCATGTGCCAGGCACCTCTTTGCCAGGAATGGGATGTCAAACCCCTTGATGTTGTGCCCAACCAGGATGATGCTGTACTTGGTGGAGAACCTTGCAGCAATGTCATCCAGGATTCTGCCCTCTTCCCTCATTGTGGCTGCAGTGTACTCCTTGGACACCTCGGTCTCAAGTTCCTGCCCGATGAACTTCAGGACAGAGACTGCACAGACCATGCCAAATTCTGGATAGAGTGCAGCCATGGCCTCAATCTCCTGGTCTGTCTTGTCTGGGTGCTTCTCCTTTGCCCACTCAGGATACCATGTGTCCATGATTCCAGGCTGGGGCACTGTCTCAATGTCAATTGCCAATAGCATTTGCTGCTCCTTTGTTAGAAAAATCCATGTTTCTTGAGGTGTCTGAGGTTTTGCTGCCTTCCAAGGATGAAGTCACAGATGAAGTTCCTGGCATAGTCAGATGTGATGAGGCTCCTCTCCTCAGAGCACACACCCTTCACAGGTGACTTCCTGGCATACAGCACACTCTTGATGTTGCCCTCATAGGGCTGGTAGGTGCAGCCATGTGTGGGCTCACAGTTAAAGAACCAGTATGCAGTGGGCTTCACCCACCTGTCACCCCTTAGGCTTCTGTTCTGGTCAACAATTTGGGGGGGGGGCTGAGGAACCCAAACTTGAAGTAATGGTTGATGCCCCAGGGGTTCTCAAACACCAGCCTGAGGCCCCTCTCAAGGGCAATGCCACACAACTTGTTGATGAGGCCAAAGAACCTGGCCCTGTTGGCATTCCTCTCAAGGATGTTGTCAATGATCCTCCTCACACTCCATGTCCTGTAGTCCCTCTGTGTGAGGCTGTACCACATGGCAGACACACAGGAGAAGTAGATGCAGGGAAAGAAGGCCAGGATGAGGTCATCCTTGCTGATATTGTCAAACAGGCTGGGCTTGTGGTCCCATGCATCCTCAATGGCCTGGAAGAGGTCATCCATGTGGTCTGTCTGTCTAAAATTATTTTGTATGTCATAGTCCTCAGCAGGGATTCCCAACTTTATGAATTCCTGCTTGAAGGTCCCACTCTGTTCAAAGAAACAGTGCACTTTTCCCTTGATTTCCATCTATTCCACCTTGACACCTTTAAATGTGATGTCTTTGACTGTGAATCCACCCTTTTCTTTTAGTACCTTGTCTGCAGTCTCCATTAATTTCTCAAGCCCTGAGACCTTCATCAGAAGTTCATCTGCCTTTGCCTTCTGCTCATCCTTGATGAGATTCGCAGTCTGCAAGCGGTCACAGGCTTCCTTGTAGTCTGCCTTCAGTTTTGCAATCTCTTTGTCCTTCTCTGTAATCACCCTATCAACATCTGCCTTGGAGTACATCTGCAAAGTGACAGTTGAGCCTTGAGGCACTATTGTTTCTGCTTTCAGTTCACTCATTTTGCCTCCTTATCCATATCCTTGACCTGGCTCCAGATGGCCTCCTGGGCAGCCTTTAGTTCATCTGGGGTCCCATTGAACTCAAGTGTGAGGTCTGGTGACAGTCTAATCCTTAGGCAGGTGTTGTCTTCTATCAGTATGCTGGATATGAGCCAGTCAGTATCAATGATTGTATCCAAGACTCTAATGAACTTTTTTCATCAGGCTTCTCCCATCATCTAATGTGAATCAGTAGGGGGTCTCAGTTATGCCCCAGCCTTCACTGTATGCTGCAGTATTGGAGGTGCAGGCATCCTGTTGATGCAGGTGAGGAGTTCATCCTCCCTGTCCTGCCAGGAGTCATCTCCTTCCACAGGGCCTCCAGGCCCATAGACTATGGCATCCATGTCATACACACCCACCATGAGGGGTGTGCTCTTATTGTTGCACTTGAACTGGGATGTGTATCCTGTCAGTGCACTGTCATACTGTTCAGGTAGCAGCAATGCCACCCCACCCACTGCCTCTGCAGCCTTCAGCACTGTCTGTCTGTCCATCATTGTCTGTCCTTGTTCATTGTATCCTTCAGTTCACTGAACACCCCAGATGCATTGGGGTAGTCTCCAGTGGCAAGTTCCTTCTCCAGGTTGTCCATGAAGGAGAGAGACACACCCTCACTGCTTCCAACAACCTGCAGCACCTTCTCAATCCTGTCATCCCTCATCTTCTCCACTTCCAGGTAGTCTGTGACCACATTGGCAGCAGGCTCCTTCCCAATGTACTCAAGGGATATAGAGCTATCTATGACATCCCAGATGTAGACCCTGGGCCTGTAGTCTGCCATGTCTGCCACTTGGATGTTGAGGCAGCCAGGTGTCACCACCCTCCTGTTGTCAGGTCCAGTGTGCACATACCCATGGTGGTAGTCACCAGTGACAATCATCTCCCTCACATCTGTGAATGCATCCAGGAGTTCCTGGGCTGTCTGCCCCACATCCTTCATGGGCCTGGCCTCTTCATCCTCAAACACCAGTCTATGTGTTGCCCACACATCACAGACAGGCCATGTGGGGTCCCTGCCAAAGGGATAGGCTGCCACACCATAGCCTTCACCAGGGAACACTTCAACCTCCCTGCTGACCAGTTCAGGATATGACTTGAGGATGACTCCCAGGGAGCACTTGTCCAGGTTCTGGTAGTCATGGAAGGGCAGGTCATGGTTGCCAGGGAGAATCCTCACCTGGCAGTCAAACTTCTTCAACTCATCCAGCACCATCACAACTGCCTCTGTGGCACACCTGGGCTGATGGAAGAGGTCACCGAGAATCCACATCTCATCAACATTGTTGACATCTGCAATCTTCCTCACAGCAGCAATGTCCTGCCTCTGTGAGTCAATCCAGTCCTCATCAACCCTGCACCTGGGCCTGTCTCCCCTGATGTGCCAGTCTGCTGTCAGGAGTACCTTCATTTTTCCTCCTTGTTGCCAATCTGCAGGACCACACTGAAAAGCAGGGCAAACCATGTACCTGTCCACAGTATGGACTCATCTGCAGGCCTCCCAATCAGGTGGTGGAAGGACATGAAGGGCAGCACCACAAGGATGATGGATGCCAGTGCAGCCAGCACAGTAAATAACAGGATACTCTTCAGCATCAGCCCCTCCTTGACATGTCCCTGCCACAGTCTGGGCAGAACCCCAGCCTGACAGTTGTTGTGGTCTCCCTGGGCCTTGGGCCACAGGTCACCCTCCATGCCTTTTCCTTGGGCAGGTATGCCATCTTCAGGGGGTCCTTGCCTCCCTTGATGTAGAGGATCTTCTTGCCATGGCAGTATGGGCATGCCTTCTGCATGTCCTTCTTCAGGGCACTCTTCCTCCAGATCTCCAGCAGCACAACCACTGCCATGTACAGGAGTATGGCCACTCCCACCACTGCATACTTCAGGGCATCCCCTGTCTCCATGAATGCTTCCATCATTCCTCCTGGTTCATGTCTTCCTCTGCAATGTCAATCCTCTCACTGCACTCTGGGCATAGGTGTAGGGACCTGCAGGGCCTTGTGCCCCATCCAAGTGCAGACAGCCTTGAGAGTGCGGACCTCTCGCAGCATGCATCAATCTCCACTGACTCCCTGCACACAGAGCACATGAAGGAGTAGTGCTTGTCCTTCAGCCTCCTGGGCATCAGGCAACCCCCAGAAGCATGGAGGGGTAGTTCTCCTGGGCATACCCCTGGAATGACTGGGAGAACTGCCCCCAGGCCTTCCTGGTCCTCTCAAAGGTCCAGCCCAGGGCCATGTACCTTCTCCTGTAGATCCTCATGGGGTTGAGGGTCTTCCTCTCATCCCTCCTGCTCTTCATGCCAGAGGAGTTCTTGGACTTGTCCAGCACCCCAGCACACCAGTCCCTGAAGATCTGGAGGGCATCCCCCTCAAGGTGGGAGAGGGCCCCCTGCATCTTGTCAGGGTACTCATTCACATTGAAGTCTGTCATGGACTTGGTGTACCCTGCCAGGTAGTCACCTGTGGGGTATATCCCAGAGACAGGCAATGTGTCATCCCCCTTGTTGCCATCTGCAGGCTCCAGGAGGCCAGAGGGGACACACCCCCTGCCCTTGAGCATGCAGGGGCCATTGTTCCACTTGTCAATCATGTCAGTGATCCTGTGGAGGGACTGCAGGAGCCATGTCTTGAAGGATGCATGGCTGGGATGGTTCTCGTCATAAGTCCTGCATGCATTGCAGAACAGGAGCCCTGCCTGCAGGTAGAGGTCATCCTCAAGGTCAGGGTACTGGCAGGCATACTTGTAGATGAAGGAGTTGATGACCTTTGCATACTTGTTGTAGAGTTCATCTGTGGGTTCCATGGCCCTATCCCTCCCTGCTCATGGGGACCTGCCCGAGGAGGGCAACTGCAAGTGATTCAATGGCAGTCCTGGATGTGCTGGAGCACTTGTCCAGGGGCTTGCCCATGACCTTCTGGGCAATGACCTCTGCTGCAGTCTGCTGGCTGTCAGTGTGGATGCTGGTGGCACCTGCAGGGCCCCTGCCAAAGGAGATAGAGACAACCTCCCTGTCCCTGACATGGATGCAGGCAACAGTGCATGCCTTGGTGTACTTGTAGCCCCTGGGGTACCCCTTGTCAGTGTGGGGCATCCTGATCGTGTAGACACCCTTCTTGGGGCAGCCACTCTCCCACAGGGCCTTCCCAGCCTCTGTGAGCACATCATGCATGTCAAGGTAGCACTCAGTGGTGCATCCCTTCTGCACTTCCTTCAGGCATTCCTCTGCCTTGGCATAGATCCTGTCAGTTGTGCAGAGCCTGTCTGCAATGTAGCCCTTGCCATTCAAGGCAATTCTCATGTAGTTGACCGTCTTCATTCTGGTATCCTCTGTTGTGGTGTGTTGGTCTTGATGTTCTAAAGATACATCTTTTTCCAGCAGGTAAAACTTACATTTTGCTTACATTTTGCTTACATTGTGTATTTCCTGCCCACAGCAGGGGCAGACCTGGCCCTCAAGGCCTTCCAGGAGGGAATGGAGTTCTTCCTGGGCCTGCCTGATGTCCTCCTGCTCATCCCTGTAGGTGCTGCAGAGGTTCCTCAGGTACCTTGCCCTGGATTCCTGCCTGTAGAGGGCATCCCCCATCCTCTGTATCCTGGGGAGAATCCTCTCAAGGTCTGTAAGGTCAATGGATGCAGTCCTCACTGCAGCCCTGTACTGGGCCATGTTCCCACACCTTGACCTCCTGGATGCCTCCTCCATTGCAGAGAGTGCATCCTGGGCCCTTCCAAGGGCATCCTGCACATTCTCCAGCCCCTTCAGCCTGTCTGCCTTTCTGGATGCCTCCCTGTAGTCCCTGAGGGCACCCTGGAGCCTGTTGCACCTGGAGATGGCCCTGTCAAGCCTTGAGGAGATGCTGGAGACCTTCCCCAGTGCCTTCTCAACCCTGCCAATGGCACTGGAGAGCCTGCCTGCCTGCCTGTCTGCATCCATGAGCCTCAGGAGCCCTGCCTTCATGGTGTCTGCCTTCTGCCAGGCACACTGGAGTGACCTGTCCAGTCCCTCTGCCCTGTCTGCCAGTTCCTTGAGCCTGTCAACCCACTGGAGGCTGTCCACCTCTGCATGGAGGCTGTCCACCTCCTGGGCTGCTGCCCTGATGTCCTGGGCAGTCTCCCTGGACATGGAGTTCACTGCACTCATGGCAATGTCAATGTCATCCAGGTTCACAAGGCTGTTGATGTACCTGGCAGCCTCCCCTGCACCCATGGACACAAGGAACTGGGGGTCCATCTGCCACTGGATATTCACATCCCCAATCCCAAAGGCACTGGAGACCTCACTGGGCACATCTGTCCTCAATGCCTCATACTTGTCAACACCATCCCCTCCACTGTAGACCTCATAGCCATTGAACTCTGTGGACCTGATCCTGGACACATCCCTGCATCCATCCCCAGGGTTGGTGTTGATAGACACAAGGCACCTGTCACCTGCCTTCAGCCCTCCCTTCTTGGTCTTGCACCAGTCAGAGATGTCAGCGATGCCCTGTGACTGGTTGGTGACACACCAGAGGATGGCCCTCATGACTGCAGACTTGCCACAGTCTGAATCCCCAACAAGTGCATTGATGCCAGGGCTGAACTCCAGCCTGGTCATGGCATGTGACTGGAAGTTCTCAATCTGCACTGAGCGAATCATCTTGTCCTCCCTTCCTTGGGTATGGCTGCCTCATTGCCTCTGCAACCTTCTTCATGTACTTTGTGAATAGGTACAGGTACCTGTGCCTGCCCAGTGTGTAGTGTGGAACCAGCCCCCTACCGTAGACCTTCTCCACCTGCTCCTTCTTGGAATCCCCACCAAGCCCATGGGAGGTGAGGGATGAATCTGAACTCCTATTCCTGATGAACTGGCCAGCAGGGGTGACCCAGCCATCCCTGTACTTGCCTGTCTCTCCTGCATATATCCAGTTGGTGGCCTGGTAGATGGTGCCTGCATGGCCCTGGTCATAGTCTGAGTAGGAGACCACACATGGGAGTAGTGCCACTGCTCAACTGCCTTCCTTGCCTCATTGCCAAGGCAGGGCCTCATGAATGGTTCCTGAATCCTGAAGAATCCCATCTTCTATCCCTTGTGGAGTGCTTCCTGCACCTTAGGATCTTCCAGGGCCTTCCTGCACCTGTCACACACCTTGAATATCCTGCCTTCATGTGTAAGGATGCTGGTGAGTTCCCCCTCATTGCAGCAGATGGAGCACTTGGGGGCCTCACCTGGGTTGGGGAACTCCCTGACCTTGAGCCTCTTCACCACAGGCTGCTCACTGGGCCCTTCGGATTTTCTGCAGAGTTCTGCAGAGCATTCAGGGCAGTACAGCCCAGTGTGCCCCAGCACATAGGATGGCTCTCCTGTCTTCTTCCCACACTTGGTGCAGGTGTCAAGTTCAGCATCCTTTGCAGTGATGCCATCCACCAGTCCCAGCATGTAGGCCTTGATTATCCTAAGCCTTGCCTCAGGGGTTTCTGTTTTACTGTCAATGACCTCAATTACCTGCTGTGCCAGTTGCTGCATTCTGTCTGTCATCTGTGATGTCCACTGCATTACAGTCCAGCCCTCCTGGCCCACTCTGCAATGAGCAGGCTGTCTGCATCACCATGCTTCCTGATGATCTTCTCACATTCAGGGAAGAGCCTGCAGCCAATGTCCTCAGAGGCATCCTTCAGTTCAGGCCCCTTGCAGCCCTTGGGCAGGAGCATCTTCTGCCAGTCCCTGCTGTCCACATACATCCTGGCCAGCCCCAGTGTCTCAATTGCAATGAGGGTGGATTCCAGGGCCCTGAGGGCAGAGCAGGAGGCAGTGAACCTCATGGGGTTCACCATGGGCCTCTCAATCACAACCAGGGCCTCACTCCTGAAGGTGAGGTGGTTGGTCAGGGTGTCCAGCAACTGCTGCACCTGGAGGAAGTCCACCCTGGTGATGTTCTTCTTGGCCTTTGTGTAGGACTGCTCAGACTTCACTGGGGTCTTTATCATGGAAGGGCCTGCAGTGCAGCCATCCCCCACCCATCCGATGGTGCCAGTGACACCATTGTCAATGCCGATGATGATTTTGTGTGCCATCTATTCCACCTTGTATGTAAAAGTTACTGTGTCATTCAAAATCCTGGGGTACCTCTGGAGCCTGTCCCCATTCTGTGCCACAGGCCCTGGCTTCTTGAACCTCATCAGGGGTTCATTTGGACAGCCCACAGAACCACACACAACCAGTGTGGGTGTCTCCTTGATCACTGGCCACTTCCTGGGTGCTGGGAAGTATGGGTTCCCAGTTTCAAGGACATAGGATTTTATATTGTTCCTTGACATAAGAGCACCTATTCACATCACATGATCCCATTCTTGAGGATGATGATGGGCATCATGGCCATTGATGCCACAACCCATGCAACCTCCTCCCTGTCAAGTTCACCAGAGTCAATCATCCTCATGGCCTCTGCATTGGGGTCCTGTGCCTTTGGGATCTTCTTCAGTTTTTCCCACAACTTGAGGACATCCATCAGGCCCTCCCCAGATACTTGGGGGGCCTGTGTGTTGCCACCGCATCCTCTTCTGCCTCCCACTTCTCCCTGACCCTCCTGGTCAGTTCCTCTGCCACACTGGGGTCCTCATCGCACATCTTGATGAGTTCATCCCTTGTGTATTCCTTGCACATGGCAGCCTCAAGAGATGCAGCCCTCTCCTTGTCCTCTGCAGCCCAGCCAAGAATCCAGTCCACAGACAGGTTGGCACCCTTGCCAGCAGCCTTCTTGGCTGCCTTGCAGTCATCCTTCCATCCATTTTCATCCAGCCAGGAAAGGAGCCCTTGGAGGTCTTTCTGCCTGCCACTTCCCCAGGGGATGTGGTCTGCATCCCTCTTCAGTTTTCCATCCTCTCCCCTAAGGTCAAATAGGTAGTCCAGGTTGCTGCCAATGTTGTCCAGGCCATAGTCAAAGTACACAGTGTAGTACACCTTCCTGTAGGGCCTGGGTGTCTTGGACTTGTTGGTAGTTGCCTCAACATAGGCACCAATGACCTTGTCACCCTTCATGAGTTTCTTGACTGTCCTCAGGGACACCCTGGTGTGGCAGTAGAACTCAAGGGCCTTGCCAATGGATGCATTGTACTTCTGCCCAAATGGCTTGGCATCTGTCTTCTCCCTTATCTGTGTGATGATGATCAGGGAGACCCTTGCATCCTTCAGTTTCTTGTGCTTGGGCTTGAAGAACTTCTGGGAGAGGAATGCTGCAGCCTGGGTGCCAAAGGAGCCAGGGTCAACGACATCCTTGCCTTCCTTCAGCAACTTGAGCCTGTTGGCCTCAAGGGACTCACAGAATGCATCAGAGAGGCCATTGAGGGAGTCAATTGCATAGATGCCCACATGATCCTTGTCCATGTTCTCCAGCATGAGGGACACCTTGGCATCCATCTCCTCAAGGGTGGCAGAGTCATCCTGCACCTTGGTCCCTATTCTCCTGGTCTCTGGGTGGATGTTGATGCCATAGAGTTTCTCTGTGGAGAAGGTGTCCCCACTTTCACAGTCATCACTGAAGAACTTGAGCCTGTCCTTCAGGTCCCAGTAGTTTGCAGCGATGATCTCGTTTTTGATGAAGGTCTTGCCAGAGGACTTGTCACCAGACAGGTTCAGGATGTAGCCAAAGGGCATGCCATAGACACCCTTTTCCCCTCCAATCAGCAGGTCCAGCAGGTCACATCCTGTCCTCATCACAGGCACTGTCTCAGTCTCTTTGTTTGCCATTTTAAACTCCTTAGGCATAGTATAGGAAGGGCAGGGGTCATCCCCCCCCCTGCCCTGTTGCCTGCTCTTCTTTTGGGTTGGGTATTTTCTTGCTACTTGCTGCAGTCCCTGCACCTGTTGTAGATGGCCTCAGGGCACTTGAAGCAGAGGCCCTTCCTGTCACAGTCAGCCCCGAAGGTGTAGCCATTGGGGCATTCACCCTTGGGTTCCTCTGCCTTTACCTTCCTGTCTCCCCTTCCCCTGGGGGCAGGTTCCTCTTCCCTGGGCTCCTCCTGCTCCTCTGCAGGTTCCTTCCTGGGCCTGGAGCCCCTTCTCAGGTTGGTGGGCTGGTCAGGGAAGGGGTCATCAAACTCCTCACCAGAATCAGTGGAGAGGGTTCTGGACTCTTCCCCTGCTTCCTGGTCATCTTCCCCATTGTCAGCATCACTGCTGTTGCCAGTGCCATCCCCAAACATGATCTGCTTGATCTCTGCAGGGGTCTTGACCATCATCAGGGAGTCAAGGGGGACACACTTGTCCAGCACCTCATCAGATACTTCCTCAACCCTCTTGTTGAACTCAAAGTTGGTGGCCTTCTTGTAGGTCCTGCCACCATCCATCTTCTCTTCAGACACCTGGAAGGACACAACCCTGCCCTGCTCATCGGTGTTGGCGAAGTTGACAACACCCTTGCCCCTCATGCAGGATGCTGCCTTGCTCTGGAGTGCCTTGGTGAAGTTGTTGTGGGCCACCTCAAAGATCTTGGGCTCCTCACTGACAGGCCTGAAGTCCTCATCCAGTTCCTGCACCTGGTAGACACACTTCCTCCTTGCAAAGAGGGGCCTGGCTGCAGCCTTGGATTCCTCGGTGTTCTCGTTCCACAGGGCATCAGCCTCATCACAGCAGGGGCATGCACCTCCCCAGGTCTTCTTGGGGCAGATGAAGTCCTCCTCGTTGGGCCCAACCTTGGTGTGCACCCACACATCAAGTACATAGTCATAGTCACCCACTTCCATGCTGCCCTTGATGACTTCAGGGTGGTTCCTGGTTGCAATCTGCCAGGGGAGGATGTTGATGTCCTGGATCTTGTCAGGTTCCTTGAACTTGAAGAACTTGAGGGGCACACCTGCATAGTTGATGGCACCCTTCCTCTGGGCACCCTTGGATTCAATGGTGTCCGTCTGCTGCTGGGTCCTCTTGCCCAGGTTGATCCTTGCTCTGGTATTTCCTGCCATTTTTTACTCCTTGTGGTTCAGGCCCCTTCTGACAGAGGCTGTTGATTCCTGCTCTGCATAGCCAACGGACACCCCGTCCTCGCTCATGTTGTAGGACTTGGAGAGGGTCATCCTGACTGCACACTCAATCATTGTCTTCTTGTGGTCCAGGGCCCTGACCTTGGCATCCAGCCTCAGGTATTCCCTGTTCTTGTCCACCACATCCTGCCTGAGGCCAATCAGTTCCTCATTTGCTGCAACCTGTGCAGTGACCTCTGGGATGGTGATCTTCTGCTTGGCAGCCTCTGCTTCCTGCCTGATTCTCAGTTCAACCTGTGCAGACCTTGCATCCAGCCTGTTGACAGCCTCGTCCCTGTCAGCCCTTGCATCTGCACACTTCTGTGCATAGTAGTCATAGAGGGATGTCTGCCTGGAGACTGCAGTCTGCAGGTCCATGAAGTCCAGGTCCAGGTCAGGGTCCCTGTTGATGATTGTCTGTTCTGCCATCTTGTGGTTCTCTTTTGTGTGTCAATGTGTAGGGCAGTGCAGGGCCATCTATTCTGCACTGTGCCAGGCTGCCAGGACAAGTCCTGGGAACCCTGTGTCATAGGTGTTGATGGAGAACTGGTCCATGACAGTGGCAATCCTCTTGTCTGCCTTGTTCAGGAGGACAGTGCTCATGTACCCAAGGACAGCCCTCCTGGCCTTCTCTGCATCCACCTTGCCCTTCATCCTCTTCAGGATGGCAGAGACCTCCTTCCAGGGCTTGTTTGCCACCAGTGCCCTGCACAGTTCCATTGTGTCTGGGTCCTTGCCAGGCATTGCGGACAGGATCAGTTTCTTCTGTGCCTCAGGGGTGGGTGCAGACATTGCCTGCCCAAGGTAGGTGAGGGCATCCCTTGCAGAGCCCTCTGAGATGTCAACAATTGTGGACAGGACATCATCATCCAGGCTGAAGCCCTCCTTCTCTGCAACCTCTGCAACAAGTGCCCCCAGTTGCCTTCCAGAGAGGGGCTCAACCTTCCACTTGGTTGACCTGGTCCCAAGGGCCTTGCCAGCATCCCCCTTCAGGAAGAGGTCAAGGTCTGTGGTGCAGAAGAAGAAGTACACATGGGGAGGGTATTCCTCTGTGGGCTTCAGGAATGCAGTCTTGGCATCATTTGTCATGCCATGGGCCTCATCCAGGATGTAGACAAGGGACTTGCCCTTCAGGGGAAACCCCCTCATCTGGTCAATTACTTCCCTGGCAGTGTCTATGCCCCTGTTCTCTGCAAAGTTGATCTCCTTGATGGAGAACTGGGGATGGGCCCCCAGCAACTCTGTTGCAATGATCCTGGCCAGTGTTGTCTTGCCACAGCCACTGGGGCCAGAGATTATGTGGCAGTGGGAGACCTTCTTGGGGTCCTGCGAAAAATGGGCCTTCATGGCCTCAATTGTCTCTTCGTTGCCCATCACATCACTGAATGTGGCAGGCCTGTACTCATGGTAGAGTGACATGTGTGCTCCTTACAGTGTGCCTTCAGACACACCAAACTGTTCAACAAGGGCCTTTTCAATGATGCCCTTCAATTTCTGGACATCCCCAAGGGAAGGGCTGCCTCCCTGGTACTTCTGGAGAAGTGCCTGTGCATGGTCCTCCACCGAGGATTCCTTGCTTATGGAGTCCTCAAGGTCATCCTCAAGTTCACTGACCCTACCTTCCAGGTCTTCAATCTCATCCCTGGCAGATTCCAGGGCACCCCTCAGGGATTCCACATCCTCCATGATGCTTTCAAAATCTATGGTCATGGTGCCCCCTAGATGTCAATGTGGACAGCCCTGCAGCCATGTGCAAGTGCAGCCTTGTTTTCCTGCTTCTTCTGGTAGGGCTTCTTGTGCTTGAGGTTGACTGCCTTCCCCATGGGGGTGAGTTTTCCCTGGGAGGGGATGATGCCCCTGGCCAGGAGCCTCCTTGTTGCCCTGTTCTGTTTCGGTTCTTGCATGTGCTTCTCCTGTGTATGTATGGCCCTGCCCCTCTGGCATGTGTCCTTGTGTTGTGGACCAGCCTGGGCAGGGCCTGATGTTGTCCAGCCACCCTGTGCACCTGGAGAAAATATGAAAAAGAAGGGGTGCACAGGGTGGCTCTATTGCCTTGGTGGGACTCGGACCCACAGCCTCTGCCTTAGGAGGGCAACGCTCTATCCTGTTGAGCTACAAGACATCGGGGTGCCAGGCCTGGCCCTGAGGATACCACTCACACCATGACCAGGCTGGCAACTTCAATATAGGAAAATGGGGGGTCATCCATTGAACTTTTTTCTCCAGTCCCTGTCTGCAATGCCCCCAGGGTCAAGGGCACCCACATCTGTCATGTGGGCCCAGGCACCCCCAAGTTCAGAGGCCTCTGCCTCAATGACAAGGGGCACACAGATCCAGGGGAACTGCCTGGAGACCCTCTCCACACCATTCCTGTAGACTGTTGAGGCAACCATGTCCTCTTCCCCATCAGCAACCAGGGCAATGATGGCATCATGGATCTGCCCAATGAGCCTGGACTTCATCCCCTTCCTGCCCATGATCTCTGCAGCATCCCAGATGAGGGCCTGGAGCAGGATGTGGAAGGCAGAACCCTGGATGCACCTGTTGGTGGCCTCTGTGTACCCCATGGGGCCCCAGCACCTGAAGCCTGTGTATGACTGCACATACCCATAGTCCTGGTACCTTTTCCACTCCTTCCTCCTCCATGCATTGTACACTCTGAATCTCTTGTTCCAGAAGATGTCATCAGCCTTCCTGACATGTTCCTCCCACTTCTGGTAGGTCTTGATGCCACAGTCCTCCATGAGGTGCTTCTTGGTGTAGGCAGGCATGTCTGCCCACATCTTGGCTGCACATGACCTGTAGGATGCACCATAGAAGGAGGAGAAGACATACCCACTCTTGATGGTGCTCCTCTCTTCCTTGGTCAGTTCCTCATGGCTCCTGATGTACATGTCACAGGCAGTGTCCCTGTGCATGTCTGAGTCAGGGTTCTGCAGGTAGTGGATCATCTGGGGGTCATGGTGATATGATGCAGAGACCATCACCTCCAGGCTCTTGTAGTCCATCTCCATGTACCTGTAGCCAGGAGGGGCCACAAAGAGATTCCTGAGCATCTTCTTCATCTCCTTGTCCCTCTTGGGGATGTTCTGGAAGTTGGGGCTGTCTGCAGATGACCTGTAGGTCCTTGGTCCTGCATTGCCCTCTGAGCCTGCACCTGTGGCCAGGTTGAAGAAGGGCCTGATGAGGTGGCACTGTGTCTCCTCGTCCCACACTGCCTCCCTTGTGTAGGATGCCAGGAAGGTGTCCCTGATCTTAGCCCACCTCCTCATCTCCAGCACTCCCTTGCAGACAGGTGTGCCCAGTTTCTCCAGGGTCTCTTCCCTGGTGTCCTCCACACCCTGGGGTGCCTTCAACTTGCACTGTGTGTAGAGCAGGTCCTTCAGTTGCTTGGTGCTGCCTGGGTTGAACCTCTCCCCAGGGTGCATGGATTCCCACTTCTTCACCTCTGGGAGTGCCATCACACCTGCCAGTGCCCCCTCATACCTGGATGTGAGGTCTGCCTTCAGTGCATCCACCTTGGACATGTCTATTGGGAGCCCCTCTGACTGCACCCTGGCCAGTGTGTCCATGCCCTGCATGAAGAACCTGAATGGCCTCTCCAGCCCCTGCATCTGCACTGCCTGGCTGTCCCTGATGGGAAGTGTATAGAGGGAATCCTGTGCACAGTAGTAGACAATGTCAGCCTTGGGCACACCTGCAGTGTCCTTCAGGAGGTTGAATGCATTCTTGCTGTCCTTGTCCTCCCCTTCCCTGATCTTGGAGATGTAGTCATCTGCCTTGGTGTCATAGCCTATGACACCCAGTTCACAGTATGTGTGCAGTTTCAGGCCTGTCTTCTGGTTGTTGTCAATCACATGGGCACCCAAGCAGGTGTCCCAGGACCAGTTGGTTGGCCAGTCTGTCCTGCCATTGTCCATGCCTGCCCTGAACCTTGTCCAGCATGCCTCAAAGTCTGCCTTGTGTGCCACCAGCCCAATGTCCCTGTGGTGTGTGAGCCTGTACCATGTATCCACAAGGGGCCTGCTGTGGGCATCCCACCAGAACCCTATTGCATGGTACTCCCCATTCAGCCTGTAGGCAACAGATGCAGCCCTGATGCCATGGCCATCCCTGTGTGGCTTGAGGCCAGTGGTCTCATAGTCAATGGCCACATCAAGTGTGCCATCTGGGGCCCTCCCAAGTTCACCCCTCTCCCCCATGCCAATGATGTCCTGGAGCCACCCAGCAGCCATCACTGGGTCCTCTGTTGTCCTGATGTCTGTGGGGAGCACAGGCAGGGGCCTGTCCTTCAGTGCCCAGGCAGCCCTCAGGTGCTGTGCAAAGTATGCAGCAGGGCAGTGGTCATCCCTCTGCCATGAGAGGAACTCCATGCCATAGGTTGGGCATATCCAGCAGTTGTACTTCCTGTCAGGGATGGTCTTGCCAAAGAGGTCAGAGGGCTGTGTGTTCCTGATCCTGCCACTCATCCTGTCCCATACCAGTGCCTGTGTGGCCAGTGGGCCCATGGGTATGATGACCCTGGGCTTCAGTTCCTGGATGAGCCTGTCCAGCCTCTCCTTGCAGCAGTCAGGTGCAGGTGACTTGGACCTGCTACAGGGGCATGGCACTGCATAGCCAACCCATGCATGGCTCATGATGTCCCTGGGGATTCCCCTCTTGCCCTGCAGGTCCCACAGCCTGCTGTAGAGGCTGCAGGAGAGTGCATTGTCCCAGGAGTTGTCCTCTCCTCCCCTGGGGAAGTCTGCAAGGATCAGGACCCTGTCCTTCCCCTCCCCAACAAACTGGGAATCCTTGCCGCTCCTATCAAGACCACAGGCATCACAGCCTGTCCTCTCCCTCTCCCTCTTCCTCTCCTCTTCCTGCTGCTGCAGTGCAGGGTCAACTTTGAAAAATCCCATGTATTGCTCCTATGCTGTGTCAATATATAGGGGGCACAGGGCCATGCCCCATGCCCCCTGGTCTTGGGACACCTCCCCAATCTTCTAGTTGCTGCTGGTGGACACCATCTGGATGTAGTCACCAGACCTGAACACCAGGGACCTGGAACCATCCTGTGCCTCAACAAGACTGAAGTCCATGGTCTTGCTTGCTGCCCCAGTGAGGAACCTGATGCTCACATAGATGCTCACCCCAGGGTCCTTGTCCAGGGCTTCATCCCAGGGCACAGTCTCTGTTGCATCACCATCATCCCTCTCTGCATGGAGTTCAAGTTCCTCCTGCCTGAAGGTGAGCCTGACCAGCCCTGTCATGCCACTGTCTGCCCCTGCACCAGCAAGGATGGACACCCTGGAGACTGCATCACCAATGTCCTTGGGGAGCCTCCCTGCCACAACAACACTGGAGGCAGGGATGGAGCCAATGAACTCCCTGCAGGTCCTGAAGGGGTATGCAACACAGTCCTTGACCTGGGCACTGAATGTGCTGCTGTCTGCATAGGACAGGTGCAGCCAGGAGCCCTTGATGCAGTAGCCCACAGGGGCACCCACCTTGAAGGCATCCAGGAGAATCCTGTCATCCACCCAGAACCTCTTCATGCTGCCACTGAGTGCCTGCTGGCAGATCCTGTCAGAGTCAGTGGAGTACACTGCAGAGGGCCTGGACAGGTCATCATCTGGGCTGTCCTGCTTCCCTTCCTCAGGGTCATCTGCAGGGCCAACTGCAATGCCCTTCAATGCTGTGGAGTTGCCCTCAAGCATGCAGATGGTGACAGTGTCCTGGAACCCCTCAGGAAGGGGGGTGAACTCCAGGGATGCCACATCAAGTGCATCCACATAGGACTGGATGGAGGAGGGGTCCATGAGTTTCATGGAGGTCTTGTTCCTGCCACCCTTGAGGATGATCTTGCCGTCCTTGATCTCCATGGCCAGCATCAGGTCATTGATCTTGGAGACCCAGTTGAAGAAGTTCATGCCCTTCACAGAGAATGTCTGGCCCTGTGTGTCACAGGGTGCAGCCACTGCCACAAGGCCATTGTGGCTGTAGACATGTGTGCCAGTGAAGAGCAACTGGTCAGCACCATCAATTGTTGTCTTCCCCTTCTCAACACCAGGGAGCACCTTCCTGATGGCCCCAAGTATTACAGATTTTTCCAGTGTAATCATTTTTTTGTTTTCCTTTGTTAAGTTTGTATGCAGCATACACCCATATAGGTGGCCATGGGGTCATTGCCTGTCAATATCAAAGAACTTGGGCCTGCCTGCCTCAGCCTCTGCTGCCTTCAGGTTCAGGAGGGCCTGGTCATAATAGGACTTCTTCAATTCACAGCCGATGAACTTCCTGCCCATCTTCACTGCACAGTACCCCTCAGAGCCAATCCCCATGAACGGGCTGAAGACAGTGTCCCCAGGGTTGGACCACAACTGGATGCCCCTCTCAATCACATCCAGTTGCAGGGGGCAGATGTGCTTCTCATCCTTCTCCTCCCTGGCCCCTTCCTTGTTCAGGGTCCTGGACTGGTTGATGTCCATCCACACAGGGGAGGCATACCTCTGCCAGATGTCAATGGAGGTCCTTGTGGGGTCAGAGGATGGTGCAGGGGGATTCTCACCCACAAATTTATCCAGCCTGCCTTCCACAGGCTCAGGGTTTTCCCCAGGCTTCCTCATGGTCACAAGGTAGTCAGGGATTCCCTGCCTGCTCATGGCAGAGTCCTTCATGACCTGCTTGTGCAGGAGCCCCAGTGCCTTGGTCCTCTGCATTGCCACCACAGGGTCCTTCCAGATGACCACCTCACTGTGGTAGATCCACCCACATTCCTGGAAGAGCCTGATGAGTTCTCCCCTGAAGTCCTTGATGCCGATGAAGCCATCCCTGACCTTGGATGTGGGCAGGTTCATGCAGTGGAAGGAGCAGAGCCTGCCAGGGGCCGTGATCCTTAGCATCTCCTTCACAATGAACCTGAAGTGCTCAATGAACTGCTGGTCACTGTCACAGTTGCCAAGGTCCCTGGCACTGTTGCTGTAGGTGTACAGGCTGGCAAAGGGAGGGGAGAAGATGGAATACCCAATGGTGCTGTCTGGTATCTCCAGTATCTTCTCGCATGTGTCCCCAAGCAATGCCTTGTATGCCTTCCCCTCTGTGATGTCCTGCATGTAGATGTCCTCCTCATGTGTCGTTGTCTTCAATTGGTTATGGAGGGACACAAACTGCATCATCTTGTCCTGCATGGATGCAGCAGCCCTCCTCTTGCTGTCAAGTGCCTGGAATACAGTTGCCTCTGCATCTGTGTACACCATGCAGCACCTGACAGGGTGTTCCTGGCCAAACCTCCAGCACCTTCTCACTGCCTGGTAGAACATCTCAAATGAGTATGTGACACTGGTGAACACCATGTTGTGGCAGTGCTGCCAGTTCAGGCCAAAACCTGCAATTGAGGGCTTGGTGACCAGCACCCTGTAGTCCCCACTGGAGAAGCCGACAAGCAGTTCCTCCTTCCTGTCATCAGGTGTGGAGCCCTTGACCTGCACTGATCCTGGGATGGCCTTCTCAAGTGCATCACCCTCATCATTCAGTTCACACCACACAATCACAGGGCCATCCATCTGGGCAACAAGTTCTGCAGCCTTCCTGACCCTGTCCATCATGGATTCCCTCCTCACCTTCTGCTGATCCTGGAGCCCCCTCATGATCGGGATGAACCCAGTGCCCACCTTGCCCCTGAATGGGATGGCCACAGGATCAATGGAGAGTGGTGGCAGGTCATAGCCTGCACTGCTGTATCCAATGTCACCAGGTGTCCTGAGCATGACAGCCCATGAGGCTACCCACTCCCAGAAGGCATCCTCTGCATGGCCCTTCAGGGTCCACTTGCTGGTCTCACCAGAGTCATGGTAGAAGAACTTTGAGAGCATGTTCTCCCTTGTCATGACACCCAGGAACTCAGAATGGTTTCCCAGTTCCATGTAGTCATTGGGTGCAGGGGTTGCAGTGCATGCCATCTTGAATGGTGTCATCCTGAACATGTCAATGAGCATGTTCCTGGTCTTGCCGTCCATGCTCTTCAGGATGCTGGATTCATCAAGCACCACACCTATGTAGTCTGCAGGGTTGAACTTCTGCAACTGCTCATAGTTTGTGATGGTTATGGGGCCATGTGCATGGCCATCCCTGGACACAACTGCAGGGATGCCAAACTTCTCAGCCTCCCTGGCAGTCTGTCTTGAGACAGCCAAGGGGGCAACAATCAGAACTTGCCCCCCCCCATTGTTGGTGGATACTTGCAGGGCCCACTGCAACTGCATTAGGGTCTTGCCAAGCCCACAGTCTGCAAATACAGCAGACTTGCCAAGGGCACAGGCCCACTTGACAATGTCATGCTGGAACTGGAACATCCTGGGCCCACTGGCAGGCACAATGGAGTCATCCATTGCGAATCCTGCAGGTGTGAACAGGTACTTTTTAGATTCAATGAATTGCTGGTATTGTTGTGTCATAGTTCCTTATTATAGCCCCCCCCAGGGTCATCCCCTGGTCCTGGTCCTGCCCCTCACAGGTCTCCTTGGCTGTGCCTCGCCTGTGTATTCCTCCTCTGTCCCCATGTCAACCCTGGAGAGCAACTGGCAGTCAAGCCAGGGCCTGCCAATCTCAAGGCAGTTGGTGCAGACAACCTGGTCAAAGACAGCCCTGCCTTCCCTCTGTGTCTTGCAGCCTATCCTGTAGATGCCCCTCTCCTTCTCCTCCTCTGTCTGGTTGATGGTCACAAGTTTGGTGACATGGGCAAGTTTCCTGATGTCCTCTGCAAGGTTCTTCTCAGAGGCATCCTTGGCACCATCCACTGTCTCCCTGTTGGACTGGGATGCAGTGGCAATCACACACTTCCTCTCCATTGCAAGGCCCCTGAGGCCTGCCCAGGTCCTGTTGAGCCTGTCCCTCTCTGACTCTCCCCTGCCATGGTCCATGATGTCTGCATAGTCCACACAGATCAGCATTGGTGTGAAGTTGCTGTACACTTCAAGTTTCTTCAGTTCATTCCTGAGGCCTGCAACTGACAGGGTGTAGGTGGGGAATGACATCAACTTGAGGGAGCCTCCCCTTGAGGTCCTGATGAGGGCCTTCTGTGCCTTCTCAACTGCACCTTCTGAGAGGTCCACCCTGGTTGTCATGACTTTCCTGTCCTCCACCCTGAAGACATCCCCATCCTCCACAAGTTCTGGCCAGGGGGCTTCCTCCCCAAACCTGGAGGTGCCAGTGAGCATCTGCCAGAACCTCCTGAGCATCTGTGGCTCTGGCATCTCAAGGGACACAAAGAGGACATGGAGTCCCTGCAGGGCTGCAATCATGGCCATGGCCATCAGCCACCATGTCTTGCCCCTCTTTGGTGGAGCCACAAAGGCAATGAAGTCCTCCTGCAGTATTGCACCTATGACCATGCCAATGAATGAGGGGAAGGAGAACAGGGACTCACCCTGTGACATGAATGCATCCCTGATCTTCATGGCATCCCTGAAGATGTCCACTGCACTGCTCTTCACAACCTCTGGCCTGGTAAACTCTGCAACTGCCCTGAGCCCTCCCTGTACATCACAGGCATCCTCATACTTCTCAAGGCTGACCCTGAGTGCATGGAGTGCCCTGCCCTGGAAGTATTCCACTGCAATCTTCTCTGCATATCCTGGGTTGGCAGGCATCCACTCATCAGAGGCCCTTGACAGGAATGCATGGACAAGCCCCCTGTCTGCCTCCTGCAGTTCATGGACCCTCTGTGCATAGATGTCCCCAATGGCCATGCCAGGTGCCTCGCCACATGTGTCATAGAAGTCCCACACCCACTGTGCGACAGCCTTCCCCATGGTGGACTCAAAGAGGGCAGGGGAGCCAACATGCCTGCAGGCTGCCAGCAACTGTGTACTCATGATGAGGTTGGAGAGCACCTTCCTCTCCATTGATATGTCAATCTTTTCCCTTTTCAGCATCTGTCCATCCTAATAGGCCCGCCCATGGTCATCCAGCAGCCCTCTTCAACCCTCTCCTCTCCAGCAGTTCTGTGAGTAGGTCAATGTCTGCAGCCTCCTTGCCATCAAGGACACCATCCAGCATCTTGGCTCTGTCATCCAGGACCTCAACTGCATCCATGTCCACAGTGTCAGGTGCCACCAGGTAGTAGGAGGTGACGGAGTTGTGCTGGCCAGACCTGTGGAGCCTGTCCTCTGCCTGCCTGTGGTAGTTTGGTGTGTGGGAGAACTCTGCAAAGGCCACATCTGAGCAGACCTCCTGGAACCCGTCAATGCCCACACCCCCACTCTGGATGTTGGCCACCATCACCCTGCAGGAGGGGTCCCCAATGAACCTCTGCCTCATGTCCTCCCTCTCCTGGGTGGACATCCCACCATAGATCTTGGCAGGGCTGTAGTCCTTCAGGGCCATGTAGATGAGGTCAACCACATCCCTGTGCCATGCGAACAGCAGCAACTTCCTGCCAGAGTCAAGGAAGTCAAGCACCCACCTCATCAGGGCAGGCTCCTTCAGGGCATAGGCTGTCCTGAGCAGCCCTGCAACCCTCTCCCTCATCTCCTTGTCGGACACACCCTGGTCATTGAATGCCTTGGCCTCCTGCTGCCTGTACTGCTCCATGGCTGCAGTGTCAACCTCAAGGGGCACCACCTCCATCACCTTTGGTGGCAGGTCCTTCATCACCTGGTCCTTTGTCCTCCTGAGCATGCAGGACACCAGGAGGGCATGCAGTTCCTCTACATGGGAGGCCCCGTTGTAGGTCATTGAGAACCCATTGTGCTTGGGCTGGCAGTACCTGTTCAGGTACTTGTAGTAGTTGCCAAACTTCCCAGGCTCCATGATGTTGAGAAGGGGCCAGAACTGTGCAGGCTTGGACATGGCAGGTGTGCCACTCATGCCTATCACATGTGGGATGATCTTGGAGAGCCTCATGAAGGACTTTGCCCTCTGGCTCTTGGGGTTGCCAATTGCCTGGACCTCATCCCCAATCAGCAACTTGAAGCCCATCCCAGAGAGCCTCTGCTCCCAGTCGCTCAGGATGTCCCAGTTGATGATGTAGGAGACACCCTTCTCCAGCATGTAGGGGGACCTGCCCCTGAGCACACCGACCCTGGGGTGCACACCAGGGACAGAGCCCACCCACCTGTAGTAGGCACTCATCCACTGCAACTTTGTGGGCGCATTCACAACTATGAGTGCAGGGTCTGCCTTGGCATACACCATCCAGGCCAGTGCCTGAAGTGTCTTGCCACAGTTGTGGACCACTATCCTGTTGGCCAGGAAGTTCCCATGGTTCAGAACCTTCACATCATAGGTGTGCCTGGTCCCTGCATCAGAGACATCCACCACCTTCACCAGGTGTGGGGCAACAAACCCAAAGTTCCTGTAGTACCTGTGGAACTTTGTGTGTGCAGCCTGGTCATCCAGCAGTGCCAGGTTGGAGATGTCATTGTTCTGTGGGTTCCCATCAATGTGGTGCACCACCTCGCTGGGCAGCAGGTACCTTCCCAAGTGCTGCTCCATCACATACCTGTGCTTGGGCACACCATCTGTCCTCTTGCATCCCTTGTAGTTCCTCAGTGGGTAGCCATACAGGTAGACATACCCATCCCTGTGGGTGACCTCGTGGATCTCCCTGTCCTTGAACCTTTTCCCTGTTCTCTCCCCATACATGCACTTCTTGCACATGCCCAGGAACTTGCTGCCAGGGTATGTGATGAGGCCATCTGTGGAGCCACACTTCCTGCATGCAGGCACCCCATTGCACATGACCTGCACACCCATGGATTCAGAGGCCTTGACCCAGCCACCCTCTGTCTTCACAAGGTGGTCATGTGTGAGGACCAGTTCCCTGCCATCCTCCAAGGTGATCCTCACACAGGGCTTCATGCCTGAGTCTATGACATCCACCACCTGCCCAAGCCTGAACAGCCCATCCTGGTGCAGGCACCTGATGAACCAGGGCCTCTCCTCAAGGGAGAACCTGGACCTGCTATCCTTGCCAGTTGCATGGAATACCCTGTGGAACTTCTCCAGGCTCATTGTCCTGGATGCCCTGTGCCTGCAGACCTGTATCTCCGTGCTGCCTTCAATGCAGCCCATCTCATCCCCCAGGGCCACCCTGCCATGCCTGATGGCAGCAAACTTGATGAAGTCAACCTGGTAGGGCCTGAGGCCTGGGATGAGGGTGGCCTGTGGGTCCAGTTCCATGGCCTCAATCCTCTTCCTCTGCTCCTCTGCAGGGTCAACCCTGGGGAGTTCTGGCCCCTTCTCCACTGCAGGTGCCTGTGGTGCAGGGAACCCTGCCTGGGAGAGCCACTGGAGGATGTCTGGCTTTGCAGGCACCTCCCACCTCTTGGTGGCTGCATTGTACTTCCTGCTGGGGAGTGCCCTGACAGCCTCAAGGATCTTGCCCCAGGCATCTGAGCCCTTCTGGGCATACCATGTGATGGCAACCACCTTGCCAGAGGGCTTCATCTCTGCAACATACCTCACACCATCCATGGGCTGCAGGCTTGGCAGCCCAGGCTTCACCAGGACCCCCATCTACCAGGCCTCCCTGGGGACAGTCACTCCCCTCTCTGTCTTCAGCCACCTGACAAAGGATGCCCAGGCACTGGAGTCAGGGTTGATGAACCTCACAGGCATGCACCTGTTCCCAGATGCCTCTGCCCAGGCCTTGGCCAGCCCTGCCATGGCTGCAACACTGTGGACCCTGCACCTGTTCTGCTGGATGGCCATGAGGGCATCCCTGTGTGCAGAGTACCACTGGCAGAACTTCAGGACACCCTCCCAGTAGGCCTGCCTGCCTGACAGCCCCAGGGAGGACAGGAGGCAGGATGCAGCCCTGATGTCCCCTGCAATCACCTTCACAGGGCCAGGGATGGATGCGGCCATCCCCCTTGCAGCCAGCATCTCCCCATAGACCTCAATGAAGGGACTCCAGGCAGCCCTGTTCCTCTTCATGGAGTGCAGGAAGTCAAGCATGGAGACCTTCTGGAGCCTGCCATTCCTCAGGGGTGGCCACCAGTAGCCACCTGCTGACTTCCTCATCTCCCTGATGTAGTTGCAGCACTCAATGACTGCACTGATGGCTGCCTCTGTACAGCCCATCCCCTCCCTGATGACACCAGGGATGCCCCACCTGCCCTGCACCTTCTTCATCCAGGCCTGGTCCCAGTCCTGGTCCATGGCCATGTACATGCCCCTGGCAAGCCTGTCCAACTGGAGGCAGGTGTGGTTCCACACCCCCTTCCCTGGCTGTGTCTGTGTGAAGATGTCTGGGAATGCCTGGATGGCCTTCACCAGCCTGTCAGGGTCCACACTGGGGCAGACCTGGGTCTCAAGGCCCACACCCCTGAATCCAGCCCTCCTGGGGGCCTCCTGGGCCTTTTCTGTTCCAGGGGGTGCCACTGCAGGGGGATTCCCTGCCATGGGCTCCTGGGCCCCTGCCTGTGCAACAGGGAAGGCCTCTGCAAGCACATCCACTGGGAGGAGCCTCACAGTGATGGTCCTCTCGTCCTCAATGGCCACATTGATGCTGTAGCCTGCAGGGATGATCCTGGACACCTCCTCCCTGATGATGTCCACCAGGGGCCTAAGGCCATCAGTCACTGGCATGGGCTTCCTCCCACTTCCTTGCCTCCTCCCTCTGGGCTGCAATTGTCTCTGGGCAGGCCTTCCTGAACACCTGCCTCCACTGGGCAGGGCTCGTGTCCTCCTGGGAGAACAGGCCCTCCTTCAGGTCTGCTGCCTTCTTGCCCCTGTAGAGGGGGTCCAGCCACTGCAGGGAGGGCTTCCACCCCCTGGCCTGCATCTCCTTCAGCACCCTGGAGTGGTACCATGCAATGCACCCCCAGGGCAGCAGCCATGCCCATGACCCTGCATTCCTGGGGCTCTTCCAGTCCCCAGACCTCACCAGGCAGACATCCCTGTGGAGTGCACAGAGAAGTGCCCCTGGCAGTGTGTGAAGCAGTTCCGGTTGCCATAGTCTCATGATGTTGGTGCCTCCTGTGTTTCCTGTCCTCCTAGTAGGGCCATGCAGGGCCATCCATCCTGTGCCATTAGGCCCCCCAAACAAGTCTGATTCATTCTGGCAGGAGGAATGATGTCATGGTGTTCCTGCAGTCACATGTAACCATGTGACTGTTAGCCCCCTTGTGCAAGTTTCTTATTACTAATACAGATTTACCTGAGGGGGCTAACACATGCCCAAAACAAGCTAAAAATGGCAATTCTGTGCCTGCCTGGGGCTAACACCTGGGGAACAGGTCCCTGTGCTTGCACCTGAATACCCTCTCTGCACCTGTTAGGGCCTGCCCAGAGGCCATCTTGGCCAGTATTTCCCCTGCCCTCTCCATGTTCCTGTCCAGTGCAGCATCCCCCTGCACATGCTTCTGCTGGAGCCCCTTCTCCTCCCTTGTGAATGGATGCAGCAGGGGCCTCCCTTCATTGAGGGCAAGGAGTGCCCTGTCCTCCATGAGCATCCTCCTGATGGACCTGAGTGCAGATGCCTTCAGCCTGTCCTCCTCCCTCAGAACCTTCTGCAGGAGCCTCTCCTGCTCAAGCCTGCCCTGGCAGGATGCAATGCCCCTGGCCAGGAGCCTCATGCACACATGCCTCCTGAGGGCCCTGTTGGTGCATGTCCTGCCCCTCAGCCTGTCACCCAGTTCCTCTTCAAGGATGGCCAGGCCAATCCTGTTGACCTGGCCTGTCCTTGGGTCAGATATGGACATGAGGGCATTCATTGCCATTGTGTTGACTGCAGAGCACACTGCAGTGAGCATTGTGTCTGGGCATGTTGACATGCCAAGGGCCCTGGCCACTGCTGACTTCACTGCAGAGTGGGTCAGTTTCCTGCCTGTCAGGTGTACATACAGGGCTGCATTCCATGTCACAGCCCTGGCCAGTGCCCAGCAGGAGACAGCCCCCCACCTTGCCAGGTGCATGGACCCTCCCCTGTCCCTCTTCATTGATGGCCTGAACCACAGTGTTCTGTGCTCATGCTCATATCCAACAGCACTGGCCCATTCCTTGTTGGTCAGGGGGACCTGCTTGAGCCCTTCCCCTGACAGCAGGAACCCAGGGACCTCCCCTTCAAGGAGTTCCAGGTTCCTCTCGTTTGTCTCTGTGATTTTCTGGAGGAACTCATCCCATGTCTCTGCAGTGATGTTCCTCCTGTGCAGGCATATAGCCATAAAGTCTGGCCTCCCCTGGCTTGTTGGGTATTACCCCAGCGGCATGCCAAGCCAGAGGGGCCACATGTAAATATAGACCATGCAGGGCCATCTGTCAAGGGACTTCCTGTGCCCTGAACATGAACTGCCTCTCCTGGTCCAGTGCCCAGAGCAGGAGGTCCTGGAAGGTCATGACACCCAGGGGCTCCCAGGTGCCATCCTCCAGCAGTTCAATGTAGAGGACCTGTGGCCCTTCAGCCATTGCCTCCCCCAAGGTACTTGCTGATCCCATCCAGTGTCTCCCTGAGATTCTCCTCCACTGTCCTGCCAAACTTCAGGAGGATGTCCCTGTTGTCCTCTGCAAACTTCCTGGCCACTGCTGCATCCTGGGTGTACCTGTACTCCATGGTGGTCCCAGTGCTGGAGTCTGCACCAATCCTGCAGTCCCTGGGCATGCAGACGAGCCCCTGGTTCTCCATGGCCACCCTGATCATGCTGTCCAGTTTCTTCTGGATGGTGGGCCACTTCAGGGATGCACTGAACTTGATGCCAGCCAGGCAGGTGTTCTCCTGCCATCCGGTAAGCCCAGGGACCTTGCCAGGGAAGTGCCTCACCTCAACCCTGAGGGAGGTGTTTGCAGAGGTGCCATTCCTCCTGTAGACCACGTTTGCAGTGACCTTCACAAGGGCATGCCTGATGCCACAGGTGGCCCATTCCTTGCTGCACCCATTGAGCCTTACTTGCTCATCGCTATGCACCACATGGTACATCTGTGCATAGGTGCAGACCTTGCCCTGGTAGTGCTCCCTGATGTACTGGTTGCACTTGTCACATATCTGGTTGATTTCCTGTTCTGTCATGGTGGTATTCTCTTTGATGGTGTGGAGTGGTTATGCTATAAAGATACATTCTGGAGGGGAGGGTGGAACTTACAAAATGCTTATATTTTGCTTACAGGGAGGGGCAAAACTTACAAAAATGTAAGTTTTTGAGGCATTATTTACAAATGTTTACATTTTGTGGGGGCGTACACCCCGTGGAAAATGTCAAAAACCCTGTTTTGTCATGATTTTATGACACTGTCACAAAAAGATGACAGCCTCAAAAATCCCTGTGAATGTAAGCAAAAAATAAGTTATATTTAGGGCATGGCTACAACAAGGACAGCATCTTCAAGGCCCAGGGCCATCAGGAAGGACACCAGGGCATTCCCCAAGGTGAAGCAGGCATACAGGCTCCCACAGGGGCTCCAGGCAGAGGACATGTTCCCTGACTGGAAGGATGCAGGTGCCACCCTCCCAGAGGTCTACTTCGCAGTGGAGTATCTCACCAATGGGTTTGATGCCTCCAGGGCATACTCCACAGTGTTCCCTGCAGGCACCAGGAGGAAGGCAACCTGGGGAGGGGCTGCATGGCTCAGGAGGCCCACAGTCCAGCACCTGCTGTCCTCCTACACATCTGCATGGCTCAGGGGCAGGATTGCCTACCTGGAGAAGGAGATCATGGACACCACTGTGGCCAGGGCATTCTATGACCCCTCCATGTTCCTGAGGCCTGATGGCTCCCCTGCCTTTGATAGGTGGGAGGACATCCCAGAGGTCTTCAGGAGGTGCATTGAGGGCATTGATGTGAAGTTCTGGGGCAAGGATGCCACCAGGCAGAGCATCACCTACACCCTTGCAAACAGGGGGGATGCCCTGAAGCAACTCACACAGATCCTCTCCCTCATCAAGGAGGGCATGGCAGGCAAGGAGAAGGAGTCTGCCACAATGACACCTGACACAGAGATGCTGCTGTCCACCATCTTCTCCCAGGGCAGGCAGGTTGACAGGAGGCTCCCCTCCCAGAGGGCTGCAGCCCCTGTCCAGCAGGAGCCTGTCCAGCAGGAGGCGACTGTCATCAGGGGGCTTGGCTGACCATGGCATTCAACTGGACACCAGAACTGGTTGCAAGGGTGAGGGACTACCCCCACCTCATTGGCCACATGGTGGGGAAGGACAAGTTGACAGCCATGCACTCTGACTGGTGCAAGATGGTCTGGGACTCCCCTGGTGGGGAGCACTGCAGCCTCATGGCGCACAGGGGTGCCTACAAGACCACTGCCATCACAGAGGTTGGCATCATCTACTACCTGCTGTTCCACCCTTCAGAGAGGATTGCCCTCATCAGGGAGAACTGGACAGAGGCTGCCAAGACACTTGAGACCATCAAGCACTACATGAAGGTGGATGCCATCAGGAGCCTCTTCACCTACCTGCATGGCCATGAGCCCAAGGAGGTCAGGAGCCCCTTTGGGTCTGTCACATACTCCTTCAAGAGGAGCATCACAAAGGAAGGCTCCATTGATGCCTATGGCATCAACCAGGTGCCCACAGGCTCCCACTATGACAGGATTCTCTGCGATGACATCATCACCATCAAGGACAGGCTCTCCAGGGCCCACAGGGAGATGGTGAAGCAGGGTGTGCTTGAGATCATGACCAACATCATTGACCCAGGCAAGTCTGTGCTCTTTGTGGGCACCCCCTGGCACCATGATGATGCCTGGTCCATGAGGAACGAGGAGAAGGAACTCATCATCCCAGAGGCCTGGAAGTTCAGGCCAGAGGACACCAACATCCTCTCCCCAGAGGAACTTGCAAGGAAGAGGGCGACCACCACTGCCTCCCTGTTTGCTATCAACTACAATCTGGACACCTCTGTCAAGGATGAAGGGCAGGTGTTTGATGACCCTGTGTATGGCCCATGGGACTGGACTGTCAGGCCCACCAGGGTCTATGGCCACATGGATGCTGCCTGGGATGGCACCTGCACCAATGCCTTCACTGTCATGGCACAGAGGCCTGATGGCAGGATTCATGCATGGGGCAAGGTCTACCCTGGCACCTTCCAGGAGTGCAAGATGGATGTGGCCAGGGAGTGCAGGGAGAGGAGGGTCAGGAACTTCTACATGGAGAAGAACCCAGACAAGGGCATGGCAGGAGGGGAACTCAGGAAGGTCCCCCAGTTCCCTGCTGTCCACCTCTACTCAGAATCCATGAACAAGGACATCAAGATTGTCTCATTCCTCAAGAAATACTGGCAGAACATAATCTGGGACCCAGGCACTGACCCTGAGTACATGAACCAGGTGATGGACTACAGGCCAGGGCAGGACCCAAGGGATGCACCTGACTCCGCTGCATCCCTGCTGAGACAGGCAATTTACAAGGGCGGGGGCCCCTCTGCCCTCTTCAGGCTATAAAGGAGAAAAACATGCTGAAGCTATCATCTCTCTTCAGGCTGGATGGATGGAAGAACATCTTCTCTGGCATTGGCACAAACAGGGACAAGTCCACCATCACAGAGAATGTGGTGCCAGGCTTCCCCAGGCTCATTGACATCCAGTTGCAGGGCCTCTACTACTCTGACGGAAGAATCCAGAACGTGGTGGACATCCCTGCAGAGAAGATGGTCCAGAACGGTTTTGAGGTGGAGGGGGATGACGGCACCCTCTACAAGGCCTACGATGACCTGGGAGGCCCTGCAGCCTTTGCTGAGGCCATCAGGTGGACAAGGATGCTGGGAGGTGCTGTCATTGTCCTGGACATTGAGGGTGCAGGTGACTGGGCACAGCCCTGGTACCCTGGCAAGGGTGCTGGCAAGATCAGGTCCCTCAGGGTCTACCCCAGGAGCAGGGTGGAACTGGGCCTCATGGAGACTGTCTCCATGCCTGAGTCTGTGTACTTTGAGAACTACGAGAGGTACATCATCAGGACAGCCATGGGTGGCACCTTCACAGTGCATGCCTCCAGGGTCCTTGTCTTCAAGAGCACCACCAGGGTGGACATGGAGTTCCCTGGCTGGCTTGACTATGAGAGGTTCTGGGGCCTGTCAGCCATCTACAAGGGACTTGAGGATGCCCACAACTTTGGCCTCACCTCCAAGGGCACTGCACACCTCACCCAGGAGTGCTCCATTGGCAAGTACAGGCTCACCAATCTTGAGCAGTTGGTGGCTGAGGGTGACTGGAAGTCCCTTGATGACAGGATGACTGCCATTGACATGCAGAAGAGCATCATCCATGGTGTGATGCTTGGGGAGGGTGAGGAGTACACCAGGGAGAACTTCTCCTTCACTGGCCTCCCAGAGGTCTGGGACAGGCAGATGATGGCAGTGGCTGGCTCCTACAGGATACCTGTCACCCAGTTGTTTGGCAGGTCTGCAGCAGGCATGAATGCCACTGGGGAGGGGGACGAGGACAACTTCAACACCTACATTGCAGGGCTGCAGAAGGTCCAGTTGCTGCCACCCCTCCTCAAGTTCATGACCATGCTCAACATGGAACTTGGCATTGTGAAGACAGAGGGTGACCAGAAGTTGACCATTGACTTCCTGCCCCTCTCCAAGAGGGACCAGTTGAAGGATGCCCAGGTCAAGGAGGCCATCTCCAGGGCAGACAGGAACTATGTGGAGTCTGGGATACTCAGCCCTGACGACATCATCAGGAACAGGTTCCTGGGTGGCTACAATACCGAGACATCCGTGGACGAGTCTGCACTGGCTGACCTCCCCGCAGGGGAAGGGGAGGCCTAAGTGGACCCCACCAGGCAGTTCATCACAAGGCTCTCCCAGTCAGGTGGCATGACCAGGACCAGGCTGAGGAGGCTCAAGGCCAGGAGGTGGAAGTACCCGCTCTCCCTTGAGAGGCAGTACACAGCCTCCATCTCCAGGTACCTCTCCAGGCAGTGGAAGGAATATGCAGCCATGGCCACCAGGATGATGGTGCCCAGGGCTGATGCTGTGGAGGACCTCTCCCCACTCCCTGGCACCACAGGCCCTGCCCTCGGTGCCATCATGAACATTGCCTCCTCCCTTGATGATTTCAACAGGAAGGAGATGGATGCCTTCAGGAAGATTGCTGTGGGTGAGGCATTCCAGGAGGATGAGCCCTGGGTGAAGTCCGTCCTGGACACCTGGTCCAGGGAACAGGTCAGCCTCATCACCAAGGCATCCCAGGATATGAGGGATGCTGTGGCCAGGAGGGTCAGAGATGGTGTGAAGGAGGGCCTCACTGGCAAGGACATTGAGAGGATGGTGATGCAGGAGATGCCTGGCATATCCTTCAGGAGGGCCAGGGTCATTGCAAGGGACCAGGCCTCCAAGTTGAATGCATCCCTCACACAGGGCAGGATGGCTGATGCTGGCCTCTCCACCTACATCTGGGATACAGCCCAGGACGAGAGGGTGAGGGGCAACCCTGGGGGCAGGTACTCCAAGGCCATCCCCAGCCACTGGGAGATGCAGGGCAAGATCTGCAGGTGGGATGACCCCACTGTGTGTCTTGATGACAATGGGGAATGGGTCAAGAGGCCCCCGACTGCCCCATACTTCCACCCTGGCATGGCCATCATGTGCAGGTGTGTGGCACTCCCCAACTGGCAGGAACTTGAAAGTGTGACAGGTTCTGGGCTCCCTGCTGTTGAGCCAGTAGCCATGCCAGCAGCAGTGGAGCCTGCACCTGTGGTGGCAGATGATGCTGCCAGGGTCAGGGAGACAGTGCAGAACATCACAGACACCCTTGTGAAGAAGAAACTGCTCCAGGCACAGTTCTCTGCAGAGTATGCACAGGACCTGGCCCAGTACCTGAACAGGCTCCCTGAAGGCTGGAGGGCAGCATGGATGGAGACAGCATCCACAACAAAGTTGAGGTCCAAGAGGTCTGCAGGCAGGTCATTCTTTGACCCAGAGACAGGGGACATCTCCCTTACCTCTGCCAGGTACACCACCATTGTCCATGAGATGGCCCATGCAACCATGGCAAGGCTCTCAGATCCTGCATGGCTGGAGAGGATGTATGCAGGCCTGGAGGCCAAGGGTGGCATCTATGCCAGGTATGCAGACAGGTTCAGGCAACTGAATGGCTCCAACTTCAGGGACAAGGCCATCCAGGTGAAACTGGGTGAGAAGATGAGGAAGGAATGGCTGGATGGCCTTGCTGAGAAGATGAGGGGTCTGACTACAGATGACAGGCTGGCCATCCTGGAGTCCACCCTCAGTGAGCATGGCATTGAGACCACCAGCACCATCAGGGCTGTTGTCAATGACTGGATGGGGCTCTCAGGTAAGCCAGACATACTGCATGTGGCTGGTCACTCTGGCAACTACAGGCAGGGGATGGCCAGTCTGGCACAGACCTCGGGGGCATTCAGTATCCAGGAGTCACTTGATGTTGCCCTGTCCACAGAGGCTGGTGCAGAACTGATGGAACTGGCAGCCACAGAGAATGGCCTGAAGTTCCTCAGGGCCTTCCTGCCTGATACCCTTGAATTTTTTGAGAAGGAGATACTTGGACTATGACACTGGAAGACTTCATCCTATCAACAGATGTGCAGGCCTGGCTCAATGACAATGGGTACGGCAACATGGGAATCTATCCTACAGGGGAACCATTTGTGGAGATTGATGGCTCTGTCTACTTATTTGATGTGACCCCAGAGGAGTTCCAGCAGTTGCTGCAGGACTCTGTGGACCAGGATCAGGACTTCATCACACCCCATAGGATTGAGGATGAGCAGGATGAGGACAGCCTTGTCATCCCTGTAATCTGACATTTTTGTCTGTTTTTCTGTGCCTACTGGCACATTGCTGCCAGGTTTCGTACATTTTTCTTACATTTTTGTTATTTTTCACTCATTTTTTATTTATATTTAGGACATGGTTAACAAGAACACACTCAGCAGTGCAGCACAGACCAGGGTGGACTGGTATGATGATGCCATTGACTATGCCATCAGGCCTGCAGAGAAGACTCCAGAGGGCTTCCTGGTGGCCAGGGCCCCTGTCACCTCCATTGGTGTCTTCACCTACAGGAACCCAGACGGCTCCCCCAGGAGGGAGTTGAGGCTCCCAGAGGAAGTGTTTGCAGAGGACTCCCTTGAATCCCTGAAGATGAAACCACTGACCCTGCTCCACCCAGATGGTGCAGTGACCCCAGAGAACATTGGGCAACTGCAGGTAGGATCTGTGGGCAGTGATATCACCACTGACAGCTACAGGGTGTATGTGTCCCTGAGTGCCACCAAGCAGGATGGCATTGATGCAGTGGAGAATGGATCTGCAAGGTCCTTGTCCTGTGGGTACAACTGTGACATTGAGTGGACCTCTGGCACCTGGATGGGCATGGACTATGACTGCATCCAGAGGAACATCAGGTACAACCATGTGGCCCTCGTGCCTGTCCCCAGGGCAGGTGACGGCAATGCCATCAGGATGGACTCTGCTGGCATCCCTGGTCTCCCCGACCTGAACAAGCATGACAACAAAACAAGAGAGGAAGACATGAGTCTCAAGACCATTCACCTTGATGGGGCTGACTATCAGGCTGAGCCCCAGGTAATTGCAGCCTATGACAAGGCATCTGCCAGGGCAGACAGCCTTGAGAAGGAACTCAATCAGGCCAGGGAAGATGGCAAGAAGGCCCTTGATGGGGCCCTTGCTGGCAAGTCTTCTGCAGAGGCAGAGAGGGACTCCTACAGGGAGAGGCTTGATGCCATGGAACAGGACATGCCCAACAAGGTTGCAGCCGCTGTCAAGTCCAGGCTCACCCTCTGTGGCCAGGCCCAGAAGGCTGGTGTGGAAGTCAGGGATGACATGTCTGACATGGACATCAAGAAGGCTGTCATCCTGAAGAAGTTCCCCACTGCCAACCTTGATGGCAAGGATGACTCCTACATCCTCAGCAGGTTTGACTGTGCCTGTGAACTCATTGCAGCAGATGCAGAGGCACAGAGCAGGAAGGATGCTGCCGAAACTACTCCCCACAACGTAAACCCCACTGCACAGGAACAACTTGAGGCATCCAGGAAGGCATACAATGCCAGGATGGACTCTGCCTGGCAGGATAACCCCAAAAAGTAAGGAGGCATGAACATGTCTGCATACGGAAATATGGATAAGGGCCTGCCTGGTGAACTGGTGGGTCTCACTGTCACCCACCAGATTGACTCCAGGATGGCCAAGGGCCCCGTGCCCTTTGGTGCCATTGTGTTTGGCACTGGTGATGGTGAACAGGTTGAAGTGGCTGGTGACTCTGCTCCCCTTGGCATTGCTGCCAGGACTGCATTGGACACCCCTGAATACCTTGACAAGGACACTGTCAATGTGGTCAGGTCTGGCAAGGTCTTTGGTGTGGCTGGTGAAGCCATCACTGCTGATGCTGAAGTCTCTGTCAATGGCAGCACTGGCAAGATCATTGCCAAGACCTCTGCTGCTGCAGGTGCAAAGAGGACTGTGACCATCACTGTGGCCAATGCCTCTGCTGCCAGCAAGGTTGTCAGTGTGTTTGTTGGTGACAAGGGCATCCAGGTGAACACCACCGATGACCTCAAGTCCGCTAATGATGTGGCTGCCGCCATCAAGGCAGGCCTTGATGCACTGGACATCCCGTTTGTGGCCAGTGTGGCCAGTGCAGTTGTCACCCTCACTGCCAAGGCGAAGGGTGCTGCTGCCAATGATGTGGCAGTGACTGGCTCCACCACTGACTCCACCCAGACCATCACGGTGGCCAATGGCACCTCTGGTGCCGATGCCATCCTGAACCCTGGATGGTTCGCCCGTTCCACTGCTTCCCAGGCCAATGACCTTGTCATTGTGGACCTCGGCTAAAAGGAGAAAAGAATCATGAATCCGACGAACACCAACGAAATGAGGCTGGATGAAGGGGAGCAGGTCTTCTTTGACCAGCAACTGGCACTTGTCAAGTCCCGCACCTATGATGTGGAACACAAGGCCCTCAAGGCCCTCACCCTGCTCCCTGTGAGCACTGAACAGGACCCTGGTGCCACCCACATCATCTACAGGTCCTATGACAAGGTTGGCATGGCCAAGATCATTGCTGACTATGCCAATGACTTCCCCAGGGCAGACATTGGTGGCATTGAGCACTCCAGCCCTGTGAAGGACCTGGGTGTCTCCTATGGCTACAGCGTCAAGGAGATCAGGAGGGCCCAGAAGGCTGGTGTCGCTCTTGATGCCAAGAGGGCTGAGGCTGCCAGGAGGGCCATTGATGAGAAGCAGGACACCATTGCCTGGAAGGGTGATGCCAAGTCTGGCCTGCCTGGATTCTGGAACCATGAGGGCATCACGGAGTACACTGCTGCCATGAATGCTGGCAACACCTCCAGGGCCTGGGCTGACAAGACTGCAGATGAAATCCTTGCAGACTTTGCTGGCCTCATCACTACTGCCCCTGAGTCCACCAACGGCATTGAACAGCCGGACACTGTCATCCTCCCGTTGTCCCTCTACAACAAGTTGATGACCACTCCCTATGGCACCAACAGGGACAAGACCATCATGGGCTTCATCAGGGAAAACTTCCCGCAGATCACCAGGATTGACTGGGTGGCTGACCTGGCCACTGCAGGTGCTGGTGGCACCTCCAGGGTTGTGGCCTATGCCAGGGACCCGTTGAAGGTTGAAGTCCAGATCCCGCAGAGGTTTGAACAGATGCCGCCACAGTTGGATGGCATGGTGTATGACATCTGCTGCCTCCAGAGCACTGGTGGCACGCTGGTCTACTACCCCATGTCCGTTGTCTTCTGTGACGGGCTCTAGTTTTCTCTCCTGTGAGAAAGACCCCTGACAGACGGGGACAAATAGTCTGTCAGGCTTTTACAGGGGTGCATGGTCTTGCCCAGGCCCTGCACCCCTTTTCTTAACCATGGGCAAGCAAACAACAACCACAGGAGTTGAAATATGCTGGTGAATTACAAGAAGGCCAATGTCCTTGCAGTTGAACGTGGAGTTGGCAAGTCCAAACTCATCCTTGAGCCTGGCATCAATGTCATTGAAGATGGCATTTGGGAATCTGCCAAGAACAATCTGTCTGGCCACATCAAGGCCGGCACTGTTGTCCCCATCTACAAGGTGGAGAAGCAGAAGGTCAAGGAGAAGGTCAAGGAGAAGGTCACAGGCAAGGATGGCAAGGTGACAGAGAAGGAAGTGGAGAAGGAAGTTGAGAAGGAAGTCAATGTCCCCTGCACCCCTGATGACATCCCTGCAGACAAGATTGATGGTGTCATTGAGGACATTGTCACTGAGGGCCAGGCTGACAAGTTTGTCAGTGCTGCCACCAAGGAATCCGTCAGGGCCAAGGGCATGAACAGGAAGAACAAGATTGCCGAGGAACTGAAAGACAGGGAACCCAAGAAGTAAGAGGGACAGCACACCATGGCAGCCACCGAACTCTCCATCCAGCAGTACATCCAGGCAGTGGCCCCTGCACTCATGCAGGACCCTTCCCGTGATGTCTACATCCAGATGGCAGAGGAGAGGACCAGCAGGCAGTTCTATGGCCCCAAGTACAACCATGCAGTGGCCCTCATGGCTGCACACATTGCCTTCAGGCTTGGTGCAGGCACCATGGGTGCTGGTTCTGGCAGTGCAGAGGGAGGCTCCACAGGCTCCATCTCCTCCAAGAGGGAAGGAGACCTTGCTGTCTCCTACGGCTCTGGTGCAGTGACAGCCACTGCAGGCCTTGGTGACACTGACCTGTCCCAGTCCAGGTGGGGCCTCATGCTCCTGGCACTCAGGAAGGGCTGCAAGCCCTTCATTGGTGTCATTGGTGGATGCAGGAGGTGACATGTCCGCTACCTTTGAGCACAGGGACCTTGGCAGGAAGGCCATAGAGAGGGAGGTCAGGCTCTCCAGGAAACTGGTGGCCCTGGTTGGCATTCCTGGTGATGCAAGGAACCCTGTGGATGCAGATGGCAAGCCTGCACAGATCAACATGGCATCCCTTGCCTACATCATGGAGAAGGGCAGCCCTGTGAACAAGATCCCTGCCAGGCCCTTCATGGAACAGACCAGGCAGAGGTCCATGAAGAAGGTCATGGGCCTCATGGCAAGTTTGCAGAAGGCCATCTCCAATGGCACCCTCACTGCCATGGCTGCCATCAAGAAACTTGGTGCAGCCTATGAGGGGGAGATGAAGGCCATCTTCACAACTGGGACCTTTGAACGCAATGCTGACATCACTGTCAGTGGTGGGTGGATGAGGAACAAGGTCTCTGGCAAGGCATTCAAGGTCAGGGGCAAGGGCAGCAGCAGGCCCCTCATTGACACAGGAAGGCTCAGGCAGTCCATCATCTACAAGGTGGCCAAGGTATGAGCACTCTGTTCCCACATGCAATACAGGTCATCCACAGGACTGGCTCCAGGGTGAATGGCAGATGGGTGGGGACCTCCACAGAGGCCTCCATCACTGGCTCTGTCCAGCCCCTGAATGGCAGGGACCTCCAGTTCCTCGCAGAGGGCAGGAGGGACACAGGCCTTGTGAAGATCTACTGCAACACAGAACTTGCAGTCAGCACAGAGGGCTCCAACACCAGTGGGGATGTTGTTGTGTGGTCAGGCAAGGAGTGGGAAGTCATCCAGGACCTGGAATACTCCAATGGGCTGATTGACCACTTCAAGTACATTGCTGCATACATTGGCCCACATGTTGTCAAGAAGGAGGAGGGGAAGTGAGTGCCTTGACTGCATCAACCCTCTGGGATGCCCTGCATGACTGGGCCACCTCTGTCCTTGGCGGCAATGTTGAGGTCACACCCAGCCACGAGGATGCACCCAGTCCTGACAGCATGTACATCTGCATTGGGTATGCTGGCTCCTGGAGGCTTGCAGGCACAACTGCATCCAGGATGCTTGCAGATGATCCCCAGGCAGTGGACCCCAGGGTCTATGTCTACAAGGGGACTGTGCAGGTCAGGGAAGTTGACGGGGAAGGGGATGCACTGATGCTCCTCCTGGAATCCCTGGAGACCCCAGAGGTGCAGGCTGCATTCAGCACTGCAGGCATCTCTGTCCTGAGGTCAACTGGCCCCACTGCCATGCCTGCCCTGCAGGGGAGTGAGTGGAGGAGGGAATCCCTCCTTGAACTTGAGATGTCATGGGCCAGGGCCTATGCTGGCACCACACTCACAATTGAGTCTGTGGGCATCCAGCAGGTGGATGGCTCAGGACAAGTGCTGAGAGATATTGAGGTGGACTCTGGGTGGGCACCACCCCCTCCATCTCCACAGGAAGAGGAAACTGCCCAGGGAGGCAGCAATGATGGCCAAGTTTAACCGAACAAATGGAGGCACCACATGGCCCTTAAAGACATAGTCAACGTGAACATCACAAGGCAGACCACCTCTGTGGCAGTGGCTGCCTTCAACATCCCGTTGATTCTTTCTACTTTTGCCACATCCAAGACCACCACAGCCTTCACAAGGGCCAGGGCCTATGGCTCCCTGGCAGAACTTGTTGCAGACGGCTGGGCAAGCACAGATGCAGTCTACAAGATTGCCAATGCCATCTTCATGCAGAACCCCACTGTGTCCAAGGTGGTGGTTGGCAGGGCTGACTCTGGTGATGCCACTGTTGCTGCAAGCCTTGCAGCCATCCAGAACGAGGATGACTCCTGGTATGGCCTGGCAGTTGACCAGGCAATGGTGGATGACTTTGAGGACATTGCTGCCTGGACAGAGTCTGCCAAGAGGCTTGCTGCATTCTGGATCACCGATGCAGATGCCTATGATGGCACCAAGACCACAGACTTGGCCAGTGTGCTGAAGTCTGCATCCTATGACAGGTCCATTGTCATCTGGCACGCCCAGCCCTCCTCTGGGGCTGACTATCCTGATGCTGCATGGATGGGCGAGGGCTTCCCCTATGAACCTGGCAGCAGCACCTGGGCCTACAAGACCCTCAAGGGTGTGAAGGCAGACTCCATCACTGCTGCCCAGGAGGCTGTCCTCAAGAACAAGAACTGCAACTACTACATGGTGGTGGGTGGTGTCCCTGTCACCCAGGAGGGCAAGGTTGCCTCTGGTGAGTGGATTGACATCATCATTGGCACTGACTGGATTGAGGCCAGGCTCAGGGAGGCTGTATTCTCTGCCCTGGTCAACAACAGGAAGGTCCCCTTTACTGATCCTGGCATCACTGTCATTGAGGGCCTTGTGAAGGGTGTCCTCAAGCAGGCTGCTGCTGCAGGCATCATCCAGGAAGACAGCATTGTGGTGACTGTGCCCAAGGCTGCTGATGTGCCCCAGGCCGACAGGACCAACAGGTACCTGCCTGACATCAAGTTCCAGGCACTCTACCAGGGTGCCATCCAGAGGACCACCATCAACGGCACAATTTCTGTGTAAAAAGGAGGCTGAATCATGGCAATTCCCGATATTGGAGTGAAAACATTTGACCCGAAGATGGTCGTGGTCACCTTCGGCACCATTCCCATCTCTGGCTATGCAGCAGGCACCTTCGTCTCTGTCAGGCCCTCTGGTGCAGCCTTTGGCAAGTCCAAGGGTGCTGGGGGAGATGTTGAGAGGATCAACAGGAACCAGGCAGACTACGAGGTGTCCATCACACTGCAGCAGACTGCAGCAGTGAATGCTGAACTCTCTGCAGTCCTTGCTGCAGACCAGGTGACCAATGCAGGGGTGTTCCCCCTCACTGTCAAGGACCTGCTTGGCAAGACCCTGTTCTTTGCTGCCCAGGCCTGGATTCGTCAGGCACCCGACATGGAGGAGAGCGATGACCTCTCCACCAGGGAGTGGGTGTTTGACACTGGCATTGCTGCCAACCTCGTAGGAGGTAACTAAAGATGCTCTCCCCGATTACTAAAGAAATCAGTGGATTCTCTGTCCACTTCAGGCCCCTTCCTGCAACCAGGGCATTTGTCCTGGCCAAGAAGGTTGGCTCCCTTGTGCTCCCTGTGCTGAAGGGGATTGACCTGGATGACCTCAAGTCCGAGGTTGACCTGCACTCCCTCATTGACAGTGTGGTGGGTGCCCTGACCAGCCTGACAGATGAGCAGGCTGTCCAGTTGGTTGTTGAGTCCCTCAGGGGCTGCACCATCACCGCCCCTGGCTGCCCTGCCATTGAAGTGCAGGACAGTGCAGCAGTTGATGCAGCCTTCCAGGGTGAACTTGAGGCCATGTACCTGATTGTGCTGGAGGCCTGGAAGTACAACAAACTGGCCCCTTTCAGGTTGGCGGCTTCCTTTGGGTTCCAGATGAAACAAACAGATGGCTCAGGAGAAGCCGCAGGCACTCAGCAGAAGTCTGGGAAAAAATTGGCAATGTCGGGAGCCTCTCCAGAGAAGTAGAGGACATGTGGCCCATCCTCAGGCTGGTGGTTGATATGGGTCAGCCCCTGTCAGAGGTTGAACAGTGGGACCTGGAGGACATCAGGAACTTCAATGCCATCCTTGACATGAGGAGGGACTGTGAAGGTGCTGCAGATGCCTACCAGGCTGCACAGGTCAAGCAAGCAACTGCACAGCAGCAAGGAGGCAGGTAGATGGTCATTGAGGAACTGTACACCAGGCTGGGATTCCAGGTTGACCCCAAGGGGCTTGACAAGGGCAAGCAGATGCTCTCATCCTTCAAGAAGTGGGTGGGAGGCCTTGCCATTGGTGCTGGCTTCACAATGCTTGCAAGGACAGGCATTGAGGCAGCCATGTCCATGGAATCCCTCACTGCCCAGTTCAATGTGATGGCAGGATCTTCAGAGAGGGCTGCAGCACTCATCAAGGACATCTCTGACTTTGCAGCCAGGACACCCTTCAGCAAGATGGGGCTGGCAGAGGCTGGCAAGACCCTGATGGCATTCGGCATGCAGTCAGAGTCTGTCATCCCCACCCTCCAGATGCTGGGAGATGTGGCTGGTGCAGACCAGAATAGGCTCAAGTCCCTTGCCCTTGTGTTTGGCCAGATCCAGTCCACAGGCAGGCTGATGGGACAGGACCTCCTGCAACTCATCAACCAGGGATTCAACCCTCTCACTGTCATCAGCAAGCAGACTGGCATCTCCATGGCAGACCTCAAGAAGGCCATGGAACAGGGTGCCATCTCTGCAGACATGGTGACTGCTGCATTCAGGGCAGCCACCTCAGAGGGTGGCCTCTTCTACCAGAACCTGAAGAAGCAGAGTGAGACACTGGCAGGCAGGCTCTCCACCCTCAAGGATAACTTTGTCACTGCCCTCCAGAACATGGCAGAGGCATTCCTCCCTGTCATGAAGGCTGCAGTGGATGTCCTGATTGCATTTGACTGGGCACCCATTGTGGGCATGGTCCAGGATCTTGCCTCTGTGCTCTACACAATACCAGATGTCCTGGATGACATTGTCACCTGGGCCAAGAGGCTTGCACCCCTCCTGCTCATAGCATTTGGGCCCAGGATACAGGGTGCCATCCTCAAGTACATTGCAGGGATCAAGGGTGCCACTGCTGCATCCTCTGCCTTTGCAGCCATCCAGGCAGTCATCCAGAGGGCAGCCCTGGCCTCTGGTGCAGCCATGAACTACCAGGTGACAGCCATGGGGCTCATGAAGAGTGCCTTCTTCTCCATCAAGATGGCAGGTGTGGGTGCATTCAAGGCAATAGGCATGGCCATGAAGACAGCCCTGGGACCAATAGGTGTGGCACTCATGGCCATTGAAGGGTTTGTTGAGGCCTACAACTGGCTGCAGGACAGGTCCAGGGCAAAGGCCACAGAGCAGCAGAAGGCCAATGCCAGGGCCTTCATTGAGCAGCAGAAGGCACAGGGCAAGACTGCAGAGCAGGTCCTCCAGGAACAGGTGGGCCAGCAGGAAGGCAGGAAGGCCAGGCTCCAGAACCTCCAGTGGGCTGCAGCCCAAGGAGGTGAGGCAGGTGCCAGGGCCTCCAGGGAACTCATGGCCACCCAGGCAGAGACCAACAGGCAGGCCTCCTTTGTGCATGCCCTCCAGGAGGTGTACAGGGACATGACTGGCCTGGAGTTCAAGGTGAAGTCTGGTGCAGTGAGGGCACCTGGGATGTCCAGTGACACCACTGAACTCAAGAAGGCCTTTGCAGACATTGAGAAGGCCCTGAGGGAGTCTACAGATGCAACCAGGAAGCAGACAAGTGCCACCAAGGAGAACACCAGGGCCCAGGAGAAGTTTGACATCTCTGCCCTCTCCAGGCAGGCCTTTGATGCTGCATTCAATGTGAAACTGAGAGAACTGACACTGGGGGCCATAGGATGATCAGTGTAATTGGAGCTATTGCCCAGGCCATCACTGGGAGGACTGAACTGCCACAGCACACCTGCCTGTTCTACAGGAAGGATGGCTACTCTGTGGGGGAGGTTGACCTTGACCTGATCCTTGAGGAGAACCACTCCAAGGATGCAGTGGTCACCGAGAACCCCCTGCAGGATGGCAGGGCAGTCTCTGATGGGATCTACCTGATGCTGAGGGAGGGCTCCCTTGTGGGCCTTGTGTCCAACCACTCCCTGAAGCATGCCACCCCTCCTGATGTGCAGAATGCAGAGGCACTCCTTGAGGAGGCAGAGGATGCCACCCTGGAGAACAGGGCAAGGCAGGCATGGGAGTCTCTCAAGGCCCTCATGGATGCCAGGCAGACTGTCACCATTGTCACCGCCCTTGAGGTCTATGACAATGTGGCAGTGACCCACATTGAGACACAGAGGGATGGCACCACAGGGGATGCCCTGGCCATCCAGGTGTCCTTCAGGCAGGTGCAGACAGTCCAGTTGAAGGAGGACAGGGTCATGGCCCAGGTCAACCCTTCAGACATGGACAGCGCCATCAACAGGCTGGCCTCTGTCGGCATGGACAATGGCCAGAGGGTGGGTGGACAGCCCTCCGAGGCTGACATGCAGCAACTTGTACCAGGGAGGCAGTAGTGCTCAGGATTCCATTCAGTTCAACACAGAGTGCAGACCAGTCCCTGAAGGTGCTCATCCCAGAGAGGCAGGTGATTGGGCTCAGGCTTGTCTGGAACAACAGGGCCTCTGGCTGGGATGTGGAGGTCTCCTCTGATTCTGGCTCCCTTGGGTTCCTCAGGCTGGTCCCCTCCTGGCCCCTGCTCAGGGAGCACAGGGCCCTGTCCCCCATTGAAGGGGACATCATTGCCCTGCCACTCTCCAGCGGCTCTGGGGCACCCCTGACAGAGTACAGTGCCCTGGGGGAGTCCTGGGGTCTGTTCTGGCTGTCCCCAGAGGATGTGGCAACATGGGAGAGGGGCAATGATCTGGGGTAGGAAGGTAAGGCTGGAGGCCAGGAACAAGGAGGGGGTGCAGGTTGATGTGTCCTCCCTCAGGATTGATGCCAGGTGTGTCAGGTCCAGGGTCTTTGACGACAATGAGTTTGAGGCCACCATCCACAATGCCAGTGAGGACACTGTGAACAGGTTTCTGGCCAGGGGCACCAATGTTGCACTCTATGCAGGATACGAGAGGGGAGGGGAGCCTGGCCTCATGTACCAGGGCAACATCATTGAGTCCAAGACCTACAGGTCTGGCACTGACATCCTCACAGTGATCAGGTCCAGGTCCCTCAGGAGCCTCACAAGGCCATTCACCTGCACCCCTGTGTGCCTTGGGTTCAGGCCTGGGTCTGATGCATCCCAGGTCATTGACTCCATCTGTGCCATCCTGGGCCTTGTGCCCATAGGCAAGGAGATGGCTGCAGGTGTGAAGTTCCCCTCTGGATGGAACGAGGTGGGGACTGTGTCCAAGGCCCTCAAGAGGCTTGCACAGGACCTCAGGCCCAGGGGGCTTGGGATCTATGTGGACCTTGCTGAACTTGTTGTCTTCAGGTACTCTGGGGACTCCTCCTACACCATTGCATACCTGTCCCCAGACTCTGGCCTCCTGAACCTGCAGGACACCACAGACTACATGGCTGCAGCCCATGCAGACCTTGCATCCCTTGCAGCCAAGTCAGCAGGTGGGGAGCCTGGGCAGGTGGTGCTGAAGCCTGAGGACACAGATGATGCCTACAGGATACTAGACACCATCTTCACAGGCATGAAGAAGACATACTCTGCCAGGACCATGGTCATCCCCAAGGTCAGGCCCAATAGCCTTGTGCATGTGGCCAGTGGCAGTGTGGATGGGCTTTTTGTTGTTGACAGGATGGAGGTGACAGTGGGCAATGGCCCAGACTCCTCCTTCTGCATGGACCTTGACCTTCTGGAGGCCTGACAGATGCCAGGAATGGGAGCAGCACTAGATTCTTACATGGCAGGGGTCCTCTCTGCTGTCCACACCTCAATGCCTGCAGGGGTGGTGGAGTATGACCAGGGCAAGCACAGGGCAACAGTGAAGCCCTCTGTAAGGATGCTCATGGACAATGGCATCCAGGTTGAGATCCCAGAACTCATGGATGTCCCTGTCATCTTCCCATCCTCCCAGTTCTTTGACATGGAGTTCCCTGTTGGCAAGGGGGACATGGTCCTCCTGGTGTTCCAGGAACAGGACATCTCTGGCTGGAAGAAGGGGGATGCCCTGTCCACACCTGCCACCCCCTCCAGGTTCAGCCTGGATGCAGCAGTGGCCATCCCTGGCCTCTTTGCAAGGCCTGTGAAGGGGAAGGCCAGGATAGTTGTGGGGAGGGACGGGGTTGTCACATGGGAGGCAACCAGGATGGTGTTCAACGAGCAGGTCATCTTCAACAAGGGGGCCATCTCCAGGGATGACATCTACATTGGGCAGGGCCTGGGTCCAGGTGTGTCTGTCCTGCAGCATGTGCACCCCACAGCGGTGGGACCCACTGGTGCCCCGACACCTTCCACACCAATCCCTCCAGAGGAGCAGTAGTACAATGGCACTTGACAAGAGCACATTCAAGATGGATCTCAAGACAGACCTCCTGGCCATGGCAGCAGCCAACAAGGCAGATGGTGTCACACCAGAGGAGGCCATGGACAGGCTGGCAGGGGTGATTGCTGACAGGGTTGATGCCTACATCAAGACCCTCACCATCACCATTGCCACTGGGCTTGTCCAGGTGCAGGGCACTGCAGCAGCCCAGCAGAATGTGGTCCCAATTGTCATCACAGGGGGTGTCTCATGACACAGGGAATGTCTGGGCACCACCATGAGTGCCAGGTCTGACTGCAGGCCATGGTGGCCAGCCCAGATTTTATTACAAATATCTTACTTTTTGCTGTTGAATAAGTTATATTTACCAGAGGAGACCTCATGCAACTTGCACTGGACACTGCAACCTGGGACCTTGAACTTGACAGTGAAGGGAACATCCTCACACTGAAGGATGGATCACAGCTACTTGCCCAGAGGATACAGTGCAGGCTCCAGACCTTCAGGGGTGAATGCTTCCTTGACAGGTCCATTGGGGTGCCCTACTTCCAGGAGGTCCTGAAGAAGAGCCCAGACCTGGGAAGGATAAGGGCACTGCTGGCATCTGTCATTGCAGGTGTTGAGGGGGTCAGCAAGATTCTATCACTGGTTGTCACCCACAATGCTGCCACAAGGCACATGAGTGTGGCATTCAGGGTCCAGTCAGGTGACGGGACAATTGCACAGGGAGAAGTCTAGATGGGCATCTATGTGACAGATACAGGTCTCAAGAGGAAGACCCTCCAGGAGATCAGGGCAGAACTTGAGCAGGCCTTCAGGAATGTCTTTGGGGCAAGTTTTGAGACAGCAGTGGACAGCCCCAACGGGCTCCTCATCTCCCAACTTTCCACCACCATTGCAAGCCACTGGGAACTTGCCCAGGAGGTGTTCAACAGCAGGGACCCTGCCCAGGCCATAGGTGTGGCCCTGGACTATGCAGCAACCCTGTCCGGTGTGACCAGGAGGCAGGAGACATCCTGCAAGGTCACAGCAGTCCTCTATACAGAGGGCACCACTGCCACCATTCCTGCTGGCTCCATTGCAGAGATGCCCAGGGGCAGCAGGAGGTTCACCCTTGACATGCAGGTGGCCATCTCCAGGTCCTCCTGCAGTGAACTTGTGATTGACATGTCAGGATTCACTGGCAGCACATACACCCTGCAGTTCACCTTCGGCACTGTGACCTATGACGAGGACACCAGCCTCATTGATGCAATTGAGGCAGCAGGTGGCATTGCAGAGGAATCTGCACTTGGCATCAGGGTCACCCACTCCAGTGGCACAGTTGGCCTCCTCTCCCCAGTCCCCACAGGCTTTGTGGTGCTGGCAGGGGAGCCTGGCAACTTCACTGCAGCCATTGCAGGTGAGCAGACATGCGAGGCAGGGGAACTCACTGTCATCCCTGTGGCTGTCACTGGCTGGGACCAGGTCTACAACTACGAGGCGGGCATCCCTGGTGCCCCTGTTGAGGGGGACACTGCCCTCAGGGTCAGGAGGGCACTTGCCTCCAGGTCCATCAGGGGAAGGGGCACAGACCCTGCCATTGCTGCACACATCCAGGAGGAGGTCTTGGGTGTCACCCATGCGAAGGTGACCAGCAACAGGACCATGACCACGGACTCCCAGGGGAGGCCACCCAAGTCCTTTGAGGCACTTGTTGTTGGTGGTGACCCAGAGGACATTGCCAGGGTGATCTGGCAGAACATGCCCAGTGGCATGCAATGCTGGGGCAACACGTCCCAGGCAATCATTGACGAGGACGGGGACGAGCAGATGATATTCTTCAGCAGGCCTGTCCCCATGTACCTGTGGGTGGAGTTGACGTACCACCTGTATGACGAGGAATCTGCCCCCAGTGCAGCAGACATCAAGGCTGCAATTGTGGCCTGGGCCGAGAAGGAGTACACCCTGGGCAAGGATGTCATCCCTGACAGGGTGCTCACTGCAGTGTACCCTCCCAACCTTGATGGCATTGGGCAGGCATCTGTCAGGGTGTCCCTTAGGGCCTCAGAGACTGACTCCCCCACATGGACCAATACTGTCATACCTGTTGGCCCTGGCCAGTATGCAGTGCCCTCCATTGACAGGGTGACACTTGTGGAGGACAACTGATGGCACTGGAGCCCATGAAGCCCTACAGCCAGTCCTTGGCAAAGTACATCCCTGAGCAGTACAAGCAGAGTGCAAGGCTCAGGGGTGTCATTGAGGCTGTCCAGGGTCAGTTTGATGACCTGGAGGATGCCTTCATGGAGATCTACCAGGCACTTGACCCCAGGGAGGCCATAGGTGTGGCCCTGGACTACATAGGTGCAATTGTTGGGGTTGACAGGGAGCCTGCAGAGGATGATGAGTCCTACAGGGTCAGGATCATCACCAGGAGTTTTCTGGATGCAGGGCTTCCCACACCAGAGACTGTCAGGGCCATCATCAAGTACATGACAGGCTCCAGGAGTGTTGGGCTCTTCCCTGACTGGCCTGCTGCCATGTACTATGTTTTGGACGGGGGCACACAGGCAGACCTGTCAACTGTTGAGAAGGAAATAATGACCAGCGGGGCCTCCCTCACCAGGGGCACCTTCCTGGTTGGTGAACTTGAGGGCACAGGCTATGAGTTCGGCTACATTGTGGATGAGGACCACGGCATGCCCATTGTGTGTGATTACAGGTGGCCGGAGTATGATCTAATTACATCGGATGGTGATGACCTTGTGGATGATGAGCAGGACAACTTGATGGCAGTGGATGCCTTGATAGGAGTGTAAACCATGGCAAAGAAAAGAATAATGAACCTCGCAGTGGTTGGCCAGTTGTCTGACCTGGTAGAGGGAAACTTCATGCCCCTGGATGGCCCAGGCGGTACCAAGAAAATCCCTGCCCAGTTCGTGCATGGTGGTGCCTGGACCTTCTGGGCCCGTTTCAGCACTCAACTCGGTGACTATGATTGGCCTGACCCAGAGGATGTCAGGAATGTGCTGTCCTACCGCATGACCCCACTGATCATAAGGGTTGGGCAGGGCACAGAAATCCTGTATAAATTTGTTTCACTGGAGGGCACAGAGGAAGAGACTGTCATCACCTTTGTGGCTGATGGTGGGTTCACTCTCATGGCGACCTGGAGTGATGCAGACGAGGAATGGACCTGGAGTGAGGGTGAGGAAGACTGGAATGCACTCAAGGACGGGGGCAGCCTCACGGACGGGGCAGTGGTTAATGTGAGGAACAATGCCCTGAACAAGCTAACGACAGCCCAGGCGAACCTCACCTTGAATGTCCTGCTGAAGACAGGGGAGGTTCCAAACTTTGCAGTGGAAATCACGGCTGGGGCTGATGTTACCCTGTCTGTGACAAAGAAGGTGGGGAACACGACCACGGCATTGAAGCAGTCCAAGGCAGGGGGCAATGCACTGGAGAATGGCAAGTCCTACCAGGTGACCTGTGTGGGTTCCTGTTGGACGCTTGCAGAGTTTGAGGAGCCCTCCGCATGATTCTGACGCATGGTGCAAATTCCCTGGCCTTGAAGGACCCGCAGGAGTATGACCCCGAGGATATACCTTCGGGAAACTCCATGCAGTCCGTACCAATGGACCGCGGCGGGTATAAGTTTGATATTTTGAATATCAAAAATATTGAAAGTGTACACACTGACGGCGGCCGATATGGTTTTTCCATTAGTGGGGCGAAAGAGTGCGAAAGTGTTTACACTGAAACTGGGGAATATTCATTCAATCTATCCAATGTGGAGGTCTCTGTCTCATGATTATCCAAAGAAAAACTTTAATTGGCGGCCACCTGGTCGGCATCGGAAAAATTAAGAAAGACGGCAGCATGGAATATCATGAAGTGGACATCCACAACATGATAACCAAGGACGGCCTCAACACGTTTTTTAAGTACAATAATTCAAATTCAGCTGTTCGTGAACTGGATTATTCTTCCGCATTTAGAAATATATCGCCTTGGTTTTGTCTAGAGTATTGTGCTTATGGTACAGGCTCGGATGTGAATGATTTTGTGAATACAACCGACCTGACTTCTCAGCAGGCCATATACAACACCACGCTGACCGACTGGCCGTACACAGGCTCCAGGGTTGCAGGTACAAACCAGTTCAAGTTTAGGGTGAGCCATCAAAGCACAGCGGCTGGTTCCTCTGTTGACATCAAGGAACTGGGCTGGAAGAAAAAGGTGGGCACAAATACATACAAATTATTCTCCCGTGTGCTGCTTCCTTCGGCATACCACCTGGAGGCTGGTGAGCAATTGGTGACAACCTATGAAGTCCTCTTGACTTTCCCCTTGATGAACGGGTTAACTTATGTGCAAAATTCTTTATTTACTGATTCCAACGGGGCTGCCCTGGATTTGCATTTAAAGCAGTTTGCATTTATCCAGGACCCTTTTGTGGCTACTGGTCTAAATCGTGCAAACATTCCCTATATAGATGAACGGAGGGTGTTTGACTATAGTTTAATTGGTTCTAATTATACATGGAATGGCGAAAATGCTGCTGCCCCAGTTCTGCTTGGGCCTTACGATAAAAGACCAGCTGCTGATACATCTAAACTATATTTGGATGCATTGTATTATTCCACGGACTCCAATATTGCATTCCAGTCCGCTGTTGCTCCTTACACTTCCAGCAATTACGACCTCGGGGTGGCCCACACAGCCACGCAGATACAGGACTACGTGGACGACACGTTCCACAGAGAAATAAAGGTCACAGTTCCTGCTATGTGGCCGAAGATGTCCAATGCGGCAGACTACACAGACATCTACTTGATAAACTTTAGGGGCCTAAATATCATATTTGGGCACTTTGACGAAAACCAGGAATTTGTAAAGACCCCGTGGCGCAAGCAGGCAAACACCAGCTACACCCTCACGTTCTCCCACGTGTTCATGACCCAGGACGCGGAGGACTGGTTGGCCCAGCAGTAAACAAACTAAAATAGGAGATTCCCCATGGCATACCCCCCGAACCAAGTACCCGATGCACCGATGCCTGTGTCCATGATGGTGCAGGCCGACACCCTCACGGCGGCCGACCTGTTCTACCTTGTCCAGCCCAACAACGACCCTGGCGAGAAGTCCCGCAAGGTGACGCTCCTCCAAATTCTCCAGGCGGTGGGCAGCGACCTCATGCCCGAAGGGACAATCCCTGGCTCCAAGTTGTTGGACTCCACGATTTCCAACAGGGAACTGGGCAATATGTGCGTGAAAACGAACAACATATACCCAGGGGCGGTCACACAGAACTGCATAGCCAACGAGGCTGTAGGTTACGCCGAGATAAAGGATGCCTCCATCTACGCCCGCCATGTGTCCAGTGAACTGAAATCACAGAACCTGGAAGGGGTCACCCCCTCTGGCGGTTCCTGGGGAGGCAGCCAGGACGACATTCTGGTCGCAACCATTCCAGGATTGACAGGTGGGCTAATAGCACGCCTCCGTGTGGTGGACTTCACCTTTGAATGCCACCTCACCATCCCAGGCACTTCGGACACCACAAGGAGGAGGCTGGACCTCATTGTGGAATACACCAAGAACGGCACCACCTTCCTCAAGAACAGGGTGCCCATCTACTTCCAGATTGGGGATGTTGTCAGCAAGAGGGCAGTGGTCACTACACTTGATTCCTACGATGTCAAGGTCTACATCGGCCTGCCCGAGAACCCTTCCAGCTATGTAGTCCCCTCAACCCTGCTGGTGGATGAGCCCTACTTCTGTGGCACAAGGTCCACTGCTGCACTGCTCTAGGAGGTGGAAGGTGATGGAACCTACAGGCGGGGACCTCTTTGGGCTGGGCAGCCTTGCCTTTGCCCTTGGCAGTTTTGTGAAGGGGTTCATCTCTGACTCCAGGGCAAGGAAGGCAGAGGCCCAGGTCAAGCAGGTTGAGGTCCAGAGGGCAGAGACCAAACTGGAGAGGGACAGGGAGACACAGGAACTCAGGACCAGGGTGGCAGTCCTTGAGGCCCAGAACAGGGAGATCAAGGAGAGGCTTGCAGAGGGCAACAGCCAGTTCAAGGCCCTGGATGACAAGGTGGACACCACCAACAACCTCCTGAACCAGATTGTGGGGGCCCTGAAGAACAGTGGCCTCAAGTTCAACGGGGAGGGCATGTGAGGACAAGGTGCACAGTTGAGAAGGTGCAGCTAACACCCTTCATTGTGTCTGGGCACAGGCCCTATGACTTCCTGTCCAGTGCAGACATCTGCATCTGGCTTACAAGGACATACACTGATGGCAGTCAAGCCAGGGCCTGCCTCAGGCTCCACATCAGGAAGGGGTACAGGACTGATGGTGCATCCACCTTCTGGCCAGTCTCCATTGCCATCCCACAGTGGAGGGATGGGGATGATGCCTACAATGCAGCCCCTGTGGCCCATGACATCCTCTACCTGCTTGGTGGGGTCATTGAGGGTGACTACGAGGCCATTGAACTGAGCAGGGAGGAAGTTGATGACATCCTGAGGGGCATCTGGAGGTGCTGGGGCATGTCCAGGTTCCTTGCTGGCTGTGCAGACAAGGCAGTTGAGATATTTGCAGGTGGCCCTGGCCACTGGGGCAATGACTCCTACAATGTCAGGGACAGGGTCTCTGCAGAATGGGAGAGCCTGGGGATGGCAGCATGAACATAGCAGAGTATGCACTGGCCTTCCTTGGCAGGCCCTACATCTGGGGTGGTGATGGCTCTGGCAGGTTCCATGGTGGTTTTGACTGCTCTGGCCTTGTGGTGGAGTGCCTCCAGGCCACTGGGTGGCTCCAGGGTGACCATACTGCCCAGGGGATCTACACAGCCCTCAAGAAGGCTGGATGGGGAGAGGTTGCCCTCCCCCATGTGGTGGCCAATGACATCCTGTTCTTCGGCAAGGACACCTCCCACATCACCCATGTGGCTATCTGCTGCTCCAGCAGGGGGGGGGGGACGGCTTGGGC
>Ga0265298_10000429_pt1 | contig 62547 bp, 56 predicted proteins | sample AusTroGonzalo_MG_3_FD_193486 | JGI IMG/M metagenome (GOLD analysis project Ga0265298, IMG submission 193486) | Bovine rumen microbial communities from tropical cattle in Woodstock, Queensland, Australia - Gonzalo_01 | ecosystem: Host-associated > Mammals > Digestive system > Stomach > Rumen ... | reverse complement strand
TGACAATTCTGATGAAGATTATGACGATGACAATTCTGATGAAGATTATGACGAGGATAATAATTATGGCGATGATGATCAGGAAAAATGGGAAGGCGAGAGTTGTCCCCAATGCGGTTCAGACGATGTAACGGATGATGGAAGCGGATATTTAGAATGTACATGTAAGAAATGTGGTTATAAATGGGGAGGACGTTATGATATAAAGTGCCCTAAATGTGGTTCATTTAATATAGTGGATGACGGTAGTAATCATATGCAATATTCTTGTTATGACTGCGATCATGTGTGGGGGAATTCTAAGGACCGCAATGCCCCGCTATGTCCGGAGTGCGGTTCGGAAAACATAGAGGATGATGGCTCTTGGTTCTTGCAATATACATGCGAGGATTGCGGGCATGAGTGGGGAAATAGAGATGATATAAAGTGCCCGAAATGTGGTGCGCGTGAAGTTATAGATACCGCAATTGAATCTTGGAATTATAGGTGTTTACGTTGTAATCACATATGGGATGACGATGAACAAGAGTAGAATGGATCTAAAATAATAATAGTGCTAAGTCATGAAAGTCGAATTAAGTTTTGAGGAACTACTTGCACTGCTGCGCAAGAAAGTATCACAACCAATAGAGTTACAATACGTTGCAGCGGATACAATAGCAGTCAGTGCAACCGTTAACGTAATAATTGTTCCCAAGAAAGTTTCGCTTAATATCCGGGTCAATAAGATTGACGGTACAGATATATTGCTTTCTTATGACGGTGGAGTGGGGATTGATATCATCTTGAGTTTGGTGCTGCATATCATGGACGGTGACGAGAAATATGGTGCGCTATATGAGAAGTTGCCCAACAACCGTCTTATCGTTCATTTAGACAAGATACCGGAAATACAATCTTTGCTTGCCAAATTTATTCTCCGAGACATTTGGTTTGTCGAGAATGCCGCTGTAGCACAAGTGGCATTACGGTAGTACCGGATTTATTACCACTGTTCTTGTTGCATTATATCAAGTATTATGGGGAGAAAGAATCCTAAGAAAGTCTATCGCCAGATAGCCGTATTATCAGCTTGTTTCTTAGGAATCTATTGTTTGGTATCCATCCATTATTACGATGTAGATAAGGCTACGGTCTATTTGACGGAACATGCTCAATCCCACTCGCAACACGAGTGTGCACGGTATGTCAGAATGGCGATTCAGGCAGGTGGTTGTCCTACATATATTCACCCGGCTGCTGCAAAGGAATATGATGTGTTTCTTCCCAAATTAGGTTTTAAGGAAGTACTCATTGTTGACTATAGGCCTCAAAAAGGTGATATCATCGTGATAAAACCGCCCAAAGATCAGAAGGAACATGAACACGGACACATGGCCATGTATAATGGCGAAAAATGGATTTCTGACTTTGCTCAGCGAGATATGTATGGCGGAAATATATACCGAAAGAAGGGTACTGAGTATCACCTTTTTCGCCGTTCATCCGGTTGGGGAATAAGACGATGGATATAAAGCTTGCAGGATTATCTTTGCGCACCATGCGGAATAGCAAACGTCTTTAAACAAAAAAATAAAAATGCTCCGAACTGATAGATTGCTACTCGTTTTGTGCTCTATAGTGTAAATACGATATTTGTATCAGATTAACAATTAAAAATTTACCACTATGGAGACAAATGAAAAAGCAATGAAGACGAAGGTTTACAACCTCGTCATCCTGGACAAATCGGGTTCGATGGAGAGTATTCGCAAGGAGGCAGTGGATGGATATAATGAGACGCTCGGTACTATCCGTGCGGCGCAGATCAAGCATATGGACACGCAGGAGCATTTCGTGTCTTTGGCCGCCTTCTGCGGATGCGGAATAGAGATGATTTATGACAAGACGCCCATCCAAGAAGCGGACAAACTCCGGCCGGAGCAATATGAGCCCTGCTGCATGACACCGCTCTATGATGCCATCGGCAAGACCATCAAGAAACTGAAAAAGGATATACAGGATGATGCCGATGCAGCGGTATTGGTGACGATCATCACAGACGGGTGCGAAAACGATTCCAAAGAATGGACCGGTGCGGCGATCAAGAAACTCGTAGAGGAGTGCAAAGAGGAAGGTTGGATGTTCGCCTTTATCGGAGCCGGTGAAGAGGTGGTCAAAGAAGCAACCACTATTTCCATCACCAATACCATCGTGTGGGAGAAATCCAGTGCGGGAACAGAAGCCATGTTCTGCGAGACGAACGATGCCAGTACGCGATTTTTTGACAAGATGGCCATGTGCGATGCGTGTGCGTCAGTGGACGAACGCAGACAAATGCGCAAAAAGTTCTCTGAGGAATATTATTGATTTCAAATTGCTTAGGTATGGAAACAAACCTTCAAGATAGAATAAGAGGTTCGCTCATCGGAGGTGCAATCGGAGATGCACTGGGCTATCCGGTGGAGTTTATATTCTCTTTCAAGGCGATACAGTCGCGTTACGGAGAGAATGGCATCACCTGTTTGGATACGTACCAGCATTGGTTGCCAGAAGAAGAACAAGCTGGTAAAGCCGTATTCTCTGATGACACGCAGATGACACTCTACACAGCTAATGGCATACTCAATGCGGAAAAACAGAAGATCGCACCTAAATATGGTATCGCTTTGGCATACATAGAGTGGTATCTGACTCAAGTTGGCAAGAAATCCTGCAAATATAAAGATTGCTGGCTCAGTTCTATTCCGGAGTTAACCAAACGCCGTGCCCCGGGTGAGACATGCCTGACCGCGCTGGAGGCTATCTTCAAAGGGAAAGAACCGTTTAATAATAGCAAAGGTTGCGGCGGTGTGATGCGTGTCGCTCCAGTCCCTTTATTTGCAGCGGTGGATAGTCGGATGAGTATTGAGGAAGCAGACCAATTGGCAGCAGATGCTGCGGAGATTACTCACTTGCATCCCTTAGGTTTTATTCCCGCTGCGCTGATGGCGCATATCATCTATCGCCTGGCGCAAGACGAACAACCGGCGCAAGAGGCATTTGTGGCCTATATAGAGGAAGGATTAGATGCCTTAGACCACCTCTTCCCGCAATACCCTCAGGAGGTAAATCAGATGAAGAAACTGATAGGTTTAGCGATACAATTAGCCAATAATGAGAAATCGGATCTGCTCAACATCGAGTTCATAGGCGGAGGATGGGTTGGGGAAGAGACGCTGGCCATCGCCTTGTATTGCGCTATCCGCTATTTTGATAACTTTGAGCAAGCCCTCATTGCTTCTGTAAATCATGGAGGAGACAGCGACAGTACAGGCGCCGTCACCGGTAATATCCTTGGCGCAGCAATAGGCTATACTGCTTTACCGCAGCATTTTAAAGATAATCTTGAACAGGTAGATGTCATTCTCCATATGGCAGATGACCTCTATCGGGGTGAAATAACAAAAATATGAACACACCGCAATACATAGATCACCTGCTAGATGCCTATCGCCGAGGCTACGAGGTTCGCTATGTCGGTAATCCTAAAGCACCTGAACGGAAAGACTACTACTTCAAAGCCAAAGAAGATCTCCCACGTGTGCAAGTAGTGTTGAGTTTCCTTCAAGGGATTATTCCTGCCGCTCAATGCGAATCTCTTCTGGATATAGGCAGCGGGCGAGGTGTGTTCTTGTTACCGCTCCTTCGCGAGTTCCCTAATTTGGAAGTGACGAGTCTTGACATCTTACCACATCGAGTGGACTTTCTGCAATGCATTCATGATGGTGGAATTATCAACCTACATCCGATACAAGCGGATATTTGCACATGGGACGCACCAGATAAGTCCTTCGACGTGGTGACCATGCTCGAAGTACTGGAACATATTCCCGACACCGAAGCCGCAGTGCGCAATGCTGTCCGTCTGGCGCGTAACTATATCCTCGTTTCCGTGCCATCCAAACCCGATGACAACCCTGAACATATCCATTTATTCTCTAACGAGGATTTGCAGGAACTATTCCTGTGCAACGGTTGCTCCAAAATAAAGTTTATGTCCGTTACCAACCATCGCGTCATGGTTGCGTTTTTATAGTTGAAAAGTGAAAGTTGAAAGGTGAAAGGAAAGATTATGAAACTCGAAGATACGATCATCAAATACCCCCGCACGCCGCATCTTCAAGGCAGTCGTCTACAGCCTGGAGACGAGGATCTGCGTCAGCGTCCTTTCTTAGATATAGCTGGACGTTACTTGGTGCTTGAAGAGAAGATAGATGGTGCCAATTCTGCCGTTTCGTTCAATGAAGACGGCGAATTGTTACTCCAGAGCCGCGGACATTTTCTGACCGGTGGCTATCGCGAACGGCATTATAATCTATTCAAGCAATGGGGAGCAGTACACCAGGATGCACTCTATGCCGTGCTTGGCCATCGCTATATCTTATATGGCGAGTGGATGTATGCCAAACATTCCATCTACTATGACCTACTACCGCATTACTTCATGGAATTTGATGTGCTGGACCGCCAAACAGGTTTATTTTTAGACACACCCTCACGGCATACATTGCTCAAAGACCTTCCTATTAGCTCTGTGCCGGTATTGGCACAAGGGGTATTCCCGAGCACCGAAGCCATTGTACAGTATCTTGGTAATTCCAACTACATTTCTGAGCACCATTTGGATCATCTGCGTGAGGATGCTCTCAAACTCAATTTGGACGCAGACAGGGTATGTCGAGAGACCGACGCATCACGAACGATGGAAGGCATATATATCAAAGTTGAAGAAAACGGACATGTCGTAGATCGAATGAAATATGTCCGAGCCTCTTTTCTCCAGACGGTAGAAGAATCACAAACACATTGGTTAGACCGCCCTATCATACCTAACCGAATCACCAAACCCATGTCGGAGTTATTTGTATGATTGACTGGCAACACATAGAATCTACTGTTCTGCATCCATTTGAACAACAGATGCGTTCTACGCAGCAATCCGCCATCTGGCATGCGGAAGGGGACATCTATACCCATACGCAACGTGTGTGTGAGGCGCTCCGTGCGTTGCCCGAATACCAAGCCCTGTCTGAACAGCAACAGCACATCCTCTATACGGCAGCCTTGCTGCATGACATCGGTAAGATTGTAACCACGGAATATATAGACAACGATTGGCATGCCCCGCATCATGCTCCGGTGGGAAGTCGTATGGCACGCGAGATCCTATGGCGCGAATATGCCCTATGTGGACAATCGGAACAAATGCAAGCACGCGAAGCCATTTGTTGGCTTATCCGATACCATTCTTTCCCACCGCATGCTATTCAAAATAATAATGTTTCCATTCGTCTGCTCAAACTCGCTGCCAACTCATTGCTCTCGCCCTATTTCTCCGTACGCGACCTATGCCTATTGAGCAAAGCAGACGCTTTAGGACGAGAAAGTGCTGATCAACAACAAATGCTCGAACATATAGCACTATGTGAAGAGATGGCACGTGAAGAAGGATGTTGGGAGACCCCATATCCTTTCCCTACTGCGCATACGCAACGTGCGTACTTTAGAGGGCAGGAAGTATGGAAAGACCAATCCCTCTATGATGACACATGGGGAGAAGTCATTCTTCTTAGTGGATTACCCGGAACAGGTAAGGATACGTGGGTACAACGTCATTTACCGGATGTCCCGATGATTTCGTTGGATGCCATTCGTCAAACACACAAGATAGCACCAACTACCGAACAAGGATACGTAGCCAATATAGCTCGCGAACAAGCCAAGCAGTACCTGCGTGAACATCGATCGTTCGTATGGAATGCCACCGACATTACATCGCAGATGCGTGAATCATTAGTCAGCCTCTTTGAGACTTACCATGCCCGTGTGCGTATCGTCTATTTGGAAACGAATTGGAGCACGTTGCACCAACGAAATACTGCTCGCCTCGATGCCGTTCCTGAAATAGCCATCCACAAAATGCTCGGCAAACTAACCCCACCCGAAGCGTACGAAGCCGCAAAGGTCGAATGGTATAGCGCGTAAAATCCTCTCCCCACTGATAGATTTCTCTTCTTTTCGCACTCTATAGGGTAAACGTTGAACTTTTAATGGATAAAGACTATGTTAACGCTTTGTATTCTAATTTTATTTGCGATGTACACTGGACGTACGGTCAAACACTTGGTTAATCGGTTGAGAACGGTAGATTGGCAGGCAAAGTTAGCCTCTCTATGGGCCTATGTTGAAAAATATGGCAAGAAAGCCGGACGATTGGCGGCCAAACCGCTGCTTCAGTTCTACTATGTAGTCACTGACAGCGAAACCACCACACTCGAAAAAGCCATGATCTACGGCTGCATCGCTTATGTTGTTATGCCGTTCTCCATTCTCCCACGTGCCGTTTATAAGTTTATTGGCATCATGGATGAGGCAGCAGCCGTACTCTATGTGTACAATAAAATCAAGGACAAAATAACACCCGAAATTGAACTCAAAGTGGAAACCACTATCGACTCTTGGTTCGGTGCAGAATATACGGTGATAGCATAACCTCTTGCAATCGATATTGGAAGATCAATCGATAGGAATGAGCCCTTTTGCATTAAGTTCCTCGCTCTGAGACAAAAACACATTTAGAAAAAAATAATTGCATAATTCATAATTTATTTGTAACTTTAGAAAAATAAGAAACACGTACTATTATGTCAGATGAAGATTTGAAAAGTTATGGCGATGTATTAGTGGGCGTTGATTCCCATAGTTTGGCGAATGACCCTTTAGCGAAAACCCTTGATAAACTATCAACGAAAGACAAAGTAGAATTGGCAGAGATGATGGGGAAGGCAGCTGAGAAAGCACTTGAATATATCCGTTGCAGAAATGAAAAACAGAATGGCAATGACTAGATTTTTAATGAGTTTTATTATCCTGATGACCTTCCCTATGGTGCTATTCGCAGATAATCTTTCAGATGCTGAATACTACCAAAAGAAAGCGGATGGCTATCGCCGTGAGGCAGCGTATTACGAGAAAAAAGCCAAAGGATACGAGAATGAAGCACAATATTGGATCAAGAAAGCTGAAGGTTATCAGCGCGAGGCCTCGTATTATAGCAACAAAGGCGATATAGATCGTGCGAATACCCAGACTCGCTATGCGCGCGAAGCAATGGATAAAGCCAAAACACAGCAGCGCTATGCTAAAGATGCATGGGATAACTATCGCACCCAGATGCGGTATGCCAAAGAAGCCGACGAGAAAGCAGCTGCTTGTCTGCGAAGAGCTACACGATGAAGCTGCATAGATGACAAAAAAAACAATGCAATTGCAAACAGTTATGGAAGACGAAGATGATGTAGGTAAAATAATTGGTCCGGTTCAAATAGGAGAACTGTTTTATCTTTTAGATACCTGTGATTTATCGGCAGGAGGAGATAGAACAGCTCGCATAGTAAGCCAATCCTTTGGAGATGATCATGAGAACTACCCCCGGTTGAGTTCTGTCGTGATACCAAGTGGCGTGTCATACGAGGATAATGAATACCGTGTTGTGAGCATTGGGTATGCCGCCTTTGCGCACTGTGATAGGTTGCGTTCAGTCATTATGCCGGACACACTTATTGAGATTGATGACGAAGCGTTTTGGGGTTGTCGCAGTTTGAGTTCTATTGTTATTCCCGCTACGGTAACACATATCGGGAATATGGCCTTCTTTGATTGTGACCATCTGACATCCGTTGAGTTACCGGATTCGCTGGTTCAAATTGGCGACAGGGCCTTCAGTGACAGTCCGATTACGTCTATTCATTTTCCGGACAGCATCCAAGAATTAGGAGAAAGTGTATTTTACCAGCATCAGCTAGCTATTTATAACCGCTACTTGTATGCTGCCTATCCGCGTGATCGCGAAGGAGGATATAGTATTCCTGATGGTATTCAAAAGATAGCCTCGGGGGCATTTTACAATAGTAAAGTATATCTGGTTGTCATTCCTGAATCGGTTGCAGAGATCGGGAATGAGGCATTCCGTGGGTGCAAGTATCTGACCGCCATCACTTGTAACGCCCTCACTCCACCTATTTTGGGGCAAGATGTCTTTCTGCTCGCGAACACCCATATTCCTTTGTATGTGCCGGAAGAGAGCATCGCACTGTACCAAACCTCAGCATGGAATGTCTTTACTGACATCCGTCCCAGACGGGAGAAACATAAATTGATTTATTTTCACGGATTTGGTTCGTCAGCGGCAAGCGGTACGATCCAAACGCTGCGCGAGAAACTGACGGATTTCACGGTGATTGCTCCTGACATACCGGTTGACCCGGCGGAAGCATTGCCTTTCTTGCGGGACTTATGCCGGCGCGAGCAACCGGAGATCATTGTTGGAACCAGCATGGGCGGTATGTATGCGCAGCAGATGTTCGGATTCAAACGAATCTGCGTCAATCCCGCATTGCACATGTCCAAAGAGAGCAAGGTGCTCAAAGAAGGTACGTTTGAGTACTTCAAACCCAGACTGGACGGAGAGACGCATTTCACCATCACCAAAGATATCCTTCGCCATTTCGCGGAAATGGAAGACAAGCAGTTTGTCGGGATGACGGAGTTTGATTATGAGAACGTATGGGGATTATTCGGATACGAAGACAAGCAAGTGGATTGCGAGATAGATTTTAAACTCCATTATCCGCATATCGAGCATTTTTATGGGGGACACCGATTGAGAGAAGACGACATTGAATATACATTAATCCCAATCATCCGCCATATGACAGGACGTTTTAGAGAGTGTGATTTTGAAGATTGCTATGATGATTCGTTCCTGCAAGAGGAAAACAAAAAGATATGGCGGAGTTTGCAGAATGAATTTGATGATTTCTTCATTGTTGCCGAACAGGAGGAAGAACCATATGTTGATTTTCTCGGGAATACTACGGTTAAGATTTGTGTCTTTAATAACCTTGGAAAACTGATTTATCTTCGCCAAGGAAAGTCGTTAAGCGCGTCCACCTATAGCGACGAAAAAGGAGAGGTGCATATCTATATAAGCGACTTAAAGGATGATGCTTCCAGATGGGATAAGATATCCTTTGACGGTTCGATAGAAAGAGGTCTGCCGGAAAATGAACTCAATAAGAATGACGCGTCCATCGATCATGAAAAATCGGATGGATCATGGAATGTTCGGATGAAAGCTTATAATGATGATTATTTGGTTAATCGCGATGGTATGCTATTCGACAAATCAAGAATTCGTCCCATCTCAAAGACTATTGCAGAGTTCACTACTCCTATTTTTCATGGATTAATGGACCGTTTGGGGCATGTCTTGATACCTCCGGTGTATAATTACCTCACGATAGTTGGTCGGAAAGGGAATGAATATATAAAATGCCGTTAGAGACGTTAAACTATGAACTTCGCACGCTTGCAACAAACCCGCATCCCTGACCTCGCACCTGTCTATGGCGGAGCACGGGGAAGAACGATGTCTTCACGGCATCAGGTATACGCATGGCGTGCGCTGGTCGAAGCAGGCGTAACCACCATCATCGACTTGCGCGAGAAAGATCACACCAACCGTTTGCCTGCCTTATGTGAGGAATACGGCATGCAGTACTTCCATTATCCGGTGGATACCTCTACTGAGGCTATCACCCAAATGGCGACGCGCTTCCCGGACTTATGCCGTCATATCGATGCCGGCAACTTCTATATAGCTTGCGCCATGGGCTTGCACCGCACGGACATCGCCATTTGTGCGTACTGGCTCTTCTACGGCGCAGATCGAGGATTGGAGTCTCCGCAGATTCACGGTTACCGCCAGGAGGACGGTCATCGCATTGACAAGATCATGCGCGTCCTCAATGCCATGTACCAAACCTTCACCGACCTCCATGGCGCTGAACCTATGCCCAAGGACTTTTTCCGTGCCCGCAAGAATAGTATTTTCGAAAAATCGTCCCTCTGTTGATAGATTTCTCCTTCTTCCGCACTCTATAGGGTAAATGTTAAATTTTTAAACTTGAATCCGTATGAAACAGAATGAACATTACATTAAAGAAATGCCTGAATTAGAGCAATGTCAATGGTATTCTTGGGGAGAGAATATATATCTTGTAGAAGATGATTTCGGAGATCGGTATCTGGTCAATAAGGCAACCGGTAAGGTGCGGCAGATATCCACGCCCGGGTACGTTGTCGGTTTCTCGGATGACGAGATAGATTTCGCTACGATTGACCAATTGCCCCATGGCCATAAAGTTCATTCCCGCAGAATGGACTATGCACCCATCAGCTGGTGGGATAATTGTCAAGATGGACTGATTGCGCTATGCTGGACGCTTTATCCGGATGGGCGGTATTTCGCGGATGAAGATGGTTATGGCATGGAGGATAATGACGAGGAGAAAATTTATTGCGTCCTGGATGACGAACTCAATGTGGTTCATCCTTTCTCGGTTGTTCGAGATATTAGGGCGCTGCTCAATGAGTTGAGACTGCAAGTTCGAAGCAACATATGAAAATGAATATACAAGATAGAATAAGAGGATCGCTCATCGGAGGTGCCATCAGAGATGCACTGGGCTATCCGGTGGAGTTTATATTCTCTTTCAAGGCGATACAGTCGCGTTACGGAGAGAATGGCATCACCTGTTTGGATACGTACCAGCATTGGTTGCCGGAAGAAGAACAAGCCGGTAAAGCCATGTATCTCCGCTGGGCGGCAGGGAACTAAATAATCATTATGGAAGATGAGTTCTATGACATAATGTTTCCTCCATACACCGGACATGTCAGGATCGGTGTTTTTTACTATGATTTGTATATAGACCGTGATACGCTGGAAGGAACGGCTGAGGTCGTCCGTGACCCTACGGCTTCTGATGACCAAACGAACTATCCGGATTTGACCATTGCGCGCATTCCTGCTTCGGTTACATACAGCGACAAGGAATTTATCGTAACCGCAATAGGGAGTATGGCTTTTGCGGGTTGTAGCAAGTTATGTACGGTGGAACTCCCTGATACCATCACATGTATCGGGGAAATGGCGTTTTTCGGATGCGAACGGCTGACTTCTGTCGTGCTTCCCGGCTCAGTGACCTGTGTCGGAGAGTCGGCTTTCTTGTACTGCGAACTGGCATCCCTGCATATTCCCGACAGTGTCGCAGAGATTGGCGACCGGGCTTTTGATGACAGCCTGATTCCTGCTTATAACGCGCATATCTTTGCCAATATGCCGCACTCCCTTGTCGGAGAATATTCCATCCCGGAAGGTATAAAGACAATCACAGCAGGTGCATTCAGTCACCGCAAAATAACCTCCATCGTGATTCCTGCTTCTGTCGAACGGATTGGGGAGGAGGCTTTTGGCGGATGCAACGGATTGGTTTCTGTCACGTGTAAAGCCTCTGTTCCGCCCGCATTAGGAGATGATGTCTTCCTATGGGTGGATAAATCTATACCGTTGTACGTTCCGGCAGAGAGTATCGGTTTGTACCAATCGGCGCCTCAATGGAGCGAGTTTGCGAACATCAAAGCAATAGACAATCTATAATTATGGCTTACGAATACTTATCTGACACTTTTGGCGCGTTGCGAGGCAAACGCGAGACACGCTATACACCCATTGAGAAAAGAGCAATTCAATGGATGATTGATTTTGTGGAGAAACGTAGATCCGGCATGGATTTTGTTAGAGAGTTTAATGAGATTTTGGATGAGTTTTCAGCTCTGTTTAAGGAAATCGGGCATTTTGATGAAGACACCCCGCTTTGGCTGAATACGATAGGCGGACTCCATTTCCCACGATGGTATCAATACCAGCAAATATATTGGTATCTTCACGACCACTATGATGAACTGACTGAAAACCAGCTGAAAAACTATGAGCAGATACAGGAGAGGGATATTGACGCGGACTTCCGAAAGATTTGCAAGACTTGTTTGGAGGAATTAAATAAAGCGGGACGTCAAGAAGTAAATGCAGATACGAAAAGTATATATCAAAAAGTCCGTGATATATTTCTGAAATTATTCAAACTATGAAGATAAAGAATTGGTTGCAAAAAGTAATATCTCATTCCAAATCCAATGCTCCTCAACCAGAGTCCGATAGCCCGCGTCCGCTGAATCAGTCCTATCTGGTGACTGAGCATTTGTGGGCAGGGGAATATCCGGGTGATAGAAATGGAGAGTGCGCGAAAGATAAACTGGATCGAATGATACAGTTCGGAGTACGCTGTTTCTTTGACTTAACGGAGGAAGGAGAATTAGTACCATACGTGGATTTGTTGCCTGCCAATGTGAATTACGTCCGTTTTCCAATCCGGGATGTCAGCGTACCCCAAAACATAGAGGATGTACGCCAATAAAAGTAATACATTTGCTGCAAAATTCAGTATGAACAAGTATGATATTCTTGATAGCGCGCCTTACGATGAGGAAGAAAAAGCGAAACTGGCTTCATATCCCAAGACCATCGGTCCTGTTCAGATCGGTGATTTGTACTATACCTTGAAAGTAGACTGGGAAATGAATGAAGATTGGGATATCGAGTGGCATCGTACGGCTGACGTGACCGAGGTGCCGGATCATCGTGGCGGAGATAACTATCCCGGATTGACAACTGCTCATATTCCATCGGTTATTTCATATGATGACGAGGACTTCAATGTCACCCGTATCGAATCAGGAGCTTTCATGCATTGCCGGAGTCTAAGGTATGTAACTATCCCGGGCAGTATTGAGGGCATTGAGGATTATGCATTTGCCTATTGTCCCTGTTTGACATCTGTAGAGATTCCCGATTCGGTAACTCACATTGGCGATAGTGCTTTTCTGGATTGCAAATTGGTCTCTGTGAAGTTTCCGGATTCGGTCTCAAGCATTAGAGACATGGCATTCTATGATGCATTAGTGGCTGTGCACAATAGATTGTTGTTTGCTCATCTGCCACTCTCATATTCCGGAATATATACTGTTCCGGATGGCATACAAACCATTGCGGAAGGGGCGTTGGGACACCATGCCAATCTAACGGGCGTCGTGCTCCCGGATTCCGTCACCTATATAGGAGATTATGCTTTCTGCCATTGCGATGCGCTGACATGTCTGACGTGCAAGGCAACCGTACCTCCCTCTTTAGGAAAAGACGTGTTCCTGCACACCAATATGTCTATCCCTTTATATGTGCCGGCAGAAAGCCTCGAACGGTATCAATCCGCATCCCAATGGCAGATGTTCACTCGGATACAAGCGATTCCGGACAACCCTTGGCAGCGTATCCGGCAATGGATCAGCATACAGATAAACAGAATGATCACACGCATTTCGCGATAGCTATGATGAACGAGAACAGCCCATATGACAAACCTTTGAAGCAATCGTATCAGGTTGCTCCGAACGTATATGCCGGAGAGTATCCCGGAGACAAGAACGGCGAAACGGCCAAAGACAAACTGGCACGAATGCATGCCTTCGGCATCCGCTATTTCATCGATCTGACTGAGGACGGCGAGCTGGTGTCCTATAGAAACCTGCTTCCTCCGGATACCAAGTATGAGCGTTTCTCTATTCCCGACGTCAGTGTGCCGAATAACACCCGGTCGGCACGGAGAATAGTGGACTGCATCGCTGAGTACGCACAGCGCAACAAAGGAGGTGTGTACGTGCATTGTTGGGGCGGGGTAGGCCGAACCGGTACGATCGTCGCCTGCTATCTGGCGGAGCAGATGGAATCACCGGATTATCCGACCGTCATGAACGAACTGCGCAGCCGTTTCGCCCAAATGCCCAAATCGGCTCATCGTGTCACTCCGGAGACGAAAGAGCAGGAATGGTTTATACGCCAGTATGCAGGCGAGGCGCGCGAACGACATGCCTTGCTGGCGCGCGTCAAGGACTGCATCCGAGGAAGCCTGATGGCCGGTGCCGCCGGTGATGCACTCGGATACACCGTCGAGTTCATGCGCTTGAACCAGATACGTGCGCAGTTCGGCGAACCGGGTATCACGCAGTTCGAACTGAATGCCGATGGAAAAGCTCTGATTAGTGACGATACGCAGATGACGCTCTTCACGGCGAACGGTCTACTGATGGGTCTGACCCGTTGCTGTATGCGAGGGGTGGGGTCCGACCTGGCGATGTATGTGGATGGCGCGTACATCGACTGGTACTATACCCAGACGGGCATGCTCAAACCTCATCACACCTTGGAAGACTATCATTATACCTGGCTTCGTGACCTGCCCGAACTGGCGCATCGCCGCGCACCGGGGAATACATGCATGGAGGCCTGTGAGCGGATGCTGCATCATATGCAGCCGGAGAACCACAGCAAAGGTTGCGGAGGAATCATGCGTGTGGCGCCGATGGGATTGATGGCTGCGGCTTTTGAAGTGCAACACGACCGTGCTCTGTACGACCCGGACAAACTGGCTGAACAAGGTGCTATCATTGCGAAAACCACTCATCTGCATCCGCTGGGTTACCTGCCTGCGGCCCTGATGACGCTGCTCATAGCCCGCCTTGTTCCTCTCACGCCGGAAGAAGCGAAAGAACAGATAGTGTCCATCCTTCATGAGGCGTTGGAGGTGATGATGCGTATGAACGAACCGGCGAAAGACAAAGAGTGTCTGCAGTCCATCACGCTGAATGCCATCCGTCTGGCGCAATCCGGTATATCCGATGACGAAGCCATCCGGATTATAGGCGAAGGATGGACGGGCGAAGAAGCCTGGGCGGTGTCTGTCTATAGCGCCATACGGCATATAGACAGTATGCGCGATGCCATCATCGCCGCCGTCAACCATGACGGTGACAGCGACTCCACCGGCTCCATCACCGGCAATATTATGGGTGCCATCTATGGCTACGAGGCCATCCGGCGCGAACGGCTTTTCTGCCCGCAGCGGAAAACGATTGAAGACACAATCGAGCTGGCGGATATCATTCTCGCCTTGGCGGATGACTTATATAGCGGCTGTATTATCTCCGAGTACGGACCGATTGACACACCGGAGAAAAAACAATGGTTCGCACGCTACGTAGATATGAAACCGCGGCCTTTTGATGAGCCGGATCCGGTGCCTTGCATGTACGGGCCGCCGCCTGACAGGCTACGGATAGATGATGCGGATTCCGAATCGGACGAACAGCCTTCCGATACGGCTTCAAAGAGGTGGCGTGTATTGGATTTCCTGTTCCGGAAAAAGAAGTGAAATCTATTCATACTGACAAACCCATGCCTAAAGAGAACCATCCTATAGCATACTGGCAGCAGGCTGCAGATGACATCGTCCTATATAGGAAAGGACTGCTGAGTCGTGACGAACTGAGCAAACGGTATCCGGATTTGCAATGTAAGGAGGGCTGGAGACATCGGGACGACATCGAAGATGCCGTCCAATACGTCATTCCCGGTTCATGTCCGCTTCCCCAGGCCGCCCGAATCATTGTACAGTCCGAGTATGAACCGTCCGACAAATGTTTAGTGGACGGGAGATATATCAAACGCTATTATTGTCCGGAGTGGAACCGCCTTCCGCCGGAAGGAAACCTGAATACCATTTGTGCGCAGAAACGGCCGCTCCTTTTTCGGGCATGGGTGGAGAAAGACTATATAGACCTCCGATATCTTCTCGAGGAAGGCGATCATGGTGACGAGTTAGGGTTCGGTGTAGAGCCGGACACATGGCTGGTTGCTCATCTCAATACAGACGGTACCTGGCGTCAGCGATGGTATATAGAAGGCAAACGTTACTATTTTTAACGGGGCATCCGGAATAATGCAGTAAAAATGCATCCCGACTGATAGATTTAAGCAGAACATAGGCTCTATAGGATTGAAATTAAAAATTTTAAACTATAGAGTCTATGTTAACTATTTGTCTATTGATCCTTATCGGATTGTATCTTAAGAAGCCCATCGGGGCATTGGTGGAGAAACTGAAAAGTGTGGATTGGCGAGAGAAATTCAGTTCGTTATGGGAGCGTATGCTTCCGTATGCCAAGAAGACGGGACGGGTGGCTGCCAGACCTCTGCTGCTGTTCTATTTTGTAGTCACAGATAGCGAAACGTCCACCTTGGAGAAAGCGCTTATCTATGGTTGTATCGCGTATGTCATCATGCCGTTCTCTATTCTCCCGCGTGTCATTTATCGCTTCGTCGGCATCATGGACGAAGCCGCTGCGGTGCTCTTTGTATATTCCAAAATCAAGGACAAGATCACGCCGGCGATCGAGGCCAAAGTGGAAACGATGCTGGACGCGTGGTTCGGTGCAGAATATGCAGTAATCAGTTAATCATCTAATAATTTTACAGTTATGCAATCGAAACAAATTACAAGTACATGGAAGAAAGTACTCATCATCGGGTTGTGCGTGCTGGGTGCAGCAGGATTGACCTACGGCGTGTTGTGTTGTCAGATCTACTATGACAAGTACCACAGGTTCAAGTATTATGAGCATTGGTCCGATCAGGTGTCGCCGTACATCATGATGGATCACGGCTACAGGGCAGGGGAGAATTTTGTCCAGCTCCGGGACATCCGTACCGGCGAATACACCACGCCGCGCCTGGAGCATGTGTTCCTCAACGAATACGATGTAGAGGACAGTCTGGTGGTTTTCCGCACGCACGACCGCCTGCGAGGGTACGTGAACCTTAATACAGGTAGGATCATCATACCTGCGCAGTACAAACGCGCATGGAACTTCAGCGAAGGGGTTGCGGCGGTGTATAAGGACGGCTTCGTGTCCTTCATCAACGAGGACGGCACACTCGCTTTCCCGAAAACATTCCCTATCCGCTATGACGACGGCTACAGCGAGATATCGTTCCAGTTCCACGACGGACTGTGCGTCATGCGCACGATGAGCAATAAATGGGGCCTGATCAACATGCAGGGCGAATGGGTCGTGGAGCCGGTGTATAACTCGATGGATGCGCCTTACCATGGCTGCCGGTGTGTGTGCAACGGAGTACGCTACGGACTGATCTATTCGGACGGTCCGGTCGCTTTGCCGATGGACTATGACGCCATCCGCCGGGCTTCGGACGGTAGGGGATGGATACTCGTCAAGGACGGTATAGCCCAGGAGGTGGATTTTCAGTTCAATGTCCTGATTCCATTTGTGCATGACGGAATCCATACGCTGAGTTATGTGGATGACTACCGCTCGAGATATTACGATGAGGATGCAGAGCAGCCGCAGACGCAACCGGAACCTCGTTTCTTCCGCTTTGACATAGGTCAGAACAGCGGTGTGATTGATGCCAAGGGACATATCATTATTCCGGCACGCTATTATAATGTGCGCATCGTGAACGATGATCTGTTTGAAGTGGAGATGACCTATGACGGTGAGCGACTACTCTATGACACCAAAGGCCGCTATGTCGGCAAATCCGGTGTCTGAACCTCCTTTTCCGCCGTAAGGATAAAGAAAATCGCCACAAAATGGCGATTTTCTTTGCATATATCAATTATTTGTAGTAATTTTGCAAGCGAAAGCAAACAAAATCATGAAAATAGCGATTATAGGAGCAGGGAATGTAGGGCTGAATCTGCATCATGCGATGCAGCAGAAAGGTATTCAGGCGGAGTTGGTGCATGCCAGAGCTTTACTAAATGACCAAATACCCAATGACCAAATAGTAAATACCTTTGATGTGTACATCTACGCGGTGGCGGATCATGCGCTGGCGGATGTAGTGTCCGCGGTGCGAGCACCGAAAGCGCTTCATCTGCACACATCCGGCACCATGCCGATCAGCGTGTTCGGTGCCGACAAACCGCATGCGGGTGTGCTGTATTTCTTCCAGAGTTTCAGCAAGAACCAACTGATGGACGATTGGAGCGGCATCCCGTGTTTCATTGAGGGGCGCAACATAGACGACGTAGCCGCCATCTATTCCCTGGCGCAATGCCTGACGAGCCGCATCTACGAAGCGAACCAGCATGACCGCGAACGGCTGCATATAGCCGGGGTGTTTGCCAATAACTACACCAACCTCATGTACCGCATCGCCGAGGAACTGCTGCAGGGAACGCAGATACCCTTCCGGGCCTTGCTCCCGCTGATAGACCAGACCGCCGCCAAAGTGCACACCCTCTCGCCGAAAGAGGCGCAGACCGGACCCGCACAACGCGGAGACCGGGAGGTGATGCAGCATCATGCGGAATTGCTGGCGGCTACGCCGTATGCTGAATTGTATCAAGAGCTCGCAGCGTTAATCGCGAAAGAGCGTAGTCATTAAGGTCCTCCCATCTGATAACCATGGCCCCTTCGATGGAAGGCAGTTCGGATACTCTGTGTACGACAAAACGTGCATGGAGTTTTTGATGCGACAAGATGTGCGTGAAAGAGAGCTGATTGCCGATGGCTGAAGGCTGGCTGCTCAGTTCCTCGCATGGAAACTCATATAGATGATACCAGATGTCTTTCGGATTCTCCCGTCGTTGTATGAGGGTGAACAACTCGGAATCTGTCTTTCGACTTTCATCTTTCGTCTTTCGACTAATATATATATGGTATGTGAACCACCGGTCTCGTATCTTGGGCCGCGGTTTGCGGACGGGCAGCAGTTCCGCCGTGTGGTGCGCATAGCCGGCGCAGCACTCCTGCAGCGGGCAGCTGAGACAGGCATCACCCAGGACCGGCGTGCAATGAAGGGCACCGAACTCCATGATGGCGGAGTTGAACAGACGCGGGTGCTCCCGGTCCAGCAGTTCCTCTATGCGCCGGTGAAATAGTTTCTTGCCGGCGGTGGTGTCAAACGCTTCGTCTATATCCATCAGCCGTGCCACCACCCGGTAGACATTACCGTCCATAGCAGGATAGGGCTGGTCGTACGCAAATGAGGCAATAGCGCCGGCCGTGTAGTCGCCTATGCCGGGCAGCGAACGGATGTCCTCAAAGCGGGTGGGGAAGGGTGTCCAGCCTTGTGCCACCACTTGTTGCGCCGCTTTATGCAGGTTGCGGGCACGGCTGTAATAACCTAATCCCTGCCATTCGCGCAACACCTCCGCCTCATCCGCTGCGGCCAGGTCTTCCACCTTCGGCCAACGCGTCACAAAACGCATGTAGTACTCCATTCCCTGCACCACACGTGTCTGCTGAAGGATGACTTCGCTCAGCCATATGGCATAGGGATCTTCCGTCTCTCTCCATGGCAGCACGCGATGGTTCTTTTCGTACCACTCGTATAAACGATTATATATGAATGAATTGGGCATATAAATGGCTATTTTGAGGTCAAAAATGACCAAAACGGGTGCAAAAGTACAAAAAAAACACGAATTTTGCAATTTTTTTTGCGAAAAACTTTTGTATTTCAATAATTTATAGTAACTTTGCAACGTTTTTTCGATGTTTAATAAAAAAATAAAAGAATTTAACTATGACGAAAGCAGAACTTGTAAGTCAAATTTCACTCACTACCGGTTATGACAAAACAACGGTGGGAATTATCGTTGAGGCGATGATGACTCAGGTAAAACGTAGCCTGAGCGCCGGTGATAATGTGTACCTGCGTGGTTTCGGCAGTTTCATTACCAAGACGCGTGCCGCCAAGATCGCACGTAATATCTCCAAGAGCACTTCCATCCACGTGCCGGAGCATAAGATTGCAGCCTTCAAGCCGGCTGCTGAGTTTGCAGAGGAAATCCGCAACAAATAAGCAAACTAATAAATTTATTCTAATAACTTTTTAATCATCTAAACAATTATGCCAAACGGAAAGAAGCATAAGAGACATAAGATGTCCACGCACAAACGTAAAAAACGTCTGCGTAAGAATCGTCATAAGCATAAGTAATTGACGATGCCATGAGCTTTGTGGCTAGAGACTTGTCCAAGCGTGGGCAAGTTGCCACAAGGCTTTTTTATTTATTGTTAAAACCCTATTTCAGTATGAAAAGCGAATTGATTGTTGACGTACAGCCGACAGAGATCGCTATTGCGCTGACGGAGGATGACCGCTTGCAGGAAGTGGCGCGTGAGAAACGCGACCAGGACAATTTCGCCGTAGGAAACATCTACTACGGCCGCGTCAAGAAGGTCATGCCCGCACTCAATGCCGTCTTTGTGGACGTAGGTCATGAGAAAGAAGCTTTTCTGCATTATTTGGATTTAGGTTCTCAGTTTCGTACGCTGCAGTCGTATGTTACCAAAGCCGTGTCGGATAGACGCCGTATGCCTTCCATGCAGAAGACACAGCGCCAGCCGGAGGTGGGAAAAGAAGGACAGATAGCCGATGTATTAAAGGTGGGTGACCCTATTCTGGTGCAGGTTTCCAAGGAGCCGATCAACACCAAAGGTCCGCGCCTCACCGCCGAGATATCCATGGCGGGACGCAATATAGTCCTTATACCCTTCGCCGACGGAGTGATGGTAAGTCAGAAAATCAAACGCGAGGCGGAACGCCAGCGTCTTAAACAATTGATGATCTCCATCAAGCCGCAAGGCTTCGGAGTCATCGTTCGTACCGTAGCGGAAGACAAACGCGTAGCTGAGTTGGACAATGAGTTGCGATTGCTCGTGGAGCGATGGGAGCAGACGATAAAAACGCTGCAACAGCGCGAACCCGTCAGCCTCGTCAGCGAAGAAATGGGACGTACGCTCGGTATCATCCGGGATGTGCTCAGCCCCGATTTCACTTCCATCCAGATCAACGACAGCGCCATCTATGAGGATGTGCGCCATTATCTGGAACTCATTGCACCGGAAAGCGCCAAGATTGTCAAACATTATCAAGGCACACAGCCTATTTTTGACCATTTTGACATCACCCGTCAGATGAAGACGGGACTCGGCAGAACGGTCGGTTTCAAACATGGCGGGTATCTGATCATCGACAAAACCGAAGCACTGTTCTCTATTGATGTCAATTCCGGCAGCAAGAAGATTTTTGAGGACCAGGAGCAAAACGCCTTCCAGTTCAACATGCTCGCAGCGGACGAACTGGTGCACCAGTTACGCCTCCGGGATATAGGAGGCATCATCATCGTCGATTTCATCGACATGGATGACAAAGAGCACCAGCAGCAGCTCTACGATTACGTGCGCAAGCTCATGGAACGCGACCGCGCCAAGCATAATGTGCTGCCGCTGAGCAAGTTCGGTTTGATGCAGATCACGCGTCAGCGTGTACGCCCTGCCGTCGAAGTGGATGTGATGGAGACCTGCCCCACCTGTGGCGGCAAAGGCAAGATACAGGCGTCTATCCTCTTTACCGACCAGGTGGAGGAGACCTGCTCACGCATGGAAGAGCGCTACGGAAGGGGATTGAGACTGCATCTTCATCCCTATGTGTACGCCTATGTCAGCCGCGGATGGTTGTTGTCCCTCAAAGCACAATGGCGCCGTAAGTACGGCGTGAGAGTGGTGGAGAACCAATCCCTCGCAATGCTCGAGATGCGATTCTTCAACGCCGAAGGTGCACCGCTGGATACCAAACCCGAAAAGGAGCAGCCGGCCCCTGTAAAGGAGGCGCCCAAGGCCAACGCTCAGCAATCCAATGCGAAACAGGAGCAGAAAGTGGAGAACCCGAAGCCGGTAGTGGAAACGCCGAAACCGGTAGCGGAAACGCCGAAGCCGAAGATGGAGAAGCAGGAGCCGCAGGCCCAGAGCCAGAAGCCAAAGGCCGACAAGGAGCAGCCGAAGGCCAACGACCAGGCACCGGCAGCTACCAACCCGAAGCCCAAGAAGAAATCCAAGAAGGCGAAGAAGGCAGAGACCATGGCCAATACTCAAGAGCCAGCCTCTAAAAACCAAGAGACAAAGCCGGCCCCAAAGCCGGCCCCAAAACCGGCTCCGACACCGGCCGCCAGTCAAGAACCGGCACCGGCTAACAGCCCCAAACCGGCATCCAAACGTTCCCGCAAGGCTTCCAAACCCCAAGAGGCACCGGTGGAGCCTGCTGAGAAATCGCCGGCGGAGACCAAAGCTCCGGCTTCTGTCAAGAAGCGCGCACGCAGAAAGAAAGCAGCCGACAAACCGGCTGAGAATAATGCAGAATAGTAACCAAAAAAGAGAGACTCCCAGAGCCTCTCTTTTTTTATTATCGTATTCTTAATTTGCTTTTCCTGATCTCGTGATCCCGACTATTTTTAATTGTGCATTGTGCATTGTGAAAATTTGACTCTGTCAAATAATCGTGCCCTTTAGGACTAAGAATTGTGAATTGTGAATTGTGAATTGTGAATTGTCCCTCACCCTTCACTTTCCTCCTCGGCAACCGCTCCCGGTATATACCTTTTTAATACGCGCGCGACGCCCGTGGTCCAGCTGTTGATGGAATCGTTATCCATCTGCAGGCTGCCGATCATCTTCACCACCTGGTCAATAGGCATGCCGTAGCGCAACACGCCGGAGATAAGCTTGGCGTAGTTCCAGAACTCGCGGTCGAACTTGTAACTCAGTCCCTCCACCGTCGTCTTGAAACCGCGGGTGTTGACGAACTGGAAGTCGTACCGTTTCTGGCTGTCCTCTTTCGCCACCTTGATGATTTTGCCTTTCGTTACCGATTTGGGTAACGCGATGCCCATCTCATCGTCTGCGAGACCGGTGAAGATCTCGTAGGGTTGTCCGTCTTTGAGTCCGACGAACGCAATCCATTTATCTTTCTGGTTCTGGAAGCGCACTACATCACATTCCAGTTCCACGGGGCGCTTCAATGGCGCTTGGTTCTCTTGGTTTTCCATCTTTCTGCTTTGAGCTTTAGCGGTCTTTCTGCTTTGAGGCCTCCGGCCGGTCTAACATATACTGATCTTCCCCGAACAACTGGTCTCGCCGTTCATGTTCTTCTGCTGGTACTGCACACCGTCGTCGGTAACGAGGAAATAGGTCATCAGTTCCTCACCCGGCATGGCTTCTTTCTGATAACTGATGTCTATGCGCACGCGCTTGCCGTAGTAGTTCGGGAAGTACGCATCGGTCATGGCCTGCAGGTACCGGCAACTGTTACAATGGCCGTTATAGTCGATGTCCGAATAGACGATCTTATGCGGCGCGCAGCCGGTGGGTTCAGGGATCGTGGTCATGCGCACACGGGGCATGTCCATCACTTCGCCGTCCACGCTGCCTTCAAACATAGGCAGGTCGAAGCAGTTGACTATCTCGCGTTTCTCCATGTCCAGCACCGCCCATATGCTCTTGCAGCGGCCGATGAGCGTCCATTCGCCGTTGGGCTCTTGCTTGTATATCCGGAAATTACGGCTGCTGAGCATATGTGCGTTGGATTCGATCCAGGTCTCAAACCGCACCATCTCGCAATGGGTGGGCAGCTCGTACATCTCTAATGACACGCGTGTCAGGATCCATGTCAAGCCCATAGGGTGGAGCTTGGCGATGCCGTATCCTAAATCATCCGCTACCGTTCCTGCCACTTCCAGCAGGTAGTTCTCCAGATTGAACAGACGCACTTTACGCTCCGCGTCCACTTCCTGATATTTAATAGGATAATCGTAATTGTATTTCATTTATCTTTCTACTTTGAGGCCACCGGCCGGTCTATTCTCGTGATCTCGTGATCTCGACAATTGTGCATTCTACTTCAAGTATCTGTCTAACCATCCTCTGAACTCTCTCTGCCACAGGATACCGTTCTGCGGATGGAGCACCCAGTGGTTCTCATCCGGGAAGATGAGCAGTTCAGCCGGCACACCGCGCATCTTGGCGGCATCGAAAGCCGCCATCGCCTGATTGGCCAGGATGCGGTAGTCTTTCTCACCGTGGATGCACAGGATCGGAGTGTCCCATTTGTCAACGAACTTATGCGGACTGTTGGCGTAGGTACGCTGGGCGATGGCATTGCCCTTGTCCCAGTACGCGCCGCCCAGGTCCCATTCGGCGAACCATTTCTCTTCCGTCTCCAAGTACTGCATCTCCAGATTGAAGATACCGTCATGGGCGATGAAGGCTTTGAAGCGCTTGTTATGATGTCCTGCCAGCCAATAGACGCTAAATCCGCCGAACGATGCGCCCACGCATCCGAGATGGTCGGTATCCACGTACGGCTCGGTGCAGAACTCGTCAATAGCCTTCAGGTAGTCGCGCATGCACTGGCCTCCGTAATCACCGCTGATCTGCTCGTTCCAGGCTTTGCCGAAGCCAGGCAGACCGCGACGGTTCGGGGCAACGATGATATAATCGCCGGCACTCATCATCATGAAGTTCCAGCGGTATGACCAGAACTGCGAGACAGGACTCTGCGGACCGCCTTCACAGTACAGGATGGTCGGATATTTCTTGCTGGGATCGAAATGCGGCGGATAGATGATCCATGTCAGCATATCCTTGCCGTCCGTCGTCTTCTGGCAGCGCGGCACTACGGTCGAACGCTCGATTTGGTTGTATATATTGTCGTTCTCGTGCGTCAGCTGATCCAACGCCACTTCCAAGGACGTGTGCGGCTGCTCCCAGTCGATGCCACGCGGACCGAACTCACGCGTCGGGTTGTTCTTCCATTCCTCTACGTCCATCCGGTATATCTCGTTTGCCTGACGCATCGAGTGGCCGAGGAGGAACGCGTAGCGGTCGCATACATCACCTATACTCAGGTCGTACTGACCTTCCGTCATGCGCTCGCCCTGACCGTCTAATGTGCGGTAATAGAGATCGATAGTACCTTGCCATACGGACGTGTGGAGCAGGGTGCTGTCGTCGTACCAGGCGAATTCGTCCACGTTGCTGTCGAGCGTAGGTGTCAACCAGCGTTTCTCGCCGGTCTTGAGATGCATCGCCATCAGACGGTTCTCGTCGCTCTCGTAGCCGTCACGCTCCATGGACAGCCATGCTATCCACTCGCCGTTGGGCGAATAGGACGGGTTCGTGTCGTAGCCCTTGTTGCCCTCCGTGATGTTACGATGCGCCTGTTCTTTTTCCCATTGGCCCTCCTTCAGCCGGCATAGGTAAATATCGCTGTTGGTCGAAACGGCATAGTCCAGTCCCGTCTTCTTGCGGCAGGTATAGGCTATCTCTTCGTTATTGGGGTTCCATGCTAACTGCTCCACACCGCCGAAGGGCTTCATCGGACATTCGTATGCCGTGCCTTCGAGGATGTTAAACGGCTCACTGACAGAGGCTTTCTTGATGCGCTCGCCTTCGCCGTAGTAACTGAGTTCCAGACGGTAGATAAAGGGCTGAGGAGCGCTCTCCGTCCACTCGTCCCAGTGCTTGTACATCAGGTCTTCATGCATATGTCCGGTCGCTAACGGCAGGTCGGGATACTTGTCCACAGTTGAGGGAACGGTCTTCACCTGTTTGATCAGAACCACCCGGTCACGCATGGGCGAGAGCAGGAAACCCTCTATGTCCTCTGCACCCTTCACCTCAACTTCCTCTTTGTCGCGACGCAGATAGAGCTTGCCGCCTTTCAGATAGGCGAGGTATCCGCTGTTGCCGAACCATGCCGGATCCGAACCGACGAACTCGTCCATCACCGTCATTCCTTCTGATGGCTGCTGGCTGGCGGCTGATGGCTCACCATATGGATCACAGATACGTATCCACGTGGTGGACCGGTTCTCTTCCACGCTGTAGTAACTCACGGTGTAGGCCAGCCAGCCGGTCTCTATGTCCGACTGCACGGCATCGATGCGCCCCATCGCCCATAGGCCTTCCGGCGTCAACCGTCCGCCCTCTATCGTGATCTGAGGTTTAGTGATCGGGGCCTTGACTGATTCCGACCCGGCCTTTTCCGACTGATTGGCACATCCCGCGCCTGACATAATGATCCCTGCCATAATAAGGATAGAATAATATCTCTTCATATTGTAATTTATATATAGTCTTTCTACTTTGAGGCGAAGCCGGTCTTTCGTCTTTCGTCTTTTGTCTTTTGTCTTTCGTCTTTTGTCTTTCGTCTTACTTCCGCCAGCACGATAGCCGTGGCGATGGCTACGTTCAGGCTTTCGGACGTCTCTGCGTCAGCAGGGTAGGACGGGATACGGATCGGGTGGGTGATGAGCGACCGAACCGCTTCCGAGATGCCGTTCCCTTCATTCCCCATCACAATGATTGCGTTGCTTGTTCCTTCGCAGTCAGGATGGTTGATCGCCTCGCTCTTTAGTACCTCGTACATATCTCTTCCGTCCAGCAGCGTCCCGTAAATTGTAAATTGTGAATTGTGAAAATTTGACTCTGTCAAATAATCGTGCCCTTTAGGGCTAAGAATTGTGAATTGCTCCAAGGTCTTCGGCAGGTCTACGTAATGCACCCGCACCCGTGCCAATGCACCCATCGTCGCCTGTACCACTTTGGGGTTGAAGCAGTCCGCCGTGTCCATGGAACAGATGATGTCATGCACGCCGAACCAGTCGCATGTCCGGATGATCGTCCCTAAGTTGCCCGGGTCCTGAATCCCGTCCAGAGCAAGGATTAATTGTGAATTTTTAATTGTGCATTGTGCATTGTGCATTGTGAATGGTGAATGGTACTGTTTTTCCGGTTTACGGAATACAGCAATCACCCCTTGCGGCGTACGCAGACCGGACATCTGCTCTATCTCCGTAGCACTCGCTGTAAAGTGCTTGCCTGGCTCACCGGCCGTTTCGCTTTGGCCGTTGGATGGCTGCCTTTCGGCTCTCGTCCCATCCCTTTCCACCAGCAGCACAAGCTCAAACGCTTTGCGCAGTTCCTCCACGCATTTCTCCCCTTCCGCTACGAACATACCGTACTCGTCGCGGTATTTCTTCTGCTGCAGCGACCGTATAAACTTAACCTGTGCTTTGCTGATAGATTGCATAACTAAATATTTAGCGTGCAAAGGTACTGCTTTTTTCTGATATATGCAAATAAATTTTGTAATTTGATGGCAGATTTGTTAATTTTTGGGGCACTTGCGGACATGAGCATAGTGTTTTATATTTCAATTACTTTCCATTCCCGCGACCATTACGCGTCCATCCTGAACGTCACAATTGGGTGTTAGGCGGCTGAAGGCTCTGCCCGACGGCGAGGATTCACCTCCAATAGTCTCTCTATGGTAGGATTCTTATTTTTTGCAGTAATGTCGGCACGCCCCAAAGGGTCCCTCCGAATTTACGTTCGCACCTTACGGTGCGTATGCAAACCTTCGGGCATTTTTTGCCAGCCTGAAGGCTTTCCTGTTTAGTCCGTACAAACATCGTCTTATGCAAGCATCCATGCCCTATAGCCGTACAGAAAATATAAAATTTCATTTTATTTGGCAAAAAATGACCCGAATGTTTGCATATGTGCAATTTTTGTAGTAATTTTGCACGCTAATTATGGATGTCAGGGTAGGGACATATGGGAAAAGGTTGCCGGTCGGAAGATTTAAGACCGCTTGCATGGCGCGTTATACGCGCTTTCCTGCATGGAAAGTGAGCCTTCTGGTTGCGTTGTGCACCATCCTTTTTTCCTCCTGTAACACCACCAAGTTCGTGCCGCAGGACCGCTATCTGCTGGATAAGGTCAGCGTCAAGTGTACGGACGACAAGCATGTCTCCACCGGCGAACTGAGCAATTACCTGCGGCAGAAACAGAACACGGAGGTACTCGGTTTCTGGAAACTGCAGCTGCATGTCTACAACACCGCGCCGAGTGACACCACCACCAAATCGAAGAAACGTCTGGCGCGTAATGCGCATAAGATGGGCGAAGCGCCTGTCGTCTACGACGAGGAACTGACCCGCGTCAGCATGCAGCAGCTCAAACAGCAGATGATCAACATGGGCTATTTCCAGGCGGAGGTGGACACCCACAAAGTGTATAAGAAACGCAAGGTACGCCTCACCTATCTCGTCACGGCGCACCAACCTTACGTCGTGCGGCATTACGAGGTGGACATCCCCAAGGAGGACCTATGCGCCATCGCCATGGACAAACAGCGGTGCAAGGTACGCGAAGGGGATCAGTTCTCCACCGCCACTCTGGATGCCGAACGCGACCGCATCACCTCCGTCATGCGCAACCGCGGCTATTTCTATTTCGAGAAATCCATGCTGGAGTTCACCGCCGACAGTTCTTTCCAGTCGCATGAGGTGGATATCCGTATCCATATGGCGCCCTATCTGGAGACGCTGGACTCTCTGACGCTGGCCCGGATGAACCGCCAGTACACCATACGCGATGTCACGTTTGAGCAGGATCATAACTTCCTGCGCAAAAATGCCCTCCAGCGCGCCACGCGTCTGCATGCCGGTGACCGCTATGCCGAGTGGCGGGTGGAGCGTACTTACGCGCGCATGAACGCGCTGCCGCCTGTCAAGTACGTGGATATAGCGTTCACGCCCGTGCAGGACACCCTGCTTGACTGCAAGGTGACGGTCTCTCGAGGACGTCTCAACTCCATCTCTGCCGAACTGGAAGGAACATACAGCGCCGGCGACTGGGGCATCGCTGCCGGTCTCAACTACGGCAACAAGAACATCTTCCGGGGTGCGGAACTGCTCACTCTTGGCGCACGTGCCTCCTATGAATGGCGCGCCAACGGCGGACGGGCCTTGGAGGCGAAAGCGGAAGCCGGTCTGCTCTTCGCGTCCAATGTCAAAGTGAACATAGCCTATACCTATCAGCAGCGGCCTGACGAGTACACCCGCACCATGGCCACGGCCGGTCTGTCCTATACGATCCCCCGTAATCCCGGCAGCCGTTGGACACATCAGTTCAACCTCATCGATATCAATTATATCTACGTGCCGTGGATGTCGGATGAGTTCATCCGGCGTTTCCTCAACCGCTCGTCGGTCATGCTGGCCAGTTATGAGGACCACCTGATCCTCGACTGGAGTTATACCTGCTCATACAGCTCCTATAACAGCCGTTTCCCCAACCGCTCCTATGTGCAGCTGGCGCTGCGTGCCGAGACGGCCGGTAATGCGCTGTACGGCTTGGCCAAGGCCGCTAACTTCAGCCGGAACGATGCCGGCAGTTATCTGTTGTGGAAAATACCTTTCTCGCAGTACGCCAAAGGCGATTTCAATTTCACCTTCCATGGCATAGCCACTCCCAAGCACCACCTCCTTTTCCATGCCGGCTTAGGCGTGGCGGTGCCTTTCCTGAACGCTACGGTGCTGCCGTTTGAGAAACGCTATTTTGCCGGAGGCTCCAACAGCGTCCGCGGATGGCAGGCCCGGCGCTTGGGACCCGGTACGTTCAGAGGCTCGGACGGTATGCTCGTCTATGACCTGCAGGTGGGGGACATCAAACTGGATATGAACCTCGAGTACCGCTTCAAGGTGCTGCGATTCCTCGAACTGGCCGCCTTCACCGATGCCGGTAACATATGGACGATTGATGATTATTCGACCCAGCCGGGCGGTAAGTTCTACTGGGATGAGTTCTACAGGCAGATTGCCTGGAGTTACGGCGTGGGTGTGCGTTTTGACCTGTCCGTCTTCATCTTCCGTATCGACTTCGGAGTCAAGCTGTACGACCCGAGCCGTATCGCGGAAGGCAAACAGTGGCGACTGGCGGAGAACGGATTGGGATGGAAAGATGATATGACCTTCCATTTCGCCATCGGCTACCCGTTCTAATCGTCCAATCGCAAATAATAAAAAATCCTAAAATAAATCGTCCAATCGTCAATCGTCCAATCGTCAATATTTTAATGTTGAAAGCATCAATGATATCAGGACTGGTGGAAGCCGGGTGCGATGAGGCGGGAAGAGGCCCGCTGGCGGGAGGTGTGTTCTGCGCGGCAGTCATACTGGACCCGGAGCGGGTGGAGCAGGTGCCGGAGTTCGCTTGGCTCAACGACTCGAAGCAGTTGACCGACAAACAGCGTTATGCCCTGCGGCCGGTCATCGAACGCGAAGCGGTCAGTTGGGCGGTGGTGGAAGTGAGTGCCAGGGAGATAGATGAACGCAATATATTGCAATGCTCCATTCTCGGCATGCAGCGGGCTTTGGACCAGCTCTCCGTACGGCCGCAACATATCCTGGTGGACGGCAATAAATGGAAACCATACGTGCCGGAGGGCGAACTGCTGGAGATACCGGCTCACACGGTGGTGCATGGTGATGCAACCTATATGTCCATCGCGGCGGCCAGCGTCCTCGCCAAGACTTATCGGGACGACTGCATGATGCGCCTGCACGAAGACTATCCGCAATATGGCTGGGCTGACAATAAGGGGTACCCGACTGCAGCGCATTATGCGGCTCTCAGGAAATACGGCGTCACGCCCCATCACAGACTGTCTTTCAACCTCAAACTGGAGGAAAAGCAGGTAGACAAAAGACCGCTGCGCTCAAAGTAGAAAGACAAAAGACAAAAGACAAATCGGGATCACGAGACCACGAGATCACGAGATCACGAAACAGATAACAAAACCAATTATAAATCAAATTGTAAATGCTATGATTTTTATTTCTCGCAGAACAAGCGACGGTCAGGAACGTCCGCGTCGCAAAGTGGGCTGCCTCGGCGGCTGCCTCATCTTCTTCGCTGTCTATTTCATCTGCAGCGCAATCTTAGGATGGATCATGGGAGATATGTTCTCCTCGTCCAATGTCAAACTGGAGGACAAGACCGTCTATCGTCTGGAACTCAAAGGCGAACTGGTGGAGCAGGCACAGGGGGACAATCCCTTCTCCGGCGTCATGGGTTCGGTGCCTTATGCCGGCAATTATGCCAGCGATGATGTCGTTGGTCTGGACGATATCCTGAGTAATATCCGCCTGGCCAAGAACGAAGACAAGATCCTCGGTATATGGCTGGACGGTGGTGAACTGTCAATGGCTCCCGCCGGCGCCAAGGCAATCCGTGACGCCCTGCTCGATTTCAAGCAGAGCGGCAAATGGGTCATCGCATCCGCGGAATCATACGGCCAGAGCAATTATTACCTGGTTTCCGTAGCGGATCGTATCTGTCTGGACCCGACCGGTGCGGTGGACTGGAACGGTCTGTCGGCCAATAAGATGTACTTCACCCGCGTGATGGAGAAGATCGGCGTGGAGATGCAGATCCTCAAAGTGGGTACGTTCAAATCCGCAGTAGAACCCTTCTTCCGTACCTCGATGTCCGAAGCGGACCGCAAGCAGACCATGGAGTACCTGGGTGGTATATGGAGCGAGTACAAGAATGCGGTGAGTGCTTCGCGTCATATCTCTGTCAAAGAACTGGATGCGCTGGCTGACCGCTTCATGGGCGTGCAATCGGCCGAGGAACAACTCAAAGCCGGACTGGTGGATACCATCGTCTATTATCAGGATATGGATTCCCTGCTTCGTATTTACGCCGGCACGAAGGACTACCATCTGCTGACCACCGGCAAACTGGCGCAGGTCAAGCGTCCGGAGTCCAAAGCCAAAGAGAAAGTGGCGGTGCTCTACCTCGAGGGTGAGATCACGGATGACAGCGGTGACGGTATCGTCGGCAAGAAAGTGGTGAAGCAGCTCAAGAAGATCCAAAAGGACAAAGATGTCAAGGCGCTTGTGCTACGCGTCAACAGCCCGGGTGGTTCGGCGGACGCCAGCGAACAGATCTGGCATGCCGTGCAGAAGATCAAAGCGGATAGTATTCCGGTAGTCGTTTCGATGGGTGACTATGCCGCTTCCGGTGGCTATTACATCTCCTGCGGAGCCGATTATATCTACGCAGAGCCGACCACCATCACCGGTTCCATCGGTATCTTCGGTACTATTCCCAATGTATCCAAACTGCGTAACAAGATCGGTCTGGACATGGACGGTATCGGCACGAACAAATTCTCGCAAACGAAAGCCAACATGATCTTCAACGGCATGAATGCCGAAGAGCGTCAGTTGATGCAGGACCATGTAGAGCGCGGTTACGAACTGTTCACCGGTCGTTGTGCGGACGGTCGTCACGTCGAGAAGAGTTACATCAAATCCATCGGCGAAGGACGTGTATGGCTGGGTACCAAGGGTGTGGAGATCGGTATTGTCGACCAACTCGGTAATATCGACGACGCCATCGCCAAAGCCGTTGAACTGGCCGGACTGGAGACCTACAAGCTGACCTACTATCCGGAGAAGAAAGACCCGTTGGAGGAACTGCTCAAGGCCTTCGACAACACCACCGACGAAGAGCGTCTCGTCATGAAAGTGCGTGAGTTCTGCTCCAAGCCCCGTATCATGGCCCGCATGGACGACGTAGTGATCGAATAACAACGAACCGACTAAGGCTAAAAGCGAATAGCCAATGGTGAAAAAACTTATATATGTACCGCTCAGCGGGTTGTACGCCCTGGGATTGGCCATCCGCCATTTCCTGTACGACAAGCACCTGCTGATTTCTCATGCAGCCGAGGTGCCCACTATCTGTGTGGGTAACCTGGCTGTGGGAGGAACGGGCAAGACGCCGGCGGTCGAGTACATTGTCCGGCTGCTGCTGCGTCACGGTTATCATCCGGCTGTCCTCTCCCGCGGATACAAACGCCGCTCACATGGCTTTGTGCTGGCCGACAGCAGCGCGTCCGTGGCTGCCATCGGAGATGAAGCGATGCAGCTGCATAGGGCTTTTCCGGATGTGCCGGTGGCGGTATGCGAACAGCGCGTGAAAGGGGTGAAGCAGCTCAAGCGGCAGATAAAGAAACTGGATGTAGTCATCCTCGATGATGCGCTCCAGCACCGTGCCATCCGCTGCGGCTACTCGGTACTGCTCACGCCGTACGACCGCCTCTACATAGACGACCATCTGCTGCCGTGGGGACGCCTCCGAGACCTGCGTTCACGTTCGTTGAAGGCCGATGCCGTCATCGTGAGCAAGTGTCCGGAGAACATCAAACCGATTGACATGAGGGTGGTGGAGAACCGGCTGCATCTGCCTACCTATCAGAGCCTGCATTTCTCCTGCATCGAGTACGACCCCATCACCCAGGAGGGTAACCCCTTGGTGCTGTGCGGGATTGCGCAACCGCAGTACCTCATCGATCATGTGAAGACGCTCTATCCGCATGCGGAACTCATGGCCTATGAGGACCATCATGCCTTCAGCCGTCAGGAGGTCAAGGAGATCCTGCTCCGTGCACGGCATTTTGATTTCGTGCTCACGACGGAGAAAGACATGCAGCGGCTGCGCGACACAACCCTGGAAGAACAGTTACGGGAAGAAGGAAAGCCGCTGGTGACCTTGCCTGTCCGTATGCGTTTCGTGTCTCCGCAGGAGGCTTTTGACCGCCATATACTCACCTACGTGGGCGAGAACTGCCGCACCCGCAAACAATAAATCGTCAATCGTCCAATCGTCAATCGTCAAATCGTAAATCGTCCAATCGTAAATCGTCCAATCGTAAATCGTAAATCGTCCAATCGTAAATCGTCCAATCGTCAATCAAAAGATGCCCTTCCTCTCCCTCATACGACGTTTCGTGCCGCCCTACAAAGGGCAGATGGCCTTGAATATCCTGTTCAATCTGGTGTCCACAATCCTGTCCCTCTTCTCGTTTGCAGCTATCATTCCGGTGCTGCGTATCCTCTTCGGTCTGAGTACCTCGGATGCTACGCCGGTGGATGTGCAGGCGGCGCAAGGCCCGCAGGAGTGGATTGCGGCCTGGCGGACGAACCTCTATTGTCTGCTCAACGACCAGATAGCGTTGCATGGCGCCGGATACGTGCTGCTCCTCCTGGGCCTCTTCCTCGTGGTCATGACCGGTATGAAATGTCTGACTGCCTGGCTGGCCAATTATTACATGGTGCCCATCCGTACGGGTGTGCTCCGGGACCTGCGGCAGCAGTTGTACAACAAGGTGCTGTCCCTGCCCATGGGCTATTTCACGGAAGCCAGACGAGGGGATGTCATCTCCCGTATGACCAATGATGTAGGCGAAGTGGAGGCATCGATCATGTCCGCCTTGGATATCCTGTTCAAGGACCCCGTGATGATCCTCGTCTACCTCATCACCCTGCTGGTTATCTCCTGGCAGCTCACGCTCTTCGTGCTGCTGCTCATGCCGGTGGCGGTGTTCTTCATCGGACGTATCGGCCGTTCGCTCAAACGTGCCTCCACGAGAGGGCAGGAGCAGAACGCGGAGATACTGTCCTCTATTGACGAGACCCTGTTAGGCCTGCGTGTGGTCAAGGGCTTCAATGCGCAGGACAAGCTGCGGAGCCGTTTCCTCACGCTCATCAACGCCACGCGGGCTACGTTCAACCGCATCAACCGCCGGTATTACCTGGCGCACCCGATGTCGGAGTTCCTCGGCACGGTGCTCATCGCTATCATCCTGTGGTTCGGCGGTCTGCTGATACTCAGCGATCATGCCACCATTGATGCCGCGACGTTCATCTATTACCTCGTCATCTTCTATTCCATCATCAATCCGTCCAAGGACCTCAGCCGTGCGTCCTACAGTATCCGTCGCGGCATGGCGTCCCTGGAGCGTATTGATGCCATCCTCAATACAGAGTCCAACATCATCGAACCCGCTCAACCCAAGCCGGTATCCTTCGAGGATGCCATCGCTTTCCGCCATGTGCATTTTGCCTATCAGCCGGATCGGGAGGTGCTGACGGATATCGAACTGACCGTTCCCAAAGGGCAGACCGTTGCCTTGGTCGGCCAGTCGGGTAGCGGCAAGACCACACTGACGGATCTCGTGCCGCGTTTCTATGACCCGCAGTCCGGCGCCATCACCATTGACGGCACGGATATACGTGAGCACACCACGCATGACCTGCGTGCCCTGATGGGTATCGTCTGCCAGGAGCCCATCCTGTTCAACGACACGGTCTATGCCAACATCACTTTCGGCGTGGATACGACGCAGCCGGCGCCTGACGGACTGACCTGGCAGCAGGCGGTGGAGCAGGCGGCGCGGATAGCCAATGCGCATGAGTTCATCGCCGCCATGCCGGAAGGGTATGACACGGTGATAGGCGACCGGGGCAGCCGTCTCTCCGGCGGTCAGCGCCAACGGCTCAGCATAGCGCGTGCCATCCTCAAGAACCCGCCTATACTCATCCTCGACGAAGCCACTTCGGCGCTTGACTCCGAGTCCGAAAGACTGGTACAGGAGGCGCTGGAGCACCTGATGAAAGAGCGTACCACGCTGGTGGTGGCGCACCGCCTGTCCACTATCCGCCACGCCGACCTCATCTGCGTCATGCATGAAGGACGTATCGTCGAACGCGGCACGCATGATGAGCTCTACGCCCTCGGCGGCTATTATACCAAACTCGTCGATATGCAACAGTAAAGAATTGACGATTGGACCGTAAATCGTCAAATCGTAAATCGTCCAATCGTAAATCGTAAATCGTCCAATCGTAAATGAAAAATCGTGTTTTGCTCGGTATGTCCGGTGGCATAGACTCCACCGTCAGCGCCATGCTTCTCCTGGAGCAGGGCTATGAAGTGGTGGGTGCCACGTTCCGCACGTACGACAGCATGAAAGAGTCGTGTCTGGCCAAGGAGAAGGGCTGTTGCACCGTCGAGTCGGTCATGGAAGCCAAGCATAACGCGGAGCGGATGGGTTTTGAGCACCATATAGTCGATTTCCGCGAACCTTTCCGCCAATGTGTCATCCGGAATTTCATAGACGAATATATGTCCGGCCGCACACCCAATCCCTGCGTGCTGTGCAATAGTGCCATCAAATGGGGTGAACTGCTGCGCGTGGCGGATGAGATGGGCTGCGACTATATAGCCACGGGTCATTACGCCCGTATCGTCGAGCGGAACGGACACGTCTACCTGACGGCGGCGGCGGATACGCACAAGGACCAGACCTATTTCCTCTGGCGGCTGACCGAAGACCAACTGCGCCGCACCATCTTCCCTTTGGGAGACCTGACCAAGGACCAAGTGCGTGAGATAGCCCGTCAGCACGGCTACGAGCAGCTGGCGGAGAAGAGAGAGAGTCAGGAGATATGCTTCGTGCCGGATGACGACTACCGCACCTTCCTGCGCGCGAACGTGCCTGATTATGAGGAACGCGTGCGCGCAGGCGAATACGTGGATGCCGAGGGTAGGGTGTTAGGCATGCACAAGGGCTTCGTCAACTACACCATCGGCCAGCGCAAGGGCCTCGGCATCGCCTTAGGGCATCCCGCCTACGTCACGCATATAGACGCCGCTACCAATCGTGTCACCCTCGGCACGAACGAGGATATGTATGCTACCGAACTGCGGTTCAAAGAGTTGCTTCCCTTGCGTCCCATCCCCGACAGTCCGTCTCCCATAACCGCCAAGATACGCTATCGCTCCCAAGCGGTGCCCGTCCAAAAGATAGACGGGGACTGCTTGATTTTCGCAGCCCCCGTCTGGGGTATCACGCCGGGTCAGTCTGTGGTGTTGTACCAGGATGACCTTCTCATCGGCGGAGGAGTGATTGATTAGAACGCTAACGCTCAAAGACCGCTTCGCTTCGTCGAAAGCGGCAATCCATGATTAAGTTACTTCGTAACAAATGTAATGGTTGCGCTTTCTCCTCTCCCCACCACAACTTTACAAGTTGCGTCGGGGACCCCAAGGGGGACTAAATTAATTTTTAATTCGTAATTACGTAATTACGTAATTTTGTCTTTGAGTGAGTGAAACGAACGGTCTTTCTACTTTCTACTTTGAGTGAGTGAAACGAACGGTCTTACTTCTCCCCAAAATACCGCTTGAGCAGGGCCTCGAAGCCTTTGCCGTGGCGTGCTTCGTCCTTAGCCATCTCATGAACCGTGTCATGGATTGCGTCGAGGTTCAGCTGTTTAGCACGTGTAGCGATAGCCAATTTGTCCTCGCAAGCGCCGGCTTCAGCCATCGCACGTTTCTCGAGGTTGGTCTTGGTGTCCCATACGAGTTCGCCGAGCAACTCAGCAAAACGGGAAGCGTGATCTGCCTCTTCGAAGGCATAACGGCGGAAAGCCTCGGAAATCTCGGGATAGCCTTCGCGGTCAGCCTGACGAGCCATAGCCAGGTACTGGCCTACCTCGGTGCACTCACCCATGAAGTGTGCGCGCAGACCTTCGGCGATGATCGGGTCTTTCTCGTCCTTGGCAATACCTACGATATGCTCGCAAGCAAAAGTCAGTTTACCTTCCTTAGCTTCTTTCCATTCAACGATTTGTTTGCATTGCGGGCAACGCTCCGGTGCCTCTGTGCCTTCGTGTACATAACCACAGATCGGGCAAATGAATTTCTTTACCATAGTCTTAAATTTTTGAGGGTTAATAAAGTTAATTATAGGGTTTTATGTAATTTCGTAATTTCGTAATTCTTAATTTTGTGCTTTGAGTAGCCTCCTGGGGGTCCCCGACGCAACCTGTATAGGTTGTGGTGGGGAGAGGAGAAAGCGCAACCATTACATTTGTTACGAAGTAACTTAATCATGGATTGCCGCTTTCGACGACGGTCTTTCTACTTTCTACTTTGAGCCCGAAGGGCGTTCTAAATTAATTTGTAATTTGTAATTCGTAATTTGTAATTCGTAATTCGTAATTACGTAATTACGTGCTTTGAGGCCTTCGGCCGTTCTTTCTACTTTCTACTTTGAGCCCGGAGGGCGTTCTAAATTAATTTTTAATTTTTAATTTGTAATTCGTAATTACGTAATTACGTGCTTTGAGGCACGTAGTGCCGGTCTTTCTACTTTCTACTTTGAGCCCGAAGGGCGTTCTACTACCCTCCCCATCACATCATAGGTCCGGTTGTCGCGGATGATGAGCAGTTGTCCGTCACGCAGCACTTTGCGGGTGAAAGGTGAGGACAGAGGGCTGACCGTTTCTTCTGCGTCCTCCGTATTCGGTCGGACACCCTCGCCCCATTGGCTGTACAGCCAGTTGATGCGCCAGTCGAACTTGTACAGGAACTCATCGCGTTTGCCGTTCATGTTGCTGTTGTCGCAGTAGTTGGAGGTGCCGTTCCAAACCTGTGCATCGCGTTGTGCCGCTTGCGCAATCAGCGTCGCCAGGGCGTTGATCTGCGTGCGGATGTCGCTCTGATGATCGTGGTAGAAAACCCACCATACTTCCTTCAGCCTGGCTTGGAATGCCGGCCAGGTGGCGAGTTGTCCTATCCAGTACTGCGGAAAAGAGGGATAGTCGTATATCCAGTTCTCCCACCCGCGGTTATAGGCGTTGCCGAAGTCCCATACCGGTCCGAAATACCATTTCTCGGCGGTACCGTTGCGGTCACGGTCTTTATAGAGATAGCAGCTGCCGTGGTAACTCTCACAGTCCTCCATGATTTCCTGCACGAGGTAGTACTTGACCGCTTCGTCCAGATCCAACTGGCTCCATACCTCCGCTTCATCGTTGCCCCAGATGGCATTGTTCAGGCCGTTGAGTTGCGCCTCTATATAGGTCCGTTGCGCCTCGGAGAGGATCTCCGGGCTCTTCATCGTGATCCATACCTCCTGCCCGTTGCCTTCCCGGAGGGTGACGTTGCCCTCTTCGTAATAGTTGTCAATCTCCACGAGCCATCCTCCGCTGACGGAATCGAGGGCATGGTCCTCCTGCTCGGTGATATCCACGCGGTTGCTGCCAACACGTACCTGTTCGGTCAGGAAATACAACCCCTGGTACTGCCCGTTCATCACCAGTTCGACAGGCACCGTTCCGGGTGTCCATCTCAGTCCTACAGCGCGGCTGAGCATGGAGCCGGCGGGGTTGCGGAGAAAGCCCAACCAGTCATCGGCGTGCGCCATCAGGCACCAGTGCTTGTTCTTGGGCATGCCTAACACTTTCTGCTTCGTGTCGAATTTGATGCGGTAGGGTTTCTTGTCAAACCCGCTCCAGGTCCAGTTGCCGCGTCCTTTGAACTGTCCGGTAACGGGCGCGGTCTCGCTGCCCAAGGCCTCATAGCCCGTGTTCAGCGGGTCGATATACAGACTGCCGGTGATGTATTCCTCTTTGCTGGTGATGGCCGCGCCGTTGGTCGTATTCAGATAGACGACAGGCAGGGTGCCGGTGATGGTGACGTTTCCGCCATGGCCGCCTTGTGAGGCTTGCCATGAGCCGAGTGATGTCCATGAACCCTGTGCCCAGTTGTCGCCGTTGACGGGAACGAAGATGTCGCCGGCACTCATCTGCGCGTCGGACGTGGCGGTGCGGTACATATTCAGGGTATGGCTGACATAGTCCTTGAAATCGCTGAACCGCTGTGCGTATGTGCCGGCATTGACGGCGCCTCCCACAAAGGTGAAGCGGTACATGTCGTACTCCGTCTGCGCGATGGTGACCGCCCATTTCTCACCGTCATAGCTCATGTCCAGCACATGTGTCTCTGGGACATCGTCCCGCCCATAGACAAACTTAACCGTGCGGTAGCCGGTCTTGCTGTTGTCAAAATACAGCGTGCCCTGCGGGATGGTCAGTGCCCGTATGCCGCATAGGCAGCACTGGAGGATGAGTACTATAGCGATTATTCGTTTCATACCTTATTGTTTCACTTTCAACAGTTCATCCGCCCGCTTGAGCGCCGCATGGATGTTCGGGCATATGTTGGCGGGGTTCATCTGCTGCTCGATACCGCCGTGCTGCAGCTGATGGTGCACGTGTGTGGTCACACCCGACAGGATGATCGTGATACCTTCGTTATGCGAACGCTGGATGAGCATGCTCAGGTTATGCATCGCCGTCGAATCGACGAACGGCACCTTACGCATACGGATGATGCGGATAGGATACTCCTTGCCGGATACGTGGCTCATGATATCGTCAAACCGGTTGGCTATACCGAAGAAATACGGGCCGTCGATCTCATACACCTCCACACCGTCCGGGACAGTCAGGTGCTCCAGATTGAGAGGACTCTCCGTATCCTCGTTCGGGTCTATCTCATGATGGAGCGTGCGTATCTGCGTCTGCTCGTTGGTACGCATGAGGAAGAGCACCATGGCCAGCAGCAGTCCTACCTCGATAGCTACGGTCAGATCGAAGAGCACCGTGAGCAAGAAGGTCACCACCAGCACCCAGAAATCGCGGTTACGGTGCTTGAAGAGCCCCACGATGGTCTTCCATCCGCTCATCGTGTACGCCACCATGATCAGTACGGCGGCCAGACAGGCCATCGGGATCAGTCCGACCAGCTGACCTAAGAACAGCAGCACCAACAGGAGCACCACCGCGTGGATGATACCCGCTACGGGCGTGCGGCCGCCGTTATTGATGTTCGTCATCGTACGCGCGATAGCACCCGTGGCAGGGATACCGCCGAAGAAGGGAACGACCACGTTCGCCACTCCTTGCGCAATCAGCTCCGTATTCGAGTTATGCTTGTCGCCGATCACACCGTCCGCCACCATCGCACTCAGCAAGGACTCAATAGCGCCTAACATAGCGATCGTGAACGCTGACGGGAAGAGTTTCTGTATCATCGTGAAAAAACTCTCCCCCTCTGCCAGCTCCATCGAGGGCAGATGAGGGGCGGGGATACCGTGAGGCAACTCGTATAAATCGCCTATCGTCTGCAGCGAACCGACACCCCAGGCTCCCGGTGCATAGCTCTTGAGCAGCCATACCGCGAGCGTGGCGAAGATGATGGCCGCCAGACTGCCCGGGATGCGCTTGGTGATCTTAGGCATGAAGATACACACCAGCAGCGAGAACAGTCCCACGCCGAAGGTCCACCAGTTCACATGGAAATGCTGCGCGTAGAAGACCCATTTGTCCACGAAGTTAGCCGGCACATCCGTCAGCCCCAGACCGAAGAAATCATTCATCTGCGTGGAGAAGATCGTCACGGCGATACCCGCGGTGAAACCCACTATAACAGGGTAGGGCACGAACTTGATCACACTGCCCATGCGTACCAGACCCATCAGGATGAGCAATATACCCGCCATGACGGTAGCGATCATCAGTCCCGCCAGACCGTACTGCTGGATGATACCGTAGATGATGACGATGAACGCGCCCGTCGGACCGCCTATCTGCACCTTGCTGCCACCGAAAAGGGAGATCAGCAGACCGGCTATGATTGCGGTCACCAGGCCCTCCGTCGGACCGACACCGGATGATATACCGAACGCTATCGCCAGAGGAATAGCCACAATACCTACGATGATACCCGCCAGAGCGTCCTGACCGAACTGCCCGCGGTTATAGTGGCGAAGCGTGTGAAACAGCTTGGGAGAAAAAACCTCTTTTATGGAATAATGCATATCTTTCTTATTTTCGCTGCAAATTTACAACAAAAATTGCACATATGCAAGTATTCGGGTCATTTTTTGCCAAATAAAATGTAATTTTATCTTTTTAGAACGGCTATAGGGCATGGATGCTTGCATATGATGGCCTATAGCAGTTCTGAAAAGGAAAGCCTTCAGGCTGGCAAAAAATGCCCGAATGTTTGCATACGCACCGCAAGGTACGACAAAAAAATGACGTGAAATTTGCACACGTCATTTTTTTTTTGTACCTTTGCACCCGGTTTTTAATTGGACGTATTATGCGGAGATATCTGTTCATCATCTTATCTTGTCTTGTCAGCCTGACAGTAATGGCGGACAAGTCCTATACGGTAGTGCTGGACCCGGGTCACGGAGGCAAGGACCCCGGTGCGATCGGCAAGTTCTCCAAGGAGAAGGACCTGAACCTCTCTCTGGCGTTGCAGGTGGGCAAACTGATACAGAAACAGTATCCGGATATCAAGGTTGTGTATACGCGTTCGACGGATGTGTTCATCCCCCTGCAGGAGCGTGCGGACATAGCTAACAAGAACAATGCGGACCTGTTCATCTCCATCCATACCAATTCGGCGGAGAGCAAGACCCCTCATGGCGTGGAGACCTTCATCCTCGGAACGGACCGTATGGAGGCGAACCTGGATGTGGCGATGCGTGAGAACGCGGTGATCAAGCTGGAGTCGGATTACAAGACCACCTATCAGGGTTTCGACCCGAACTCGATAGACTCCTATATCATGTTCGAACTCATGCAGAACAGTTATATGGACCAGTCTCTGCGTTTTGCGGAGCAGGTACAGCAGCGTTTTGTGGGTCATCTCAACCGTGAGGACCGCGGCGTCAGACAGGCGGCCTTCTGGGTGCTGCTCAAAACAGCCTGTCCGTCTATCCTGTTCGAGATGGGCTTCATCTCCAATCCGGACGAAGAGAAATTCCTGAATAAAGAGAGTTCGATGGCGCAGATGGCGAATGCGCTGGTGAATGCGTTCGCCGCATACACCCACCGCGAGGCGGTTAAGGCATCCTCGGTAGAGGCTCCGAAAGCGGAGTCCCCCGCGCCCGCCCCGGCTCCGGCTGCCGAACAACCGGCTCCCGTAGCGGAGAAGCCGGCCCCGCAACCGGCCGTAGAGCAACCGGCAGCGAAGCCAGCCGAACTCGTTCCCGCCGCCCAGCCCAAGCAGACCTTGTACGCCATCCAGGTATGTGCGTCCAAGTCGCCGCTGCCTGCCAACAGTCCGCTGCTGAAAGGACAGAAATGCGAATACATGAAGGTGGGTGACTGGTATAAGTATTACACCGCCGCGAATGCCAACCGGGCCAAGGTGGCGAAGAAACTGCCCGAACTGCGCAAGCTCTTTCCGGATTGCTGGATAATAACGGTCGAGAAGGAGTGAGGCAAAAGACAAAAGACAAAAGACAAAAGACCGGCCTGCGGCCTCAAAGTAGAAAGACAAAAGGCAAATAGAGATTACGAGATTAGGAGATAACGAGAAATACTATAAATATGAAATATGCACGGGAAATAAAAGTAGGAGCACTGGCGGCATTGTGCCTGTTTCTGCTGTTCTTTGGATTTAATTTCTTGAAAGGGGTGAATATCTTCTCTCCCACCAACAGTTATCACGGCGTGTACTGCAACCTGCACGGTCTGGAGGAACAGGCAGCCGTCTATATCCGCGGCCATAAAGTGGGGCAGGTGGATGTCATCCATTATGATTTCACGCGGGACAGTTCGTTCGTCATCTCCATCTCCGTCAAACGCGATATCGCCCTGCCGCAGGGCACACAGATGGCGCTGGTGTCTGACGGTCTGATGGGCGGCATGGCCGTCGAGCTGCAGCTGCCTCCTGCAGACAGCACCCGCGGCATGGTCAAGAAAGGCGCCTATCTGCCCACCGTCTATGTCCCCGGTCTGGTGGAGAGCCTGCAGGGCACTTTGCTGGCCCATGTGGACGAGGCGGTGCAGAACATCGACTCGCTCGTGGCATCGCTGCGCAGTCAGGTAGCCGGCGGACATATCGAAGCAACGCTGGTGAACGTGGACCGCGTGTCGTCGGATCTGACCGGTGTGTCGTCTGAACTGAAGCATCTCATGCGTACGCGCGTTCCATCAATCGTGAACAACGCCGATACGGTGGTGGCTAATCTGAATACGGTGGTGGCGGATATCAAGGCAGCGGACCTCAAGGCGACCGTGGCGCGTGTCGATACGGCCGTGGACGGAGTCAATGCCGTGATCGCCGACGTGCGTGCGCAGAAGGGTACGCTCGGACAGCTGATGTATAACAAATCGCTTTATAATCACATCGATGCGACCGTGCTCTCCGCCGACTCGCTGCTCACCGATCTCAAGGCCCATCCCAAGCGGTATGTGCACTTCTCCCTCTTCGGACGAAAAGACAAGTAATTGTTCCACAAATGCTACACGGAAAAAGGGGCTTGTTTGTATATTTTATAAATTGAAAGAATTTTTTCTAATCCGTAGCAACGCAAAAATACGTTTGTTACGGATTATTTTATAAAAAAAATTCATGCCTCTTGCACATATCAAAGGTTCTATAAATCAACAAGTTATATGTTGAAAACTTGTGTAAATGGCTGAAATTGTGTCGTTTGCGCATAAATCTCTATAAATGGAATATTTAGACCCGACCTCACAACAAGCCGAAAAACAAAAATTTGGTCAATTCAAAAAAAAGCAGTACCTTTGCACTCGGTTTTACAAAAGTTTCGGGTTATTCAACTCGTTTTTTTTGACGCCTTAAATAAAAAAACAAGATGCAGACAATACAACAACAATGGGCAAAATGCCAGACCATTTTGGCTGACAATCTGACCGCCAGTGCGTACCAGACCTGGTTCGCTCCCATTGTGCCGTTGCAGTTTGCAGAAGGCGTTCTGGTGCTTCAGGTGAAATCGCAGTTCGTGGCGGAGTACATCGAGGAGAATTACATCCCGCTGCTGTCCGCCGCAATCATCCGCGTGTTCGGTCAGGGCACGCGTCTGGAGTACCGCGTGCTGATCGACTCGGCCTCCGGCGCCGGCACCATGCTTCCTTCCGCGGGAGCGCCATCCGGCAGCCAGTGGACGATGAAGCCGAATCCTCAGCCCTCCAATGATGATCTGCCGAAGCTGAACGAACTCTATACGTTTGACTCGTTCATCGCCGGAGAGCCGAACAAACTGGCGCGTACGGCGGGTCTGGCGATTGCCAAGCAACCCGGTTACACGGCATTCAACCCGCTGTTCATCTACGGCGGCAGCGGAGTAGGAAAGACCCACCTCGCCTGCGCGATAGGTCATCAGACGCAGATGCTTCACCCGCAGGCGCGCGTGCTGTACGTGTCCGCGAATACCTTTAAATTACAATATCAGGACGCCCGCAAGGACAACCGTATTCCCGATTTCCTGAATTTCTACCAGTCGGTGGACGTGCTCATCGTGGATGACATCCAGTACTTCGCCGGATTGAAAGGCACGCAGGACACGTTTTTCCATATCTTCAATTATCTGCAGCAGAGCCGCAAGCAGCTGATCCTGACCTGCGACCGTCCGCCGATTGAGTTGAAGGATATAGAGGACCGTCTGCTCACCCGTTTCAAATGGGGTTTGTCTGCGGAGATCAGCCGTCCGGATTACGACCTGCGCAAGAACATCCTTCTGTCCAAGATGCGCCGTGACGGCATCATGCTGTCCGATGAGATCGTGGATTTCATTGCGCTTAACGTGCGTGACTCGGTGCGTGACCTGGAGGGTATCCTGGCGTCCCTGCTGGCGCACTCCACGCTGACGGACAAGGATATCGACCTGTCTCTGGCGGAAAAAGTGGTGAGCCATATCGTGGCCATCCAGCCCCATACGACCACCGTGACGGATATCATCACCGCGGTGGCGAAGCACTATAACCTGCCGGAGAAAGCGCTGCTGGCGCAGAACCGGTCCAAAGAGGTGTCGTTGGCCCGTCACGTGGCGGCGTACCTGAGCAAGGAGATGACGGACAGTTCTCTGACCGAGATCGGTTACCGTCTGGGCAAACGTACACACGCCACTATCCTGCACTCCATCGCCTATGTGCGCGAGATGAGCGAGAACGACCCCGTGCTCCGTCAGAACATCGCGCAACTTCAGTCTGCGTTACAGCACTAATTATACATACCTGTGATAGACCTGCAACACCCGCTTAATGTCTGTCGGGCCTCGGCGGGAACCGGCAAGACATATACCTTGGCAGCCTACTATGTAGGCTTGCTTCTTTCGGGTGAGGACTATCGTTCCATTCTTGCCGTGACGTTCACCAACAAAGCCACCGCCGAGATGAGCGAACGTATCCTCGGTTATCTGTACGGTATCTCACGCGGCGAAGAGCGTGCTTTTCTTTTACGCGCGCGCGACTTCATGATCCGCAACCGCCAGGCCTCGGACGCGGCGCTGGCTCAGCGTGCCGGTGAGTGCTTCAAGCAGATGCTGCTCGATTACGACAACATGCAGATACGCACCATCGATTCGTTCCTGCAGACCCTTCTCAGCGGACTGGCAGGCGTGTTGCGTATGTCCGCCGGGCTCAATACCGAACTGGATATCGACCATGTGATCCGTCAGGCGGTGGACCAGTTGCTGACCACCGACATGACCGCAGCGGACCGCACTATACTGGAGGACTACATGCGGCTCAAACTGGATCAGGAGTCGCACTGGGATGTGCGGGCGAGTCTGTGCGGGATGGCCAAAGAGCTGTATAACGAGTCCGTCCAGATGTTAGACGCCGACGGGCGTATCCTGTTCGACGCCGGTGCGATAGCGCGCCGTCGCGAAGCCCTGGAGCAGCAATGGCGTGACTATGAGGGGCTGCGCGAACTCAAGGACCTGCTGGCCCGATGCACTCCCGAGAACTACAACCGCTACACCACCACGGCCTACGAGCGTCTTCAGCGCAGCGTGGAGAACCCGGCGAGGGTCGATGCTAAAGACCGTTTCCGCGGGGTGAGCGACAAATCCTGCAACGCCGACGAGATGGCGCGTGCCACCGAACTGGCGGCGCGTGTGGGGCGTTTCTACAATACGATCCAACTCACGATCCGTTTCAGCCGTGACATGCAGCTCATGGCCTCTCTCCAGCAGTTGATACAGCGCAATCTGTCGGAGGCCAACAGCGCGCTGCTGGCACGTACCGCCAGCACGCTCAACAAGGCGCTGCAGGCCGGTGATGCGGATTTCATCCTGGAGAAAGCCGGTATCCGCTACCGGCATATACTCATCGACGAGTTCCAGGACACGAGCCGCCTCCAGTGGTCCGTCATCCATAAACTGCTGCAGGACGTGCTGGCGGGCGAAGGGCACACGCTGCTCATCGTGGGGGATATCAAACAGTCCATCTATCGCTGGCGCAACGGCGACTGGCATATCATGGCGTCGTTAGGTGCGGATGAAGCGCATTACAGCCGGCAGATCAATCCCGCCTTCCCCAATCTGACCCGCAACTACCGCAGCAGCGAACAGGTGGTGAACTTCAACCTGTCCCTCTTCCGGCATATCGTGGAGAACTACCCGCATCCGTCCGAAAAGGAGCTGATTGCCGCCATCTATGACGAGGGCTTCACGCCCGAGACGCTGGAGCAGTTCTATCAGGCGGACAGGAAGAAAGGCGGTTATGTGCGCTTCCGTGCCTTCCCGAAAGGCACGAAAGAGGACCTGGTGTACGATATGTTCGACGCCATGGAGGACCTGCTGGTCAAGGGCATGCAACCGTCGGATATGATGATACTCGTGCGTGAGAAACGTGAAGCGGCGCTTATCTGTGACCTTCACGCCTCTCTCGCCATGCAGCATGAGGACCGCCCTTACCGCCTTCTGCCGGAGGTGCATATGGTCTCCGCCGACAGTTTCCTGTTAGAGGCCTCCGAAGCGGTGCGGACGGTGATAGCCGGTCTGCAGGTGCTGCTGCATCAGGACGATGTGGCGGCCCAATACATCGGGATGACGACCGGTCGTCCGGAACTCATCGATGCTATCCATGCGCGTCTGTCGGCGGATACGCCATTGTACGAAGCGGTGAGCGAACTCATCCGGCTGCTGCTGACCGACGAGAACGGCCGGTACACCGGTACGGAGACGGCCTATATCAACAGTCTGCTGGACCGCACCCGTGCGTATGTGAGCGCCTACGGCAGCCATATAGGCGATTTTCTGACCTACTGGGAGGACACGCTGCATGCCAAGCCTATTCCTCCGGCCGCCTCCGATGCCATCCGTATCCTTACCGTCCATGCCTCCAAGGGCCTGCAGGCGCAGACGCTCTTCATTCCCTTCTGCACATGGACCAAGGAGACCGGCAGGCATCCGCAGAAGATATGGTGCGAGACGGCGCCGGTGCTGCAGGCAGGCGATGATTATGTCCCTGTCCATGACAGCGCGGAGATGGCGGACTCGGACTATCAGAAAGCCCATGACGCGGAGCATCTCAACCTGCGCGTGGACAATCTCAACATGCTGTACGTGGCGCTGACACGTGCCGAAGACAACCTGTATATATCCACTTCGTATCCCGTCACCTCCAAAGGCAATATGGGTACCTGCAATCATGTAGGACGCTATATCATGGATTTTCTCGGTGCGGATGCGTACGAGAGCGGTGCGCCGGTGGTGAAGGCCGCACGCGCCAAGGAGCAGGATATGAACGAACTGCTGACGGCGGAGATATGGGCGGACAGTTCGCAAGTCCGGTTCGTCCAGTCGCAGGAAGGTGCGTTATACACCGATTACGGAGAAGAGGCGTACCGGCGTGTGGCCCGTATGGACGAAGGGGTGCTGTGTCATGAGATATTCGCGCATCTGCGCAAGGCGGATGAACTGGAGCAGGTGCTGGATGAGTTCGAGAGCAGGGGAGAGATAGAAGGTCCGGAGCGCAGGGAGACCCTACGGCAACTCATCGCATCGGCATGGGAGGGCAACGAGCAGATGATGGATTGGTTCACGGCACCGTGGACGTTGGAACTGGAGCATGATGTGTTCATCGATCACCAGAAGATGCGTCCGGACCGCGTGATGATCAATCCGCAGACGAACGAAGCCATTGTGCTGGATTATAAGTTCGGGCAATGGAAAGGCCGTCCGGACGAGGCATACGAAGATCAAGTACGCGCGTACATGACCGCGCTGAGGGAGTTAGATTACGCGCCTGTACGCGGATTCCTTTGGTACGCGCGTAAGAAACAAGGCGATAAACTGATAGAGGTACGATGAGGGATTCATTTTTGCGACAAACGGCAGAGTCTATTGTCCGGACCGTAGGCTGGAAGGATATGAGTAAGGTGACATTCATCTTACCGTCTCATCGTGCCGGCCTGGTGCTGACCGACGAACTGCTTACTATCCAGGCGGAGCAGGGTGTGAAAGCGGTATGGTCTCCTCGTGTGCAGACGCTCACGCAACTGCAGGACGCGCTCAGTCCCCTTTACGCCGAGGACGAACTGATGACCATCGTGCGCCTGTATACCTTGTATCAGCGGATGGCGGAGAGCGGCGGTCGCACAGCGGACGATATGATGCCGCTGGATATGTTCTACGGCTGGGGCCGCCAGATGGTAGCGGATTTCACGAACATAGACGCCTCGATGGATGCGGAGGAAGTGCCGAACTTCTTTGCCAATACCATCGCGGCGCATGAACTGAGCCAATGGCAGCTGGATACGGAGACGGAGAACCGTCTGCGTGCGCTGATCAATCCGACAAAGACGAAACGCCCTGCCTCTGAGTCCGACACGCCGTCCGTCAAATCCCAATACGAAGTCATCTGGCGCAACCTGTACGAACTGTACAAGGCGCTGCATGCCGGGATGGAGGCGGAGAGCAAAGGCTATGCCGGGATGCGTCAACGGGCGGTGCTGGAGCATTGGGAGGACGATCAGGTGCAGTCCCAACTCGCCGGAAGGACGTTCATCTTCGTCGGGTTCAATTATCTGCTGCCGGTGGAGCGGGAACTGATGCAACGGCTCAAGGAGGCCGGACAGGCGTTGTTCTACTGGGACTATGTGCCGGATTTCCGGACGAATGAGAAAGCGTTCTACTTCGCGAAACTCAATAGCGGTATTTTAGGGGATAATGGTTTCCATACCGTTTCCCCCGTCCCCCGTCGCCCCTCTCCCGTCACCCTTATCTCCTGTTCGTCCCGCGAGGCGCAGGCGCAGTATGTACACCGCTGGTTGCAGGAGAACTATACCCGGAAAGGGCAGAGGGTAGGCGTGGTCATCTGCGACGAGACGATGTTAGAGCCGGTCATCTATACCCTGCCGGCCATCACCCTGGACGGAGCGGACGCACCCGAACCGGTCAATATCACCAAAGGTTTTCCGCTGCGTAATACCGCCATCTATGCCCGCTTGCTGGCATGGCTCAACGACCGTGCACGCGGGGATGCCGAACAAGTACTATCCCCCGATTTCATCGGACAAATGCTGGACGCCCTCTTCCCCGTAACGGAAGACCCGTCGCCCGCAACCGACACCCCGTCCCCCCTCAAGTGGCAGGAGCTGCTTATCCTTGAGTCCGAGTATCAGGTACGCAAGATAGCCAACCAGATGCGTCTGCTGCTGGCGAACGGACTGGGAGGCACACCCTTCACGCTGCGCCTGCTGAGGCTGCTGATGCGGCGGACGATGGAGAGCATGTCCATGCCGTTCCATGGCGAACCCGTCACGGATATACAGGTCATGGGTGTGCTGGAGACGCGTATGCTGGATTTTGACCGGCTGTTACTGCTCAATGTAGAGGAAGGGGTGCTTCCGCAGCAACAGACGGATATATCCTTTATCCCGTATTATCTGCGCAAAGCGTATCATATGCAGACCTCGGACGAACGTGCCACGGTATATGCCTATAACTTCTTCCGCCTGCTGAGCCGGTCAGGGCACGCCACGCTGCTCTATGCGTCTGCGGACACCACGGAAGGCGGCAAAGGTATGTCCCGCTTTGTGATGCAGATGATCTATTCGCCGGAGTTCGAGGTGAAGCGTGTCACCTTGCAGGAGCCCTCCGTACTGACCTCGTTCGCCGATAACCGGTCTCCAGTCGCCCAGACCTCCCTTCTCTCCAAACTGGTGGCGGACCATGGCGTGCTCCGTCGTCCGGACGGCAGACGGTACCGCATATCGCCCAGTGCGCTGAACACGTATATATCCTGTCCGTACTCGTTCTATCTGCAGTACATACTCGGTCTGCAGCCTCAAGAGGAGGAAGAGGTGCTCTTTGCTCCCAACACATTAGGCTCGTTCGTGCACCACGCGATGGAGTATATCTACCGCACGTATTTCCATTGCGACAACCGGACTCCGGTGCGTGTGACGCCCGAGCAGATAGAAGCCGTCCGGACGGACGAGAGGAAGATGCAGGAGGCGCTGGATGCAGCCTATGCGGCGATGAACGAGGCAGCCGCGCAACGCGAACCGGCGGACAGCGGCCGACAGCGATACATCCCCGAGCACCATACCGGCGAAAACGTGGTCATCAAAGGCTACGTCAGCAATATTCTGGAGCGGGACCGTGAGGACGCCAAAGTAGGACTGCAACTATACATGCTGGAGAAAGAGTGCCTGTTCCCCGTCACCATCAGCGGAGTAGGCGAACTGCTGACGGGAGGTATCGTGGACCGGCTGGATATGTATGGTGCACCCGGACAGGAGTATCTGCGGGTGGTGGACTATAAATCCGGCGGCTACAACGAGACAACACACGCCAAGAAGATGTCCTCGTCCTGGGAGCAGATGATGGAGAGCGAGGACAAAGGATACGTGCGGCAGACACTTATCTACAGCCATGCCGTCATGAGCCAGACCTCTTCCTCAGTGCCCCTGGAGCCGCATCTCTATTTCTGCCGCCGTAAGATGACGGATATCACCACCACGCTGGAGATAGAAGGCGAGACGCTGCATGACTACAGGCGGATACATCTGCTTTTCTACGAAGCCTTGAGAAATAAAATAGAGCAGGTGCTTACCGCCACTTCTTTCCCGAAGTGTGACGAAGACAAGTGCCCGTCTTTCTGTCCTTTCTTCGCACTTTGCGGACGAAAGGCCGTAGAATACTGATTAGATAGAAAGACAAAAGACAAAAGACCGCTTCGCTCAAAGTAGAAAGACAAAAGACCGGCCTGCGGCCTCAAAGACAAAAGTCGAAAGTAGAAAGACAAAAGACAAAAGACAAACCGAGATCAGGAGATCACGAAAACAACGAAAACAACGAAAAGAACGTCGCTATGCGATGAACGACCAAGTACCCATGACCAACGACCAATCCATCCGGTATTACCGCGTAGGCGGACATGTGTTCGCTATCGAAACGCAAGAGGCACATTTTGCGCAGTTGACCAACTACGAGCCGTTTATCCTCGATTCCATCGGAGAAAAACCGCTCTTCACCATCCGTGTTCAGCAGGGTGCCATGCCCGGTCCGGACAACTGGGAGCATGTCTATACCGACCGTTCGGATGAAGACATGCCTCGTATCGAGATGTACCGTCGTGAAGGGGAGTGGCTGTTCCGCATATCCATGTACCGTGACAGCGAGATCGTCAGCGCCATCCATTGTTCCGAAGGGTGGAGTGAGGTCGGTCTATTCATGAGCGACCGCTATGCCCGCTTTGCCATCGATAATGGCGCCATGCTTGTCTATGCGTTCGCCACGGCGCACCTCAAGACGCTTCTCTTCCATTCTTCCGTCACCGTCCGTCAGGAGCATGCCTATATGTTCCTCGGCCATTCGGGAACGGGTAAGAGCACCCATTCCAAGCAATGGCTGGCGGCGTTTGACGATGCCCGTCTGCTCAATGATGACAATCCCGTAGTGCGTATCGAAGCGGACAACACCGTGAGGGTGTACGGTTCGCCCTGGTCCGGCAAGACACCCTGTTATATCAATGACAGCGCACCCGTAGCGGCACTCGTGCAATTGGCACAAGCGCCTGAGAACAGTATCAACCGGTTAAGGATGACGCAGGCCTATCCGTATATACTGGCCTCCGTGAGCGGACTCAAGGTGCTGCCGCAGATGATGGACAGGCTGTATGAGTCGATAGCGAAGTTATTGGAACTTACGCCGGTGTATAAGCTGGATTGTCTTCCGAACACAGAGGCGGCACAGTTATGCGCTCAAACGTGTTCACCTTCGTCCTGTCGTACGGACAACTGACTTTGATATAGTTCTCGGTAAAGCCGTACATGAGCGGTCTTTCGTCTTTAGACTTCGGACTTTCCACTTTCTTGGATTCCCACAGCACGGTACCCTCATAGCCTTCATGCGCTGCATAGAAGGCTTTTGTTTTCTTATCGCTGATGGCGTGTAGGACGCGGCTGCGGCGTTCGCGCTCTTTCTGCGGAATCACCTCCAGTTCCATCTCCAGCATGCGTGTGTTGGCGCGTTCCGAATAGGTGAAGACATGCAGCTGGGATACCGGCAGAGAGTCGATGAAATCCATATAATCCGCCCAGCAGGCATCGGTCTCACCGCGTACGCCCACCATGCAGTCCACGCCGATGAAGGCATGCGGCATCACGGCTTTGATATGCGCCACGCGCTCCGCGAACAGCTCGCGTGTGTAGCGGCGTCCCATGATCCTGAGCACCTCGTTGCTGCCGCTCTGCAAAGGGATATGGAAGTGCGGCGCAAAATGACGGCTCTGCGCCACCAGGTCTATGATCTCGTCCGTCAGTAGGTTCGGTTCACAACTGGAGATACGGATGCGGTAGTCGGCTGTCAGCTCCCGGTTGGTGTCTGTCAGACGGTCCAACGCCCGCAGCAGGTCAATGAACGTCTCTCCGGTACTGCGGCCGAAATCGCCTATGTTGACACCACTCAGAATAAGTTCCCTGGCACCACCTGCAATCGCTTCCTGCGCCTGCTGTACGACCGATGAAATCGAGGGATTGCGGCTCTTGCCGCGCGCTAATGGAATAGTGCAGTAACTGCAGAAATAATTGCATCCGTCCTGCACTTTGAGGAAGCACCGTGTGCGGTCATCCTTGCTGTACGCTCCGTGAAAATCATCCACCTCGCGGATAGGGGAGATCCGGATTTTCGCGAGCTCGTGATCTTGCGATCTTGAGGCCTCGAGCTTATTGACAAACTCCTCCAAATGGAATTTCTCGTCCTGGCCCAGCACATAGTCCACCCCCTCAATATGGGCGATTTCATCGGACTTTAACTGCGCGTAGCAGCCCGTCACGATCAGCACCGCGTGCGGGTGCTGGCGTCGGATGCGGTGTATCATCTGGCGGTCCTTATGGTCGGCTGTGTCCGTGACGGAACAGGTGTTGATGATGCATATATCCGCCTGTTCGCCTTGCTTGGCGCGTTCATGTCCGCGCGCTATCAGGGCCTTGGCTATCGCGCTGCTCTCCGCAAAATTGAGCTTGCAACCTAATGTGGTAAATGCTATCTTCATTATGATGAACTGATGACTGTCCTCAGAAAGCGACACCGATACCGGCATCAATGAACTCGGCGCGGACGCCGTGGGTCTTCAAGCCCACTTGTACGAACAGATGATCCAACACGTGGTACTTGAGTACAAACTGCATATAGCACCATCCGTCCTGATAATTGCTTGCCTTGCTGAAGTCATATGAGTAGAAAAGCCCGCGGTGCAGCGCCTGACCGGCTTCATCCGCTTCTTTGGCCTTCTCGTACGGCTCCAAGTTCTTCACAGGGTCGAAGACATAGAAGCCGACGTGAATACCTGCGGTCAGGTTGCCGATGATGAACTCCGGCTGGATGCTCACACCCACGCGGAAACAGTTCTCCACCTTGCTCTCCTTCAGGTAGGTCTTGCCGAACCATGTCAAAGTGGCACCGGGGTTCGCAGCCGCAAAATCCTTGCTGACGCAGGCATAATAACCGTCGTAGAACGCATCGACACCACCGCCAAGACGGAAGATGGACACGGGCACCCAGTACGCCGCCGCTTTGAGGGTGGCTGCGCCGAAGAACTTCTGTCCGTCCCGGTTGTCGCCGTAGTAGTTCTGCTTGGCACCACCCGTGGCGCTGATCTCCACCGCCCACGGCTTATCCACGCCGTCGTACAGTTTCTTCGGCACGTCCGGTTCGGGTTTCTGATAATCGTCGGCTGCCGGCTGATAGCGCACGCCCAGTTCTCCTCCGAACAGGTTATATCCTGCATTCGGGTGCATGATACTGCCGTTGCTCATATGATGCCATCCGCCGCTGAGCGTGATCGCCCAACCATCCTTAATCGGAAAATCCATGTATAGCTCCATCGCCAGATAGGCGTTGAGGATCGATCCGATGGACCAGTTGGCGCCCTCATGGTCATGGAAAAGTGCGTTGCCTTCGTAAGTATTCGAATAGCGCCTGGTGACGGCCGCCAAGCCGATGGCAGGCCGTACGCCGATACCGAAATGTGTGCCGTTGTAGAACGGCTGATTCATGTATCCGTATGCCGCAAAAGCGGAACCGAGTTTGGCGTCGTTGCCTAAGTTCAGATATTTCACCGCGACACCGATGGATGCGTTGTTCCATTGCTGCAGACTGTGCCAGCGGCCTGTAGGCAGAAACTCCACGGCGAACGTGCCGCCTAACACCGGACGCCGGATGAACGGATCCACTTTGCCGTCCGGCATGATCACCGCACCCGAACCGCTCAGGTGGTACGCCAACTCATAATGGGGCAGGGCGGAAAGCGGCATACAGAACGCCATAAATGCTATGTAGGCAATAATTTTCTTCATCCGGGCTGCAAAAGTACAAAAAATTTTGCATATATGCAAGAATTTTCGTAACTTTGCACGCAAAATCGTAAAAATAATCAAACATGAATCCTTTTGCAATGATTTTATTAGCAGCCGGAATTACCCAAGCCGCGGCGTTATGGACGCCGCAGGACGGTACGCAGGAAGAGTTCAATCAGTTCGCCCAGACCTACACCTGCACCACAGACAGCGAGCGCGTTGCGCTTTTCGAATCGCTCAGCCGCGTGCTGGAGAACTGTTATCAGGCCGCGGACATGTTGAGCGTCGAGCTGCTACGGCCTACCCAGTTGACCAATGCCGCAGAACCGCAGACACCGGACTGGATCATGTCCGGCTACAGCCCTCTGGCGCATTTCTCGGATGACATGTTCGCCAACAAACTGGCGTTCATCACCATCCTCAATTTCCCGCATTACACGCTGGAGCAGAAGAACACGCTCGGCCGCCATTGGACGCGTCAGGAGTGGGCGTTTGCGCGTATGGGTGACGTCTTCACCACCCGCGTGCCGGCCTCCGTCAACATGCGTATGGCGAAAGCCTATGCCGATGCGGAGAACTACATCGCCGATTATAACATCTACATGGGCAGCCTCCGTACGGAGGACGGACGGCAGTTATGGCCGGAAGACAAGATCCTGCTCAGCCACTGGAACCTGCGGGACGAGCTCAAGGCACTTTATGCGGGAGAAAACAAGCAGGTGCGCAAGGCCAATCAGGAGAAGCAGGAGATGATTTACAAGGTCATGCAGCGTATCGTGGACCAGACCATCCCGAAGCAGGCCGTCAACAGCAATGCGGGTTTGTGGTATCCCTACAGCAACCAATGGCTCAATGGTACCAGACAGGACCAACCGGCCAATGACTTCACGCGCTACGAGCATATCCTGAACATTGCGCATGCGAACTTTGAAATGGACCGGTACTGCCCCGAAGCGCCTACCGGCATCATCCGCAATTTTGAGAAAGATGTGGAGATTTCATCGGAAGAATTAGACAGCCTCTTCCGTGCGTTGGTCGGTTCGCCTCAGGTCAAGGCGGTGGCGTCTGTCATCCGCAAGCGTCTCGGCCGCAAGCTCCGTCCGTACGATATCTGGTATGACGGTTTCAAGGCGCGTGCATCGCTCAATGAAGACGAGCTGACGTCGCAGATCCGCGAACGCTATCCCGATGCGGACGCTTTTGCGGCAGACATGCCGCGTCTGCTGGAGCAGATGGGTTTTGCGGCGGGCGAAGCGAAAGAGATAGCCTCCCATATCGTTGTCGAACCGGCACGCGGATCAGGTCACGCATGGCCCTGCCTCGGCCGCAAGGAGGAGGCCCGTCTGCGTACCCGTATCCCTGCCGCAGGCATGGATTATAAAGGCTATAACATCGCCGTGCATGAGTTCGGCCACTGTGTGGAGCAGGTGTTGGACATGTATTTCATCGATCATTACATGCTCTCCGGCGTGCCCAATACCGCCTATACCGAAGCCTCAGCGTTCCTCTGGCAGCAACGCGACCTGCAGCTTCTACCCAATTCACAATGCACAATGCACAATTCACAATTGTCCGACGAAGAAGTGTTGGATCAGTTCTGGTCCATGTATGAGATCATGGGTGTCAGTCTGGTGGATATGACGATGTGGAAATGGATCTACGCCCATCCGGAGGCTACGCCGCAGGAGCTATGCGAAGCCGTGCTGGCGATTGGCAAAGAGGTGTGGAACCGGTATTACGAACCGGTGTTAGGCGAGCATGACTGCATCCTGTTAGGGGTGTACAGCCATATGGTCAATGTGCCGATGTACCTGCCCAATTATCCGCTGGGACATATCGTGCAGTATCAGTTGGAGGAACATCTGGCGCAGTACAAGACGCCGCAGGAGTTTGCCCGGGAATACGCGCGTATCTACCGTCTTGGACGCCTCACTCCCCAGGAATGGATGATACAGGCCGTGGGTGCTCCGCCTTCTGTCGAGCCTGTGCTGCGTGCAGTGGAGCGGATTACAAATCCAGCGAATAAGTGACGCCAATGGCGTGTTGGAAAAGGGTCTTTTCGGTCAGTTCGATGAGACCTTTTTTCTTGGTTATATTGATGTCACGGTCGTAACTGTATGTGAAGCGGTAATAGAAATCCAGACTGCTCCTGCGCGTCAGCCGCCACTTGACGCCCGCCTGCGTACGCACCACGGATATGAACTGCATACCGTTCTTCCGCTGGTACTCCGGCGCATTGAGCGTGTTGATGAGTTCACCCCACAGATAGGGTTTAACGGGTTTGCCCGGAACGATGAACTCCGCCGCTATCTTTGTACGTAACTGCCAGTTCTGCCAGCTCCTCTCCAGCGGGTTCACGCTGTCCGTACGAAATTCGCACAACACCCGTTCGCGCAGGGACAACTTGACATACTGCATCGTATAACTTCCGGTGACGGAGGCGAATACACGATGGCGCAGCAGTTTGTTCACCGCCGTCGTGTCCTTGTTACTCACCTTGAGCGTATAGCCGGCGTCCAACTTGACGTATTCAATCGGAGTGTAACTGAACGTGAGGGTGGAGAAGGACGTACGGAAAGCGGCTCCCGTAGCGGAGTTATAGACGTCCGAACGCAAGTCCTCATTAAAACTCAGTTTGAGGCCCTGGTCCCATTTCTTTGCGATGGTTGCGCCGAACCGTATCTGTGCGCTATGGGTGGTGGAGGCGTCTTCCGAGGCGTACTCCCATGCCTGCGCCGACAGAGCCGCCATCAGCACCGCTCCAAGAATAATGAACCGTTTCGTTTTCATTGTTAATCGTGAGCCCGTAACTTGTAATTTTATATTTTCAATTTGTTTACATCTTCGCCCGTGTCACATGGTCCATGCTATTGTGCGTCTTGCCTTTCTCCAGACAGTACGTCACTTTGATATAGGCCACATCGCGCAGAAAATCAATATCGCCTATCTCCACGTCCTGCACATCCAGTCCCGTCCGTTCTTTCTGGCCGCAGACAGGTCTTTTTTATTCCTTCGAAAAGATATACTCAAACACCTTGACACTGTATAGTTTGCCGTTCGGCAGGTAGTTATACTGTTTAGCTTTGGTACCGTCTTCGTTCCATTCGTACTTACGGATGCGGACAGGACGGTTGCGGTCGTTGTACTCCACTTCCTCCACCACCTTTCCGGTCACATCGTCGTAGGTACTCGTCACGCGGCTGCGCTGACCGTAGCTGGCGTACTCGATCTCTTCGATGCAGCGTCCCTGGCTGTCATACACTTTGACGTGGTCCAACCACCGTGCTTTGGTCTTGGAATCGGTGTTCCATTCTTTGACGGTCAGGTTCTTGCGTTTCTCGCGTTTTGCCAGTTGTTCTGGCGTCAGCAGACTGTTCTCCGCCATCATATCGCAAGGAACCGTAAACAAGGCGCACAGTCCAATAATTATCCAATATCGTTTCATCTTTTTATTTATTTGTCGCATAGCGGCCTGATTATCCCGGGTCGCCCGGCTTTCGTAATTCATAATGTTTAGTTTCTTCTTCCTCCTCCGGGCCCTCCTCCTCCGGGCCCTCCTCCGCCGGTACCATTGCTGCCGCCTGAGTAGGATGACAGGCTGACGTTACTGCCGCCGCTGACCGATGCCGGATAATATCCCATGCCGTTGAAGATGGCGGTGCCGGATGCATTCACGCCTGCCTGCAATGTTGGAGTGGAGGCTCCGGATACCACCAGTGTCGAACCGCCGCTACTCGGAGTCTTGAATGCCAACACATCACTACCGACAGTCAGGGCGTACCAGCTGTTCTTGCTCCACGATGAAGCGGAGTAGCAACTCTGCGACAGGTTGGCTCCGCTCTCCAGGCCGCCGATGGCTACGATCGTACCGCCCGTCAGGTACAGCTTCTTTTGTTCCTCGCTGTTCGCATCAATCGCCACTTCGGGTTCTCTGGCACCGATGGCATACACCACACCCCCTTTGATATAGCAGTTGCCGTTGGCATCGATGCCGTCATTACCGGTGGAATAGGCGCATACGCAACCGCCGCTCACGATAATGTCGCTGCTTGAATTGATAGCGTCATCTCCTGCCTGCACGTATAACTCGCCGCCGGAGATGGTGATGGCGCCATAGGCGGTGATACCTTCGTCGCCGGCTGTCACGGCGGTCACACCGCCTTTGATGGTGACGACGTTCGTGTCGCACTGGATGCCGTCTGCTCCGGCTTGAACGGTGATGAAGCCGCCGTCAATGAACACGCCGTCGTTAGCGCGCAGACCGTCCGAAGCGGATTGGACTGTCAGGGTTCCTGAACGGAAATGGAGGTAGTCGTCGCTGGCAATGCCGTGCTTGTAATGTCCGGTCACACTCAGGCTGCCTTCGCCGGAGAAGATCAGTTGCCCTTCGCTGAACAGCGCCGCTTTGCGGTCTTCCGATGAAGAAGCATAACTGCTGCCGTCGCTGAGGCAGTTGCTGCCGTTCACCACGACGTAGCAGGTTTTCTTGCACTGGTTGTTGATGGCGGGTGCATTGGAGCATGCCAGCGTCAGTCCGTTCAGCGACAGGTTGAATTTCGTCTCGCCGTAGAACGAGATATTACCCGTTCCGTTGCCACTGAGTATATACGTGATCTGATTAGAGGAAGAGGACGTGACGGTGACGTACCCGTTCTCTGAACGCACATCCACGTTCTCTACGGAGCCTTGCACGGAGGCGTTGGCACCGTTCCATACGATCAGAAGCGTGTCTGTCCATGTCTGATTGTCTACATCGTCGCCCACTGTGTCTGTCTCGGCGACCGTACCGCCGGAGCCGGTTGTGTCCGTCGGTGTGTTCTGTCCGGTGCAGGCAATCATCCCGACTGCCAACGCCATACTAATCCAAATCTTTTTCATACCAATATTGTTTTTACCATCCGCCGGGACCTCCGCCACCGGGACCCCGGCCCGTCTGCTTGCATATGCCGCCGGAGATGCTGGCGCCGCTCTCCAGATTGCCTACTGCAATAATCGTGCCACCGGATATATATAGTTTTTTGTCTGCTTCATTGTACCTGTATTTTTTCAGACTAAATCATACTGAACTCGCATCCGCAGTACTGCTGGTTGTAGAAGCCGTATTCTCTGAGCAAGGCGTTTCGTCGTTCCTGCAGGCCGTCCTTCCTCCAGTTCTGCGCCCAGAAACGGACATCGGCTGTCGGTTGTTGGCTATTGGCTTTCTCCGCCGCCGCTTCTCCGGCGCGATTGATCTGCTCCAGGTTCTTCCAACGGGAAGAGGCGAGGGTGGTGGCGAACCATCCGATGCCCAACTCCTGTGCTTTTCTCGCTGTGGCATACAACCGCATGTAGAAGCACCGTTCGCACCGTCTGCCCCGTTCCGGCTCGTTCTCCAACCCGCAGATGGCTTGCCGCCATTCGGAGTGATATAATTCGTAATTTTTAATTTTTAATTCATCATCATCCATCCATCGGATACCGAGGCTCTCCGCATGTCGTTTGCTTTCGTTCTTGCGGATCTCGTATTCCTCGCGCGGGTATATATTCGGATTATAGTAATAGATGACGGGCTTCACTCCGTGCGCTAACAGCCATTCAACGATGGCGCTTGAGCACGGCGCGCAGCATGCGTGCAACAGGACTTGATCGCATCCTTCCGGTACTATGATAGCAGCTTGTTTGGACATATTGGCTGCAAAGGTACAAAAAAAAAATGACCTGAGCAAATTTCATGTCAATTTTTCGTTTTTTGGTAGCAGATTACCCAGTAGAGTGCCAGGCAACCCGATAATGAATGAAGGGTAAGGGGTTACGGGTTATGGGAACCGGTAATGGGATGAGGTGATCATGTCCAATGACTAATGACAAAAAAATGATGTTATATTTGCTCAGGTCAATTTTTTTTAGTACCTTTGCAGCGTTTTTTTGAAATCATAAAACTAACACACAACCAAAAACATATTACACAAATGAAAAAACTTTATTCTCTGGCAGTTGTATTCTGCCTCGCCCTCATGGGCTTTGTATTCAGTTCTTGTGAGAATCAGTCCACCAGCAGTTATCTGTTCGGTTATGAACTGTCCGATTCGAACACCGTGGATGAGTCTACGTTGATGCAGTTCGAGTTATCGCAGGATGGCGCTATTGTTATCTACAACGAGATGAAGAAGACCGCAGACCAGTCCTCTGACGCTTCCCGTACCTGCATCTGGAAAGACACCCGCGAAAATGCCATCAAGAGTGCCAAGTCCGCTTTTGCTGCCGGTATGGAGGCCGTTCGCAAGGATGCTGCATCGTTCAAAGGTATCATCATCAGCCTCTATTATCATGATCCTGATACCAATAAGAAGGTCGAGGTTGAAAAAGCAACGATTTAATGGACGGTCGTTGGATGAGATCACACCCGACAGCCAGCATCTGATAACCAACAGGCAATAGCTAATGCAACCACTCCGTCTTTTACCGATCGTTTTGTTGCTGGCCGCATGCAGCGGTCCGGCAGGCACGTATATCCCGGACGCTCCGGATTATCAGGACACGACGATGTGGTATATGTCGGATCAGGACAGTGCCGGTACCGGAGCGGATATCTTCTATGTCGTGTCCACGTGGGAGACGGACTGGATGCATGAAGGCCAGGTCTGCCATTACGCGGATGTGTGGAATGCGGAGCATCGTGCACATATGGCCATTGAGATCGACAAGGTTGCAGCGTACATGAGTCCGGGCAACCGTTTCGTGGCGCCTTACTACCGACATACGACAATAGACGGGTGGGTGACGCGTAACGAAGACACGATCCGCCACCGTGCGCGTCTGTCCATGGACGATGTGTGTCAGGCGTTTGATACGTTCATCGCTCAACGAGACAACAGCCGTCCGCTTGTGCTTGCTGGGTTCAGCCAGGGCGGCATGGCGGTGGTGCATCTGCTCAAGCATATGACGGATGAGACTTACCGTCATCTGGCGGCAGCATATGTGCTGGGTTACAAACTCACGCCGCAGGACACGCTCTGTCCGCATATCCGTCCGGCGCAAGGGGAAACGGATACGGGTGTGACTATCTGTTATAACACGGTCAAGGACGTGCGTTTCATCCAGCCGGTCATCTCCGCCTCCTGCGTCTGCATCAATCCTGTCAACTGGCGCACGGACGCCACGCCCGCCACGCTGCATGACACGATCACCGTCACGGTGGCACCGGAGCATGTGTTGGTGGTCAGCGGTTACAGCGGTGACGAATATCCGCCATATGGCGGTTTGCTCAATGTGGGCGATATACACAGTTGCGAACCCTGGCTCTACAGCGATTGTCTCTGCCGTAATATACGGAAACGGGTGGAGAGTTTCTGTAAACAATAGTCATAACCGCTTGGATGCGAGTCCCGTTGAAGCAAAGAAGACACCCGAAAGGATGTCTTCTTTTGTTGCTCAAATAATCGTTGCGGCTAAGAACCAGGACTCGAAAAATCAGCTTGCTGATTAATCGTTTGAACGAAGTGAAATAAGAAGAATCAGATGCAAACTGATTAATCGTTCGAGCGGAGCGAGATAAGAAAATTGCGCAGCAATAATCGACAGAGCGAAGCGGCGGAGAACCTGTTTTTGAGTCGGTATGACAATAAAAAAGTCTCCAAACGGAGACTTTTCTAGACGGATAAAATTCCTATAATTTTGCAAATATTTTATGAAAAACCACATTGGAAAATATCCGGTTTTTTGCAAAAATTCCGGATGTTTTTGTAAGATCACCTATCGCTTCTTTTCGACAGTAAAAACCTTTGAAAAAATATCATTATTTCCAAGATTTTT
>Ga0265298_10000428_pt1 | contig 62622 bp, 79 predicted proteins | sample AusTroGonzalo_MG_3_FD_193486 | JGI IMG/M metagenome (GOLD analysis project Ga0265298, IMG submission 193486) | Bovine rumen microbial communities from tropical cattle in Woodstock, Queensland, Australia - Gonzalo_01 | ecosystem: Host-associated > Mammals > Digestive system > Stomach > Rumen ... | reverse complement strand
GTGAATTTGGCTACGGCTGGTTGTCTGGAAAAATTTCTTTAGGAGTAATTTTTTCTTTTGAAACAGAAACAGGCAAGATAAACTTGACAGGGTATCCTTGGAAGTCTTTTCAAGAAGACTTAGAAGCACAGCCTTACAAACCTGAAGTCGTAGACTTTATAAAAGAGCACTTAGACGAAATTTCTAAATTTCTGAGAGAAGGCTACTTAAATTTTTACTTTGATGGAGCTAGGTGGACTAGCTAAGGAGATTAATATGTTTATTCTTAAAGAGGCAATTGCAACAGCTTCGATTCAGTGTTCGTCTGAGCATAAAAAGATACACTTACGGGGCAGTTTTATGGCTATGGATTCTTGGAATACGGTTCAAAAGAAATCCCATTTTCTTACAACACAAAAACAGGTGAAATAGACCTTACAGGTAATCCTTGGGATTGGATTGCAAAAGACTTGCAAAGTAAGCCTTACACTCCTGAAGAGAAAAACTTTTTCACAAAGTACTCTAAGGAAATTGCTACTTTGCTTAAAAAGACAAACAGACTTTATTTTGATGGCTCTAAATGGGCTAAGAAAAATTAAGGAGGGTTTATGCTTATCTTAAAAGAAGGTTTTGACTTTTCTGTAGTCCCTCAGATTCAAAAAGACTTATCGTCTATTTGGGGATTTCCTGTGGTGGTTTCCGAGAAAAACTATCATTGGTCATTCGGCTCTAAGAATTTCGATAACTATAAAGGTTTTAGTCTTTTCTTATATGGTGAATACAAAGGAGACAAAGTTCTGGAGTATTTAATAGTAACTGTACACAAGGGAGAATATGCGGGCGGTAGAAATATTAGTGTTCACTGTTACATGAGTTGGTCTCCTTGGCAAGAAAAAGATTTACATTCTCGTTGGGAAGGTGACAACTATGCTAAATGGAGTGATGCTTTAAAAGACATCAAGTCCTACATTGCTCTTGTCAAAAATCCGAAATTTGTAAAAATTCCTAGAGAAGCAATTCTTTGGGTAGATCCATCCTTTACTCCTAAATCTGCTCCTGATAGTAGATGGCGTTACGCTTACTAAAATCAAATAGCTCCTTTCGGGGAGCTTTTTATTTGCCTATTTGTTTATGGCAAATAATTATGCAGATGGTATGCCTGATGGCTTAACCTTTAAATCTGAACAACAAAAACACGACCTCACTTATAATGCTGTTGATAAAGCACAAGAATTGTTTAAAACTATAGGAAAACAATTAGGCACTCACAACGCAGAACTTCAGGAAGAACTTTTAGAACTTGCTAAACAGCAGCAGAAACTTTATAAAAGATTCGATGAAGAACAGGCTCAGCGTAGCATGGACGCAAAACTTCTTAAACAGAAAGGAGCCAGTGACGAAGAAATTATTGCCTACGTGTCTAAAAGACAAGATACTTATGAAAAAGATACTAAAGCCTTGTTTGACTCTTTTGGAAATCTTCACAGAACTCTTGAAGGTTGGATTGAAGAAGATGAAAGTCTTTCTGGAGAAGATAGAGTTTTACTTAGAAAGCAGCTTGAAACTTTTCAAAAGTCTTACGACTTAGATGAGCAGCTTAGACAAGAAAACGAAAAAGACAAGAAGAAACGAAATGCTGTTCTTGACCATATAGCTGAGAGCGTTAGAGGAACTTGGAAAGAAGCCCTTGAAAACGGTAAAGAAGAAAGAAAAGACGCTTTTGGTTCAATGGCTGCTTCTTTGTTGGGACCTCTTCGTATTATTGCCGATCCTATCGCAAAGTTTGCTACAGGAAAAACAACTAAAGACCTTGCTCAAGACATTTTTGAAAAAGTAACGTCTAAAGAAGACAAGGAAGAGGAAAAAGCAGCTGCAAGAGATCTTGAACTTGAATCTGCGTTGTCAACTGCTCAAGAGCCTTTAGTTACTTCTGTAAGTCGAATATCAGACTTAGTAGAAGCAGACCTAACTCCGTCTCTTCCTGCTCCAGAAGCAATTGACTCTGTAAAAAATTTATCTGTACCTCAAATCGAAAATGAAGACTTAAAGAAGGAATCTGCTTTAACTCTTCCTGCTCCAGTTATCAATATTCCGGAAACTTCTATTGAAGTTCCTCCTGCTGAAGCACCAAGGATTGAAATTCCTTCAATAGAAGTTCCTGCTTCAGTAGCATCAGAATCTCCTGAAGTCAATGTCAGCATCCCAGAAATGGCAACTCCTGAAGTAGTTAATAACATTTCTACAGAAACTCCTGAGGTGACAGTTGACACTCCGGAAGTTATGGAGCCAGAGATTTCAGTACCAAAAATCGATTTACCGAAAATCGACGCTCCAGAGGTTGCAGTACCGGAAATCTCAGTACCTAAAATTGACGCTCCAGAAGTTACAATACCAGAAATTGATACTCCCGAGGTTTTCAATTCTATTAATATACCTGATATAAGTTCTCCAGAAGTAAGAGTAGACGCTCCTCAGGTAGAAATACCAGAAGAAAAACCTATTCCGCTTTCTGAAGTCCTAGAAAGATTAACCATAAACGCAGACTTGGTAAATCTTATTTCGGAAGACAAACCAGAACTCTCTGAAGACAAAGAACCTGAAAACTCTTTCCAAGAGTCTTTTACAGAGAATGAAACAGTTTTACTTCCTCGAGAGCCGGAAATCTTTAAAGGCATCGAAAGCTCTAGTGATGAATTAGACAATTCTCTTTTTGAAAAAAGTCCTCTTGCTCCAAGCGTTTCTACAGACGAAAGTTTACTTGACAGAACTACTCCAGTAGAAACCGAACTTTTGCGTAAAGGCGGAATAATCGGAGCTTCAGCAGTTTTCTTAGGAAAAGAAATCCGTAAACTTGGAGAAGGAATCGATGACATCGACCTCGATAGCGAAGATGAGAGTTTCTTAGACAAACTGTCAGGCGGAAAATTCTCAAAGACTCTTACAAAACTTGCTCCTACTCTTGCTTCCGCAGCAGGGGTTGCTGCAGTTGCTGCAGTCCCTATTGCTATGCTCGTAGGGGGAGCTAAACTTCAAGAACGAGATACTGAAGACGCTAAAAAATATGCAGAACAAGGTGAGTACGGTAGAGCAGTTGAAACAGCTTGGCTGGGAGACAGATCACGACTCACAGAAGAAAATGCTAATGCAGAATTAGGCAGAGCTACCGGAAAAACTGCTTTAATTGCAGGAGGAGCAGCTGGCGTTACAGCTTTAGCAGCAGGAGGAGCTGCTGCTGGAATGGCTGCAGGCGGTGCAGCTGCTGCAGGCGGTGCAGGTCTTTTAGGAACAGGATTGGCTGCTGCAGGAGCTGCTGCAGGTTCTGTATTCCCTCCTGTTTTGATTGCTGCTGCTATTGCTGCTGCGGTAACTGTCGTAGCTAAAGGAACTCAGGAAGCCTTTGAATTGGGATGGGACAAAAACCAAGCCGAAATTCAAAAGAACCTGTACGATACTATATACTCTGAAGATTCTTCTGTTTGGGAGAAAATCAAGGCTTCAGTAGAATCTGGATGGAAAGAATTTACTGGAACTTTGGCTGGAGGAATTCGTGGTGCTTCTGAAGAATTAGAAGGCGACGCAGCTATTGAGTGGCAAAGAGGAATTGAGTACCTTGAAAAGACCGCTGCTGAAGGAAATGAAGAAAATGCTCGACTCTTAACTATGCTTCAATCAGAAGAATTTAAGGCTCTTTCTGAAAAAGATCAGGAGATGATTCTTAAATCTGAAGGTCTTTTCGACGAGTACCAGACAATGCTGGATGAAGCTCAGAACTCTTTTGGCGAAAGTTTATTAAATGGTTTACGTGCTACTGGAGATTTCTTCATTGGTGCAGTTAATACTAAGATGGAAGCCTTAAACGGTAAAAAAGGAGCAGCTATCGATGCACAACTTCTCAAAGATATGGATAAAATTACAGGCGAAGATGTTGAACGTCTTAAAAATTCTACAGCGTATGCCGAAGCTCTTGCTCAAGGTAAAAATAAGAAGCAAGCTATGGAAGCAGCGTATCTTGATGAAAAACACAAAGAAAACGCAGCCCTCGGAATCCAAAAAGAAAATGGAGTAGCCGTAGGATTTAATGACTATGCTATAACTTACTTCCAGAAAAAGAAGACAGATGAAGACTATCGTCAGACTCACGAGTACTCTCAAGAAAAAGCCAAACTTATGCAGCAAGGCTATACTTCTGAAGAAGCAGATTTAAAGGCTATCGAAGAGTACAATCTTATGTATGAGCAGGCTTTGGAATATCGTCTTAAGCAAACAAAAGACTACCGTGAACACTACAAAAAGTGTCTCAAAGAAGGTAAGTCTATGGCTCAGGCTGAGAAAGAAGCACTTCGTGTAGCAAAAGAAAATACTCGTAATACTATGACTGTTACAGAGCTTATAAAAGATAAATTCTCTTCTATAGGAACTTCTCTAAAGGAGACCTTTAATCGAGTAGGAGAAAAAATTTCCGAAGGATTCGACGCTGTAAAGGAATCTGACTTTGTAAAAACTATATCAGAATTCGCTACAGGAATCTGGGATTCTGTCACAGAGTGGTTCGGAAAAATCGGAAATTGGTTCTCTGAAAAATGGGATAGCATAACTGAAGGATTAACAACTGCTTGGGACAGTACTAAAGAAGGATTTAAAACCGCAGGAGACTGGATCGGCGACAAAGCAGCAGCTGCTGGAGATTGGGTTGGTGATAAAGCATCAGCTGCTTGGGACTGGATTACAGGTAATAAGCCTGACGCTCAGATAGAAGACGGTATTGTAACCAAAGACGGTAAAGTTATCCAACTGTCTCCTGAAGACAACGTTTATGCTACTAAAAATATGCCAACAGTTGTCGGAGACGCAGATGCTCAAAGAGCTATGCCTTCTATTCCGGCTCCTCAGGCAGAATTTACAGATAAGGGTATCATCGCAGCTATTCAAGTTCTTACAGATGTTCTTAAGAGCAAAAATATGTCTCCTGAGATTAATATCCCGGATAATTCTACTATAGCCTTTGACCAATTTCGTAGTGCTTAATTCCTCACTCTGCATATAAAGAACGGAATTATATAAATCGAGCAATTTATACAAGCCTTGATTTTACGCAGAAGAGATCTGACACTTGGGTCAAGGCTGCTTAACCTCTTCTACAAGGGGTAACCTCTACATAGAAAAACACTTATTAGTATTTCTGGCTCGGGACGACAATGCGTGACGCAACTCCGTAGGGAAATACGCTAAGGTGAGATTGTGGTCTAGCGTTGAAATCGTGGGAAGCAGTTTATGACCCTGAAGTATAAGTGGAGGAGCTGTGAGGAGAATGAGTACGCAGCGTAGGGGCGATCTGAACTAATCGATAAAGGTACCACGGAAAAAGCGGTTCAGCGACTTTTTCTGCTCTGATGAATGGCTCCATGGCTTGAAAATCAGTAGCAACTCCGTTTTAGAGAAACCACCTAACGCCAGAAGCAGTTAGGGACTCTTATTGAGTAGTGTTTCTCTAGGTCGGATCTGCTCTTCTAAATCCACCAGACTTGATGATTCATTTCTTTTCTTTAAATATTCCTATTTTATTGGAGGATTATTAATGTGGAAAAATCTAAAGTTGTATTGCCGACTTGGCTTTTTGTCGTTATTCTTATTCTTACCTTTACAGGAATTGGCTTGTCAATCTTCATCGAATATCGATTTCACGAATATAAGATTTGCGCAGCCAATAAGTACTCTGAACTTGAACAACAATATAAATTGGAATCTTCCGCTCTCACAGCAGAACTGGAGTCAAGTAGACTTCACGCAGCTGAGCTTGAGCGATTTATCGCTAGCATTCAATCTGGAGTTTCAAAACTCTCAGAACTTAATAAGCAATCTACGGAGTCAATTAGACTTCTCGAATCTTCAAATTCTGTCATTGGAGCTATCTTTGCAGAGTACGCAAGACGAACTGAGCAGGTTACAACAGAGCTTGAACAACTCACTTCAGACGCATACCAACATGGACAACTTAGTGAGTCAGATGACGCAGGAAGCAGGAATCCTTAAAGAAGAAAATGAACGCTATAAAAGAAAAGTAAAGAAACTTTGGGTAACTGTAGGAGTTTCTTCTTTGGGAGCCGGAATCAGTTCCCCTTTAATAGTAGAAGGAATTCGGTTAGACAATCAGGCACTTATTTGGACTGGAGTGGGAACTTTAGGGATTACCGCTGCTTTTGATATCGTTTATAACTTCATTATGAAGTAAGGAGATAAAAATGGACATAAAACAGTTTGTTGACACTTATGTAGGAACTAAAATCGATTTCGATAAAATGTTCGGACCTCAATGCGTAGATGTTTTCCGTCAATGCAATAAAGACGTTTATGGTTTTCCTCACACAGGAGGAGTAGAAGGAGCTAAAGACCTGTGGGAAAACTACGGTAAACTTCCGGAAGAAAAGAAGTACTACGAACAAATCCGCAAAGAAGGAACTATTCCTCTTGAAGGAGACACTGTAGTATTTGGTGCAACTGCATCTAATAAGTACGGACATGTAGCTATCGTTCTCTGGGCTTCAAGAAAAGTTTTGGTTGTTCTTGAACAGGATGGGCTTAAGCAGGATGGAGCTAAAGTTGTTGTTAGAAATTACAACAACGTTTTGGGCTACTTGCGTAGGAGATAACCTTGCCTCGAAAGATTCAGAATAACTGGACTTTACGTAAACTGATACAAAACACGTATGCCCATCAGTACTCTAAAACTCGTTTTACTTATAAGCTAAGAGATATGGTGAAGGTCATACGTGTTGAACAAGTTTCTGTTTATGACGGAAAAAATCCAGGACAAGCTCGAACAAAATATGTAATCACTACTCGTTCTACTCCACAGTACTATCCTTACTATACAAAAAAGGACAAGTGGGGTAGAACCAGACAAAAACAAACTCGCTACAAACATGAGTACGCAGTTACTATTCAGATGGATAAGCTGTCATTAGACGTTCCTTTTAAAGGACGAGTAGGATCAGTTGGCAGCTGGGATTTTTCTCCCGCAGGAAGTCCTAAAAAACTTCCTAATGGAAGAATTAAAGAGGGCACAAACTACTTACGAGGAATAAATGGTGACTTCTGGTTTAGGTGCTCATGGGTTTGGCAACAAGAAGGAATTCTTTTCGGAAGAAACTATGCAAGAGGTGCTCCTGTAAAGGTAAACCCTAATAACATAGTTTTTGCTCCAAAACATTTTCTTGCTGTAGTTCAGTACCTTATGGAGCAAGGAATTCTGCACTAGGAGAGATAGATGGACGAATTTAAAGATGTTTTAGACAACGAAGTTTTTGTAGAAAGAGTTCATACTCAAGAATTTGAATTTGGTCAATACTCATTAGTAAGAGTAAATAATCACTGGGAAATTCAGTTCGAAGACTCTCAAGGTGCTCAGTCTATTGTAGTTCAGTACGAGGATTTTGACGAAAATGAAGAATTCAAATTTATGATAGACGATGAAGAAGAAATTTTTCCGAAGTCTTCCCTTATGAAGATAGAAAAATTCTGCTTAGAGAACCACCTTATTTAGCCTATTTCTTTATGGCAGTTTTTGTAGATTATGACCACACTGGAATTTCGAATCAGCAAGGAAACATTCCTGTTTTAAAAGACCAAGACGCTTTGTCCAATGCTATAAAACTTTGGCTTTGCTCCTTTAGAGGTGAAAGACTTTATCGTCCGACTAAAGGAGGATTTGTCGTTGGCTCTCTTATGAAGCCTATGTCTGAGGACAGAGCAAATGAAATTGAAAAAGCAATCCGAACAGGCTTACGAACAGATTTCCAGCCTTCAGTAGAAGTTACAAAGTGTACAGTTGTTCCTGACTACGAAAGCAACTGCTACTATATACACGTAGAAGGTAGATGCCCTGCATTCAAATCTTCTGTATATACTGATACAACTTTAAACAATCTATACAAGTAGAGGTTGGTATGGCAACAATTAAGTTTGATTATGAATCAGTTTTAGCTCGATTAAAAGCAAGAGTTCTGTCTCGACTTGATGGCGAACAGCTTTTACTATTTTCTACTAACTCTGCTTTTCTTGAAGCAGCTGCAGAAGAATTTTCTGACGCAGATATGTATGACGAATTCCTTACTCGTGAAGCGGTTTGGGAGACTGCTCAGGGCTATAACTCAATTATGAAACAAGTAAGTTTTTACGACTACAAACCTCACAGAAAAGTTGGCTCAACAGGATTTATTCGTCTCTCTACTTCGAAAACTTTTGATGGCTCTTGGGGAACTAACATTACTGTTCCTAAATTTACACAAGTGTCAGGCGGAGGATTAACTTTTCTTTCAAAAGAAAACACATATCTTGCTGCTAATGCTGACTACGTAGACATTCCCGTTATTCAAGGTGAAAAAACTGAACGAGTCGTAGAAATCACTTCTACTGCTTATCCAGAACTGAAATATGCTTCTGTAGTTATCAAAGACCCTGACATCGAAAACTCTTTGTACTCTGTAAAGGTAAATGGTATCCAGTGGACAGAAGTAAGCTCTATTCGATTAGCAACTTCTAATGAAGACTTGTTCTACACTTTAAGAACTTTATCAGATTTTTCTGGTGTAGAAATAACTTTCGGAAACGGTATATTCGGAAAGAAACTGGAATACGGTGACATAGTTACGTTCGAATACTTACAGACAAAAGGTGAAGACGGAAATGTTTTGTCTGGTGGAATTATTACAACTGTTGATTCTTCTCTGAAAGATGAAAGCGGAACAGACGTAGAATTGTTCTGTACTAACTTGGATACCTTGGTAGGTGGCTCTGGCTATGAGAGTGTAGAAAGTATTCGTTCATCTGCCCCTCTTTCTTTCCAGACAGGAAACCGAGCAATTTCTTCTTCTGACTACGCTACTCTTATTAAGCAGACAAATCTTGTAGACAAAGTTCAGGTTTGGGGAGAAAAAGAAATCAATGAAGATGCAGGAAATAAGCCTGGAACTTATGTAGAAGCATCCGAAAACTTAATTTACATAACGGGAATTACTATCGACCCAGAAACTGGAATTGGTTTACCTTTGTCTGAGAGTTCTAAGTCTCTTATCCGTGAAGCCTTGAACGATAAGAAAGGGACTACAGACATTTTGCAGTTCGTAGACACTCAGATAGTTTACGTTACTTTTGAATCTGAAGTATACATCTCAAATACAAAGTACTCTTCTGAACAGGTTATCGGAAATGTTCACAGAGCTTTGGCTTCAGAATACAGCTTGACAGGAGCAAAGTACAAGAAGAATCTGTATTTTTCTGACTACTACAAAACTATTGACTCTGCAGAAGGCGTAGACCATCATAGAACTTCTTTGTCATTCTCAGAGTTCTTCAAGTTTTCTTCTGCTTATTTAATCTCTATGAACTTAAATTTAGCAAGTATCTTACCTGGGTCTGTTAAGCTCTTTATACGGGATTCATCAGTAGGTGGAGAATGGTCTCAGCTGGGACATGACAACGGAGCCGGAATTCTTATAGGAGACTACATCGACCCTAGTGACCCAGAACAAGGAAGTTACGACCTGAACTCTGCGACAATATCCTACACAGATGGAGCCATAGGAGATGTAATTATTACTTATGGTTTAGATCAGCCGTTCTCAAACTACGAAGTTAGAATTGATTTTGCTCTCCAAGACTCTGAAGATGGTGATTTATTACTCAAGTACAGACAGCAGCTATTTGCTTATTACAAAGACAAAGTTGTTACACACATTATGGGAGTAGCTTAATGAGTACAGAACTTGAATCTGAAAAAAGAATGCCTCCTTCTCTTAAAGGAACTATATACCAGATATTCCTTGAAGCCATTTCTGAAGAAATAAAACTTTTTCGAGATAGAGCTGAACAGCAAAAGACTACCTTTTATGATACAGCAGCTATGGAAAAAGAACGCCTTATTCAGATATCTGAAAACTTTGGTGTACCTTTTTCTACTATAGTTAGAGACGATTTGGAATTTCTTCGACAAGAAGTAAACAGCATCGGGTTCAAGCTGTTTTACAAAGGAACACCAACTCTGTACAAATCCTTCTTTCTCTCTGTAGACAGAATTGGTCAGATGTTCATTTATACTTATTCTTCTGCAGCGGATTTGCTTCAACGCAGTATGAAAGACCCATGTGACTCAGCTAAGGTAACTCCTGCAAATCTACCGTTTTTATTTAAGTCCAAAAATGACTTTTCGGGAATGGTGAAAGACTACGTTTCCTTAGACTCTGGTCTTATCTTGGATGACTCTCCTGCATTTAAGCTGGACACAAGTAACTCAAAAATTTCTTCTAACCATATCGGATTGGAATACTTTATAGACAGGCTTATTGAGAAAAACTCAAAATCATATCTTATAACAGATGAGTATCTGATATTCATGTCTGAAAACATTAACTGGGGAAGACGCTGTAAGGAAGTTCCTCACATCGGGTCACAGCTTTCTGTGCAAACAGATTTGTCAGGCTTGATTAATTACAACTTTCCTGAGCAAGAATACTCTGTCCCAAGCCTTAAACTGAATGTGGTAGCTAATCCGCAGCTTTTAGACATTATATCAAGTCAGTATGAGATTTCAGAAGCTCGATTCGGAATCGGTGCTAAAGAGTTGCCTTCTGTTCAGCATCCAGAAATTCCTTTCCCAACAGAACTTCAAACAGCTATTGCTACAGTTCCCGTAGTATCTTCAGAAACCTTTAGGTCTGAACAGTACATTGGAGCTTGTGCAGAATATTTGGGACAGGAAATTCGTCAGCTGAAAATTAAAGATGACTTTTCCGGCTCAGATACACATTTTTCTTTTTCTCTTCCACTGGCTCCTATTCGTAGAGGAAATGTCTGCCTTGCAATCAAGCAGCAAGGCTTAGCAGAGTTGACTACCGTTCTGGATGACCGAAAAGGCAATTTCTTGTCTAACCGATTAAAAGGAACTATCAATTATGAAACAGGTGTTTGTACACTAGATACAGACTTTGAGTACTCTACTTCATTCTCAATTGAAAAAGCCTATGACCCAGAAGACCCAGGACTGTGGGCTTATGTAGTTCCTAAAGATGAAACTGACATCACTCCAGGCTCTTTAAAGATTTCTTTCTCTCAGGGGGAAGGAACTGCTAAAAAATCTTTTGTGGCTATAGACGACGGAGAAGGTCACTTCAAGTCAAACCCTGCCATAGTTGCTTCCGAGATAAACTATGAAACAGGGGAAATACAGATAAGATTCGTTCAATCTCTTACAGAGGATTCCTCTATTGAGAACTCATATTCTTACCACGTTTCTTGGAGTCCTTCAGAACAAGATATTTTGTACGCTTCGTATTTCTTTGTTTTAAATTCTATAGAAATAACTGAAGTGGGGTTCTTTAATACAGCAGGTGATCTTCTTATGTATGCTACATTCCCACCTCTTCAGTTTTCATCTACGGAATTCCATGGTAACTTTACAATCTTAGTAAATACGGAGACCGTACAAAATGGAGATACTTAATTAATCTAAGCCTATTTAATTATCTTTAAAGAAAACTTTTTACTTAAGGAGAATATTTATGTCTATCGATAGCGTATATGCAATGGGCGATGACGCTCTTGGAAACGTTGCAGAATTAGAGGTTGGAGCTTTCTCTCTGTTTGGAGATTTGAAAGACAATCTTAAATTCCGTACAACAAACATCTCTGTTCCAGGATTTGCTGTTGGTGAGTACATGGTTGCCTGGAAAGCTCAGCAGTTCCCTAAGCCTAACGGAAAAGACGAAACTCCAAAACAGTTTACTTCACAGTTCCGTGTCGACAAATACTACACTGTTTACAAGTCACTCTTGGCTTGGTGGCAGTACATTTGTAACTCAGACTCTGGAGCAATGGCTGAAGACGTTGGTGCTGTATCTGGAACTTCTAACATTCGTACAGACTTGCAGGTTCGCACAGTTGACACAAATGGTGTTACAACAAACGAAGGCTTCAAATTCGAAAAGGCTTACATTAAAGAGCTTACTGGTTTTGACTATGATGTTAACTCTGGTGATCCTCTTTCTTGTACAATCACTTGGTCTTACGTAAAACTTATTCCATTGTTCTAAGTTTACGCTTTGAGCACAAAAAAGGAGTCCCAAGCGGACTCCTTTTATTTTTATCCTAGATAACACGCTAACAGAACTTCAATCCTTTTCTGTAATTCCATTGCTTCTCTTATAAGTTTTGGCTCATGAGTCTCAAGAAAAACAGCTAAAATAGAATCTTGTTTTTGCTGTAGCTCTAGTACTTGTTTAGTTGTTTCATCCATGCATTAAATAGGAAATCAGTAGCAGACTTCTAACAAGTCTCCTCTAGTTCTCCAAGCTACATGCATGCAATTGCGCAGCTCATGTTCTTCCCTTATTCCCATGCCAGGAAAATAAGAATACTTGACTACAGCTCTGTAAGTTTTGTCGGGGAACTCTTCAACTTCAAAGATATCAAAAATCTGACACAGTTTAGCTCCGTACTCAGCAGCTTTTTCTTGGATGACAGCTAAAGTCTTTGCCACGATAAAGTTGTCCGTGTCAAGGCTTACTGCTATGAACCGGAAACTAGGCTTGATACTTTTATTTCCGGAGTCATAAACTGAGTGTATGAGTTTAATCTCTTCTCTTACTTGTTTGAAAAGTTCCTCATTCTGCATCAGTACTCATCTCCTGCGTCATCATCCGTTTCAGGAATAGAACGCTGTTCACCATGGTAAATACTTAATGCCTGAGACATTTCTGCATAAGCTCTACGCAAGGGAGAACGGCTTTCTTTTTCCCACAGTTCTGGTGTGTCCAAGGCTTCCTGTACAGCCTGTACTTCTTTTTCTGTAAACTTAATTACAATCTTCGGATGTCTTTGTCCTTTCATCTTCGGACCTCCATTTGTCACAATTTATATAGTTGTCATCATAGTGCTTACAAGGTGAATTCTGATCTACGCAGCCTTTGCACAAAACGTCTCTGTGCCAGCTAGGATGCTCTCTCCTGTATTTTATAACCCAGTTATTCCAACGGATAGAAGGCATAAAAACCGATTCTCCTTCTTCCTGAGTAAACACGGGAGCCTTACAAGAACAAGCTAAGCATCCACAAGTTTTCTTTCTGGTCAGAGCGTCCTCTGTACAAGGACTCACAGGTTGCAGACACAGAGGGCATCTATAAGGCAAGTTAGGGTTGTCGTACATTAAAACAAGTCCTCGCTTTCGAGTTTTACAGGCTTTTCTTCCTTAGCAACTTCTGGCTTAGGACTTCCTTTAACCAAGGCAAGAAATTCTTCTTCTGTAATCACCTTAGTTCCCTGCTCCTGAGCTTTCTTGTTTTTAGCAGAACCAGAATTAGGATCGTTTGTAACCAAGTAGGTCAAGCCCTTGACTACGTCGTCCTTAACAGTTCCTCCAGCGTCTTTTACAAGAGTAGCTGCTTCATTTCGCTTCATAGTTTTCAAAGAGCCTGTAAAACATACGCTCACTCCCTCGAGGATTCCCTCTGAGGCATTCTTTATAGAAATGTAGGAAAGTGTACCTCGCATGTCTTCCAAGTTAGCTCTGAGTCCTTCTACAAACTTTTTAGCGAACTCTTCACCAACGCCAGGACAAATGCAGTCTTCTACAGACAGCGTAGCCAAATCTTCTATAGATGTTTTCTTTGTACCAGAAATAATCTTTTTAGCGATTGCAGGTCCGATTGAAGGAATATTAAATCCTGCAATAAAGTCAGCTAAATCAACTTCTTTTACAGAAGACAAATTACGCTTAATGGCTTCAGCTGATTTTGCTCCGAAGCCTTCCAACTTTTCAATAGCCCCGTAATCTATTTCATACAAGGACTTAATTGTACCGTCAACAATTTCTGCATCAAGCAGCTTTCCCAGAGTAGTAGGAGCAAGCTCTTTTATAGCAAAAATATTTACCCACTTGTTCATTTTTCCAACCTTGATAGAAGAACAGAAAGGGTTTAAGCACTGTGTCTTAGTTCGATCAGCGTTTGTATAAAGTTTATTTCCACACTCCGGACATCTGTCAGGTACAATGATGTCTGTTTCATTCGGCATGTGCTGATAAACTTTTTCAATCTTCGGAATAATTTCTCCACGCTTTGTAACGGAAACTTTACAGCCGATTTTAAATCCGCCCTTTTCAATAAGACCTATGTTGCAAAGTGAAGCCTGCTTAACAGTTGTACCACACAAATGAAGTGGAGGGTCAATCAAGCCGATAGGAGTGAAAGTACCATTTGTTAGAGACCACAAAACTCCTGTAAGAGTAGAAACCAATTCTTCACGAGGGAATTTATAAGCTATCTGAGTTTCAGGTAGCAAATTACGCAAGTCGATTTTGTCGCACACGTTCTTTTTAAGAACAATTCCGTCCAAGTCATAAGGGAGTTCTGATCTGTGTTCGTTTGTCCGGAGCATAATCTCTGTAAGCTCTTTTGCAGAGTCAGCTGGAGAACCTTTTACTCCAAAGCCCGTAGTATCTACTGTTTCAAAGCCCTGAGCTGCAAGCCAAGAAATTTTCTGGCTTTCTCTGTCAAACGATTTATCGTCGTCTTCGTACATAACATCATAAGCTACAATATGAAGAAGTTCGCAGCCTTCACCAGTTTTCCGTTTCATAACTCCAGAAGCAGCGTTACGGCAGTTAGCCATCTGTGGGAAGTATTTGTTCTTTTCTTCATGGAACATAAGAACTTCACCACGTACAGAGCCTGTAAAGTTTTCTACAAGTTTTTTAACGCAGCCTTGCATCTTGCTAACGTTGTCTGTAATGTCATCCCCTGTAATTCCGTCTCCACGAGTTACACCGTTTTTGAAGACTCCGTTTTTGTAGTAAAGCTCGATTGAACAACCGTCCAGCTTAGACTGGACTAAAATCTGTTCTGTCGGCTTAAACTGAGTTATCCACTTAATGATGTCCTCAGGGGAATTAGCTTTCTGCTGACTTCCCATAGGAATAACATGCTGAATCTTTGGAAATCCGTCCAAAGAGTCATCACCAATCTGTTTAAGAAGTTCGTTTTCAGGGTCAAGACTTCTTAATTCATCCCACAAGTTATCAAACTCAGCATCAGAGATAGTTGCCTGACCTTTGTAGTAGTTTGCCTGATGCCGACGAATGATTGCCTCTAATTCTTTTACTCGTCCGAGTTCTGCCATAATTTTATTTCTCCAGTTTACATAAAGTTACTTCTATTGAAGACAAGCCGAAAACTTGTTCTATAAGGTCATAAACTTTATTCCAATCTCCTCCACCGATTCCAGCACCCATACCATAAGGAAGGGAAAGTGTTTTAAGGTTGAGGGACTCCATCTGTTTGCGCAGGTCTTTCAGCCCTGACAAAATGTATCGGTAGTTAGTAGCAGCTCCAGCTTCATACTGACCGAAAATGTTTGCTAAGATTCGACCATCATCGCAACGTAACAGCTGAGTTTTTCCCAGAGGTCTGTTTACTTTGCAACACTGCAGATAAGGTACCCAGCATTCCGGAAAAGTTTTGAAAATTATTCCAGCTAAACCTCCTGCAATGCCTTTACAGTTTGTTTGATGTCCGATAACTTGGGTCTTCGAAGTAAGAAGATTTCCTGATTTGATTTGTACCATAATGTGCTCCTTTTACCAAATAGGAATTTTTCCGGAAGCGGTTACATAAATTTTTAGACTAGCTCCATCTACTTTCCCGTCAGTTTTTCCCCAAGCATTTACAGGATGATAGCAGTCTCTAATGATTCCGGCTTTTATAGTCAACTTATCATTTACAGTGTAATGAGCTTCTGCTCCTACGTAGTACAACTGCTTATAAGGAGAAAAGGACAAACCACCTGCAGGAGTTTGACAGCTTGCTTCTCCTCCGTAAATCTCAACGACATTACAGATATCCAAGCCCAAGCGGAATTCAATAGAATTCGCATTGTCATACGATGTGTGACGTTCCTGGTAGCCGTAACTGTCAAAGGGAATAAACGCTGCATTAAACATGTAGGTCAACGCTAAGACGGGAAGAAAGTTCATGGGTCACCTCCTATGCAGAGATGCCATATTTCTTAGACAGAGCATCGTAATTTTTCAGGATTTCTTTGTACTCATCTGCAGTACAACCAAGGAGTGCAATAACTTCTGCACCGTCCATAATCATATTGTATTTTCCTTCACGCTGGATTTCAACGTATTTAGAAAACAATTCTTTTGTAACTGAGGATTCTTTGAACTGAACCATAGCTACCTCCTACTTAATAAAATTCCGGAGAAATAGAAAAAGGTTTAATTCTTAGAGTTTATGCCAGACGCTTTTTTGCTGAGGATTACAACTTTAGATTGAAAAAATTGATCAGAGTTTTCTTTAGAAAAGGCTACTTGAGTATCAACAGATAAAACTTGATAAACAGCCCAGCTAGATGAACTTTCTCCTACCTTGCCAGACCAAACAGAAACAGACATAGTTTCTCCGATTCTAGGTGTTGGAGCTGTTGAAGGTAGAGAGAAAAGCAAAGTTCCTTGTTCATCTTTGTAGTACACTGGGATATGTTTATCAAGCTCCATAGTTATTGTCCGTAATAAAGTTTATCGAATTCTCTTAAAGTAATTCCTATAAGGGTAACTCTTTTAAAATGTACATCATTCCAGTAAGGCTTTACAGCTGCAGGACAGTTATCAAAGGTTATAAACTCCGCAGCAGTTTTCGGAAGCCCTTTACTGAATCGAGAATTAGTCCAAACTTTTTCACACTCTCTGTAGGATGAAGCAAAAACAAGATACTTTTTGTCTACAGGCTTTTCACTTTCAAACTTTTCAATGTAGTGAATGTACTTAGCTACCTCTTTACGAGTTTTGCAAATAAGTAAAATGCTGATTAAGTGGAGTACCGAAAAGATTACAAGAAATGCCCCGAATAATAGAATAAAAAGTTTTTCCATGTTTTTACTGCTCCTTTCGGTTCATGTAAAAATCAGTCAATTCGTGAGTATGAACTTCCGGCAGTTTGTATTCTGGGTCAGCTAATTCAAATCGATGCTTCTGCTTTATGTCAGGGTATTTTTCATGGTCTACTTCTGAAAAGAACATAGCTGCAGGTCTTGCACATACGTAACCTTCTGGAATCTCTTTCTTAATTCCCCAGCCTTCAGAAGAGTAAAGAGACTTGTAGACTACCAAAGGCTCATTAGTTTCTGAGTGATTTGCAAAAGCAATAATTTCATACAAATAAGCGTTTGGGTATTTTTCCAAGTCTACTGTTTCACGCTTAAAATGTCTTATAACACTTCCAACTTTAAATCCTATTCTTCTTGCGAATTCAGCCATTTTTATCCTCCAGATTGTTTAACGTATAGGGGCAAATTTCTGTCTAGCGTTAGCTCTATCTTCGATATTAAGAGCACGAAGTTCTGAACGAAGATTTACTGCAAGGTTTGTCAAAACGTTGTCAAACTTATTCAAAGTTTCACGCATTCGAATATAGTGGTCACACTTCATTTCTGCTTGAACAAGTTTTCGCTGCCAAGCAAAATAATCCATCTTGTGTGTAATTTTAAGCTGCTGCTCAATTTCCTTCAAAGCAGGCTTTGCAGAACGAGAAGAAGTTTCTGCCATGAGCTGATCCTTTGCTTCCTGGAACCAGTTAGCGTACAAGTCTTCGTATTCCAATTCAAGAGCAGTTTTTTCAATTTTTACTCTCTGGTATTCTTCGTTCAGCATTCGACAAGTATCGTAGTACATACTTAAAGCGTAGTTGACTCTTTCTGGAGTAACCTCATTTCCGGTTGCCAGTTCACCTATGGACTCAAACTTTTTAGAAGTTGACTGAACAAAGGCAATGTACTCGTCTATAAGTTGTTCGTTTTCTTGGGTCATTTTATCCTCCAACTTTACTGTTTATTTTTATAGCGTTCTCTATTTTCTAGAACACGCTTAGCAAATACTATATTTTGCTTTTCACAGATTATGTGATTTGTTAAAAGCTCTACTGTGTGCTTGTAAATAGCAGAAGCAGCAGAACCTTGATTAAAATAGCGAGAATCTTTTATCTTATAAAACTTGTTGTTCTTATAATGATAAAGACCCCAACCTTCCGGAAGCTCTTCGGGTTTTATAAAATCCCCGTAGCATACGTAGTAACGCTTGTCTCCGAATTGCGGATGCTTACGAGCTAACTTGTATTTGTCTGCTAAGAAATCCGAACGGCTCATCTTTATTTCGTATAAATCTGTATGAGCAGAAGAATCGAAAACAAGCACGTCAGGCTTTTCAATTCCCAGCATTGTAACTTCATACAAAGCCATAGTCTTATCGTTAGCAAAACGCTGTGCTGTAATTTTACAAAGTTCAAAATGTGTCATAGATTATAATTCCGTTGCAAAGTAAAAGCCAAACAGCTTTTTTATTGAATTTATTTCACCGTAGTTATCGTCAAGTCTTAAATCATTTTCTGATACAGACTGTACCTGAGCTAATTCTGAGTCATTCACAATCACAAAATCAGTTTCTACAAAAGGCATCTTTTCTTCAGTTATGTGAAGGCAAGAGCACTCTTCTTGTTTAGGAAGTTCTGAGAAACTGATAGGCTTAGAAATTACATCAGACTGTTCTGAGTAAGAGTTGAATGAATCTGCTCTTTTTATAAAAGAAGAACCATCTTCATCACAGGCAAATACTCTAAACAACGTGTGCTGAGTAGGTGGAGTAATAATATGTTCTGTGAGAAGAAATCCTGCTTCATTCAATTCTACGATTACAGTAGGGTCTTGAATGTCCCAAGCATCGTTATTAATACCTGAGAAAGAAGTAACAACCTTTCTTAAAATCTTGTATTTATTAGCCGGAAGAACATTTTTCCACATAATGTGAGTTTCCCAGCGTTTAATGCTTTTGTCGATATTTAGAACTGCCTGATTAAATACTCCCATAACTTCAGGAACAGACAGCCAAGAGTTTACGTCAGATGAAAATGCATTAAGTCTTGTGTCAGCATTTTGCAACTGAGTCTGAGCGTCGTTCAAAAGCTGCGGAATACCTTCAAGAGTTGTATAAGCTCCATCTGGCTTTTTTACAAGTTCCTCTGTCCAGTAAATAAGCCCTTTTCGAATTCCAGAACTTACGTCACCTAATTCTGCAGTACTTTGAGAAGACGCACTTTCATAGAAAGAAATCCACGTAGCGCAGTCATTTTTCAAGTCTGCGAGCTTAGCATTTATAGCAGCTCGATTGCTGGAAGTACCTGTAGAGATAGAGTTGAAATATGTTTTGTAGGAATCGGCTAACTGGATGTCTGAAATTATTTTTGACAGAGCACTGCTCAATCTAGCAGTATCCGTAGGAACTTCAATCTTAAATTCAGTTAAAATTTCTCCCAGATTAGTAATAGCTGTTTGAGAAGACTCAAGATTAGTTTTATAGCTAGTCATAGAAGAAATTAAAGCGTCAATTTTCGAAATAAGTTCTGCCTTAAATGTATAATTGTCAGGAGTGTCAAGACCATTTTTTCCGATGTACCAAGTTTCCGCTACGGGTTCAGAACCAGAGCTGGAACCCGAACTAGAGCCAGAGCTGGAGCTTCCTGTAGTTTCTTGATATACTTCACTGTTTTCTGTTCGTAAAGCTAAGTACCCAGAACCTCGGTCTATTTGAGCTTGAGAAGAAGCACTCGCCTGAGAAGGATATGGTCCTCTGTGATCTCCGTTAGCTAAGGCTTGAACACCTACAGCGGTAATCAGCTCTTCGCAGAACTGTTTTATTCCTTTTCCTGTAGGAGAAGAAACCCCTTCTAATGAATAGGAGTTAAGCCACTTAGAATTCTTGTTGAAATCTTTTTGAGCTTTTTCTGAAGGCTGCCCTTCGATTATCTCAGGAGGATAAAGCCCATCAGCTCCATCACCAGAACCCTTTACACAAAGAGCCATATCTGACTTGAACTGGGATTCATAATCTCCGCTGAAATCTGGAGTAGAAGTTTTTCTTCCCGCAGTTAATCTTGCCTGTTCCATGTACAAAGAAATAATTTTCATTATACCCTGATTAGTCCCATCCCCGAACAGGATAGGCAGCAAGTCATCTCTACGAGTTTCTGCTTCAATCTTTAAATTCCTTACAGAACGTATAGACATAACTGCGTTAGAACGCACTTCCCTTGCTTTTTCGTATTCAGCAGAATAATTAGTCATCTTAGTTCTCCCGAATTTCTACAATCTTGTTTAAAGTAGATTCAAAAGGCTTACGAGAAGTAAAGAATCCGCAATCTCCTGCCATTCGGAATGCTCCGAACAAGCTCTTCATGCTTTTCCATTCTTGACCAATTTCATCTACTGAGTAAACAGCTTCATCATCAAAAGAGTGTCTACCGTTGTTCTTAATCCACTCAGGAAATTCCAGCTTAGACTGCTCTAAAAGGAAATTAAGGTAATCATTAATTTCTACTTTCAGAGTTACCTGCCATCCAGGCTTTTTCATGTTTGCGGACAAATTCTTTACAGAGAATTCTTTTTTCCCATCAGGAGTTTTAAAAAACACTTTCTTAATAGAAGTTGGTCCGTGAGGAATTTCAATATATTTTCCTTGTATACTGTGTCCGTCTTCTAACAAAACACAGAATAGCTTATCGTTAGCAAATTTTCGAGAATTCAATTTAAGCCCCTTGGTACGATTTTGAAAGCGATTGTAATCCTTCAAGGAAAACCGAAACAAAATTGTTCCAAATATAATTTGTGTGGTCAGTACCGTTTTTTATGGACTGCACCATTTCCATGTAAGTTTTTCCTCGTGCTGAACGAGGTTCTGTTTCTTCATCTTTCATCTGACTTTTACGGAAAACTCTTGCCAAGTCTTCATCTGAAGCCCCTTTTAAAGAAACAGTTTTTCCGTCAACCTTAAATACAAAACAGTCCATTTCTGAATTGTAATAGCATTTGACTGGAATTAAAGAATGACTTTCTGTTAGCTTAATCATAAGTATCTCCCTATTCAAGTGTATAACTCAAATAGGGAAATAAGCAGCTTTTAGTCTTCTACTTTTGCCAGGATGTCTTCCATATTTACGATACGTGCTTCGCCGTCGTTAAACTTTACAGGAGTTCCTGCATACTGAGAGAAAATTACTTTGTCGCCTTTTGCAACTGTAATCTTTTCTTTGTCTGTATCCTGTCCTACTTCAAGAACTACAGCCATCTGAGTTTTTTCTTTAGAAGGGGGAAGGATAATTCCGCTTTTGGTAATCTCTTCAGGCTTAATTTCCTGAATAAGAACACGAGCACTTAATGGTTTTACTTTCATAGTAAACGCACCTCATTTATGTAAAAGTTAAAGAGAAATGAATCTCTTTCCAAGAATTATAATTCCGGTTTTTCGGCTTGAGGGGAGTCTTTACTGAATAAATTTAGCCAAACAGCTCTAGCAGACAAACCTACAAGTAAACACGTTATTAAAGCTAAGACTACGTATTCTACAATCTTTATCATATACTGTCCTAAAATAAAAATCCCCCGCAAAAAGCAGGGGACTAAAATCAGAAAGCTAGAAGTTTACCTTCATTAAGCAACAACTTCTTCAACGCTAGCACCCTGTGCAGAGTTGATAAAGTTGAACAAGATTGTTTCAGACTTAGGAGTTACCTTGATAGCAACTGTAAGAACGAATGCTTCCTGAGCCAGAACATCGTCACCATTGTTTTCTGCATCGCACTTGATAGCGTACTCACGAATAACGTTGTTAGGTTTTGCAAGCAGCGGTTTAAGAATAAGGTCTGCCTTGTTACGAACAGTTGCTCTGTGTTCGTCGTCGTTGAACTTAATCAACTGGTAAGGAAGAACTTCATTGTAAATACGTTCAACACAGTAGTCTACGATAGCAGAGTAGTCTGCATAAGAGTAGTTTCCTGCTGATTTGTCTGTTGAACGACGAGACATAATGATAGGTCCGAACAGTTCGTTTGGTTCGATAGGATTTACACGACCTGTATCCATAGCCTTTGCTTCATCTTCTGTACAGTTGTAAACAAATTCAACAATACGTCCCATAGAAAGCTGACCACCAACCTGATTTTCATCAGCCCATGCACAAGCACGTCCACCGTAAGAGTAAACGAGAGCGTCAGCATACTTGGCAGCAACTTCACCCATAAGAGTAGAAATCAAATCGCCTGTAGGCTCGTAAGGGTTCTGAATGTAAGCAGCTCCCCAGAAAGTCTTAATACCACGATTGCTCAAAGAAAGAGGAATCTTAGCGAGCATATCTGCAGCGGTGCAAACAGCCTGTGGATAAAGGAAAGTCTTGTACTTTGCAAATCCATCACGCAGAGCAGAGAAAGCTGTAGGTACTGCGTCGTTTGCAGTAGTATCAAAGTAAATATCTGTTGGATATTTCTTGATATCTTTGAACTGATCCCATGCTTCAACGAGCAGAGTTCCATCTGGTTCAATACCACGATATCCGCCCTTGAATTCTACGAGGTCAGAAGAACCGCCTGTCCATGTATCCCAAACCATTGTTTCAGCAGAGTTTACTTTAACAAAAATGTTGTCATCATCTTTGAAAAGAACAGGTCCATAAATGATAAGACCAGAAGCGTTCTTTGTTCCTGCAACAAGAGAGAACTCCTTAGGATAAGAAGTCATTGGAGAATAAATTCCCTTTCTCTTCTGCTGAAGGTCGATAATGAGATTTCCTGCATTTTCTGACTTGTAAACAGCAGCAGCCATGTAGTCATCACATGCATAACGCATACCAACAAGGGCATAAACGTGTGATGTAAGAGCAGTTGTGTTAGAAGTAAGACGAATAGAAATTTCTTTCTTGTCAGCAGGAGCTGCTGTGAATACGAGAGAAACAGTTACTTTTCCTTCAGCTGAAGAAATTGTACCTGTTGCTACGTCTTCAACAGAAACTGTATAGTTGTGGTCAGCAGCATTCCAAGCTACAGTTGCTTCAACAGGAACTCCGTCTGTTATGATGTAACATTTTGGGTTGAAAGAAGCAGTTTCTCCTGAAGAGAAAGCAGGGAATACATCTGCGTTAAAACTAGCTGAGAAAGCAGTAGTTACGCCATTTCCTACGCCAGCTTTTGCCTGCATTGGAAGATCAGCAAGGTTAATTGCATTCTCGTCTTCTCCAACGAAAGTAACCTGCTTAAGACCGCTGTCTGTAATAAGCAGACCTGCAGAAGCACCACCTACGTTTGGAGCAGAAATCCAAAGAGGATACTTAGTATTGTATGCGATAGCTTCGAGTACTTCATAACGAGTAGCTCCAAAAAGCTGACGGATACGTTCTGTTTCACCACGATTGATTTTTACAGGTCTTGTTCTACCTCTAGAGCAAGGAAGAACAGTGGCACCCATACCAGTAGCTGTTGGAGCACCTACTGAAGCTGATTTGTCGTTCAGCTGAACTTTCATACGCCATGAATCCATATTTAATCTCCTTAATTAAAGATTTGTTCTATTAAAGTGTGAGAAATTTCCTTCACAGTTTAAATAGGTTTATAAAATAGAAAATCTAACAGGCTTCATACTTAGAGTAATCATATCCTTCATAATGAGTATGATAATACTCTGTTTTGAAAATCTTAAAAAGATTAAATCTTTCACCTACTTTTTAAATAGGGCTTCTTAGGACAGCTTTTCTATAAAAGTATTATATCTCCTTAGTCCAAGTCTCTATAAGCGTGAATCACAAGATTCGTAGGAATAGACCTTTGAGCTTTACATCCGTCTCCAATAGCGAATCTTAAAGTTGTTAAAGCCTTGCCTACAGGGTCTGTGCCGTAGATTTTTTCTTGTTCATCATAAAAGCCTAAGCTCCATGTGAATTTGTAGTCATGCTGCCAGAAATGTGAGCTGTAGCCTTTTCCTGTTTCAAAACCAACAGAGCACTCTAAAGTATCTCCTGCTTGTGATATCTGAAGGGACTGAATAAATCCGGATTTAAGGAGAGGAGGAACTTTAAAAGAATCTCTTGAATAGTTCTTTACAAAGGCTAAAAGAGCGTTTGTATTAACTTTCTTAGGTTCTGCTGCATACAGATTTCCGTCAACCAGAAGAGTGATTTCTCCAGACAAGTAAGCAAATCCAGAAAAGAATCTTTGTCTTTTAAGTGACCAAGACAAAGGAGTTACATTTCGTTTAGGGTCATAGTCCTGGAAATTGCATTCAGTGGCAACAAGTTTTATAGGACAAGAACCGCCTGTCAAGTCTACGTAGTCCTTACTTATATAAGATTGCCCTTTAAAAGTTCCTTCACCTTTCCAAGTCCAAACAGAAAGACCGTATCTTCCGCCTTCCCAATTTTTCAGAACGACTTCTTTGTTATCTGCTTTTAAATTTGTTATAAAATGATTTCCAGGCTTTTGCAAAGTTGCAGTAATTAATTTGAGTTCTGGGTTTGTAAAAGCTCTTTTTTCGATTGCTTCTTTGAGTAAGAACATAGTATCTCCTTAAATGAATAATACTAAAATAGGTTTTTCATAAAAGGAGAAATGATGAGATTTTTATCGGTTGTCTCTTAGAGAGAGTTCAACCAGCTTTGAATAAGTTTCTTCACCTACGATTCGTTTCCACCAGTTTTCGTGTTCTTCTTTAGAGATGATTTTTCCGTTTAGAGGAGAGCGATAAGTGTCAAGAGAGTTATGAGAAAATCGATTTAGACAAACAATGTTTTCTGGTATATAACGCATCCAAGGATAAGCATTTTTCCCGAACACATGAGCAGCGTCTATTGTAGAACCTTGACCACCTTGATTTGATTGCCATTCTTGGTATTCAAGGTCAGATAAAAGCCAAACAAGTCGGCATTTGTTCCCATCTCGATTACGTATAAACTCTGACAGTTCAGAATCCCGAGACCTTGGTTGGCTTTGTTTTGCTTTGATTTTTTCTTTCTGAACTTCTAGTTTGTGCAAGTACTGCTCATAAACTCTTTGTAGCTGTCGGTCGTTCAAAGGTTTTGTAGGTCTCCGGATAGAAGTACCCATATCAAGTATTCCCGTTTTTCTATAGAAAGAAATAAATTCTTCGTATGTTTTAGTCATTAAAATTTTCTCCTTTCGAAAACTTCTTTAGTTCCCACTACAAAGAACTCAGGAAAAAGGTACTCTGAATTAGGGTACTGCATAAAATCACCTTTTATGTAAACTGTATGACTTTTATGTTCTTCGTAATAGATTTTTACGTTATCGATTTCTTGATGAGATGTAGAATGCACGCAGTCTAATCGGACTACATGTTTTATAGGCTTTTCAAGTTCTTCAAATTCAAGGATCAAATTGTCTACATCTACTGAAAGGACTTTACCTTTCAGCGTAATTTTACTCTCAGCCATTCAGCCAATCCTCCAGCAGCTTTCTCATAGCTCCATCGAATTCATCATAGCTAAACTGACGAATAACAGTAAGTTGTTCAACAAAAGTTTCATTTCGCATAAGCTGTTCGATTTTCGTCTTGTCATAGTCAGAATAGAGCTGCTCTAAAAATTCAGTCAGTTCTTCTTCCGAAATAGAAACTACTATAGGACGGAACTTTTCAGGGAAATAAGGTAAAGTACGCATAGTATTGTAATCGATCCACTCCATTGCTTGAGTTTCATAATCATAGTCAGGGTCTTCTGGAGTAGTTGCATTTTTACGATAACTCGCAGCTAAGGATTCTACGAGTTTATTAAAATCGTATACAATTTGCCTGTGGTTTAAGACTCTTTCGATAGCGGGACCAAAATCTTCCCAAGGAGTAAGTACAACACACTTAGGTTCAATATTTTCTTTTTGTCTGAATTCTTTTTCGGTTTTATAAAATTGCATAAAAAGACCTCCAGCTTTTATAATTCCGGAGGTTTAATAAGAAGGGAGAGTTTTACTTGCTCTTAAAAGCACTTACAACTTTTACAACGTCTTCCACAGTACCACACAAACCGAATACTACAGAAGCACAAATTGGCCATTGAATAACTTTGGCTACGTCTTCGCCTATAAAAGAGCCTGAAGTATAGGCATCTTTAGCTGTTTCAGAAAAGTCTCCACCTGTAAGCATAGCTACGATAGCGAGTACTACAGCGATAGCAGCCCAGAGTAAAGACAGCTTGTAGTTTACTTTAAGTTTTCCATTTTCATCCATATTGTCCTCCTTAGCGTTGAACTTGTCCTAGCTTGTCAGCCCATTTTTCCCAAGGCTGCTTGTAATACCAGCAGCCGTGTTTGTGGTGCTTATGAACAATTCTGTCTACTAAATTTCCGCAGGCAGAAAGAATTCCTATAGTAAGTAAATACAGCCAGCCAAGTTTTAAAGACTGCTTTTGATGTCCGTGCTCATGGTTGTAAATTCTATAAAGAGAGTCATAATATCGGTACTGCCAATAGTTATCGTAGTCCAGGATTATGTAATCTCCGAGAGAAATTCCACAGCCAAAAACATTGCTCGTAAAATAAATTCTTCCCGTGGTTTCATCGTTAAATGTGAATATTAAAACTTGCTTTCTAAAACGAGTTAAGCAGAAACCGACAAAGTTCTGAGGAAACTGCCAAAGCCACAGGAAAAACTTTTTCATCTTTATTTAAGCTCCTGTTTTAGCTTGGAATGAAGCTCGTTTAATTCTTTTATATAATTCTTGTTTCGTTTGATCCTTTCTTTTGTTATTGCTTTGTAATGAATAGAAAACCGGAAATGAGGTAAGTATTTTTCATAAGTTGCAAGTTTTCTTTCACAGCTGTGAGAAACACTTAAGCAAAGTTCAGACAGCCAGTAAGCAAGTATGTACTCGCAAGTCTGTTTGCTCTCTTTCCATTCAGGAACCGAGCTTTCTTCGCATTCGTAGTCTATGTAAGCCTGACGAATAGAAGAATAGCTTGACTCCATTCTACGTAATAGCCCTTGTCGGAATGAAGAATAATGTTCCGGCAAAAGTCGTTTAGTAAAGTGATTAGAGTTTACGCTTTCTACAAGAGGTGAAAGAATTGCATCTGCTAAGGCTTTACGAGTCATCGCACACTTAATAGAGCTACTGATTGAGTTTCTAGCAAGTTGAGCTACGACTTCTTGGGTCATGTGCATCAATTCTTCTCGACGGTCATCGTCTACGTCTTGAATTTCGTGACGACAGAATTCATTAAAACTTTCTGATTTTTGAAAAAACCAGAAAGCCAAAAATACTACAGCTAAAACAATAAGTTCTGAGAAATTGAACCCTTGTAAAATCTGTAAAAGTTTAGTTACCTGTTCCATAATGAAATAGGTGCTATAAGCGGACTAACAGTAGAAAACTGCTTGTTAAAAAGACACTTTTTGTGTTTTAGTGTTTGTTTTCCTCATTAGAAAGTTTTGATTCTGGCCAAATAACTTTTTTAGGAAAAGTTTTCTGAGAAGGAACATCTCTCAAGTCCTGAACATACTGCAGTACCTTCAAGTAGTCTTCTTTTGTATCTGTAGTTTTTGTTCCCAGAGCTTTTTGACTTTCGTAGCGTTGAATTCTCCAAAGGATTTCATTCAGACGTCTATCTCTTTCTAAACGAATTTCAGCTGCAAGTTTTTTAGAACTTACAGCATTGAAAATAATTTTTCCGTCTTTTAAAGCTAGAGGATATTTTTCATCAAACTCTTCCTGAGTAAGAGTTAAATCTGGCTTAGCAGATAAGCCCTGTTTGACTGCAAAATCTAAGTCTGTATGCCAAACAAGGTCGTTGTCCTGAATCCAAATGTATACGTTTTTCATTTTAATCTCCTATAAACATAAAGCTGGAATAGCAGCGTAACGAGTATCGTCTGCAACATCAAAGTCAAGATAGCCTGAGCGATCATATACAGCAAACGACGAAGCCGAATTAAAGTTCGGAGAAGAAGTCCAATAAGAAGTAGTAACTCCATTAAAGTTTTTCTGCAAAGCTCCTGGCTTAAGAGCAAAATAAGGGAACTGAGAAGTTCCGGCTGCTCCATGAGCACTCATGGTATCTACTCCATTAAAACCACACAATTCGATTTCTGTAGGAATGTAACACTTAACAGTAGCTCTTCGCTTTTCTGAAGCAGAAGAGTGGAACCAGTGAGAAACGCTCTTAATCGGTATTCCCATGGCTGACTCTAAAGCAGGGTCTAATCTTGTTGAGATGTATTCATGCAAGTCTGACTGAGCGTAGTAAGTAAAATCGTCTATGTCATTGAACATGACTTTTTTGAAAATACCGTTCTTAAACATGAAGACGATGTGTGGCTCTGCGTTATAATAAGACTTAAACAAGTTGAATCCTACAATCTGGATTCTGAGATTTTCGTAAGCTGGATTGTTATCATAGTGAGTAACTCCGATAGAGAAGTTAGGAATATCAATATAATCTCCTAAACCTAAGCCCTCGAAGTTTTCAGCGTCACTTTTAGCTTTAAGAATCTGGAAGGCTTCTAGCACGTCATTAGTTCCTAAAACTTTCAAAAGACTTCGTTCTGTTACGCAAGAGTTCTCATAATAGAAAATGTCCCGAACTTTTTCCTTAAAGACAGGAGCGTCGAACATGTTAGTATCGAATTTTTCTGGGTCAGCTACACTAACCAAGAACCAATTCTCATTTTTCTCATGCTCTGCCCAAGGAAGAGATTCTGTAGACAGTTCGATGTAACGAGAGAATGGAATAGAAGCTGTTGTATCCCAGATAAGCTCATCGATTGAGAAAGCTCGATGGCTTCTGTTAACCAAGTATTCTACGTTTCCAAATCCGTCTGTTTGACGAGGAATAGTTACCTGCTGTCCTCTGAAGAAAATCGTTACTGAGTCAAAACCGATTTTTACACAAAGATGTGCCCATGAATCTTCTACCAGTGGGTAATCTCTGAAAACTTCTGTCTTGGTAATCATAGCCCCGTTATAAGAGAGAACAGTCAAAGCAGAAGTTACTACTTCTCCTTCTGAGTAAACAGGATTGTCTTCTGTATCCCAGTAAGTCATAGTAGGGTCTGAGTTGTAATCTATTTCTGAATAGTTAGCAACTAAATGAATTTTTTCTCCTGAAGGGAAAGTAAGAACCAAGATATGCTCATTTACAAGATTCTGTACTCCTGAGTACTTAAAATGGAAAGCAAATAAGTTATTTCCAGAAGTCAGAGTTAAAGACTTCCTTAAGCCGAAATTTCCATAGTAGAAAGCCGGAATTTCTTTTAATGGCTTAAAGCTGATTGCAGGGTCGGAAGAAATTCCAACTCCTACCATTCCCTTTCCTACAAAGAAAGGTGGAATCTCAGGATCAGCATCTACTTCGATATTGTTTTCAAGGGAGTTTTCCTGGAACTGATCCAGCAAGTCATTATCAAAGTGGTAAACTTTCGAATTCACAGATGGATACTGATAGCCTACATCTTTTCGGGCTTTTCGTAATCCTGCAGCTGTGTCATTCGTAATCACTAAAGATTTGTCATAAAAAAGCTGCGGAGTTTTTGCACCTTTTGAAATGTCTGTATCTGGTATATCAGCTGTAGCGAGTTCTATCCATTTTGAAGGATAGTGAACAGGGTCTTCTCCTCTTGAAGGAAGATTATTTGGAGAAGCGTAGTACAAATGAGAACCGTAGAATACAGGGTCGTTAGCTGAATACTGAAAAGTATTAGACCATTTTCTGAAAGCATTTAAAGTGTCAGTTTCTTCAAAAAGAGCTCTATCCAAAAGATAGCCTTTAGACACATCATAAAGTTTGTAGTCTGTAGAAATTTCTCTTGAAAGAGCTATTGGAGTAACGATTGCACGATTCGAGCTTAAAACTTGATAAGTAAACTTTATTGTACCATAGGTACCTAATTTTAAGCCTACCAAAACGTGAGTCAAGTCTTCTGGGTCTTCAAAGTTTGAGCTAACTAAGATTTTTGTCTGGGAAATTATCTCTTGAGACGATGCTCCCAAAACTGTTATTCCAGAGTCCCCATAAGAATGTTTTCCTGTAGTCAGAGCAAACATAATAGAACCGATTTTTGCGTTCTGGTTGTCTGTCATTTCTACTAAGAAAGTATGAGAGGAACTTAATGGAAGTTTACAAAAGAAAACTGGCTTAGTAGCGGTGGATTCAATGGCTACGCCTGTTTTACCGAATACTACGGTATTTGTAAATCGTTTTATGTAGCTTATCGCAGCAGCGATGTTAAATACAGATTCTGCCATTTTAATCTCCTAAATAAATAAGTCTCCGAGAGGATAGTTTTCATCTGTTTCAGCGTCAACCTGATAAGGACTAACTTCAGGACTGTCATGGTTTAAAACCAAACTGTGAGTCCAAAGATAGTGAATGGCTGCAGTAATTTTTCTTATGTCTGCAGGAAAATGTTCGTTAGGGTCTTCAATAGGAACATCTTCTGGAGCAACCATTCCCTGCAAAACAGACCAGTCATCTACGACTATGATGTCTGAGCCGTTTATAATAGACTGATGTGCTTTTAGATGAATCTCTGCAAGGACTTTCAGATTTCCGTACAAAGGAGCTTGTGGCTCAGCAGATTCTATACCCTGCTTATAAACAAGCTGACCACTTGTATTGAATCCGATGATATCGATTCGTGGAGCAGAAGGAACTGAAATTCCGTTTTCAGGAAATTGACCTCCTGCAACTGAGTACTTACCTTTCGAAGTTACTAAAGTTCCACCTGAGATAGAAATCTTATTAGATGCTGGCTCTGTAGCAGAAACCTTTAAGAGAGTTTTAAGTCGATCCAAGTTTGCCAGAGTAGCATTCTGTCGTCTAGACAAATCGAAAGAATCGTGGACTGCTACTATGTACGAAGTTCCGTTTAAGTCGAAATTGACTTTGCCCAGAATGATGTCTGTTTCCAGAATTGAATCATAGGCAGCCGGAATAATCTCCATAAAGTTGTCTTCTTCATCTGTCCAGCCAAATCTAAGAATTACATAAGGCTTGGTTATGTCGCAGCTTCCTGCAAGAGAAGAAGCAAAATTAATTACCTGTGCTTCAGTGGTATCGATTTTTACAGCAACAGAATCGTTGTTGTTCGAAGGAATAACTACTGTCATAGGCTCAACTACGATAGAAATGCTATTCAATCTGGTGAGATTTCCTCCGCTGTAAATTCCATACGGTAAGAGATGATAAAATATCTTGTTAAATACAGAAGCTCTCGCATCTGAACGGTAGTCAAAGGAAAGTCTCTGAGCACCGTAGTCTGTCTGGTTTGTACTCATAAAATAAATAGGGCTTGATAGCAGCTTTTGTTTGAGACAAAAGCCTTAAAAAATTGTGGTCATAATAGCTCCTGGAGAGCCTATATAAGATCCATGAGCACCTGCTAAAGGAGTAGGATTTATGTAAGTCATAAAAGTTGTAATAATTGTTGAAGCCCATTGGAGCCAGTGTTGAAAATCTGACGTAGCTTGCGTAGGCATCAGTAAAACAGGAGCAGCATTTGCAAAAGTTGCTGGAGGGATAGTAAATCCTGTAGGGGGAACTGCCTTCAGTTGTCCTATTCCTGAACGAATTTGTTCACCTAGCTGAATTCCATGTTGAAAAGCCGTGGTAGCATGGGTAGGAGTACAGACAAACGTTCCCATAAGTTTAGTTGACTGACACATAACTACAGGGTCTGGAGTAGGTGGCGTTCCTGGCATAATTCCTACCCAAGAGTAGACAACGGTCGTATTATCGCATAAGTACTCTGCTATTGCCTGACCTAGTTTTCTCATAGCTATGTCAGCATTATTTTGATTTTTAATAGCAGAAACAATTTTATTAGCTAAAGCAGGAGCATTTAACATATTACTAACCTACGTGCGGAACACCTGAACAAATACAAGCAGGAACTGCGCAGCAAACTCCTGAACCAGAAGGAGGAACTGTTCCCTGAGACTTCATTCCTTTGAAATTGAGAATCTGTGAATCTATTACACATTGAGGAGCCTTAATGTTTACTTCTGAAGTTGCTTCTACTTTACAGCTAGAAGTTGCCTTAATATTTACAGCTCCTTTACTTTCTATAGAAGCATCACCCGTAACAGAAACTTTCCACTTACCTTTTACAGTAAGTTCTGAATCTTGGTCTACCTCTACTTCTTGTTTTCCTTTTATAGTTTCTTTTACATCACCTTCGATAGTTTTTTCTTGCTTACCTTTTGAGCTAAGTTTAATATCACCTGAGGTAAAATCAATTACAGCTTCGAAGTTTCCGTCTCCATCATGTAAATGAAGTTCTTTTACTCCTTTCATCCAAGCTGTACCATCTTTATCTATAGAAACATAAGTTCCAGAAGGGTGAACAAATCCATGTTCAGAGTTTCCTACATCATGGTACTCACTAAAATCGTCGGAATACTGTTTTACAACCAAGTCTTTTTCTTCTGGGTCATTAGCCATGTCATCTATAAGACTTCGCTGATTGTCCATCCAATTTTGGTAAGGATGCTCTTTTGGCTTGCGAATAACCATCGGAAGATAGGTTATTTCACACCACAGCTTAGTCCAAACTATGCATGAAACTGCTTGTCCTACTTGTGGCATTCCAAAATCTTTTCCATGAATTCCGGTAGATTCCGGAAAGCACCAAGGCAAGTCTGACTCTTCATGCTCAGACAGTTCTGGCAAAACTCTTAATTGGACTCTGCCCAATTCTTCTGGATCTTCTACTGAGGTAACTATTGCTTCTCTGAAAAGAGGATAAACTATATTCATAAAACAAATAGGAAAACAAAAAGACTTCCTTAAAGGAAGTCTCTTCGACTATCAGAAAACTACTTCTTGAGGACGTAGCCGACAATGGATTTTCGTCAGTCTTATCCGAGTTATCATACTCACTGCAGCCTTTGAGCAACTCTGCAGCCCCTTTGATAAATTTTTCATGGCTCCCACTTAGTCTACTCTACTCATACCCTCGACTTTGCTACCACGCTCTGTTTTCTGTAGAACCTCTTGGGCAGTGAAGGCTTCGAACCTCATCTCAAAGATTGACATAATCGCACTTTGCGCTCTACCGTTTATTTGTTGAGCTACACCTCGCCCCTAAATAAAGTACTTTCGCAGTCTCATTCTCCCTATCCTCCGCACAACTTAATGTGACTTATGGTCCATAGGCTTATGCTACTCATACTACTCGATTATTAAGGTCACGAGTGTCCCTGCTTAAAGTTCTTACTTAGAAGGAATATTTACAATTCCTCCAGCTGCAGTTAAAGGAACATACTGAGGAACAAGATTTCCGTCCCATTTTTCATAGTAAGCCATCTGTTCTTCATGTTTCCACTGCTGCTGTTGAACTGTCATATTCTGAGCAACTTTTGCATTGTAATAAGCAATACCGTCTGCTTCTGCCTGTTTTGCTTTTGCTTCGTTCTGAGCCTTGATAAGCTGTGCTTCGGCTTCAAGCTGCATAGCCTGCTTTTTGGCTTCTGCCTCTTTTACAAGTTTCTGAGCATTAGCTGCTGCAATGTTGGCTTCCTGCTCTGCCTATTTAACTTGCTGAGTTCTGTTTGCGGTTTCTTTTATCTGACGATCAAAGTCATCAGACCAGTCCCAGTTGGTAATGGTAGTCTGAGAAATAGTAATCGGGTAATCTGCCATTCGAGCCAAAATGCTTTCTGATACTCGGCTAGTTACTTCCGGCTGCTTTTCAACTAAGTCATAAATAGAATACTGCCCTACAACTTCTTTAACGGAAGCAATTATATTAGACTTCATAGCAGACTCAACTACTGAATCTCCATAACGAGTAGCTATATCCATAATTCGCTGTTCGTCATAAGCATATTTTACATTCACAGTAGTTCCAACTGTCTGCATGTCTTTTGTAATAGCTCCTTCAGTTCCTACCGGAAACTTTGCTTCAAAAGTTTTCGGAGCGATTGAATAAGCCTTAATCTTTGATATAAAAGGAGCATGGAACACAAGTCCTGGCTGGATAATATTTCCTTCAACCTTACCCAAAACATATTTTACACCACGCTCACGCTGCTGAACGATAGAGCAAGAATTAATCATGGTTACCAAGAAAACAAGTAAAGCCACACCAGAAATAATCAGCTTTTTCAAAAGTTTAGAATTCATCTATTTTTCTCCTTGAGAAGTGCTTACAGCTCTTCTCCAATAATTGTCTGAATTTCTTCCATAAGAGTAGTGAGCCACTCCCGAGACTTCGGCTCATCTACGGACATATGAATTTCATTCAACGTAGACAAAATTGCTTTAGCCTTTGCTTTTTCTGTGGTCTTTGCAGAAGACTTGCAAGTCTTAATAAGGGTAGCTCTTGCAGGCATAAGCAAGGTAGTTACAGTCTTTTCGCAAATTCCTTTGTGACAACGATTAGCATCATCCAGTGCTTCTACAGCTGCCTGATGTCTACGTTCTGCATTTTCAACTGCAGACTTACTCGAAGACTCATTTGCCTTAACTCCCTTGTAGCGTCTTATCATCCAAGATGCTATACAGGTTTCCATAACTCCTGCTACAAGAGCAAGAACCAAACAAACAGATAAAATGGTTACAACTAAAGTCATATTTATCCTCCTTGACCTTATCTACCGCTTTTAGCTACTACGTTTTTATAAATCGGCTCAAAATATTTTGTGCCGTCTTTATCCACTTTAACAAGTCTCATAGAATAATCATTCTCTACTCTACGAGCTGAATAAGTTCTCGGCTTGGAGGCAAACTCCGGAGCCTGAACCCAGCTTTTGTTTTTACTATAAGAAGATTTCTTACTATAAGGCTTGTAAGTCTTTTTAGAATTCTTCTTAGGAGTGTATTTTTTCATTACCCCCTTCTTTAAGTAAGCCTTAACTGCTTTCTTAACAAAAGGATGCAATCTGTATTTTCCTAAGCTACTAATCGGAACCCAGAGCATCTCTGAAAATTCCCCACCATAGTTTTTAGTCCAAACATTTTGTACAGGATTTACTTCTTGAGTAGATTCAACCAAGGTTGTCTGCCACTTAAACAAAGGCTTTTTAATGTGCAAGTAACCCATTCTTGATATATACCTGCCTAGTAGCTGGCAACCAGTTTCTTCTCTAAACTCACGTAACCCTGTCTGAAAAAGGGTTTCTGTAAATTCCTGTCCACCTCCTGGAAATGTCCACCTCCTAGCAAAAGGAGCATTTATTCGACGTCCAAGGAGAACACAAATTTCTCCATTTCGTTCTTGAAAAAGAGCTACTCCTCCTCCAGAGTATTTATGTATCAGGGGTATCTTTATATGAATTGTTAAAGACCCTTTAGTTTTTGTGAATGAAATAAAAGCCATTTCAGTTCTCCCTATTATTTATAATTCCGAGAGAACTAGAAAAGGCTTTTCCGAATTTACTGATTTTTCAAATCTTTTATGTACTGATTGAGGTAGCAATTAGCATCGTGCATAGAGTCTTCATTCATCCCTTTCTTCTGAAGAATCTGGTAAATCTGCTTAATAGCTGCACGATGATTTTCTTTTGAGTTAGCGTGGAAGTCTACTTCTTCTAAAGGACAGTCTTTTTCAACTCCCATAGAAGGCTCAACTTCAATAAATTTATTCAAAGCATTACAAAACGGATTTCTTTCACCTTTTCTATGACAAGAATAAGGACATTCAAGACAAGTAGAAATACAAACTCTTCTAGGCATTTTATTTTTCTCCAACTTTAATTCACCGCAGTGAAGCTCCTCCCGTAGGAGGAGCATTTTGATTTTTATGATGACTACATCATCATTCCTGGATTAGCAGGAGCAGCTGTTTCTTTTTCTGGAATAGAAGTGATAACACATTCTGTTGTAAGAAGAAGACCAGCAACGGAAGCAGCATTCTGAAGTGCTGAACGAGTAACTTTTGCAGGGTCGATAATTCCGGCTTCGAGCATGTTAACCCATTCCTGAGTAGCAGCATTAAAGCCTACGCCCTTAGCAGCATTCTTAGCTTTGTCAGCAATTACTGCTCCATCAAGACCAGCATTTTCTGCAATCTGACGGATAGGTTCTTCGAGAGCACGACGAACAATCTTGAATCCAGCTTTTTCATCTTCTGTGAGGTCTGAAGGAATTTTATCAAGAGCTTTAGATACTTCTACAAGAGCAGAACCACCGCCCATAACAATTCCTTCCTCAAGAGCAGCCCGAGTTGCAGCCAAAGTATCTTCTACACGGAACTTCTTTTCTTTCATCTCAGTTTCTGTAACTGCACCGATTTCGATAATAGCTACGCCACCTGCAAGTTTAGCAAGTCTTTTCTGAAGTGCTTCCTTGTCATAAGAAGATGAAGTTTCTGAGATTTCTTTGCGAATAGAAGCAGCCCTTTCATCGATAGCTTTCTTGTTTCCGGCTCCGTCTACGATAGTAGTGTTTTCTTTATCTACCTTAATAGACTTCGCAGTTCCCAGCTGATCAAGAGTTGTTGCAGCGAGCTTGAGACCCACTTCTTCTGTAATAACTGTTCCCCCTGTGAGAATAGCAATATCCTGCAGCATGTCCTTACGACGATCGCCAAATCCAGGAGCTTTAACGACTACAGTCTTTAATGTACCACGTAAAGCGTTAAGGACGAGAGTTGTAAGGGCTTCTCCATCCATGTCTTCACAGATAATCATTAAAGGCTTACCAGCGTTAGCCACTTTTTCCAAGATAGGCAGCAGGTCTTTCATAGAAGAAATCTTCTTGTCATGAATAAGGATGTAAGGGTCTTTAAACTCTGTACACATTTCTTCACGATTTGTTACAAAGTAAGCACTTACATAGCCCCTGTCAAACTGCATACCATCAACAATGCGGACAGAAGTTTCCATGTTCTTAGATTCTTCAACAGTGATTACGCCATCTTTACCGACTTTTTCGATAGCGTCTGCAATGATTGAGCCAATTTCAGGATCGTTATTAGCAGAGATAGCAGCAACATTCTTGATGTCGTCTGAACCAGCTACTGCACGAGCGTTCTTCTTAATTTCTTTTACAGCAACTGTAACAGCTTTATCGATACCTCTTTTAATAGAGATAGGAGCCATACCTGCTGCAACAGCCTTGAGTCCTTCTTTTACGATAGCGTAAGCAAGAACAGTAGAAGTAGTTGTACCGTCTCCTGCGTCATCGTTTGTTTTAGAAGCGACTTCTTTAAGCAGCTGAACACCCATGTTTTCAAAAGGGTCTGCAAGCTCAATGTCTTTTGCTACAGACACACCATCTTTTGTAATAGTAGGTCCACCATACTGCTTGTCCAGCATTACCATTCTACCGCAAGGTCCGAGAGTGGTTTTAACTGCCAAAGCAATCTGTTCGACGCCAGAAAAAAGTTTCTTTCTAGCATCTTCTGAAAAAATTAACTGTTTAGCCAAAGCTAACCTCCAAAATTCTAAAAGGGGACAAGCCCCTTAATTTTTACTTTACTTCAACTTTTTCAAAATAACGAGAATCAAAAGAGAAGTTCATGATTTCACCATCTTTAGGATCAGTAACCAGCAGAGTAAAATCGTTTTCACGAATTTTTCCACCGTGGTCTTCTCTCTGAATTTCAGGAAGCACTGAATACACAACGACCAGCCCCCCCTGTTCAGGAAAGCGGTAATTTCCAGCTTTTGAATAGCGAAGAACATCTCCAGCTTTAAGTCCCTTAATGTGCTGGAAATTTTCAACCAGTTCACGCTGAGCAGCAAGCTGCTTCTCTTCTGTACTTGTAAGTGTTGCTTTCATAGAAAGTCCTCCAAATTTATATAAGTTTCCTACTTTATATAATTCCTGGACTTTCTAAAAAGGCTTTACTCTTCTTCATCAAATTCGATAGACTGCAGAGTAGTTAAAGCCTTCTCTGTTAAAAGAGCTTCTTCTATCTGAGCCTGACATGTATCACCGATATCTTTTCCCTTAGACTTTTTATAAGCAAGAGATGCGATAGACGGGAACTTAGTCTTAGGAGCAAACTGAATCTGTTCAGCATCTTCTCCCATTTCTTTGATTTCGTCGTCACACTCTTGGATAACCTGCTGATAAGCAGTCAAGTCTACAATAAGTCCATGAACTGTAGGATTGTAAGACAAGTCAGGAGAGTCGATTGTAATCTTGATACCATGTTTTGTAAGGTCTTCAAGATAAGCGTCCAAATCTCCCAGAATTCCTGCTTGCTGATGATCGTTCACAAGCTGTACAAGACGAGCAAAAAGAGAAGTAATTGGGTCAACATTTTCTGCACCTTTAGCAACAGTAACTTTATCTGTGTCCCATCCGTTTCCTCTTTTAAGCCAGCAGTTTTTAAGTCTGTGAATTGGATCAGACTTCATTCCTGTAAGCTGTGAAATCTTTTTTACAATAGCACGGCAGTCTTTTCCTGCTTGAGAGCGTGTTTCATGTTTTTGATTTGAGCCATTGAGCAACTCTTTTTCTGTCATTTACTTTCTCCCTGAGCCTGTGCTTTAGGTTCAACGATTACAACTTCTACTGATCCACTAGTCACTAATGAACTAGACAAAGTCAGAAGAATCTGAGGAGAGAAGTAATCCCCCAGTTTGTCAAGAGAAGCAGCAACTGTGTCCAGCTCTTTTTTAACTGTATCAGACAGGGCTTCATAAGTAAAGCCAGCCTTGACACAAGCTATCTGAGCAGCTGTAGGCACTTTCTTTTCTACTGCAGGTTTAGCTGCATCCTTTTTAACGACAGTCTTTTTATCTGCCATAATAAAACCTCCGTTTTATTTTATACTTGCTTGAATAGCGTAAACAAGTTCAGGAAAGAATCTTTCTGAAATCTTGTCGTAGCTAACAAGTTCATAGCCACAATTTTCTGGGGAAATTACTATTCCCTTTTTAAAAGTAGAAGGACAATTAAGCATTGAGAGTTTAGGAAACTCAGAAATCTCTGCTCTAAACAAAAAGAGCGGAGCTGAGTAAACAGTGAACTCTCCTGTAAACTTAAGTTTCCAGCTTTCAAACTTAATATTCGTTTCTTCCCAACACTCTCTTATAGCGGATTCAATAGGAGTTTCTCCTTCCTGCATGTGTCCTTTGGGTAAATCAAGTTTTCTCTCTAAGTTAGGATACTTAACTGAAGGAGTAGGTAAACAGCCTAAAACGGATTTACCGTCTGTTATAATGATTCCAGCTCGTTTATTTACATCCCCTTCTCTTACTTCTTTTAAGTAAATCATTTCATCACCTCTAAAGAAATAGTTCCCTACTCAGTATAATTCCGGAGAAACTAATTGAATTGAGTATCTGCGTCTCATTTTTCCTTCGTGGTAAACCTGCTTAAAAGTCTTACCTACTTCACACAAAATGTTTTCCATATTAGACAAAGAAATTCTTCTCTGTTCCACAGGTAAGTCTATCATAAGTTCTTTTAAGTCAACTCCGTTGTCTAAAAGGAGCTGACCAATGTTGTCTCTTAGCCAATAAAGCAATTCATCGTAAGTTTTTCCTACTTCTTTAATAGAACGATTTTCATCTCCAAACAAGTAACTTAAACCGAGTTTGCATCCAGGACCACAAATAGCCCAGTCATCTTCTGTAAAAGTAAATCCAGGAATGTAAGTTAAATCTACGTAAACCTGAAAAGATAAAAACTCCCCCTGAAAACCACGTACGCCACGAATTACCTGACCCACTTGTTCTGCAGTTTCACAACTAAGAATTTTCTTATCTATATCATTTTTAATAAGATAATTCCAAAGTAGAGCAAAACGACTTTCTACCAAATTTGTTTTAGTAAAAGGAGCGTCTTTATCTTCAAAATTTCCCCAGCAAGTTTTAATTCCTCCTGTATTAAAAGCAGAAGTACAGAAGCAGTAAGTAGGATCCTCTTCTCTCTTCTGAACGATTTTCTTTTCCATGCCAAGTACTTCATCCAAAGTGATTAACTCACGCTTATGAGGAAATCCTAAAAGAGAATAAGTCTCGTGCTTATTATAAGCTCTGAAAACAAAAGCGTTCAAAATCTTTTCTTCTATAGAAAAAGAAGGATTTTCGTAAGTAGAGTTGATAACGTACTTAGACTCTTTATCATGTCTGCGCAAAACATTTGTAAATCGAAATTCCCTCATGATATTCCAATCAGACCAAGGAGCTGGAAGTTTCTGAACGTCTTTTTTAAGATGAACTAAATATCTTTCTTTAATCCACCTGCACATAATTTCTAAAGGTTCTTGATTGATAGGTAAGCCGTACTTTACAATTTGCTTCATAAATAATTCCTTTAGAATAAAAAGGTCAAAATAAATCTTGAGAGTTTATACGCTGCTGACAAGTCTTGAAATATTTTTCAACGATTTCTACGCCAATAAAATTTCTTCCTTTTGAAACAGCAGCTACCCCTGTAGTACCTGTTCCCATAAAGCAGTCTAAAACTGTTTCACCCTCTAAGGAAGAGTTTTCAATCAAGTTCTCTACTATGAATAATGGTTTTACAGTAGGATGACCGTAGTTGTCCTTGCCAGATTTATTAGTTGGAGTAGCATACCATTTTCGCTTTGTTTCAAAAGTTCCGTAAACCTTTACGCCCTTTTCTCTAAAGAAAAGAATGTACTCTGTATCAGACAAGTATTTATTGTCACACATAGGAGTTGGATTTACTTTGTGCCAAGTAAGCAAATCTACTGAAGCTCCTTTGTCACCGAAAAAGTCAATATACTGCCTGAGTTGTTCTTTGTTACAGAAGAAATAGCAGTTAATCTTTTTCATAACCCGACAAATTTCTTCTAAGTAAGAATTGTCAATTCCTTTCGAAACAAAGTCAAGCTCTTTATGATAAGGACGATTGTCTACACCGAAGCAGCCAGCGGAACTTCCTTGGTCTAATTCATACGGAGGGTCTGTGACTACGAGGTCGACACTTTTGTCTGGAAGAGTTTTAAGTACATTTATAGCGTCGTCATTAAATAAGTTAATCATTTAATTAAAAAAGGTATCAACCTCATCCCCATAGTATTTTGTGTCCCACTCACATTCAAACACAGGGTCAAGAACAGAAATCATTGGCATGTGTCCTGTGTTTCTAAAGAACTCCTGCTTTTCAGGCTTTAATCCTGGGTCGCTTGGATTCTTTTCAAGCAGAAGTTTTTCCGGCAAGTTGTCTTCTCTCATTTTCCAGAAAATAGAAAAATCAACCTTAGGAGCAGCTTGCTCTGCTTTTTTAATTCGGTCGTAGGACATGTCAGTATAGATATTAGAGTAACGTCGTCCATGGAAAGAGTTCTTAAATGCACACAAAGCAGACTCTACTGTTTCATAGCCAATGTATTTTCCCCAAGGCTCTGCCCCGTAACGAGCTTTAAGTTCTTCTGTAAGTTGCTGTCCGTATTGTTCAACGTCTGCGCACAGCTCTTTTGAATGAGTTGTAACGCCATTGTTTGCTCCAGACCACCATTCAAGGTCATCCCGTCCCATAACTCTTAGGCAGCCGTTTCTATGAGATTTAGAACCGCTTAAATCACTCATCTTGAGCGATGAGTATTCGTAGTCGAAGCCAGAAAGAATTTTTATAAATTCTATGTAAGACCAGGATGTAAGCCTTCCATATTTGTAAAATGAAGTTACTTCTTCCCAAACTTTATCAAACCATTTCTTCTTGTCTGCATCAAAAAGTTTTCCATGGAAAAAGTCTTCTTGAGTTGAACCGTTTAAGTGCTTTACATAAGATTGAATCTGTTCAACAAGATGTCCTTTGTTGTAGCGAGTATCAATATCATAGCAAAGAGATTTCCAATTCTCTGCGTGCCATTTTTCAAACAACTGAATTTCTTCCTCTGTTCTCGGTAATACAGGAAAGTCTCTAGTTATCTGCCAAACAGTACAAGGGTTTTCGCAACAGCCTTCAAGAAATGCAGCCCAAAGCCTTTGCTCCATATTCCAGCTTTCATGTTCTGCCATTTTAGGCAAAAAGAGATAAACCAATCCTGGATGAATTCCGTATTTTGTATGGAACTCGTAAAATCGAAAAAAGAATTCTTTACGGTACTCAGGCTTTCTTAAGTCCATTCCTTTTTCAAGGGTGTGAACTTCCGGAATACCGTGCATCTCACAGTATGTTTGAATCATTTATTTTCGCTCCCATGCAAATAATTTCGCTTTATTTAATTCCTGTCCTTCAAAGAAAGGTTCCATAGCCTGACGAGTAGGATAAGACCCTACAATCCAGAACAAAGATTTTTTATGAATAAGCTGTGGACATTTTTGCATAATGTACGTCATGATTTTTCCTTCATAAGTAGGATGAAGTTCTATATCATGAAAAGTAAAAGGCATTAAGTCACTGTAAACCGAAAATCCTTCTTTCTGCTGGTCATGCACAATTACTTCATAAGGAAAATCCTGAGGAACAGGGTCGAACATGTCATCTTCGTAAGGAAGATTTTTAAACAGCCTTGTCTCAAAGCCAGAAACTTCTCTCATCTTTTCAAGACGACGAGTAAGATATTCAATTTTACTTGGACCTGTAGTAATAAAATGAATTCGTTTCAAATTCGGCTTAGGATATTTAGCTAAACCTAAAAGAACAGAACTTGATGAATTACAAGACCCTGCAGCCATGATCAGTTCTTCTACATCGTCTGGAATATTTCTTACTTGCTCTGCTCCAACGCAGTGGAAGTCATAAATTTCTTGAGCGGAATGTTCCAATCCGAGAGTAATAGCGTATTCAAGATAGTAAGCAACAGATTTGCCTCCTAAGTAAGACTGCAGCTCTTGTGCTCTTTTCTGAAGAACCCCATTATAACCGATAGTACAAAGCCAGAACTCTGAGCCTAGCCAAGCAGCTAACGCAGGCATCTCATGCTCTAAGGTCTTCTCTAAAGAAGTTCCTGGACAGATAGTAATCGGTTTCTTTCCAAAGTGAACGGCTACTGCTGTCTGCATCGGAAGCTGTGGGCTATGACTTGACATAGCTCCGACAAGGTATTTAATTCCAGATTTTGTCAGATGCTTTGATCCTAAGTATATTGCCTGTCGAAGTTTACTACCGTTTAATCCCCCGTATCCTAAAGGAGCAAAGTAGTCTTCACGCTTAAAGTAGCAGCCCTTTCCAGTAGCTGCATCAGCATGAAATTCAACAGGTGTTAATTCATACAAAAATTCTTCCCATTTTATGTGCTGTCTGTCAATAGTGCAAATGGGGAACACTGTTTTGTTAAAAGCCATTAAAATAAATCCTCAGATTCTGTAGTAGTAACTGCACTAGCAGACTGCTGACTTAAAAATGAATCAGCATAAACTTTAAATTCTTCAATCAGTTCAGGATGTCCAACTCTTTGCAAGATGTCAACCCCTATTGTCCATACAGGCTCTGATGGCTGACCATGGAAGAATTCATAACGCTCAGGGTGCTTTACAGAAGGCATTTCCTCTGCCTGCATTTCTCCCTGACGCTTCATAGAGTCATTGGTTTTCCACATCGAAGAGTCTTCTGTAAGAAGTTTTCCCTGAGACCTTCCTGCAATGCGGTCTTGATACTCTTTAAAAGTATCATACCAGTAAAAGCGAGAGTAGGTTTTAGCGTCTACTCCGTACTGTTCAAGAGCAAGAGGACGAGAACGATTAGAGCGAAGCATCGCTGCAGAATCCAAAACAATATTTTGAGTTCGAGCAGTTTCATAGAAGAACTTGAAAAGCTGCTCAGAGCCTTTGCCCTCATTGATTTCTCGAATAAAAGAGTCCAGCCCCTGCCAAGCAAGTTTTCCGTTTCGGGTAATTTCTTTTCCCACAACGTAAAAAGAATGCAAGTACTCTCTACCTACAGCAATTTTGTTGTGATAAAGATACCCTGTAGGCTTTTCTCCTCTGTCTTCCAAAAATCGTATAAGAGCGTAAACACGAGTAGATTTTCCGGCTCCTGAAGTTCCTGCAAAATAAAAAATCGTTTTTAAGTTCTCGTCCATTTAAGTCTCCTAGTTATCCTTTTCTTCTTCATATTCATAAGGATTTGGCTCAGCGTCTTCCCAAGGAAGTTCTGGCTGATCGTCATCATACTTAGGATTGAGTTTCTTTTCAGTAAGAGTCAGGATAATAATTCCTATGGTTGCGTATCCTGCCAAATCCAGCCATGTATCATTTACAGATTCATAGTTGATTTTTCCTTCTTTTCCCAGAAGATTCTGCAACCGTGAAAGTTTGTCTGTCATGCGAACGTAGTTTCCTACGCTGCCCCCATTCTTTACAGAAGCGTTGCCGTAGTCAGCATTCTTCTTGATAAGAGTTTGCTGAAGAGCGTTGTAAACTTCTGCCAGATTACCTCCTGCATAGATAACATACGCTCTTAAAGAAACATCAATAATATCCTGCAGAGTCAAGCGAAGTTCTTCTACATCGATTTCTTTAGATTCAAGCATGCCTTTATAGATAAGCATGCAGTCTGAGACAGCGGTCACAGGAGCACTTGAGAGCAGAGAAACACCGCATTCGCTTTTCTGAGTTTCCTCAAGAATACGAGCCACTTCCTTTCCGAAGTCTTCCTGCGTTATGTCAATTGACTCTCCAAAAAGTTTTGTAAGTTTCATTTTTAATCCTCCAGTATTTCTAATTCCGGACACTTTAAAAAGCATGGGAATTTTGACGACCTTAAATAAACTCGGAACACAGCAAGAGCTTCTTCTTTCCAAACAGGGTTCCGCATATCTTTGCAAAAATCCTGAATCCGAGAAAGAGTAATTTTCAAAGCATTATTAAAAATTACTCCCATCTCTGTTGTCTGATTTCCAAGCTCTTTTTCTTTGCAACAGTAAAGAAGCAAATCGAGCATATCTGCTATCTTAAAGATTTTAAGTTTTTCCGCAGAAAGGGTTTTATTGATATTGCTATCCGAGTATTTTTCAAGTTCCGGATAGCCTTTAGCTTTTTCCTGAAGAACAGCATCTTCAATGAAAGACCACTTTTCTTCTATTTCTGCGGTCATGTTTTTAACAACCCAAGGCAAGTCCCCTGTGAATGTTTCTGCCAAGTCATGTCTCATAATCAGTTCAACTTCTTCCTGAGACAGTGGCTCAAGCCCTAACAATCTTACAAGGTCGCAACTTATGGACAAAACACCATAGCTGTGCTGCATAAGGTCATAATCCTGAATTTTGGTAGCTAAGCCACAGCGTTGTACATCACGCTGTGCTCGCTGCATAGAAATCGGTAAAAAATCCATACGCTTTTCCATGGTAGTTCCTTGAATTAGAGCATTCCTTTCTGATAGAGAACCTGAAGCTGTGGGTGGAAGAATTCTCCGTTTACTGGATCTACCTTGTGTTTCTTACACTGAGCAAGACGGAAAACTTCAGCATAGTCTGAGAATACCTGGAGTCTGCGGTCAACAAAGAACGGATTCTTTGCGGTCAAGTCTTCTCCTCTCAGAAGCTGAGCTTCGTAAGAAAGCATAATATCGATAGCCTTGTCCACGTCTTTCAAATCGATCTGTTCCTGAGCATAAGAGAAAGTTTCCATTTCCTGGATTGGTTCAATCTTCTCTTTAGCACAAGCGTCAACCATTTCTTTCAAGTCTTCATAGTAATGAAGAGAGTTAGCGATGTGGAAGTACTTACCCAGAGGCAGACCACAAACCTGAGCGATAATCTGCTGCATAAATGTGAATTCTGCTACGTTGATTACAGACATACCATGAAGAATGTCGTTACTGCGCATATGAACATAGCAGTTCAGTTTTCCTTCAGAGTCGCACATAAACTGAATAGAGCGAGTACAAGGAGTGTCTTTTGTTTTAAGCAAATCGCCATTTAAGTCGAAGTCATCTTTGTTAGGGTCATGAATAGTGATAACTGCCTGACGAGTAAACTTGTCTTTTTTAAGCTGCTCGATACAGAATCTAAGCTGGTCTGAATAGCCTACCCCTCTAGACAAATAAGCGGTTCTTTCCTGATGACGAACGTAGTACTGTGCTCTTGTTTCGTTGTAAAAACGAATACGAGGTCCATAGCCTGCTCTGTAAGACTTTCCGTCATCTGTGTAATTGTAAATGGCTTTAGCGTAGTGACCAGGAAGTTCATCCAAGTCATTCATACCAGACATAATCCATAAACTTTCTGCGACTGTTAAAGCAATATTCTGCTTTCGGCTTTTCATAGTACAAAAACGAGCAAGCGGATTATTCAAAGTCAAAACTACAGGAGTAGGATACTCAAAACAGTGACAACGCTGCCAAGCAGGAGTCTTGTCTACTCCATCTTTTTTAAGAGCCTGCAAGCCTTTCTGAAGCATTTCATCTACAGATTTACAAGGCTCAAAAAGTGATTGATTCATTTTTATCCTCCAGTAAATAAAAAAGGTGAGACATTTCTGCCTCACCTTTTATAATTCCGGAAAGCTACCTAAAAGCTACGAATTAGAAATAGATTCCATTTTTTCTCAAGAAGGCTTCAGTCTTCTTGTTGTCGTCATCTTTGTCGGTTTTAGGCTCTTCTTTTCCAGCTTCATCACCCTTGTCTTCAGGGTCGTTTTCTTTTTTAGCTGCTGCTTCACGACGAGCTTTTGCTTCCATGTAGCGTTTCTGAGCCAAGAACATTTCTTTCTTTGCTTTCTTTTCTTCTTCGGTTTCTTCCTCAGACTTGTTAGAGTCATCCTGATTTTTAGCAGGCTCCTCTTCTTTCTTTGCTACTGTTTTTTCGCAAACAGGTTTCATAGAAACGATCTGAACGATGTCATGAGCTTCAAGAACAAGGTCTGTACCAGGAATACGCCAGTCTTTTGCAACTTCGAGAAGCAAAGAACGACCAACGAGAGCACACTTCTTCATACCTTCAGATTTCTTGAAGGTAAGTTTACCTTTTACGTTCTTTGATTCAACAAGTGAGCGGAAAGCTCTCTTGAAAACAGATTCAGTAAACTTTGGTGTGTTTTCATTCATAGCGTGTCCGATTACGAAAATCTGATCACCCTTAGCTACAACTACGCTGCGGTCTTCTGGAAGACGGAAAGATTCAGCTACAACGATAGGCTCAGGTTCTGTTCCTTCAATTTCTGCTTCTGTAGCATAAACATCAGGTTCGCCTTCTTCTACCTGAACGATAGGCTCAGTCATCGGAAGTTCAACGTCTGGAACAGCTCCGAGTTCTGGGTCTTCAATATCAATATCGATTACTTCCGGTTCGATAACGCCAGCTCCGTCAACTTCAGCGTCAGCAACGTCTGTTTCGTCGTATTCTTCGAACTCAGGCATTTCGTCTACTGTGTCGAAAGTGATAACGTCATCATCTTCCTGAACAGGATTTGTGAAGTCATCTACAACATTTCCCTGTGCATCGAAAGCAATGTCATCTTCGTGCATAATTGCATCGTCATTTTCCTGAACTGACTGAGGAATGTTAGGAGTCTTAAGCGGAGTTGTATCCGGATTTCCTACCAACTGTCCTGAAAGTTCTCCAGCTGCTTCGTACTCATTGAGAGGGTCATCAGCTCCACCCAAAGAGAATCCTGGGTTTTCTTCTCCGGCAGACATAGCTGCTGCTGTATCAGCTGCCAAAGTTGCGTCTGGGTTAGGTCCAGGATTTGTTCCATCACCTACTGAAAAGTCAGGTGCACCATAGCCTGCAGGAACCTGAGAAGTTCCCAAGCCGTTTTCTTCAGTATACTTCTTCATACTTGATTTATACTGTGGTGTGAAATTAAAAGCCAGTTTTCTGGCATCCACAGTACTCCTTAAATAAAATAGGGACTTATTATTCATAAGTCCCCTAATTCCAATTAAGTCAAACCGTAGCCCCATGTACTTGACTCGCATTCAAGTGGTGGTTTAGTAAACTTTACATGATAACTGTCATCATGCATCCTGCGGAAAGTATCTGTAAAGTCAGCAAAGTTTGGAATACCGTCTACTACTCGGTCAAACAGGTACTTTTTGTTATCTACCCAAACTTCCTTAAGAGGAAGCTCTCCCATAGCAGAAAAGTATTCTAGTGAATTAACCAGAATCTGCTTAGAGGGTTTATTTTCCCTGAAGAATAAAGCTGTAGTGTTTCTTAATTTTTTCCAAACCTTTCCCTCAATCGTGATAGAGTCCGGAATAGGGTCGTTCACAGTGATTCCCAACTCAGCCAGAGAAAAATCCTTTACAGGAAATTTTTCTCCTTCTTTTTCTGTACACCCATAATCGTATCGAAGCATAATATCCGCCTTATGAAATTCGTTTAAGTATGCTCTGCTTGATAGAGTCAGCAACTCCTTTTTCTTCGCAGAACTCAACAAATAGTTGCTTCAAGTCTGCATCCGCTACATCCAAGTCTTCTCGCTCGGATTCTTCGTCTATGTCTGAAAGGAGTCTTTCTTCTGCAACTACTTCTCCTACGTAGAGTTTAGGCGAAGAAGTATTTTCAAAAAGTTTTGTGTATTCTGCTTTTACAAAATCTTCATCATCATGTCCATAAATGTCTACAATGAGAGAAACTTCAGGCTTAACATGAACAGAGTTTTTGAAGTAGTCATCCAGTGAAGCCCCGTACTCTATCTTAGCATAGTTCAAGAACAGAGGAAGTTGGATTTCTTCAAAAGAAGAAAAGTCTTCTGTCTTAAACTTGCGCATAATGCATTTTTTGTCAACTTCGTCTCTGCGAGTGACTGCAGCGGATTCAAGCTGATTTTTAGAAACAGTTTTATGAATATGCCCATTAGATTTAGTGCACTTCAGCCATGACATGTCCGCATCCTGAAGAAGTTCACCGCAGGTCTCATCCCCTAAGTGAGCGGAAATAAATTCAATTCGGTCTTTGTACTCATCCCAATTAGAAAAGTACTGTTCATAAAATTCTTTCTTTCCGTAAGACTCTCTTCCGTAGAAATAAGGAAGGTGCTTAATCTTCATGTGAGGCAGAAGCATTGAGTAATTTTTCTGGTCTGGAAACTGAAGAATCACAGGCTCATAAACTACAAAAATTTTCTGGTCAAGCATTTCTACAGAACCCAGAGCGGAACCTGTGTCTACTTTGTAGTCATGATTTCCTTGTAAGCACCAAATCCCTTTACACATTGGCATAGCTGCCAGTGTCAAGAAGAATCTGACTACTTCTCCATTTACACGTCCAGTTTCTTTAGAAACATGGTATCTATCTCCAGAGTCCAAATAGATAAAAGGCTCTGTCTGCTGAGCAAAGAAATTTAAAAGCCAATCATCCAAGGCTTTTCCTGCTCGGAAAAACGGTTCTTCATCTTTCAAGTGATGATCAGTTGTTTGAAAAAGATTCATTTTATCCTCCGTAGTTTATAATTCCCTTGAAAAACAAAAAAGCGACCCTTTGAGAGAGTCGCCTTAAGTTTCAGTTTCAAGCAAACCGCTTATTCTTCAATAGTATAAGCAGCTTCAAGTACAGCAGAGTTTGTCATGCCTTCTTTGATAGCAATAGCCTTGATGGTTACAGCTTCAGAGACAACGATAGCTTCTGTGTACTTTGTTGATTCTGCAGTAGGTTCTGTTCCGTCCAGAGTGTAGAAGATTTCAGCATCTTCTGTTTCAGTAGACAAAGTTACTTCTGTATCAGCAGCAACTTCGCCCGCAGCAGGAGTAGCCACAGGAGTAGCCACAACTTCTGGTTCCGGAGTAGGTTCATCATCTGCAGTCCATTTTGCATAAAGCGTAATGTTTCCTGTAACTTCTGAGTTTGCTGTGAATTCCTGAGTGAAGTCACGGTCTTTAAACCATCCTTCGAAAGTAAAGCCGTCAGCTGCCATTTCTGGAAGAGTGATTTTAGCATTTGCCAAAACGTTTCTTACAGGCTGAGGAACTGTACCATGTTCCATTCTGTCGAACAGAACTGTAAATCCTCCGTGTGGTTTTTCAACAGCACCGGAAACAGTAAGTACCAAAGTACCGTTCTTTACTGCCTGGTCAAAAGAAGGATTTCTCTGGTTCTTAACGATAGAGCCTTCTGGTTTAATGAAGACATCTCCAACCCATACTCCTTCTTTGTCAGAAGGATTTGTGTAAGTGAAAGTCATTTTATACCTCCAATTTATTTAAATCCCTAAAGTTCATCGGGATTATTTTCTTCAACCTGTTTTTCTGCTTCTGTAATCTGAGCAGCTTTCTGAGCGTTTGCTTCTTGAACTATGCGAATTGTATGCATAGTCTTTTCAATAGCTTGCAAGTCTTCAGAAGAGTATCCTGCAAAGGCTTTTGCAATGTCACTAGATTCTCCTGCAGGTCTAACGATTTCTGTAAGAGCAGAAGTTCCGTTTGCTGTAGGACGGAACATAGATATGATAGAATCTGCTGATTCATTAGAGCCGTTGTCCAATCTTGAGAGAACCATCATTAACTGGTCAAACTCAAGTTCGCCCCCTTGAATCTTACTTTCCAGCTGATTGTAAACAAGCTCTTTTACTTTTTCTGATCTTTTAATGGCTGCTATCTTAGTCTTGAAAAAACTAAGAACTTCTTTTTTAAGTTCTTCCATAGGATCTTCATTCTGAATTCGGGTTACCTGACTCTGAAGAGCAGGGTTATCTATTTTCTTCAACATCTGAGCAGCCTGATTTTTAATAGTCTCGTCCATCATTTCCTCCTTCAAACGGACTTACGTAAGGACTGAATCTTAAAGTTCCATAGTCTTGTAACCATTTATATTTAGATTCATTTTTAGCTCTAACAACGATTGTTTGTCCATCCATCGCAACGTAAACAAGGTCATAGCCCTTCAGCTCCTGAGAGTCCAAAGAATATCCTGGATCAAATCCTGAGAAGTAAGAACCTTCAAACCATTCGTCATCTGCATGCAGCTTGGCAAGTTTGAAAAAATCCCAGCAAACTTTTGCTCCAGTATCTACTGTAAAAGGTTTTACTCGTTTACCATCTTTGTAAATTCCGGATATGTTCTTTTCTAAGTTCAAAGGATTCTGGTCTTCAGGGAATACAGAGTTTTTAATTTGAGGATATTTTGCAAGAAAACGAAAATAAGCCATCTTACTTATGAATTCCCCATACTTAAAATCTTTTCGTAAAGGTCGTATTTCCAAAAGATATTTTCCTATATCCTTAATCTGTTCGTCAACTCGTTCCTCTGCTTCAAAGCGTTTTCCCTGAACATAGGAATCCTGAGATGCAAAAGGTGTGATTTTGTAGCGAGTAGATAATTTGTTTCCGTCAACTACAAGCTGTATTACGAAATATTTTTCTGTTCCAGCAACATAAGTGTAACGAGGACTTCTTGTAAAAGATACGTATGAGTCAGGGTACTTACCAAGTTTATTACTTTCCAGAATTCCCTTGAATCCTTCTATGTCAGTTACGTGATAGAGAATTCCTACTTGTTTTGCTTCATTTAGAATTAGCATCAGTCTTCTCCTGGAAAAAGTTTTTCAGCTCTTGTCGCATAGCTGCGTTAAGAGATTTTATCTTGTAGGAAATAGAAATAGAATTAAAGTTGTAAGGAACTAAGTCGTGGATTTCTGTCCAGTCCTTGTTTTCGATTTCTTTATAATAGAAACAAAGGGCTAAGATAATTGCGTCTTTTAATTCTGACGAGGTCGGGAATCGAACCGTTCGTCCATCTAGTAAAGACACCAACTTGATAAAATTATCCAGCCCCAGAAGTTTATAAATGTCGTGTAAGTCTGTGATTTTAGAATTGTGATAAAAAACTAAAGAAAGAATAGAAAATAGAGACGACTGCTCCTTGTTTTCCGCAGGCTTAAAAATGTCTTTCAGTTGTTGTTCAAAAACAGAATTGCTTTCGTCAAATAATGTGTTCACAGATTTTATCCTCTTTTATTGGGTAATACTCTTCAGGTAACTGTACAGAATTAATTCGCCTTTTTCAACAAACTTCTTAGTCTGAGTTCCTGCCATAGTATAAAAGTCTAATAAGGCTTTCTCATCTTTGGTTTTAAACTTCAAAATCATCCCTAACAAAAATAGGATGCAATCTTCTTGCTTCTGAGTGTTAGACCAGATAGCGTCTGCGGACTTTTCAACTATGCTGATCATCTTAGTTGGTAAGTTTTCTTGCTCTTTGTATTCAGACTCGTAAGAGTTATTCATTCTAAACTCTTCTACGTCTTCATCATTTCCGGCTGCTACGTCTATTCCACCTGTATGGGCTTTTACGACAATAGTGTCTCCCAATTCTCGTTCTCCATCCCCTAAAATAGAGTTTAATGAAAAAGTCTGTTCGTGGTCTTTAGGTCCAAATGTTACAGACTTGCACAACCTTTTAAGGTATTCTCCAAAAGACCATTTCATAGAATGATTAGGGTCTTTCAGAATAACTTCAAGTAGCATAGTTGCTGCGTCGTTTGCTTTTTCGTCCAAGTCATCCGAGTTTAAAGTTGTGTTGCCCTTGATTAAGCCTTGAATAAGATTTTTGGCGTAATCTAAGATAAGTGGAAACATCTTTTTTCCAAGACGAGTAGTGTCCGGATACTCTTGAACAAATTTATCCTGCTCTGTAAAAAGAAAATATTCCAAAGCAGGTTTTTGCCAGTGAACAGAACCGCAGTAAGGACAGACCTTCGGTGCCTGTCCCCATCCCCATTCAACATAATTTCTGCAACAAGCTGTCTTGGGAATAAAATACAGTTTTCCTTCTGGAGAATCTTTTTTCTGAGTAAGCGTACTCGCTACAAAGTCTTGTTTTGTTTCTTTGGGTAGTGCTAAAAATTCTTCGCCTGTCATACTTTCTCCTCTGGCAAAAAGTCTATACGCTTTTCTAAGAGGAGCTTAGGAGTAAAAGGCTGCTTCCATCTGGTTTCAATAAAATAACCGTTATCCTTGTACCACTGAAGTTCTTTTCCTAGGATAGACTTTCTTGTAGTTTTTAAGTTAGAAAGAAAAAGAGGGTCGAATACAAAGAAGTAATAATCTTTTCTTGGAACCCAAAAACCAAGTATAACAGCCGTATTTGCCCCGAGAGTTCGGAGCTGTAAAAGATTCTCGTACTGATGGTCTTCTACTCGTGTTAGGGAAAACGCTTGTAATTTATGCTTATCAAGTTTGGATTCGAAATAGAAATTTCCGATATCCTCAAAATAAGCAAGTCCATCAAATGGACGTTTACTACTAGAAATTGCAGACTCCTGAGAAGGATCTGGAATTTTGTAAGCCCACCCTGCCGTTTTAAATAAAGCCACTAAATCATGATTTAACTCTTTTTCTAACATTGAAGTACCTCTTTTAAATAAAAAGGGCAACCTCCTAAAAATTAAAATTCCGCAACTTCTGGCTGAAGCTACGGAATTCTAAAAGAGTTTTCAATGGCTTAACAAAATAGGTTTACCTTACCTTAAAGAGTCTGAATGCTGAAAGACAGGCTGTCGAAAATCGGAAGTGGCTGTGCAGATTCGTCAGACCTTTCGTCGTCTGCGTGCTTCATTTTCAGCTGCAAACTTAAAGAATCTGTTTCCCCTTTAAGCGTACGAGAATGAGAATAAGCAAAATCAACTACTTCAGTTGCTTCAGCATACAATGCCCAGTCAGCTGGATAGCCTGACTGATTTACGTAAGCAAACAGCCAGTCTTTCTTCACAGCAATATTGAATGTGTACTTACCAGAGCTGAATGAAATTACGGGGCAAACTTCATTGCTGACTTTCTGTGTACTAACAGTAGCCTTTACTCCATTAAGAGTAAAAGGAGTTTGCTGAATGCAATTCATAGCATCCTCATCATACAGCATAAGCGTACCTTTGCCTGAAACCAGAATTTCAAATCTTTTGTTCAAGCTCAGGATTGCTTTCAAGTCTTCCAAGCACTTAGAACGAACTAAGTCAATTCCTTCGTGCAAAGATGATTTTGTTTTTGTTCCTTCAGATAAAACGATCATAATTAAAAACCTCCATTTCCGACAGAACTTCCCAAATAGAAAGTAAGTCTGTCTACGTAAACTGCGGGACTTCCATCAACATTAGACATGTTTTCAGGCTGACCAAAAGAAAGTTCTACAGTTCCGCCTTTTGTATGTCCTTTATAAGATTTTCTTGAATCGAAAATAAAGTCATGAACGTAGATACTTTTATCTGAATAAACAGAGCAGTTGTCTGGGTCACTGTTTCTGTACAAGTAGATTCCCTTAGGACACAAATAAAGTCTTGCTGACTTAAGGTCTTTGTCCCCTGAGTGAATTCCAAAATCAATAAGAATACTGTTGTTTGAGAAAACTGCTTTCTGAACAGACCCTCCAGAAACTGTCCAAGGCTGTGGATTTCCTGGTCTTTCTGATGAGCCTATAAAAGCAGCTACGTCAATTTTCTTAGAAAAGTTTGAGTACTCAAACACATCAGGAAATATCTTACTCCAAGGAACCAGACCTTCCTTTAAAGCAGAATTTTCTTTTAATTGAATCATAGCTATCCTCTTTTAAAGAAAATGAGTAGCCCGTAAGCTACTCATTAAATAGGAAAGTTATTCTCCACAAACTACTTTCTTAAGTTCTGAAAGAGTTTTACAAGCACAGATTTCTTTTCCGGCTGCGTGAGCTTTTCCGTAAAGCAAACGAGCAGCAAACTTGCGCAAAGCGTTTTTCTGGTTCTTTTCCATTTTAGTAATGTCTTTAGGAAGTTTACGCTCCTTTACATAAGCATCGAACTTTCCAGCCTTGTCAAGTTCTGCTACAACAGTTTTTGCTTTCTTAACCTTGCTTGTCTTTTTCTTGGTCTTTGAAACAGCTAATGGTTTGATGTCCTCTCCATTTTCTGGTTCAATGATGCCTATTACTACGTAACGGCAAACACGCATTTTTGCGTTGTGATAGTCTACTGGAACAGCAACAACGTCTCTTGGATTTACTTTTACAACAACTGTGTTTTCTCCAGAGAAAGAAGAAAGATAAGACTTTGAACAAACATGAAGCCCCGTACTGCAAGTCTGATTTCTGTCTGGGTCAACATCTTCACGAGGCATCTCAACGGTCATTCCTACTGAATTGTCCATCTTACCTGTGTGGCAGTCCTTGAAGTTTCCGCTTACTCTTTTGTAAGCCAAGAAGCAGCCGTCTTCTGTAATCGGCAAGTCACAGGCTTCAAGAAATCCGTACAAGTCTTTCTTAGACTCTTCAGAAGGATTTTCGTTTAGATTGCGGATAAAGCGATGAATAGAAGTAAGAGGCAGCCCCTGCTCCTTAAGGAATTCAATTCTTTTAGCCAAAGCAGGAGAAATCTTACCGAAAGACTTTTCCTTTGTGACAACAGCTGCAATATCTCTGTTTTCCAAAAGGCACTGAATGTCTTCATCAGAAGCTCCTTCCCTCAGGGCTTTCGCAATTTTGTTAAAGCGTGTGTCGTCTTTTACAAGTGTCACAGGCTTTCCGGCTACGAATAATGAAATTCGGTCTTCGTTAATGATGTAAGGAATCATGCAGATTTCTCCTCGCTGTTTTCAGCTATATTTAATTTATATTCTACATACTCTGCCAAGTCATTTAAGACAACTGGGTCTTTTCTTGAAGAGTAGCTTTCATACAGAATCTGAGTCAATGGGAATTTTTCCATAACAGGCTTAATAACTTCTTCGCAGATTTCAAGTGAATAAATTCCACTAGATGAACTTTGAGAAAGGCTCTGAGCCTTAGCTGTGTAAGCTGCGTCCAGAGGAATGAAAGACAAATCACAGAAGGAATTAAGTCTTCTTCCTGTCTTGTACTGCTTGGTTACCCAGTCATTGTACTTCGCTATAACGGAAGCGTCATCAATCACTTTGTTAAACAAACCTCTTTCAAAAAGTTTCTTAACAAAAGGCAAATAATATTCATCGCTATAGCTCAAGTTGTATTCCAGCTTGGCTTCGTAGCTGTCGATGTAGTACTTCGCTCCGTCAACTATGATGTCTTTGAATTCACAAATTAAGTTTCTGTAAGGATGTCCTTCAGGAAGCAAAACAAGTCGAGCGTCTCCATAGAAAGACCTCTGGTTTTCTTCCGCAGTCTTCGCCATGTAGTTTCCAACTACAACACGATAGCGGTCAGTAAAATCCATTCGACCTCTCTTGTATTCAAAATCGTATTTGATGTTAGCGAATTCTACTTTATAGGCTTTTTCTGCTGGAACCCAAAAAGTATAGTCAAGTTCATCATCTGTAGGGTCATCTGGATTTGAAAAGACCTTTGAAGTTCTACGCACTTCTCCTGATCTCAGATTCAAAACCGTAAGGGCAGACCCTGAAGAAACAGCGTTCAATTTCCACTGTGCCTGAATTCCTGCTGAACTTTTAGGCAGATCGTCTACATTTTTTACGGCTTTCAAGTCTTCTTCCGAAAGAAAAGCCGAAGTGTCATTAAATACTATGTAAGCTACAGGACCTGCGTGCAGAACTTTTAAGTCTTCAAGAATACGACATTTTTTCTCAAAGGAAAGAAAAGCTCCGCTGAAATAAGCGTATACAGGGAACTGATCCTGGACTATGGAAGCAGCTGTAGTTTCTTTGATGTTCACAACTGATGCCTGTCTACTGGTAGCTGCAATTTTCATAACTCGAACATTTCGAACAATAGACTTAGTCCATGCCTTGAAATCTGCATGAGAAGTGTAGCCCTTAAAATAGAGATTATCAAACTTCGGGCTGTTCTTCACAACAGAAGGTGCTCCTGTCCACAAACGGTACAAACGAACATAAGAATTATGGGCAGCCTTAAGCATCCTACTTATTTCAGTCACAACTTTTTCTCTGTAAATAAGGCACAAAATAGAGCCAAGTTTTTCTTTTGTCTCTGGAGTAAAAGAAAGACGCTCTCGGGAAGGCTGTGGCATAAATGTTCCGTTAGGGACTTTCAAAGTTCCTACAAAAGTAACGTTAGGAGTCATTACCTGTCTAACCTTGAAAGAGCCAGATTCTTCTTTGTCTATGAAGGCAGAAAATGCTTCTCTACATTCGTCCTGAGAAATGGAATAAAGTACGTTTCCCTGAACTACTCGGAATTCTCCTCCGTAAGAGTTGTCATTAACTTCAAGACCAATTTCTCCGAAGCTCTGTCCCAAGTAGTCCGCAGCCTGCCAATCGGAATTCAGATTTTCAAGGTCACTTAACCACCAAGAGTCTGCGTTTAGAACTTCAACACGGTCTTTCATCCAGCGAATAATTCTTTTTGCTTTAGACTGGAATTCATCTACGTCTGAGGGTTTTACAGCGTAAAAAACTTCAAGACCGCTTGGTTCATCTGTGTCACAAGAAGACAACAGCGTTTTATGAGGTTTTCCGTTTTCTACAAACATTACATAATAGTAAGCCTTGCCTCCGTAGTAGGAAGTAACGTTAAAAGTATTTGTGTAAGCAAAAGGAGATTTGGCTCCGATTCCGAAAGCTCCGATGTAAGCGTTACTTCCTTCCTTAGTAGAGTCCCCATAAGTTGTGTACATAGACATCTGCTCAGGAGCAAGCCCTGTACCAAAGTCTCGTACTCTGAATTCGGGCTTAGCTTCGGATGGAATTGTTACTTGGAATTTTCGAGTCTGATTCGATTCTACGTGAGCATCGTATGCGTTACAAGTTATTTCTCGTATGCCCGCAGCAATCTTATCTGAGTAAACGCTATCAGACAAAAGCATAAACAGCTTTTCATCTGCCTTTATCTGGAACTCGTCTGCAGCTCCGACTGAATTTTCGACATGTTTGCCTTTCTCTGTATTAAAAACCATATATGGTTCCTCCAAAAAATAAAATTCCGGAAGAATCCAAAAAGGTTTTTATAAAACAGAAATTTAAGCATAAGATTTTACGGACAGCCCTAACTTAGTCAAATTCTTTTCCATAGACTTCCTAAAGGCTTCGTCATAATCGCTACTCTTAGGGCTTTCAACAATAAGCCCCTCACCAATATAGTTATTCTCAAATGCAACATCCAGCTCACGATTGTAGATATAGCGAGGAACGGTAAGCTCTTCGTGGACAAGCGTATAAACATTTTCGGCTGCAGTATCGGAAACGTCTTTTGCATTTGTTCCCATCATAGACAAATCCCAATCATTAGTGTCTAAGATGTTTACTACTTTTCCGATAGTATGGTCTATTTTCTTGCGTCCTTTTTCTGTAGTAGATTCCTGGATACACTTCAAGTTGTTCTTTAAGAAAATGTTTCTTCCAGACTTTACGTTTCCAATATTAATTAAAGCTACGTAAGTAAGGTAAACATTGATCTCTGTATCTGCAGAAAGTTTAGCTACATTAAATCCCTTTTCCTTTAAGTAAGCGATTGTTGCGTGAGATTGGAAGTTATCGAACGTAATCTTAAACAGATTAATTGAGCCTTTATCTCTTAAGTCTTCAGGGAACGTACGAATAGCGTCCAAGTTTATTCGTCCTTTTCCTGGAGAAATAGCAATATTGAAATCATGCACGGCAATCTTTTCATTATTAACGGCATCCCACTCCCAGTGAGACATAGATATACCTAATACGTCTCCTGTTTCGGCTAAGTCGAAAGACAAAACACGCAGAGCCTTTGGTGCTCTGTAAAATTCGTATCGTTGTCCGACTTTGATAAAGAACTTGTCTCTTATCTGGTTCCAAATAAGCTCTGCTGCAGGCTTGGTTGAAGGAGCCATGATATAAGTAGGTATATTCTTAAGCTGCGGAGTAAAAATGTCTTCTATCAGCTGTCGTTCACGAATCAGCTTATCGAGAGAACCGCTTGGCCAACCTCCCGTATTCTTAACGGCTCGTGTAGTTGACTCCATGTACTCTCGTTTAAGGTCGATAGGAACCCAGATAACTTCTTCTTTTGGATAAAGTGCTAAGTTGTCTTCGTTCAAAACTTCTGCAGGTGAAGAAGCAGAACCTCTAAATACTGGGAACTTCTCCCCTGTTTCAGCGTAAATCGGATACAGTTCTCGTACACGTTTTCGAGCAGGGTCTTCTTCGTACATTTCCCACTGACTTCCGATACTTACATAGTTTTCTGGGTCTTTTTGAGCTTGCCCCGTAAATATGTATTTATCGATAGGACTTACGTCAAGGTCGTTAGGAGATGAGTCAAGTACAGTTCCTGCCAAATATTTTGTACCGAAACGAGATTTGATACGCTCCTTAGAATCCATGTAAATACGCCAGATATAATCTGTTGAAAATCCTCGATCAATAAAGAACGAAATTTCCGACATAGTTGACTGAATCATGTTCAAACCGAGCAGCTGATGTGGACCGGAAGCGACTATATAGTGAATATCATTAGGGAACTGAAGTACACCAATACGAGAAGCAGTTGTCCAACAAATCTGGTCAGGGTATTTTTTCTGATGAGCTTCAAGATGCTCTTCAACTTTTACTCTATGGAATTTAGGTGAAGTAGTAAGTATCTGAATAAAAGGCTGGAGTAAGAGCTGTTTTGCCTTGTCCTGAGAAAACGAAATAAACGCCTGAACTATAGAAGTAGACGCTGCTAAGCCGAAATACTTTTTCGGGTTTCTCATTAAAAACAAGATAACGGAAACATAAAGATTGTGAACAGCCGAAATAGTAGACTTACCGACACCGATAGCGTTTGCCAAAACAAGATGTCGATAAGGAGAGTCATAGTCCCAGAATTCTGTAAGGATTCTACGAGCGTGGACGAATAAACTTTCTGCCTGAGGTCCAAGCCATTCTTCTGAAAGGAATTCTTTTATTGTAGGCGGTTTAGATTTATAGTTGATCCTCCAGGAGTCAAGAAGGAGTAATTCCTTCATGTTGTCCGACAGCATCGGATTATTTAAGATCAGCTGCAAGCCTTTCTGAATCTCAGGGTCTGACAAACGCTGAAAATCTTGTCTATCTGCGACAGATTCATCGCCTTGAATAAGGTCTTTTATGAGAAAAGGATTATCATTCGGATTTTCGTAGTCTGTTTTAGGAACAATTATTTCCATAAGGAAATAGGGACTAAAAAAGCCCTCCGAAGAGGGCTTTAGGTCAGACAGTATGATTACATAAAGTCTTTTGTGCTTAAGTACATTTCCGAGTAAGCGTAAGCCTTCGGATAAGTTTTATACATAAACTCTTGTATCTGTCTAGGTGTGAAGTTCGGTTTTACTTTGTTGAAAAACCAGTTCAAGTCAATCAATGGTGTTGAAAATTTTTCCTCTGATAGAGCAACAAGTTTAATGTACTTACTGAAAGGATCGTCTTTTCCTTCTACTTCGATTTTCCAGCCTGCTGTCATCCAGTTCTTAGCCATGGGCTTAGTAAAGGCTACTTGTTCAAGAAGTTTGAAGTCATAGTTTTCATATTCATCTCCAAAACCAGAGTAGCTGTCAAAAAGCTCTTTTTCGATTTCATCCTGCTTAGGAGATGCTGGAGCGAGATCTGCATGGCAGTCATAAAAGTCTTCTGAGCACACATCAAAGTAGCCTTTAACATTTTTGGGCAAAGCCCCTTTCGCAACGAGAGTTTTGTACTTTGCTTCAAGAACAGATTTTTCTCCTATCTCAAGGAACATGTATCCTCTGTCCTGAACGCAAGGGATTTTTAAACTCTGAAAAACTTCAGTATGAAAACCAGCCATAGCATCGGCAGGAGCCATCGGTTCTCCTTCAAGTGTAAATGGAACAATAAGTCTGTATCTTACGGATTCTTTCAATATGAACATAAAGTTCTCCTCTATCGAAATAGGCTAAGACCACTTAATAGCAGCCAGATTGTTCATAACAGAAGGAACGTAAACAGTAGATGTACTTACAGGTATCTGCCCCAAGAAAACTCTGCCAGGACCGCAGTTATAAGCTGCTGCGATGTTTTCATAAGCGTTTTCTCCGAATGTTTTGGTCAAGTCTCCTATAAGTCGAACAGCTACGTAAGAATTATGCTTCCAGTTAGATGCTTCAAACTCAGGGAATTCCTTTGGCCAAAATAAATCCAAAAATCCGTCCTTCTGAAAGAGGCACCTATCATTTAATTGAAACAAGCCTAAATCCGCTGTTCCATTCTTGTTTGGACCACTGACAGCATCTACTTTAAGCGTAGGATTTTCTTGCATAAGAATAGCAACAACTAAGTCACTGTCTACATTAAAGTCTGAGCAAAGCTGGACTAAGTATTCTGCCTTTTCATCGTCTAAAAAGAACGAATACTTGTTTACAAAATCGTCTACTTTTACTGGGTGTTCATAAACGGTTAAATAATTAGTAGAAACTAAACCGATTTCTTCTAAAGTAGATTTTCGAGTAAGTACGTAGCTAACAGTTCCTGCGCAAGCTACCGTAATCAAAAAGCAGAAAATTATTATGCCCTGCTTAAACCATTTTGAATTTTTCATTTTTCTCCCTATCCCTTTTTATTTCTAGTTTTCATCATGATATCTGCCATGTTGTATGCTAAGTCGGCTATGTCTTCATAAGTCATTTTGTTGTTCTGAGTTTCAAGCATTGTTTGCATAGCTGCTACAGCAAATTTGTCCCGCATGGTAAAATCACGCTCCTGTCTAAAATAGGAAGCAGCGGAATGAACAAAGTCTTGTTCCTCTCTTGTAAGTGGCATTTTAGTTCTCCTTTAATTGTTCTCTAATAGAAGTAAGTCTTCTACAAAATTCTGACTGTGTTAAAACAGTTTTGTGCAAATCATTCTTTCCAATAGAATGAGTCAAAGTTGCAGAACCTGTTGCGAGCAAAGCCTTTTTAAATCCTTCGTTCTTCGATAGCTCTGAAAAGGCTCTGTCCAAAAGGTCCTGATATTCGTCGGAATCTCTTTTTATTGATTTTCCTTGCCAGTAAAGAGTTTGGTCTCTCCACCATTTCTTTTTCTTACCCTTAAACTTTGCAGCTTTACCTACGAGTTTACAAACTTCTTTTTGCATATCTGGATTCTTAAATTTCAAAGACTGCAAAAATCCTTCCATAGAGTTGCACTCTACGTCGTCTATTGTAAATTTGTGAGGAGCAAAGTTGCTTAAGGCACTTTCTGGGTATCCGTTTCCTGAACCGATGTCCATAAATTTCTCCTTAGCTTGCTTCAGAAGTTCTGTAGCCAAGCTGTTCAGCATTGATATAGTCTGCTTCGGTTGCTTCTTCAACGCTATCCTGATCGTAGCAGCTGCCCTGAGTTTCATGATAGGATTTGTTCAGATTTGAAATCAGACTTTTGTAAGTTGTTGGCTTCGGGTTAATCTTACTGTTCCAACTGTGACCGCAGTCAAGAGTGTAGCCAAAATAGTTTTCTACAAACTGCTTGATTGTTCCTTTGATGACTGTGAAGTGACCACGATGGTACTGCTTAATGTAATAAATTTTTTCCATAGATTCCTCCTAGCATTTAAGCTAGCCAGATTTTTATTAAGGCAACCGCCTTACTTTATTTTGTTTCCTTAAATCCTTTAGCCGGAAAGTCAAGACCCATTCTACTTTGAATTCTAAGTCGTAAAAGTCTTTCCAGCTCTGTGTCCTGAAAATCCTGTGTCATGTAATAAACTCCTAAAGGATTAATACCAACAAGGTCTTCCGTAGTAGACACAAACCAAATGTCTGGTAAATGGAACTTGCGTAAGCTCCACCTACGTTTTTCTTTTTCTAACTTTTCTAACAAGTCATAAGTGTGCTCATCCGGAGCAGTAAGAACTATAGTCCTCATTTTGTCTAAAGGAACAAACGGCAGCTTTTTAAGTTTTCTGCACTCCTGTTTCGCACTCTTTAAAAACTTAAACTCAATAGTCTTCATCTATGCACTCCTGTGTTTCGTCGTAGTACTCTCCGTCGTAGCCTTTTGATAAGACCACTGCGTAGCACTCAGGGCAAACAAGTCGAAAAGGAATTCCGTGGCAGTCATGAGTCCAGCTCAAACAACTTCGAGGGAATTCCTTTTGACATCTGCTACAAAAAGTTTTAGCTTCCATAGTACCCTACTGATTAAACCACTGACCTGAATGCTGCATCCAGGTCAGTGGTTTAATCAGTAG
>Ga0265298_10000426_pt1 | contig 62945 bp, 36 predicted proteins | sample AusTroGonzalo_MG_3_FD_193486 | JGI IMG/M metagenome (GOLD analysis project Ga0265298, IMG submission 193486) | Bovine rumen microbial communities from tropical cattle in Woodstock, Queensland, Australia - Gonzalo_01 | ecosystem: Host-associated > Mammals > Digestive system > Stomach > Rumen ... | reverse complement strand
GTAGGCACGCACATAATAGGTGGTGTTTGAGGTCAAACCTGTTATCTCACTGTCAAAATCACCCAAGCCAATGTTTATGCTATCGCAAGTATGTGGGTCCATAATAGTGGGTTGTGGTGTGGTGCTCCAGCAGATTCCCCGAGCTATCAAGGTGTCTCCAATATAAGTAATATGGCCATGACCCATGGCTGAAGTATCTGTGATAAAATTGACATTGGTGGTAACAATTGAAGGAACGGCAGGGGGAGCAAAGCCCAGATTCCGAACACATCTAACGCTCAAAGGATAAGCCTTGTGCATGGAATTATAAAAACCTGTTGTGCTAACATCCGGCCACATGTAGAGAATTGGAAAACTGGGACCAAAAGAGCCTGTACTATTGTTTGAAGCCCAGAAAAATGCGCCATAACCAGTAGAGTAAGTGCCAGAACTCACTCCTGCCGGTTTTGCGGAAAAGCCTGTCTGATCGTTTGTTGATACCTCATTACCTGGTGCACATGCTGTGGCAGAAGCTACCCAATCTGTAGTAGCGGAAGCCAAAGCTTTAGCAATATAGGTAACGTTATCACCACAGTGATAGTTGTTTTGACTTTCTACATAGCTTCGCAAAGTGTTCCATTCTGCCAGACTGGGCAAATGCCAACCGTTTGGACAAACACCTTGTATTATTGATGTTTCCGTAGCGGGAACATTATACACTGCTGCATGCCAATTGTAATTGTAGCCATAAATGTTGACATCTCCATTCGCATATCTATAGGGGGTGCCAGTCATTTCATTATCAACAAAAACAGGTATTTCTTCCCCGTTGGGATAATGTGTTGTCCTCAGATTCTCTTTCATCCAACATTGCGTGCCTAATCTGACCATGTGGTACACATTGCCGTCATAATCGGTAAGCGTAGAATTACATGCTGTATCCAAAGCGGTAAAGCTTTTTTCCTCGCTATATGCAATGCCAATGGCATTGATGGCATAACAACGATAATAATAAGTCTGTCCAGGTATTAATGATGTTGCTGTCGCAGAGAAAATTCCCGTACCAACTCCCTCCGCACTGTGAGGTCCGTTTACATCCGGAAGAGGATTGGTACTCCAGCAGACCCCACGTTCTGTCACAGCGGAATAACCGTCATGAATAACCAGTCCATAGCATATAGCCGAATCTGATGTGATAAATACTCTATTGTCGGTGGATACTTCTGGAATTGTGAGCATATAGTATGTGGTGTCAATTCTGTTGCCGAAAACAAGTTCGGCCTCTTCCAAATAACCATTGTCTCCTGTATTTGCATCTATTATTTGTATCTTCCAAGTCCCATTAAGTGGGCATCCAATAAGTTTTGAAAAAGAATCATCAGGCTTATAAATATTTGTCATATTCATCACATCAGAAGAATCTATATATTTATCATCTGAGTTTCCATGGGGATTCTCAACGGTTATATGATTACATAATTCATATACAAGGGAATTGCCGCACGCATATTGATAACCTTGCAAGGTATCGTTAGACCAACAGTAATTCCAACATTCTCCCATAGGATTAGAGGTGATATCACAGGCGTTATTATTATTGGTGCTGTTATAACATCCAAAATATGCTTTGTTAGATGACATGCCTTGCCAACCAATTTCTGTCGAGGGAATGCTAGATGCGCAATTATTACCCGAATTTCCTTTTTTCAAAATTGTGCTATATTGACCATTGGGGCAAACAAGGGCTATCCATAAATCAGAGATATAAGAATGTTCTAATTTTAAGCGGATATATGCAATGTCGTCTTCTCGTTGAATGGTATCTGTCGGTTCAAATTCTTGAACATTAAAAGTTCTATACAAAAAACAACCGCCATTACAATCTCCTGAATAAGGTATGTATAGAAGGGTATCATTTACGTAGCTATAAGGATGCTCCACTGCTATCCACGAACGGAATATAAGTTCAATGGCTTCATCCTCAGTTACATATTGTTCTATGGTATCACTTGCCAGGTAGGAAGTGTCAAGCCATACATATCCCGTAAATTGCAGCAAATCCCCTTCGTTGAAAGGATATTCTGAAACTCCTTTGCCAGACTCTACTTTCAATTCAACATCAATCGTAGAACTTTCATATTCTATATGGTTATTTCCCTTTGAAGAAAGATTGACCATCTTGATGCTGGCACTTTCTTTTGATCCTTGTACATTGAGCACGTATGATTGTGTGGCCCCTAATGTAAGTTTGAACACATGGTTGCCCGCAATCAAACTGCGTGAATCGCGCAATACCAAACGTCCGTTAATATCATAAATACTAATGGTAATATCATCATTATAAGGAAGATGTATGGAAAAACGGGTAGTTCCGTCGAAGGGGTTAGGTCTGTTTTGGGATATGGATAACCTTGATGCTTGCGATACCGAAGGGTTATGATCTTCAATACCCACGTAGGTCAATTCCAATGTAGTGTCAGGATAATATATCGTTTGGGTCCAGTCTTGTGTCACGTTATGGATGTCCACGTGATGTAGTCTCACATACTGATTTAATACGTCCTTTCCTGTAAATGACAGATGAATCTGCGCAAAAAGGGCAGGTAATGTTATCAACGCGATAAAAATGACTAACAGTATTTTTTTCATTGTTTTAGCATTTTGTATTATGTGATGGTGTGTGATTATTTTCAGTTGCAAAAATACTATTTATTTGAACTCATTTAATCCCTCACGGCAGAAATATGAACCCTTGCGGCAAAAATGTGAACGTGAGTTAAGAATTGAATCTTTAGAATGCTTTTTTATAGATTGATAATTAATGTGTTAAACCATATTGCATCCTCTAATCGTATGAAAGGGAAAAAGGCTTTGGTGTGAGGGGATAAAGCGATTTTTGGACTATTTTGTATCAGATATTTGACTATCTTTGCTGTTGTATTCAATCAAAAAAAACGATATGAAGTATCTAAATAAAGTTGTCATAATTTTGTACTGAATTGGGGCTTTTGTGTTGGTTTGGGGAGGAAAAAGTACGGAAAACGGCCTGTTTTTAGGTTCTGAATGACGTATAAATGACGCGTGACGCGTGGAATTGTCAGTAGCTTCCCCATGTTGGTTAGGCATGCTCTGCATCATCCTCCTGTTCGTAATAGTAGGAATAATCGATACCCTTCATAAAAATTTCACGATCGTCAATGCGATCTGTCATAGCGCCTCTCAACAGCTCGCGAATACGAGTACTGTCCATGTGGCTTGCAATCATGGCATCAAGATAGTCTTTCTTGTCTATCTTGCTCCAATCTACGCACTGACCTAAACGCTTCTTGAATATCAAGTCAAGCCAAATACGCGTACTGCGACCGTTACCCTCCATAAATGGATGGGCTACATTCATTTCTACATACTTATCAACGATTTCGTCAAAGGTAGTCTCAGGCATCTGTTCAATCGTTTTTAAGTTATCATGCAGATATTCTGCCAGACAAAACAATGTATTACCCTTAGAGATAGTCTTCGTGCGTATTTTGCCTGCAAAGTCGTATAGCCCACCAAAGAGATAAGCATGAATTTGCTGCAGGGCTTTCACCTTGCCCACATCCTTGTCAGCCACGAGATTACTTTCCCAAAGCGTATAAGCCTTCTTTCTGCTCTGCCCATCTATGGTATTGTCGCTATAGGTAAACCAGTCAAGAAAATCCATAGCACGTTGATTATTAGTATATTTAGCAAGCAATCTGATGCCTTCGGCATCTAGCACATCCGTATCGTATCGCTTACCATCAGCAGCACGCAATTTCAGTTGGTTAGTGGCGCTAACCAACTCATTTCCTTCCTTGCGCAATTTAGTCTTAAGATACTTCCAGTAGTTACGATTCTTCTTATAGTCAAATTGGTCGTTGATAGCTCCAACAACATCCTGCACAGAGAACCACCACTTGGCATTCTCTTCATCCCAAATAGCTCTGACCTCATGGTCCTTATAAAAGCGGAAAGATATCTTACTCATATTAATTCCTCCCATGCTTTTTGCATTCAATCCGCAAAAATAGCAAATTCCCGCATATAATCCGCAGGAAGTCGAATATTTTTCTAATGGCGCCATACTTAACGCGGCAGGAACTAACGGCGAACCATTCTTATTCACCTCGTCACTCCTTCACCAACTTCGAGGTGTAGCTTCTGCCGCTTTGGCTGAGGATACGCACGGCGTAGATGCCGGTTGGGAGGTTGGCAATGTTGATGGTGTTGCCAGAGGGGTTCTCTATGCTCATTACCTCTTTGCCCAGCATGTCGAAAACGCGCACCTGCCTCAAGCTCTCCTGTGCCTCTGTGAAGTTGATGACAAAGGATTGGCTGGCAGGGTTGGGGTAGATGGCAAGATTATTGTCCTCTTTTTCAGAGATGCCTGAGGTGTAATCTTTGTTGTAGCAGTCGTCAGGATTTTCATCCAAGTCAAAACCCGTGTGCAAGTCCGCTCCTTCGGCATTGGTAAAACACAATAAGCGTCTCTCTCCATAATCTACATTATCAAAAAAATAGTTGTTGAAGCCCAATACACTGCCAATTCCTTCTATCCATACATCCTCCGTATGCAAATAATTGATGTCCACCACCAGCGATATCACTTTATATGCAGTCCCGTCAGACAAATGTACCACTGTATCATTATTGTCGTACCCTGACTGACTGTCTCCGTTCAGCACTCCTGACAACAGTCCGCAACTCTCCACACGCGTGGCAACTCCCTCGTTGACAACATAGTAATCTGCATTTATATCTATAAGAAGAGTATAGAAAGTGACCGTTTCGCCCACCGACAGGGAATAGTCGTACAGCAAGAACTCCTGTGGCTCCTCGGTTCGGCCTATCTCGTTATTGTTTCTGACAATCCTTGTGCCTGTAGGCATGCTGCAAAACACCTTCCTGTTCACGCTGTCGTCTCGGATAGCGGTGAAATAGTGGGCGTTGGAGGGGTCAAACTCAAACGGCTGGTTGGATTTCTGGCTATACACCTTCATATACGTCACCCCGTTGATGATGGTGTCGCCCAGGGTCATGTATTTCTCGTCGCTCACCGACCACTCGCAGCCGTCGGTGATGGTTCTGTAGGGGATTTGTGCTGACAATCTTGCCGAGAAAAACAGGCTTACTGTCATCAGGCAGACTACTGATACCAGTCTTCTTGTTCTTGATTCATTTTGTTTTTTCATGACGTTATTGATTTTAATGGTTTTTGTTTGCAAAGGTAATGTTTACGTTTTTCTCTTGCAAAAATACAACATACTGGGCAATATTTAATCCCTCACGGCAGAAATATGAACCCTTACGGCAAAAATGTGAACGTGAGTTATGAATTGAATCTTTAGAAAGCTTTTTTATAGATTGATAATGAACGTGTTAAACCATATTGCATCTTCTGGTCGGATGAAAGGGATAACGGCTCTGGTGTGAGGGGATAAAGCGATTTTTAGACTATTTTGTATCAGATATTTGACTATCTTTGCTGTTGTATTCAATCAAAAAAAACTATGAAGTATCTAAATAAAGTTTTCATCATTTTGCTGAACATCCTGTTCTGTGCCGCAGTGCTTTGGCTCTTTATCAAAAACTCATATCTGCGTCCATCGGCTGGCAGTGATCTCAAAGAATGTATCTCAACTCTTTTTTTATTAGGCTCCCTGTATCTTAATTATTACCTGCTTTATCCTAAGATTTACCAAAAATATCCGCACATCATCTACTGGTTGATTTTGGTATTCATCGCTCTGATAATGGCTCTCATAGATTTAGCCATTGCCTATCCGTTTATTATGTCATGGAATGGAGAGGTTGTCCAAGAAATTGGTCCCTTTGATTACTTCTTTTATATTGTGCTCTTTGTCTCTGGGCGCAATCTCGCATTTAATTTCTTGCCTTTTATACTTGCGGAACGGAATCATATCCAGCAGTCATTGGATAAAGAGGTGAAGATTGTTTACCGAGATGTTAGAAAACTGGATGTTATAGACAAAGACAACAATATTCGACTGGTTGACATTGATGATATCTTCTATTGCCATCAGCAAGGAAATTATACTGAATTCTACACGGTGCAAAATGATAGATACACTCGTTTGGGTTCCATGAAGCATCTCGAGCAGCTGTTCGGAGAGGAAGAGTTTATCCGCATAACAACCACCGTGTTGGTACCCTTCCAATACATCAAATCATGCAAAGACAATATCGTGACAATGAAAATAATGCCTTGGGAAAACGAGCCTACCGTGTTCAAATTGGAACCCAAAACCCAGGAAAAGACCAGTGAAAGAATCGTAGAAGGAATCAAGAGATACCAAACTGTAGATAACAACAAAGAAATTTCGGAGGAATCCATACCTTCCAAAGCAAAACGGAAACCGGCAACACCTCCGGAAGAAAAGCTCACCATGGTGCTTTCCTATATTGAAAAACATCCGAACTGCAATACGGGAGATATCATCACCGAAACGAAAATCCCCTTGAGCACCGTCGAGCGTTGCATCTCTGTCCTCAAAAGTCAGGGACTTGTCAAGCATACCGGCAGCAAGAAGAATGGCGGCTACAATGTGGTAAAGGCTCCCCTCGATGAGTAACTGACGTGTCTCTTTTTTGCGTCTTGCGACTAATTTAAGTTGACGGACGTTTTTTTTCTCTTAAGTGGTTCATTTTTCAAAAAAATGGTTTAACTTTGCAAATTCATTCGTGTACTTTGTGCGAAAAGAACGAGTGAATTTGTTTTTTTGAGAGTAAGTTAATATTAATCAAAACAATAAACTTATGAAAAAACTCTTATCTTCCTTAGCATTGCTGCTTCTGCCTGCTTTTATGTTTGCAAGCGAAGCGGATATGACTTTGCCAAATTTCGGTGACGTCACCTTTTTCAATGGCGCATTGACTGCCAAAGCCTTGCTGCTGTGGGGCTCCATCATCGTGATTCTGGGTCTCCTCTTCGGTCTCTTCCAGGCCATGAGAATCCAGAAGTTCCCCGTTCACAAGTCGATGGCCAATGTGGCTAACACCATCTACACCACCTGCAAGACCTACCTGCTGCAACAGGGCAAGTTTCTTCTCATCCTCTTCGCCATCATCGGCGCCATTATCATTTTCTACTTTGGTGTGCTGAGCGGCAAGAGCTTCCCGCAGGTATTGCTGATTCTGTTGTGGACCGTTCTGGGTATCCTGGGCTCCTATGCTGTGGCTTGGTTCGGTATCCGTATCAACACCTACGCCAACTGCCGTACCTCTTTCGCTTCGCTGAGAGGCAAACCCTGGGATGTGGTTTCCATTCCTCTGCAATCCGGTATGAGTGTTGGTTTATTGCTGATTACCATCGAGCTGGTGATGATGCTCATCATCCTGCTTTTCGTGCCCGCAGAAAGTGCCGGTGCCTGCTTGATCGGTTTCGCCATTGGTGAGTCACTGGGTGCCAGTGCCTTGCGTATCGCCGGTGGTATCTTCACCAAGATTGCCGATATCGGTTCCGACTTGATGAAGGTGATCTTCAAAATCGGTGAAGATGACCCGCGTAACCCTGGTGTGATTGCCGACTGTACCGGTGACAATGCCGGCGACAGCGTAGGCCCCACCGCCGACGGTTTCGAAACCTACGGTGTAACCGGTGTTGCTTTGATTTCTTTCATCATTTTGGTGTTGGGTGAGAATGTTGACACTCAGGCCCTCTTGATCGCATGGATTTTCGCTATGCGTATCCTCATGGTGTTCACCTCTGTTTTGTCCTACGGTATCAATCACGCTATTTCAGCTGCCAAATTTAAAGACTCCAAGAATTTCAACTTCGAAACTCCGCTGACCTCCCTGGTATGGATTACCTCCATCATCTCCATCGTTATCACTTTCTGCATCAGCTATCTGTTGCTGAACAACAACTCTGTTTCCGACCAATACGGTCCTGATTTGTGGTGGCGTCTGGCCGCTATCATCAGCTTCGGTACTTTGGCCGCCGCCATCATTCCAGAATTCACCAAGGCTTTCACCAGCTCCAACAGCCGCCACGTACAGGAAGTGGTGACCGCTTCACGCGAAGGTGGCGCTTCCCTGACTATCCTGTCGGGTATGGTGGCCGGTAACTTCAGCGCTTTCTGGAAAGGTATGGTGATGGTAGGTTTAATGTTTGGTGGCGTAATGGTGGCTTCCAACGGTTTGGAAATCTTCGGCGAGTACTCTTCCATTTTCGCCTTCGGATTGGTAGCCTTCGGTTTCCTGGGTATGGGTCCTGTGACCATCGCTGTGGACAGCTATGGACCGGTAACCGACAATGCCCAGTCGGTATTCGAACTGTCGCAAATCGAGCAGATTCCAAATATCTCTTCAGAGATTGAGAAAGACTATGGTTTCACTCCCGACTTCGAGATGGGCAAATACTATCTGGAAGCCAACGACGGTGCCGGCAATACTTTCAAGGCCACCGCAAAACCCGTACTGATTGGTACTGCTGTGGTAGGTGCTACCACCATGATTTTCGCCATCATCATGTTGCTGAAGAACAACGGCATGATGCAGCTGAACCTGACCGACCCAGCCGTTATCCTGGGCTTCATCACCGGTGGTGCCGTGATTTACTGGTTCAGCGGTGCTTCCATGCAGGCTGTCACCACAGGTGCCTACCGTGCAGTGGAATTCATCAAGAAAAATATGAACCTCGACAAGACCGAAGCCGATATTGAAGACTCGAAGACCGTGGTGAAAATCTGTACCAAATATGCTCAACAGGGTATGTGGAACATCTTCGCCGTTATCTTCTGCCTCACCTTGGCTTTCGCCTTCTTCGATCCCAACTTCTTCGTGGCTTACCTGATTTCCATCGCCGTATTCGGTTTGTTCCAGGCTATGTATATGGCCAACGCCGGTGGTGCATGGGACAACGCCAAGAAGGTGGTTGAAGTTGACCTGAAAGAGAAGAATACCGAACTGCATGCTGCCACCGTTATCGGTGACACCGTGGGCGACCCCTACAAAGACACTTCCTCAGTGGCTTTGAACCCCATCATCAAGTTCTCCACCCTGTTTGGTATGCTGGCAGTGGAAATCGCCATCGCCATGAAGCTGTCTGCCACTTCCAACGACTACTCACCGATTATCGGTATCGTATTCTTCGTCATTGGTTTGTTCTTCGTTTACCGTTCATTCTACGGTATGCGTATCAAAAAATAATACTGCACAAGCAAGATGCGAAAGCTGAAAGTCCTCATATTATTCCTGTCGTTGATGCCGGCAATGCTCGTGGGCCAGTCTATCAAGCCCGACAAGTCCTTTGTGGACTCGGCATCAACGATGGTGTGGACTGAGGTCAACATGTCGTGGCAGTTTCCCATAGGCGGCCTCCGCAAGCTGTTCAAGATGAACGGCAGCGTGGGTACCGGCTTCACGGTCAAGACCGCCGGCAACTGGCTTTTCGGCATCAGCGGCAACTACTGCTTCGGAGCAGCTATGCGCGACTCCACCATCCTCGACGGGCTGAAAGACCATAACGGCTACACCTACAACTCTGACGGCACCTGCAATCAGGACTACCTCAACAAGGAACTGGAGGGACGCTACTGGTATGTGGCCGCCGGCTTCGGCTATGTGATTCCGGTCAACCGTTGGAAAAACTCGGGTATCCGCCTGTATGTCGATTTCGGGGTGGCCCAGCACAAGATTCACTTGGGCAGCCAGGCCGCCGATTATGTGCCCATGCTCAGGGATAACTACAAAAAGGCCTACGACCGCCGCTCTACCGGCTTCTGCATGTCGCAATCCATCGGCTACCTGTTCATCCAGCGGGTGAGGGTGGCCAGCTTCTATGTCGGCCTTGAAATCCATGAAATGTGGACCAAACCCGACCGCAACTACATCATAGGAGTCGGCCCCACCGATGATATCAAAGCCGAATTCAGTGGCCTGATAGGCATCAAGGCCGCATGGATTATCCCCTTGTACGAAAGGAAAAAGGTTTCCACTTTCTATACCTTTTAAAGATGAGACTTTTATATTCCATCACTATACACCTTTTTAATGCAGCAGTTCATCTCGCTGCATTATTTAATTATAAGGCACGCCTTTGGGTGCGGGGACGCCGTCATGTGTTCGACTATCTGGCCGAGCAATGCAAGGGCAAAGCACATGTCATCTGGTTTCACTGCGCCTCGTTGGGCGAGTTTGAACAGGGCAAGCCGCTGATGCAGCAGTACCGTGCCAGCCATCCTGAGGCTACCATTCTGGTCACCTTCTTCTCACCTTCAGGCTATGAGGTGAAGAAAAATGACCCGGCCGCCGATATCATCTGCTACCAGCCCCTTGACACCCCCCGCAATGCCCGCCGGTTTTTAGACACAGTGCCCGTGGAGAAAGCCATTTTTGTCAAGTACGAATACTGGTACAACTATATGCATCAGCTTAGCTTGCACCAAGTGCCTTTTTATTACATCTCCGCCATTTTCCGCCCCTCGCAATATTTCTTCAAGCCCTTCGGGAAATGGTTCGCCAAACAGCTCAAAACCTGTACTTATTTCTTCGTACAGAACGAAATTTCAAAAGAACTGCTCCACTCTATCGGCATTGACCAGGTGGAAATCACCGGTGATACCCGCTTCGACCGCGTTTATGACATTTCGAAACAGGAATATGAGTTGGATTTTGTGAAAGATTTTTGCCAAGAAAACACCCAACTGATAGTGGCGGGCAGTACTTGGGGACCGGATGAACAGCTGCTGAAACAACTGTTAGAAAAACTGCCAGCCAATTACAAGCTAGTACTGGCACCACATGTCACCGATGCCAAACATATCGGGCAAATCAAAGAACTGTTCCAAAAGTTCCCCACGGTTTGCTATACCGAAAAAGATGGCAAAGATTTATCAACCTATCGAGTGTTGGTGATTGACACCATCGGCATTTTGAGCAAAATCTACAAATACAGTTACATTTCTTATATTGGCGGCGCCTTCGAGACAGGCTTGCACAACATCTTGGAAGCCGCTGTTTTTGGAGTTCCCCTCTTCTTCGGCCCCAAATACCAGAAGTTCAACGAAGCGGTGCAGTTGGTAGCTTTGCAGGGAGCCTTCTCCATCACCAGCCACGAAGAGATGCTGCAAAAGTGCCAGCTCTACGCCTCCTCCCCCGAAGCTTACACCAAGGTCTGTCAAATCTGCAAAGAGTTTGTACAAAGCAATTTGGGAAGCTGTGAAAAGATAATTAGCAAATTAGTTAATTAGTAAATTGATTAATTGGAATTGCGGGGAAGTAGGTCTTATTTCAAAAACTTAAAAGAAGCCGTCTGATCCCCTTTCATTATTGCGGTGCCAACATAAAAACCTTTCGACAAGGATGTTACGTTGATTTCGATGAGAGGATTCCCGTTGACAGCTTGTTGCAGGACAAGTTGGCCAGCAGCATTGTAAATGTTAATCAAGCGAATGCTGCCGTCAATATCGGTGAGATGGATTATGTCGGTAGCGGGGTTCGGATAAACGCTGAGTTGCAACGGGATATAGTTATTGATACCAACATGTGAGGTGTAGGCCTGGTAAAAGTCAGGAATGCCGTAACCGAAAGTAGTGTTGGGAAGATTGTAGCAATGACTGTTCTCACGTATGATTTGCATGATTTCGGATGCGGAATACTGAGGCATAGCCTGCCATAAACAAGCACTGAGACCGGCAATGATGGGGCTGGCAAAGCTTGTGCCCTCTACAGGGAGAGTAAAATCTGCGTAATAGTACACTCTGGTTGATTCTCCCATACTTGTGACATCAGGTTTCACGCGTCCATCGTATGAAGGTCCGTGAGAGGAGAAATGGGAACTGACGCTGTCAATGTTACATGAACCTACAGTAAGAATGTTAAAAGCATCAGCAGGGATTGAGATATAATACCAGCTATATTCCCCATTATTGCCTGCCGAATTACATTCGATGATACCTTTCTCTGCCAAAAGGCCGGCACAACGGCTGGCGATGCTGGTTTGACCATCACAATCCGCATAGATATAAGAGCCTTGAGGGAAATTGTCAAAGGTGGTATATCCAAGGGAACTATTAATAACATCGACTCCAAGACTATCAGCAATTTCAACAGCATTGACCCATAAATCCTCCTCGAAGGGTTGTTCGGTCTCGGAACATTCGGATTGGATGAAGACGTATGAAGCCTTGGGAGCAGTGCCCACAAAAGTACCATTCTCATCAGCTGCCATAACAGAAGCCACTCGCATACCATGTCTTGATCCATTTATGTACGTCTCGTCCACAAAGTTAGGCCTGAGGGAATATTTCCCAACGAAGCGGCCCTGATTAACCATTTTGTTATAGAAAGAATTCTGCTCAAGTTCCCTGAAACCCCCATCTATCACAGCTATGAGCATCCCTTCTCCATGGAACCCTTCCGCATGAAGAAGATGTCCGTTATGTATAGCGATTTGATTATAGCCATCCCCATAGTTTATATCATCTTTCGTAGATAACGGGATATTTTGCATCATGGGTGCAGGATTCTCGGGAACTGAAACGGCAGTATTGTTTTTCAACTGGGTTGAACCTATCGCTTTGACAGAATCCACAAACGAAAGATCATTGATTTGCTGTACGATAGAGGCATCCGTGGAATAGATAGCAATCGTGTTCATCCATTTGGAAACCGCCAGAACCTGCATTTGCGAATCCATAGCCCTAATCTGTTGCTTGTATTGCGGATTTACCGGCAAATCTTGTTCCGTGACCGGAATGTTGAAACGACTTCGCTTGTCAATGGCACGTTGCGTAAGAAATTCCGAAGGATTATTGATAGAATAAGGATTGTTGTTTTTGTCACTCAGATAGATACGGTAACAATTAGGGGTCTGTGCATGAAGGGAGACAAGCAAACCCATAACAATGTAAAGGAGAGATAAATGCTTCATATTCATAATAGTGGACATCTACTTATAAATTTTATGCGCCAGACTCTCAAACCCTGTGAAGTCCGCTGAACAAGATTTGAAAAAATGGCATTGCAAATATACACATTTTCCCACAACTATATTTTATCCTGAAAAAAAAAAAACAACTCCACTGCCGCATGAGTATGCCGTGCCAAATCACTACGACATCTACCAGAACATGCATTCCAATGAGGAGGTGCGTGAAGCCGTCCGCAAGGAGCAACTGCAAGAGTACGTCAAAAGCCATAACCTTGCTGTCCGCTATTATCAGGACTTCGGCTGGCCCGCTGTCGAATTATAATTATATCGCTTTTTTCCGCCAGTCAGCCTTCCAGATATAGAAGAAGGAAATAAGGCCGATGACGATATTGTAGAACCACTCGGCGGTCCATACACTGGCAATGGAGGAAATGCGGGTGGCCAGATAGACATAGAGCAAATAGCAGATAAGCACCCCGAACTCCAACGCCATGGCAGCCGAGGTGTCACCGGTACCCGAAATCGCTTCGAAATAGATCACGCCAACGGAACCCAAAACCGTGGCTACACATATGACATAAATCGAAGGAATGGCAGCAGCCACCAAGTTGAGGTCATCAGTATAAATCCGCAGTACAAGATCGGGGAAAATGGCTGTAAAAATAGCCAAAACCAAAGAGCAAAGCACAGCATTTTTCACCACCTTCCCAAGCATTGCCATCACCTCATCGCTCTTGCCCTCGCCGATGATGCGGCTGGTAAGTGTGTTGGCTGTGGCCGCAAAGGCAAAAAACGGAATGATGAGAATCATATAGGTGCTGCGAACCACCGATGATACCCCGAGAGCCGTCTCACCCATCTTTTCAATCAGGATAAAGAAAGCAAACCATGCCCCGAAGGAGAACAGTCGCTGGATCATGCAGGGGAATGCCACTTTCAGGATATGACCCATCAGCGCAGGTTGCAGCTTGTGCCAACGGAACATGCCATATTCTTCATGAGGAATGGTGAAGAAAGTGTATACCCAGAAGAAACAGAAAGCGGTCAATTCAGACAAGAGTGAAGCCAAGGCCGCACCACTGATACCCATTTCAGGAAGACCGCAATTTCCAAATATCAGGCCCCAATCGAAGAAAATATTGACTACCGCCATGAGAAGGGTGGAATATGTGATGACCTTGGTATTGCTGATGCCCACATAAAACGAGCGGAAAAGGAAGTTAAACACCACGAAGACAATTCCAAAACGCCTAATATCCAGGTATTTCATAGAGGCAGCATAAATATTTTCCGACTCAATGATGATACGCATCAGTCCGTCGCTGAGGAAGAACAAGAGACTAAGCAATAGGAAACCGAGCAGCAAGACAAAAAGCGCCCCGTGCTGGAAGACCACACCAATCTGTTTCCAATTGCCCTCACCAAAGCGGCGGGCAATGAAAATCTGAATGCCTACGGCAAAACCCATGGCTAGTGTGGTGAACACATAGTAGAACAAGCCCGCCATCATCGAGGCACTCAGCTCAATGGTGCCAAGATGCCCCAAGAAAGCCGTATCGGTGAAAGTGATAACGGTCTGCGCCAGATTGCCCAACATAATGGGATAGGCAATACGCCATATTTCGCGGTTAGAAACGGTGGTCTTCATCATGATTATCCCTGTTTCCGCCGTTCGATTTCATCGTGGATTTTGGAGGCCATCTCATAGTCCTCACACTCCACCGCACCATCCAAAAGATCCTGCAGCTCTTCAAGGCTCATCTCCTCTAACTTGGCAGCGATGTACTTGTCGTAATTCTCGTCCGACAGGTTCATCTCAAGATCCTCAGCTTCCTCCGAAACCATATTTTCTTCATCTCCTTCCTGAAAATCCGATAGGCTCGTCAAGAGGTCATCATCAGCAAGATAACGGTCTATCACCTCCTCGTTAATGTAAATGGGAATATGGCTTTTGAGGGCCACCACCACCGCATCGGAAGTACGTGAGTCGAGGGTGAACACCTCACCGTTTCCCTTCCTGAAATGGATATCAGCATAAAAAATACCCTCCTCAAACTTGCGAATCACCACATAGCCGGGATATACCTGACAACTTTCACTCAACTGCATCAACAAATCGTAGGGAGTGGGGCGTTTGGGTTTCATTCTGTTCATCTCCAACACAATAGACTTGGCCTCGTTCAAGCCTATCAGGATAGGCAACTGACGCTCGCCCTGCTTCTCTTTCAGAACCAGTGCATACGCCTCTGACGGCGGCTGGGCATTACGAATATCAGAAACCTCAAATTCTATCATTACTTCACTTCCTCGGGGTTATGTTTGTATTTGAAAACGATGGCAAAGAGGATAGCCACCACCAAAGCATAGGCGGCGAAGATATACCATACCGTAGTCCAATCGCCCACCAAATGGTGACCTTCCCATGTGCAGAACTGATTGACCACCCATTGGGCTGCCAAAGTACCGATAGTTGCGCCAATACCGTTGGTCATCAACATAAAAAGACCCTGAGCGGAAGAGCGAATGTCTGGACTGGTCTCCTTATCCACAAACAGGGAACCGCTGATATTGAAGAAATCAAACGCCACCCCATACACAATCATAGACAAAATAAACAACCATACTCCGGGGCCAGGATTGCCGAGACCAAAGAAGCCGAAACGCAACACCCAAGCAAACATGGCGATGAGCATCACCCTCTTAATGCCAAACTTGCGCAGACAAAATGGAATCAGCAAGATACATAAGGTTTCTGAAACCTGTGACAAGGAAACCAAAATATTGGCATGTTGCACCCCAAAGGTGTTGGCATATTCAGGCTGGGCACCGAAACTATGGATGAAAGGGTTGGCAAAGCCATTGGTAATCTGCAATGAAACACCCAAAAACATGGAGAAAATAAAGAAAATAGCCATTCTTTTCTCCTTGAACAAGGCAAAAGCCTTCAAACCCAAAGCTTCAACCATGGATTTCTTATCAGTGGATGTTGAAATCGGGCACTTGGGCAGAGTAAAGGCATAAACCGCCAGCACCATACCAATGCAACCGCTGAGGATAAACTGCTTTGCCGAATGTTGGAAACCCAGTAAATCGACCGCCCACATGGAGCAGATAAAACCGATGGTACCAAAGACACGGATAGGCGGGAAAACTTTAACCGTGTCATAGCCATTCATCTCCAACGCATTGTATGCTACCGCATTGGCCAAGGCAATGGTAGGCATATAGAAAGCTACACTGATGGTATAGAGGGTAAAGAGGATGCCGAACTGCACCGCATCGCCGCTCATCAGTCCATAATAACCCGCGGCTATCATAGCAGCTCCCGCAATACCGTGGCAAATGCCCAACATCTTCTGCGCCGGTATCCAGCGGTCGGCCATAATGCCCATCAATGCCGGCATGAAAATGGACACGATTCCCTGGATGGAGTAGAATATTCCGATTTTTGTACCCATGCCGTGCGGTCCCAAATAGCGACCCATACATGTTAAATACGCTCCCCAAACTGCAAATTCGAGGAAGTTCATCAAAATCAGTCTGAATTTCAAATTCATATTCGTGCTATTTTTTCTTTTGCAAAATTACAAGAATTTTGGGAAATATACACCTTTCTATAAAAAAATATTGTAGAGACAGGACATGTTCCATCTCTACAGAAAAAAATTTCGTATCTTTGCACCCTTATTCAACAACGTAGAAAAAACATGGAATTATCAGAACAGGAAGTCATTAGACGCAAGAAATTAGAGGATTTATTGAACCTTGGAATCAATCCCTATCCGGCAGCGGAATATGAAGTAAATGCCTCTACCACAGAGATTTTGGAGGAATTTCCGAAAGACAACAGCAAATTCCAGAATGTCAGCATCGCCGGTCGTATCATGACCCAGCGCATCATGGGTGCCGTTTCGTTTTTCGAAATCCAAGACTCCTTTGGACGAATCCAGATTTACGCCAAACGTGACGAATTGTGTCCAGGAGAGGACAAAACCATGTACAACAGCGTGTTCAAAAAACTGGATATCGGTGATATTATTGGTGTGAAGGGCTTTGTTTTCACCACCCAGATGGGTGAAATCAGCATCCACGTGAAAGAGTTCACCATCCTGTGCAAGTCGGTGTGCCCGCTGCCCATCGTGAAAGAGAAAGACGGCAAGGTTTACGATGCTTTCCAGGATCCCGAACAGCGCTACCGCCAGCGTTATATCGACCTCATCGTCAATCCCCACATCAAGGATACCTTCATCAAGCGTACCCTGCTGGTGAACACCATGCGCAACTTCCTGAATGAGAAAGGATATTTAGAGGTGGAGACCCCCATCCTGCAGCCTTTGTACGGTGGTGCCGCTGCCCGTCCTTTCAAGACCCACCACAACACACTGGATATGACCCTCTACCTGCGTATCGCCGACGAGTTGTATCTGAAGAAACTGATTGTGGGCGGCTTCAACGGAGTGTACGAGTTCTCGAAAGACTTCCGCAACGAGGGTATGGACCGCTTCCATAATCCCGAGTTCACCCAGATGGAGCTCTATGTGCCCTACAAGGACTACGAATGGATGATGAACTGCGTGGAAGAGATGGTGGAACGCGTGGCCTTGGCGCTGCACGGCAAAACCCAAGTACAGGTGGGCGAGAACATCATCGACTTCAAGCGCCCCTGGAAACGCTATACCATGTTCGAGGCCATCGAGCACTTCACCGGCACCGACATTTCCAATATGGACGAGGCCCAGCTGGCCCAGTTTGCCACCGAGCAAGGCGTGAAAGTGGATTCCACTATGGGCAAGGGCAAGCTGATAGACGAAATCTTCGGTGAAACCTGCGAGCACAAGCTCATCCAGCCGACCTTCATCTACGACTATCCGATAGAAATGTCACCGCTGACCAAGAAACACCGCAGCAAACCTGGCCTCACTGAACGTTTCGAGGCCATGTGCAATGGCAAGGAAATCTGCAACGCCTACTCCGAGCTCAACGACCCCATCGACCAGCGCAAGCGCTTTGAGGACCAGTTGGAACTCGGCAAGCGTGGCGACACCGAATCGATGGTTTTGGACGAAGACTTCCTGAAATCACTCGAAATCGGTATGCCCCCCACAGCCGGTTTGGGCATCGGTATCGACCGTTTGGCCATGATTATGACCAACTCGCCCTCCATCCAGGATGTGTTGTTCTTCCCCCAGATGCGTCCCGAAAAGAAGCCCGAAACTTCCAGCGACAAGGATTTCGTAGAGCAAGGTGTTCCCGAAGTATGGGTGCCTGCATTGCGCAAACTGAACATCAACACCATCGAACAATTGAAAGCCGCCAACCCCAACAAGCTGCTCAACGACTTGGGAGGCCTGCGCAAGAAACTGAAGATGGACGTGCCTGCAGTGCCCTTGGACGTGATAAAATCGTGGGTTGAAAAATAGTGCAATATTTTTCAAAATAAATGGTTGAGGGTTCGAAAAAAAGTTGTATTTTTGCAGCCTGATTTCGACGAGCTCAATCAGCTCCGATGCCTAGGTGGCGGAATTGGTAGACGCGTCGGTCTCAAAAACCGATGAGGTAACACTCGTGCCGGTTCGATCCCGGCCCTGGGTACAAGAAAAAAGAGGATGTCGTTGACATCCTCTTTTTTTGTTTCTTAAATTTTCTCTTCTAGAACCTCCAATTCATGCCGAAGTAATAGAGGAAGGGCAACTGGTACACCACCTCGTTGGTGATACGGTTGACGTAGAATACATTCTTGTAGTTATATACATTGGTAAGGGAGACGCTCAGCTCGATGGAGTGGCGCTCGCCAAGGAAGAATTTCTTCTTGAAGGCGAGGTCCAGACGATGGTAAGCGGGCAGACGTCCCTGGTTGAGGTCGTCAAGCACAAAGTCGAGGTCCTCGTTGGCAGTGATAATATCGTCGCCAATACCGCCATTGGGAATGTAGTTGGGATAATAGGCCATGGTCTGCGTGAAGGGGAAGCCCGAACCAAAGTTCCAGCGCATGTCAATCTGCCACGAACGGCGTTTGCCAAAGGCGTAAGAGACCAAAAGATTGATATTGTGGCGGCGGTCGAAGTTGGGCGCATAGGTCACCTTCGCATCCGTACGTTTCACCCAGCCTAATGAATACACACCCCAAATATACAGTCCCTTGTAGTCGAACTTGATGGAGATATCGCCACCATAGGCGTGTCCCTGCTCCCACATAAACAGCTCGTCCGACTGCTCATCCACCATGTAGCGGTTCACCGATATCAGCTGCGAGAAATGCTTGTAATAGCCTTCAATATTGATGCTGGTATATTTCAGCATATCCAATTCAAGTCCCAACACTACATGTTGGGAGGTCTGTAGCCTGTTTTTGGGCTTTTTCCCATTAGGCAAAGTGGGAGTGATGCTCAATGCCGAAGGACTGGAAATATAGCCGTAGAAGAGGTTCACCACATCACGGTCGGAGGTTACAGCTACATAATTCTGGGAGTACAAACCACCCGACATCTTCAGACGTATATTCTTGGTAATGTTGTATTTCAAAGCCAAACGGGGTTCAGGCATCACCTTGCTCAGCGAGGTGTAATACTGCAAACGGAAACTGGGCTCAATCAACAGCTTGTTCTTGTAGTTGTATTTATATTTGACAAAAGCAGCGAAGTCGGTCGTGTGGTCCTTGGGATATTCCTTGACGCCATATTTGGTCCAATAGCGGTATTGGGTGTTGAAACCCACCGCATTGATACCCACATTGAAAACACTTCTTCCTATATAATAATTGAAGATGAAGTTGAAGTTAAAACCTCCGGTACGTGTGTATTTGCTGTAATCACCTTCCGCCTGATATGCAGGGTCGTTGATTTTGGAAGTATAATCTGAATAAGCGAAGTTACCTTCGATGGTGGTATTGGCCTGGCCAGGCACCAGCAGGAAGTTGGCCCCCACACCCCAGTTGTTCCAACTGTATTGCACCAGCGAGCTGTAGTTGACCCTATCCATATAATTGAAGCCGAAAATGTTGAATTTGGAACCTCCCTGGCCAGCCAGTGTAATCTTTCCGTACAAGTCCAAGAAATTATAGGGCAGTCCATTCTCTCTGTCCACGTAAGGATAAAACACTTTGGCAGCCTGCTCCAAATACGAGCCCTTGCCCGACAAGATGAAGCTCAAGCTGGTTTTTCGGCCTTCTTTCAGCTTCACAATAGGTCCTTCCAGCAGCACCTGCGCGCCAATATTGCTCACGTCGATTTTTCCCGATATGCGCTTCTTGTTGCCGTCGCGAGTCTTGATGTTCATCACCGAAGACACCCTGCCGCCAAACTCAGCCCCAAAACCGCCGGTATAGATGTCGGCATTGCTCATGATGTCCATATCAAACACTGAAAACAAACCGATAGAGTGGAAAGGGTTGAAGACAATCATTCCGTCCAACAGCAGCATGTTCTGGATGGGGGTACCACCACGCACATACAGCTGACCACCTTGGTCGCCGGTAGAGATAATACCCGGCAACACCTGCAAGTACTGGGCAAAGTCGGGCTGACCGCCAATAGCCGGCATTTTGCTCATCTCCTTGGGCGAGATGCTGATGACTGCTGTGCGGGTTTCCTGTATCTTACGGTCGGTTTCGGCCGTCACCTGTATTTCGTCCAGAGCCACTTTAGAGGGATTGATCATGTAGCGTTTGATAATCATCTTGCTTGCCACCTCAATGGTATCGGTAAAAGTGTCGTAGCCAAAGAAATTGATCACCAGCACATATTTGCCCTTCGGCACCTTGTCGATGATAAAGTTACCATTGGCTTCCGTCATGCCGCCGTAGCTTGTGCCTTGCAATACCACAGGACAATAGGCTACAGGCTCACCGCTGGTGGCATCGTACACAAAACCTTTGACGGTGGTTTGTGCCACACCCACCAACACACTGGTTAATAAGATGATAAACGCTATAAATTTCTTGGTCATAAAATTCAGGTTTCAGGTTAAAATATCAGCCGGATTTCCTCTTTTAAGGCCTCCATCGCTGCTTCTATGGGCGACTGGCCAGCCGTCTGCTCCAAAATGGACGACACCAACTCGATGCCCGGAGCATCGGGAGCTAATTTCCCCGAGCTGACATTGATGATACGGATGGTTTCCTCTTTGGCATTGCAAATCTTATTCCACACCTCAGAAGAAAGATAGATTTGCTGGGACAGATTGTGCTCGAATTCGGCACGGATAGAAGAAATCAGCAACACCCTCAAATCTGCATTGGGGGTGTTGCCATCGTTCAATCTCAATATTAACTGATTTGGTTCGGTACGCTCCAAAAACATGGCCATACGCTCGTAGGCTTGCAGCCTGATAGGAGCAATCACTGATTTGTTGTGCTCTTTCAGTTCCAACAGGCGCTTGCGCTCTTCATTTCTGAGAAACATCCTCAAGGTAAAGAATGAGGTCAGAAAGACCACTACCGCCACAAGCAACGTACCAATTATGTATAATGCAAATTCCATTTTAGGTATCAAATTTCAGCTTTCAAGTTTCAGGTTTCAGGTTTTTCTGGCACCTGGCACCTGTAACTTAATCACTGGTAATTAGCCGCAGTGGAAGTAGTTATGTACCAGTTCAAGCATCTTGTCGGGATTCTTGGCGATTTCCTCACGGATGTTCTGATCGTGATAAGATTTCAGCATCTTGATGATATCGTCAATCATTTCGGCATTGAAGACACCGTGTTGCTCGAAGATGTCTCTGTGAGCGCTCAACTCGTCGGCTGACTCCCAGCAAGAAGTCGGCAACTGGGCCAGGCTTTCCATTTTGGCTTTGTTTTCAGCCTTGTGAATGTTGACATCCACGTAAGTCTTTTTGGCAAACTCAAGGGCGCCTTCCATTTCAAATCCGTGACGGGCAGCCACACACAAACCGGCCAGCAGCAGGTAAATGTCGGCAGAACCATCCGGACAACGGAACTCTACCGTCTGCTTTTGCGACAAGTCCATACGGGCAGCTTTCTCCATCGGGTTGATCATAGCCACCATGTCGTTTTTGTGGGTCCATCCCAGCGGCACTCTCACCAGCACCGAGCGGTTGCGGTCGCCCCAGCAAATGGAAGTGGGAGCTTCCTGATGAGGCACCAAGCGGAAGTAAGAAGTGGGATTGGTGTTGCCGAAAGCGGTCAGCGAGGATGCGCAAGTCATGAAGCCTGCAATGGCCGAATGGGCAATAGTGTTCAGCTTGCCTTTGGTGACATACTGGTTCTTACCGTCTTTCACTACACGGGTGTGGATATGCAAACCGCTACCCGCCTTGCCGGCAGTGATTTTGGGAGCAAAGGTCACATCCAAACCATACTGGTAAGCCAGGTTTCTGATAATCCACTTGGCCAATACCAACTGGTCGGCGGCATCCTGCACATCGGTCACCAGGAACTCGATTTCGTTCTGCTCGTAAATCTTACCTTCCAGGGTAAAATTACCTACTTCAGAGTGACCGTATTTGATTTGTCCACCCACCTTCGAGATGTTCAGCATACATTCTTTGCGGAACTCTTCAAACTTAGTGAAAGGAGTGGATTCATGATAACCGCGCTGGTCGGGAGTTAAGAAAAGGTCGTCACCTTCGCCAATCACATAGTATTCCAACTCGCCCATAGCCTGGAAAGTCATGCCAGTCACCTTGGTGAAGGAGTCGGCAGCCTTGCGCAGGACATATTCGGGAGAATTTTCCATGGGCTGACCGTCCTTGTTGAAGTAGGAGCACAGCATGGAAAGGGTGGGAATTTCGGCAAATGGATCCAAAAAGGCCGTGCTGAAACGCGGAATCACGTACAGGTCGCTGGAACCTGCATGGATGAACGACGGGAAAATGTTGGAACCGTCCACACGCTCGCCGGCAGACAGAATCTGCTCGAGATATTCACGGTTGTTCAACACGAAATTCAGGGTTTTCAAGCGACCGTCACCTGCCACATAATGGAAGTTGACCATAGGAATTTCCTTTTCCTCAATGAATTTGATGATGTCAGCTTTGGTGAATTCTTTGGGATCCTTTTTCAGGTAACTTACTAAAGGATTCATGCTCATTAACAGGTTGTCTTTCATGATAGTTTTTGTTTTATATTATTTCAATTTATTGTCTTTTTTAGGGGTTGCAAAGTTACGCAAAGTTTTTGAGATTATCAATCTATTTTGAAATAAAAGTTTTTTAGCCGTTTACAATGGTGTCTATCGTATTTTTTTCTACCTTTGCCAAGCTAAAAATATCCGCTGATGTTTCACTTCAAACATTTCTCGCTCTATCACGAAAACAGCGCGCTGAAAATCTCCACCGACGCAGTGCTGCTGGCAGCTTTCACGCCCGTCTACGGGGTGCAAAACCTGCTCGACATCGGCTGCGGCTGCGGGGTGATAGCCTTCTGCCTGGCATGGAAAATGCAGCAGGAAAGGGGGAGGGAAATTTCGCGTCAGGAAATCATCGGTATCGATATTGACAAGGATTCTGTTGACGAAGCCCTGAAAAATTTGGAGTTTTTCCCGAAAAAGGATGAACAGCACATTGTCTTTCGCCAGCAGCGCATCCAAGACTTTGCGCAAGAGCAACAAAAAAAATTCGACCTGATTGTCTCCAATCCCCCGTTTTTTGTGGACTCGCTGAAACCCAACACAGCACAGAAAAATGTCAGCAAACACAACGACAACCTGCCCTTCGAAGACCTGCGAGACGCGGTAACCCAACTGCTTACTCCCCAAGGCTCCTTCTACCTGATACTGCCCACCAACGAAAGCGAGCGCTTCGAGCAAATCTCGCACGGCTACCTGTCCAAAAACCACCAGTTGCTCATCCAGCCTACTCCTTCCAAACCTGTCAATCGCCTTATCACCCGCTACTCCCTTTCTCCCTCCCCCCTTCCCTGCCACACCTCATCCCTTTGCCTCCGAGATACCAATGGCAACATGTCACAGGACTATCGACAACTGACAGAGGAGTTTCTAATCAAATGATTTTTTTTTGTATTTTTGCAACTTTTATAAGTTCGATTATATCGACTCAACCATTTTAATTACGACTCAAAATATATTTTGATATGAAAAAGATATTCAAAGGATTACTAATCACACTATTAGCTGTTTTCTGCTGCGGTGCAGCCTTCGCTCAAAACCCCTCTTATCAGCAGAACAGCAACAAGATGATGCAGATGCTGAGAGCCATCAACGACCTGTATGTTGACACGGTCAACTTCGAGCCGTTGGTGGAAAAAAGTATTGTGGAGATGCTGAAAGAGCTGGACCCCCACTCTATTTATATTCCCAAGAAGGAAGTCCAACAGACCAACGAACCCTTGGAAGGCAAGTTTGACGGCATCGGGGTGACTTTCCAGCTGATTAAGGATACTATCAATGTGATGGAAGTGATTCCCGACGGTCCGTCGGATAAAGTGGGTCTGCGTGCTGGCGACAAGATTGTGAGGGTGGACACCGCCGTTGCCTGCGGCAAACATGTGAACAACAAGTGGGTGCAGAGCCACCTGCGCGGGGTGAAAGGCACCAAGGTAGTGGTCGGCGTAAAGCGTGGCCGCAATCCCGAATTGCTCGAATTCACCATCACCCGCGACAAAATCCCCATGAACAGCGTGAACGTCTCTTTTATGGTGGACGACAAGACCGGTTATATCAAACTCGACCGTTTTGCGATGACCTCTCCTAGTGAGGTGAACACCGCGCTGACCAAGCTCACCGCCCGTGGCATGAAAAACCTCATCCTCGACCTGCGTGGCAACGGTGGCGGATATTTGGATGTTGCTTTCCAGATTTCCAACATCTTCCTCGGTGCCGACCAGATGATTGTCTATACCGACAACTTCAGAAAGACCGGCCAACAGTTCAAATCCAACGGCAAAGGCGAGTTCCAGAAAGGCAAGCTGATCGTGCTGGTGGACGAAGGTTCGGCTTCGGCTTCTGAAATCGTCTCTGGTTGTGTTCAGGACTGGGACCGCGGCTTGGTGGTAGGTCGCCGTACCTTCGGCAAGGGACTGGTGCAGAAACCGCTGTATCTGAACGACCAGTCGATGGTGCGTCTCACCATTTCGCACTACTACACCCCCACCGGACGCTGCATCCAGAAACCTTACGACGATGGAGTGGAAAGCTACCTTAACGACCTTAACAATCGTAGCAAACACGGCGAGTACCTGACTGCCGACAGCATCAAATTCCCCGACTCGCTGAAATATACCACCCCCAGAGGGCGCGTGGTTTACGGTGGCGGTGGCATCATGCCCGACATCTTCATCCCCTTGGATACCTCCAAATACTCCACTTTCTACAACGAGTTGGCCCGTAAAGGCATCTTCGGCGGCTTCACTATGGACTATATGGAAACCCACCGCGATGAAATGAAAGCCCAATATCCCACTTTTGAAGACTATAAAAATAACTTCGTCATCAGCGATGATTTGTACAACGAGTTTATTCAATACGCCAAAAAAGAAGGGGTGAACGACAGCGTGAAGTTTGTGTTCTCCTCATACGTTCAGGGCTTTGTGAAAGAGAACAAAGGCAAACTCGACTCAATGTACAGCAAAAACTTCGACAACAAAGCCGAATTCGACCAGATGCTGACAGAATACATCCAGAAGCAGCAGAAAGAGGCACTGCGACTGAAAAACCTCAGCAAGGCTCCCGAATACATCAAGGAATACCTGAAGTTTGAGATTGCCCGCACACTGTATAGCTACGGCGAAGCCTACCAGGTGTTCCTCACCAGCGACGATACCTTCCAGAAAGCAGTGGACATCATGAAGGACAACAAGATTTTCAAAAAATTCAAAGTCAACGACTAATGATTTCGAAGGAAACCATTGATGAAATCTACTCCGCCGCCCAGATAGAGGAGGTTGTGGCCGATTTTGTCCCGCTGAAACGCCGCGGACAGAACTGGGTGGGCGTGTGTCCTTTTCACAATGACAAAAATCCTTCGATGTATGTGAGTCCCCGCCTGGGGATCTTCAACTGCTTTGTGTGCCACACTGGTGGCAATGCCGTCAACTTCGTGATGAAACACGAGCAGATCTCCTACCCCGAGGCACTGCGCTATCTGGCCAAGAAATATGGCATCAACATTGTAGAGGATGCCCGCTCGGAAGACCTCACCGATGAGGAAAAGCTGAAGGAGAGCTTGGTAGCGGTCAACAAGTTTGCTGAGCAATATTTCATTGATCAGCTACTTAATACCGAAGAGGGACAAACCATAGGTCTCTCCTATTTCAAGGAACGTGGTTTCTCCCAGCAGACCATTGAAAAGTTCAGACTCGGCTACTGTCCCGACGGCTGGGACAAGTTCACCCAGGAAGCCCTGAAAAACGGCTACCAGTTGGAGCATCTCATCATGACCGGCCTGACCAAAAAGTCGGAAAGCGGCAAGGTCTTCGACTTCTACCGCGGACGCGTCATCTTTCCCATCTACGACAAGCTGGGCAAGCCCGTAGGTTTTGGTGGACGTATCTTGAAAAAAGAGGAGAAAATAGCCAAGTATTTCAACTCGCCCGAAAGTCCCGTTTACCACAAGAGCAATGTGCTCTACGGCTTTTACCAGGCTCAGCGTTCCATCAAAACCCAAGACAATGTCTATCTGGTGGAAGGCTATACCGATGTGCTGTCGATGGTACAGGCTGGCATCGAGAATGTAGTGGCTACCTCCGGCACCGCTTTCCCCGACGGACAAATACGGCTGTTGAAGTCCAAGACCAACAATGTGACGGTGCTGCGTGACGGTGACAAAGCCGGTATCAATGCCGCCCTGAAAGACATCAACATTTTGTTGGGCAACGGCTTCAATGTCAGCGTGGTGATGCTGCCCGACGGGGAAGACCCCGACTCTTTCGCCCAGAGCCACAGCGATACCGAGATTACCGACTACCTGAAAACCCATGCCGACAGCTTTATCCTCTTCAAAGCCAGAGTAATGGCTGCAGAGGCTGGCAACGACCCCGCCAAACGCGCTGCAATGGTGAAAGACATCATCCAGTCTATCGCCCTCATTCAGGACGACATCACCAAGCAGCTGTATATCAAGGAACTGTCTAAGCAGTTTGACTTGGATGAAAAATTTCTCACCGCCGAGCTGAGAAAGAATGTCATCAAAACCATCAAAGAAAACGCCAAAAACGAAGGTGGCCAACAGGTTGAAATCCATACCTCTCCGGAAGAAAACACCAGCAACAATACCGACCTTCTTCATGACGACAACAGTCTCTATCATATAGAAGAAAAGATTATCCTGCTGATTTTGCAATTCGGGGCCTACGAAATCGATGCCGAAACCACGGACGAAGAGGGACAGGAACTTTGCCAGAAAATCAGGCTCGACCAGTATATCTTCAACGAGTTCTCGGAAGAGGAAATCTGCTTCCAGGATGAGTTGTTCCAGAAGATTTATGAAGAATATGCCATCATTGCCGGCCAGTTCTCCCATCAAGATGATATCAAAAAAGCTTTTGTTAACCACAAAGACGACACGATACGGCAGTTTGCCATCGAGCATCTGATGGAAGAAGACATTGAAATCAGTCCCAAATGGCTGCACCGCTTCGAGGTCAGCACCGACAATGTAAAGAACAGCTGCTACAAATTCAACGAGGACGTCTATCACAGCATCATGCTGTTCAAATACAGAATTGTGGAGCAATATCTGAAATTCCTGCACGAGGAACTCGGAAAAGAGTATCCCGACGATATCATCAACAAGATGCTGCAGAAATACGACATTCTGAACAAACGGAAATGTGAGATTGCGAAACTGATCAACCTGGTAATCGTAAAATAAACGAAGAATTAAGAACTAAAAACTAAGAACCTTGCAAACCTTTATCATAATTCTTAACTCTTAACTTTTAGTTCTTAGTAATAAACATAAAAGCTATGGAACCACTCAACAATAACAACCGCGGATTTTCCTCCAACCTAGGCGCCATCTTGGCCGCCACGGGAGGGGCTATCGGCTTGGGCAACATCTGGCGTTTTCCCTACACCGTGGGCGAAAACGGCGGTAGTGCTTTCATCCTTATGTACATCTTCTTTGTCTTTTTGCTGGGAGTTCCCGTCATGATGAGCGAGATTATCATCGGACGTCGCTCGCAGAAGAATGTGATGGGGGCCTTCAAAATGCTGGCTCCGAAACATAAAGGATGGATGGGGATGGGAGTGCTCAGCCTTGTGGCAGCCCTCATCATCTACTCTTTCTACAGTGTGGTGGCCGGCTGGACACTCAACTATGTCATCTTGTCGAGTAGTGGCGAACTGGTGGGCAAAAATCCTACGGAAATAAGCCAACTGTTCGTCAACTTCACCCAAACCTCCTTCTGGCCGCTGTTCCACCAGTTTATATTTCTGGTCTTAACAGCCAGTATTGTGATTTTAGGTGTGCAGAAAGGCATCGAAAGATATACCAAAATCCTGATGCCTATACTTTTGATACTGATGATATTGATGTGTATCCGCTCGCTGACCCTTGATGGAGCCCGACAGGGTATTGATTTCCTCTTCAAACCCGACTTCAGCAAAATCACCGGCGACTCAGTACTCGAAGCTTTGGGACAGGCTTTGTTCTCTCTCAGCATCGGCATGGGCGCACTCATCACCTACGGCTCCTATATCCGTAAGGAGGACAACCTGTTCACTACCAGCCTGTGGATAGCCGGTGCCGACACCTTTATCGCCATCCTGGCCGGCATCTCCATTTTCCCTGCAGTGTTTGCCTTCGGTCTCAGTCCCGCCGCTGGTCCAAGCTTGGTTTTTGAGGTGCTGCCCAACGTGTTCAACAGCATGCCGGGAGGAAGACTTTTCTCCGTGGTGTTTTTTGTGCTCCTCAGCATCGCCGCCCTCACCTCCACCATCTCGCTATTGGAAGTGCTAGTGCTGTGGGCGGTGGAAGAATTGCATTGGAGCCGTCGCAAAGCAGCCATCCTCTCCTCTCTGCTGGTCTTTATCATTGGTGCCTTTTGCGCTCTCTCCTTCGGTCCCCTGAGTGATGTCAAGCTTTTTGGACATACCATCTTCGATTTTTGCGACACGCTGACCGCTACCTACATGATGCCTATCGGAGCGTTGTTCTTCACCCTCTTTATCGGTTGGTACTTGCCCAAGGCAGAGGTGTATGACGAACTGTCCAACAGCGGCCAACTCAAAGCCCGCTATTTCAAGATTTTCTACTTCATCATCCGATACATCGCTCCTCTGGCATTGTTGAACGTGCTGTTGACAGGAATTTTATCATAATTGATAATTGACAATTGATAATTGATAGTTGATAAAGCTCAGTTTTCAAATTTCTGTTTTTATAAAAATGAACACCACCCAAAAAATCAAACTGAAACCCGGCAATATGCTGAACCCCGCCCCCGTAGTAATGGTCAGCTGCGGAGAGACTCCCGACGAATATAATATCATTACAGTGGCTTGGACCGGCACCATCTGCTCCGACCCGCCTATGTGCTATATCTCAGTACGTCCCGAACGGCATTCCTACAACATTCTTAAGGAACGGAAACAGTTTGTCATCAACCTGGTGAACGAGCCCTTGGCAGCGGTTTGCGACTGGTGTGGCGTGCGCTCAGGCAAGAAATACAACAAGTTTTTCGAGACCGACCTCACCCCTGTCAGAGGCAGCATGGTCAAAGCGCCTATGATATACGAGTCGCCTGTCAACCTCGAATGTGAAGTGACCGACATCATCCCTCTGGGCTCACACGATATGTTTATCGCCAAGATTGTGGCTGTTCACGCCGACCCGCGCTATATGGACAAGAAAACGGGAGCTCTAGATCTCAAGCGCGCCAATCTGGTGGCCTATTCGCACGGACAATATTATGCCTTAGGCAAAATCTTAGGCAAATTCGGTTTTTCAGTAGAAAAGAAGAAATAATCCCTTCTATTGTTTCAAGTGCTCTTCGTGGAATTTGGCAATCTTGTTCCACAGATGCACTCTTTCAATACCCATCACGTTGTGGTCGTGAATGGTATAGGGGAAGTAATCCACCTCCACGCCGGCTTTCACCGCTTCTTTCATCAGCTCTAACGACTGCTGCCAAACAACAGTGTGGTCCTGGCAACCATGCATCACCAACAGGTCACATTGCACATTCTTGATTTTGTCCAACAGGCTGGCTTTGGCATAGCCATCGGGGTTCTCTTCCGGAGTATCCATATAACGCTCGCCATACATCACCTCATACCATTTCCAGTCCACCACAGGACCGCCGCAAGAGGCAGCCTTGAAAGCCTCTGGATGGCGTGTCACCAGCGATAAGGTCATGAAACCTCCATAACTCCATCCGTCCAGTCCAATGCGCTTAGAATCGACGTATGGCAGCGATTTTAGGTATTCCACACCGCACATCTGGTCTTCCACCTCCAAATCGCCCAAGTGGCGGTGGATGCATTTCTCAAATTCGGCTCCACGGTTGGCAGTGCCACGGTTATCCAAAGTGAAAATCACATAGCCCTGCTGTGCCATGTAGTACAGGAAAGTGCCACCCGACATGAAAGTGTTGGTCACCAACTGTGAGTGGGGACCACCGTAAACATAAATCAAGCAGGGATACTTCTTGGTTCTGTCCATATTAGGAGGCAGTATCATGCGGCAATACAAGTCGTCACCCGCCTTGTTCTTGATGCTGAAAATGGACACCTCGCCCATTGTGCAGTCAGCAAACGGGTTTTTAGACGATTTCAGCAGTTTGGAAACCTTTCCGTTGCTGTTCTTCAAATAGATTTCGCGAGGAGTCTCCAAATTGGTGAAATAGTCAATATAATAACTCATATCCGAAGAGAAACGCGGAGTATGGGTGCCTGATTCCGGGGTCAGGTTGTCCAACTTGCCGCTTTTGATATTCACCCTGCACACATACTGGTCAACAGGTTTGTCCAACGAAGCCAGGAAATAGATATTCTCTTCCTTCGGATCCAAGCCTATCAACTCGCTCACTTCCCAATCGCCCTTGGTCAGCAGAGTATTGGTGCCCGCCGTTAAGTCATACAGGTAAATATGGTTCCAACCATCTCGGCGGGTCTGCCACAAAAAACGATTGTTTTTCAAGAACACTGGACGGGTCTGCGGCTCTACATAACGATTATCTTTTTCTTCAATCAGCACACGGGTCTTGTTTCCTGTCAGCAAATCATATTCTATCAGCTTGGCATGATTCTGTGCCCTGTTCAAATGAGTAATATACAAGTATTTCTCATCGGGAGAAAAGGTGATATTGGTCAGAAATTCACCGTCAGCCTTGTCGGTTTTGATGTAATGATACACTGCCTGACCTTTGGCTACAGAGGCTTTCACATCAAAAATACCGGCTTTCACCTCATGGCTGGTGCGACCGGCCATAGGGTATTTCATGTATTCTACAGTGGCTATTGGAGTGGAAGTGTTCACCAGCGGATAATCTTCAACCATGCTCTCGTCCATGCGGTAAAAGCAGATGTAATTGCCTTTCGGTGAGAAATACTGACCTTCATTAATACCCCATTCGCTGCGGTGTACACTCTCGCCAAAAACAATGTTCTTGCCCGTATCGGGACACAAGAGAATGGGTTTGTAGTCATTCAAAATACTCTCAACATATACATAGCCGTTTCTTTTGGCCACAAAAAGAAAGTTCTCCATTTGGTAGTCAAACACATCGTCTGATGGAACTGTGCTCACCTTGTTGGTGGTCAAATCCAGCACCTTGTCAAAGGCTGGCCAGTACAGTTTGTCTTTCCCTATCCAGCTGAACGAGGGAAAGCGCGACAACTCTTCCTCCAGCAGTTTGGCTAACTGCTCTTGGGTCAGCAAGGTCTGCTCTTTGCCGGTTTTCGCATCGGTCAGCAATAAAGTGTTGTCCTTTATCTGCGCATATTGGTTGGTCTCGGGCCGCCACGAAAGGTTACGGATATTGTCGTAGCTGTATTTGCCCTTGAAAATGCCTTCCAAGTCGATATAATTGATTTGCGCAAAAAGTGATACTGTGCTGATGAATAAAAACAGGGATAAAAACAGTCTTTTCATTGAATTGGTATTTATAATTTGACTACTTTGTTGTCTATTAATTGGTATTGCTCTCCTGTGGCACGACAAACGGCAAAGCCTTTTTTGTCGAACTGCAAAGTCTGCCCATTTTCGCTCATCCATCCTGCATGGCGGGCAGGATTGCCGGTCATCAGCTCATAGTCAAGCACATCGTGGGTCACTACAGAGCCGGCACCGATAAAGGCATAGCGACCGATACGGCGTCCGCAAACAATGGTGGCATTAGCTCCTATAGTAGCGCCCTTGCCGATATGGGTCGGGGCAAACTCGTTTTTCCGCTCTACCGCACTGCGAGGGTTCACCACATTGGTGAATACGGCCGAGGGACCGATAAACACCTCGTCCTCGCAGACCACACCTTTGTATAGCGACACATTGTTCTGGATTTTCACTCGATTGCCTATCCTCACCTCCGAAGCCACAAACACATTCTGTCCCAAAATGCAGTCCTCTCCTATCGAGCAATCGGCCATCAGATGACAGAAATGCCATATCTTGGTCCCTTGGCCAATCTGGCAGGGTTGGTCCACCACCGCGGTTTTATGTATGTATGTTTCGTTGCTCATTTTACCACATTCCGTCAAACACCGTCCAGATATAGTCTCCTGTATCCCATGCCGTTTCGATGGCATAGGTACCACAACGACCGCTGTAATCGGTCAGCATCTGCAGTGCTTGCTCACGCTGTCCCTTTTTCAATAGCAGCAGGGCTTTGTCTTCTATGTCTTTCTGGTTGTCAAAAAATTCTTTCTGTATGGGCTTCCAGGTCATGTCAATCACCTTGCGCATATCGCCCCAACGCTGGGAGGCCAAAGTGCCCAGTCGGTTGAAGGCCCACCAAGCCGACTTGCGACTGAAACCGGTTTCGCGTCCGCAGGTTTTGTATTCCGAGGGCAGGTCAGTCACATTGGCATAGATAGGCACATATACCGAAGAAGCTACATTGTCGAGGGCAAACCAGCAGAGCGCGCCCACTTCGTCGGGCAGGTCGCTGCGGCACTGGATAATGGTGGCATACACCGTAAACCAAACAGCGATATTGCGCTCGCCGTGGGCATGCCAACCGCCGTTGACCTTATGCAGCTTCAGCTCGTCGGTTTTCATAAAAGGATTGGCCAGCGGTGAAATCACCGTTTTGCCGTCTTTGTCGGTCACCGTGATGTTTTTGCGCATATCGTATTCCGTTCCTTCATAGTAATCCTGAAACACCCGCACCATATCAGACAAGGTGACCAATGAATCGGGTTTTACAGAGAACGGATAGTTTTCTGCATTGGGGTCTAATTTCAAGGAGGGGGCCAGCAGGTCGAATACGCGCCACTCGCGGCGGCGACAAGCCAACATCATACGCGAATCGGGAGCGTAGGCGTAAGCGAATCTGAAAGGCTCGCCGCTTTTCTTGCTCCACCAGCCGTTCTCTTCGGCCACCGAATACACATTGTCGGAAGCCATAAAGTAGTCCTTGTTCTTCAGGTCTATCTCGCGGATGGTAGAGGCATTGGCATTCACTGCCACATGGTCATCAGGAACACGCTGGGCAGCCCAAACGGCGCCCAACTTGCCCTTGCCAGGACCTACAATCTCAAGGTGCCACACCTCGTTCTTGTCGGCAATGGTCAGACACTCGCCCGCATCTATCCAGCCGTATTGCTTCAGCAGTTCACCGGCTGTCTTGATGGCGTCGCGTGCGGTAGTGCAGCGTTCCAGCATCAGCATACACAGGCGCTGGCAGTCAATCAGTCCGCTGTCGGACTTCAGCTCGCCGCGTCCGCCAAAAGTGGATTCGCCTATAGCCAACTGCTTCTCGTTGACACAGGGATAAGCGGTATTCAAGTACTGATAGGTATGGGCTACCTGCGGAATCTCGCCCACCGGAATGTTGTCGTAGCGGTTCATCTTGCCGGGCTCACTCTTGGCCCACACACGCTTGTATAGGGTTTCTGTGGCGCCTGCGGGATGGTCGGCCGCTTTCTCCACCGTGATATTGGTGCGCGAGCGACCGCTGTCGTCGGTATGCGAGGTCATCACCGAGCCGTCTGCCGATGCTTTCTTGCCCACCGTCACACTGGTACATTCCATGCCGTCGGTGAAGTTGTCGTTTTCAAATACATTTTGTCCATTTGCCCATACAAAGGCCAGAACAAAAAGTATCAATAATAATTTTTTCATTGTTATAATGTATTATGTTTACGTCACTAATTCCTAATCACCATATCCGCGCGTTGGCATTTCTCTTCCTGCGGCATCTGGGCGTTGATGCGCTCCTTGATCTCTTGTTCCGACAGGTTGGGATTACGCTTTTTGATGCGCGCTATCCGCACCTCCATCGGAGCATCCACTACCACCACCATGTCGAAATATCTCTCCAGTCCGTTTTCAAACAACACGGCCGTTTCCATCATCACCGAGGCGGTGCCTTGTTGCGCAGCCCAAGCCTTAAACAGCTCCATCACCTTCGGGTGTATCAGCCCATTGACCTGCGCTCTTTTTTCCGGATGCTGGAAGACACAAGCGGCCATTTTCTTCAGGTCCAGCTGGCCGTCGGTGAATACTTCCTCACCCAATTGTGTGCGGAGAGCCTCTATTACCTCTGGCATCCCATAGCATTTCTTGGCTTCCTCGTCGGCATAGAACACCGGTATGCCCATCTGCACAAAAAAACGGGAAATATAGGTTTTCCCAGTGCCGATACCTCCCGTTATCGCTATTTTTTTCATCGCTTGCTAACGTACATATAGCGTGAGCACCTCCGGTTTGTCCACAGACTTGAGGTCAGGATAATCCTGTTCCTTCAGAAAGTCACGCAGCTCCTTGTTGGAAAAAGAATAGGCACTGCGTTTCGACTTGTTCTTGATCAGCTCACTCACATTGAGATCCACCACCCTGTTTTCCTCATAGAAACTGGGGGTCAGGTAATTCAAGCCTTTGGTGCAGAATGTCAACAACAAGGTGGTATCAGACAGCGTGCAGGTCTTTTTCCCTTCCGGCAACGAGGAACAGGTCAGCTTGAACTCAAGCGTATGCTCTTGGTCTCTGGAAAAGTTGATAAAAAACCAGGCGATAGCCGACAGTAACAAACATACCAGAAAGGCTAACGGTGGCAGTTTAATCTTGTTTTTATTGTCTTGCTGCTGCTGATTCTCAATCTGCATGGCTTATTTCTTTTGTGCGTTTTTGGCTTCGTTCTCGTCCACTGCCACAGCGGCTTTCTCCACGGTAATCTTCACACCGTCGGCAATCTCCACCACAAAAGCTTTCTCCTGCACATCGGTAATCTTGCCGTGAATACCACCTATGGTGATGATTTTATCGCCTTTGGTCAGCTTGCTTCTGTATTCCTCAATCTGTTTCTGTTTTTTCTGCTGGGGTCTGATCATGAAAAAGTAAAAAATCAACAGCAGCAAAAGAATCATAATCAGGGTCATACTTCCGCCTCCTGCAGGCTGTCCATCCTGAGCCGGAGCCATCAATAAAAATAATAAGTTGTTCATTTTCTGTTTTTTAATATGATTAATAAATTTAAGGTTCTACTACATTAGCCTTCAGTCTGAGGGTAGTCTGCACGGGATAGGTGTTGGCCGACACCACCACCATCTTGCTCACCTCTCCTTTCTGGCTTTTCGAGTCAAACACCACGGTAATCTCGCCCGACTCGCCCGGTCTGATAGGAGCTTGCGGCGGCGTGGAGGTGGTGCAACCGCACGACGAGCGTGCGCTGGAGATAATCAGGTTCGATTTACCTGTGTTGGTGAATTTGAAGGCGTAGGTCAGCTTCTCGCCTTTGATAACCCTACCGAAATCGTATTCCAAGGTCTCGAATGTCAACACCGGCATCTTCTCCGCATCCTTCTTCGACAAGCCTTCCGCTGTCATAGGATTGTGCACATCAGAAGTGGTGAATCCCTCCTCCTTGTTCTTATCTCCACAAGCGCTCATCACCAACGCCATCATGCATATACCACAAATCACTAGTGTTCTTTTCATTTTTCTACTCTATCAAACCTCTTTTAACTCTTAACTATTATCTATTAACTATCAACTCAAATCAGTCCTCTCCCCATCTTATTCAGCTTCCCTTCTTCTTTCAAGTCCACCGCCATCTTGTCCAGCATGCCGTTGACAAACAGCTTGCTCTTGTTCGAGCTGTAGGTCTTTGCCAATTCAATATACTCGTTGATGGTCACCTTAATGGGAATATCCGGGAATTCGATAAACTCGCAGAGCGCCATCTTCAGCAGTATGATGTCCAAACCCATGATACGCTCCAACTCCCAGTTCTGCAACTTCTGCTCTATCCTCTCTTCGTACTCGTTGTTGTGCGACAAGGTCAGCGTGTACAAGCGTTTGTAAAACTGCACATCGCTCTCTTCGCCCTCGCTCACCTCCTTAAACAGCGGGGAGATGGGACAATGGTTTTCCTGCGTCTCTTTGAAAATCTGGATGTTCTTATACAGCATCAACAAAGCTTCGTTGTAGTCGTCGAACCAGTGGATGTTTTTCTCCTCGAAAAACCAATGTATCAACTCGCTTTCCACAAACACCTTCTCCACAATGGTCAACACCAGATCCTTATCTTCTTTGTAGCTGCGCTGGGGATTTTTCATATACTGCTGGTACTCGAGCAACTGCACTATCTGCTGGTTCACCTGCACAATAAAGTCCGCATCGTTGCTCCAGTTGATTTTCTTCTCCTTATACAGACTGTTCAGCGTCACATTCTCGTCAATCTGCAAAATGACTTTGTTGTCCACAAACTTGGTGTTGGGATTCAAGTCGGCCTCCGTGGGGTTGATTTTGTTTTTCAAATCCTCCAACTTGTTGACTCTGTAACGATATACGGCCGAAAAAAGGGAGAAAAAATAGATGAACAAAGTGTAGCACGACTGGATGGCGGCACTTAGTTTTTTCTCGCCTTCCACCACATCTTCCCGGTCATTCATCTGATGGGAAAAGATGGCCTGCATCACTTTGGTTCTCAAATAACGTCTGCTTACCATGTTTTTTGATTAGAGTTGCAAATATACAAAAATTTATCCAATCACTTCTTCCACTTTCTTCATCAGGGCGGTCTCCAGCTCTTTGGCCTTCACCACATACTCGTAAGCTTTGCTTACCTTCTCTTCTGCAAAGGCTTTGTCGTCCAAGCTGGAAGCGTTGATTTTCACATTCAGATAGGCACCCATCACGGCGGCACGGGCACACAATACGCCTACGCCGGCATCGGTCACTGAGTTGGGATTGCCCTTTTCTATCATGGCAGCGCAAATCTCAAATACCTCGAAGCTGCGCTGGATAGTCTTGAAAGGCACCTCAATGGCATATTTGGTGGCTTCCTGAATAGCCTGCTTGCGGGCAGCCTTTTCAGCATCATTGCTCTTGGGCATGCCGAAGGCTTCCATAATCAGGTTGAAGGAATGGGTATCCTCGTCCACCAACCACAACAGCTCGTCTTTGAGTTTCTGACCCTTTTCGGCCCACTGTGAGAATTCCTCCCAGCGCTCGTCCCAGCCGGGCTTGTGCGATGACAGGTTGGCCACCATGGTTCCCAACGCGGCACCCAGGCTGCCCATATAGGCTGAAATGGAACCACCACCAGGGGCAGGACTTTCAGATGCGGTCTCGTTGGCAAAACCGGTGCAGCTCATGTCCACCAGCTTCTCGGTTTTGTTGTCTTTCTCAATCAGATATTCAATCACCTTCTCTTCCGGATTGAAGGGCTTCAGGTCGTCCAAGCCCATCGACTTGATGGCGATCTTGATGATTTCGGGCTCATCGATACCCAATGAGCGCTGCTGTTTGGCCAGGAAATACTTACCTGCGTCAATCAGGGTTTTCTTGGGCACCAGTCCCACGATTTCCGTACCGGTCACGCGAATACCTCTGGCAGCAGCTTTGTTGCACACCTCCTCAAAGGCAATGTGCAGCGGGGTGGCATTGGTATCGGTGATGTTCATAGACACCTGGGCCACGCCATATTCCTTGATAAACCAACCAATAGCTTTAGTTCCCTTGAGGGTACCGGGCATATAGATGGTGTTGCCGTTTTCGTCTTTCATAATCTTGCCCACAATCGGGTTGCCCTCACGTTTCGGACGACCTTTCTCGCGCACGTCAAAAGCAATGGCGTTGGCACGGCGGGTGGAAGTTGTATTCAAATTGTAGTTCACGGCAATCAGAAAATCACGGGCACCGATGGCGGAAGCACCACTCTTGGCCACTTCTTCGGTAAATTCGGTAGGTCCGAAGTCGGGTTTCCACTCGGCAGTGGCGATACGCTCTTTCAAAGCCTCATACTCACCGTTGCGGCAGTTGGCCAGGTTACGGCGCTTGGGCTCAAAGGCGGCATTCTCATAGCAGAAAACGGGAATGTTCAGGTTCTCGCCTACCATCTTGGCCAACCTGCGGGCATATTCGGCGGTTTCTTCCATGGTGATGTTGGAAACGGGCACCAGAGGACAAACGTCTGTAGCACCAAAACGCGGATGGTCGCCATGATGTGTTCTCATGTCAATCAACTCTTTGGCTTTGGCTATCACCTTGTATGCGGTAGCCACCACTTCGTCGGGAGTGCCTACAAAAGTCACCACCGTACGGTTGGTGGTAAAGCCGGGATCTACGTCCAACAGCTTCACGCCTTCTGATTTTTCTATCTCGTCGGTAATCTGTTTAATCACTTCCAGGTTACGACCTTCGCTGAAATTGGGAACACATTCGATTAATTGTTTCATCTCTGTTTTTTTATTTTATTGATTACTAATATCTTCAATAATATGGATACCTGTTACAAACCTACATAAAATTTTTTGGATTTTCAACAAAAAAGGCTGCAAAATGCAGCCTTTTTTTTGAGGTCTCTTCCAGACTCGAACTGGAGTAAATGGTTTTGCAGACCAGCGCCTAGCCACTCGGCCAAGAGACCTTTTTTGGGACTGCAAAAATACAACTTTTTTTTGAATTAACGACGACTAAAGTGATTTTTTATTTATTGTCTTTATAATTAGCATATTAACACATTCAAACCCTCAAACAATAACACATTCTCACATTAACTAATTTTGTTGTTGTTGCAGTCTGATATTCTGACGTTTGCGTTCGGTTTCGTCAAGGATAATCTTGCGCAGGCGCAGCGATTGCGGCGTGATTTCCAGGTATTCGTCAGGTCCGATGTATTCCATGTATTCCTCCAGCGACATCTTGATGGCGGGGGCAATATGCATTTTCTCGTCACTACCGGCGGCACGCATGTTAGACAGTTTCTTCGATTTGCACACATTCACCACCAAATCGTCGGGACGGATATGCTCGCCTATCACCTGGCCGGCATACACCTGGTCGTTGGGCTCGATAAAGAAGCGGCCGCGGTCTTGCAGCTTGTCAATGGCATACGGATAGCTCTGACCAGTCTCCATGGCAATCAGCACGCCCACATGACGTCCCTGAATATCGCCTTTCCAAGGCTGGAATTCGATGAAACGGTGCGACATGATAGCTTCTCCTTCTGTAGCCGTCAAAACCTGGTTGCGCAAGCCGATAATACCCCTTGAGGGTATCTGGAAGTCGAGGTGCACACGGTCGTTCACGGTCTCTATGTTCATCAGGTCGCCCTTGCGGCGGGTGACAAAGTCGATAACTCGGCTCGAGAACTCCTCGGGTACCAACACGGTCAGCTGCTCTACGGGCTCGCATTTCTGTCCGTCAATTTCCTTGATAATCACCTTCGGCTGGCCTACCTGCAACTCATAACCCTCACGGCGCATGGTCTCAATCAGCACCGACAGGTGCAGTACTCCTCGTCCATACACATTCAGCATATCGGGCGAGCCGGTCTCCTCTACACGCAGCGCCAGATTTTTCTCCAACTCAAGGAAGAGTCGGTCGCGCAGGTGTCTCGAAGTCACATATTTGCCTTCTTTACCGAAGAAAGGCGAGTTGTTGATGGTGAACAGCATACTCATGGTAGGCTCATCCACCTTGATAGGCGGCAGTCCTTCCGGCTCAAGAGCATCGGCTACGGTATCGCCAATCTCAAAATTGTCGAGTCCCAAGATAGCACACAGCTCGCCGGCTTCCACTCTGGTTTTGATTTTCTCCTTGCCCAGACCTTCAAACACATACAGCTCTTTCACCTTGGAGGGCACCACACTGCCGTCGCGTTTCACCAGCGACACATTCTGTCCCCATTCCAAGCCGCCTCTTTTGATACGGCCTACGGCAATACGGCCCACGTAGGAGGAATAGTCCAACGAGGAAATCATCATCTGCAGCGTACCCTCTTCGGCTTTGGGTGCGGGAATATGCTCAATAATCTGGTCCAACAGGTAGGAGATGTCATTGGTAGGAGTTTTCCAATCGGGTCCCATCCAGCCTTGCTTGGCCGAACCATATACGGTGGGGAAGTCCAGCTGGTCGTCGCTAGCACCCAAATTGAACATAAGCTCAAATACGGCCTCCTGAGCGAGTTCCGGGTTGCAGTTGGGCTTGTCTACCTTATTGATGACTACAATCGGTTTAAGGCCCAATTCTATGGCTTTCTGGGTCACAAAACGGGTCTGAGGCATGGGGCCTTCAAATGCGTCCACTACCAACAGCACACCGTCGGCCATGTTCAACACACGTTCCACCTCGCCACCAAAGTCGCTGTGGCCAGGGGTGTCGATGACGTTGATCTTGCAGTCCTTGTATCTTACCGACACATTTTTGGAAAGAATGGTGATGCCTCTTTCGCGTTCCAGGTCGTTGTTGTCCAACACCAGCTCTTGTACTTGCTGGTTGGCGCGAAACAGGTGTGCCTGGTACAAAATACGGTCAACCAAGGTGGTTTTCCCATGGTCCACATGGGCGATAATAGCAATATTTCTAATGTTTTGCATCTTCTGAGATCGATTTTTTTTGAGGGTGCAAAGATACAAAAAAAATGGGCTAATTGATGAATATGCTGAGGGGCTAGCTAAAAAAAAACGGGACACCGTTTCCGATGTCCCGTGTAAAATATTTGTAAGGGCAGATGTCCACCCTTACAAGTTTAGAGATTATCTAACGATAGCCACTTTGTAAACTCCGATACCGTTGTCGGTAGCCAGTCTTACAACATAGTTGCCGTTAGCTACGTTCAGTGAGATTACTTCAGGACTGTTGATTACCTTGCCAGTGTAAACTTGCTTACCGTAGATGTCATAGATATCGATGTTGGAGATAGCTATACCTTCTTCGTTCACAACGTATACATTGTTCAGGTAGCTGTAAACCTTGATGCTGCTCAGGTCAGCATTAGCAATACCAACGACGGGTTCAACTGGCAGAGCCTTGGTGGTGAATGCGTTGGAAGCCCAATCTGAATACATGCTGGTGCCGCAAACAGCTCTTACACCCCATGAATACAGCGTATTGGGAGTCAGGCCGGTCAGTGCCAGAGTAGTAGCACTTACAGTCTGAGTGGTGTAGTCAGCATCGTCAGCAGTTTTGTAGCGTACTTCGTAGCTGGTAGCGTTGCCCACCCAGCTTACCACGGCTGAAGTAGTGTCGATGTCAAATGCAGTCAAGTTGGTTGGAGTCTGGCAGTTGGCTTCGAATACAGCAGTGATGGTGTGGTTGCCGGTTACGTTGTAGAAGGTGTATGAGCTGAGCTGACCTCTGCTTGAACCGTCAACGATTACGTCGGCCACTACATAGTAGTCATTAGGAGTGATGGTGAAGGTTCTGCTGCTGCCATATTCAACACCAGTTTGAGTAGCAGGAGCAATAGTACCGTTAGCACCCTGAGTTACAGTGATGGTGTAGGTCTTGATAGCAGTAGTAGCAGTCAAGGTGATATCCTGTACCAGTGCATCCAGAGTGAAGTAACCGATACCGTTGTTGTAAGTAACGTTCACGATAGCATTGCCTGCAGTTACGTTTACTACTTCGTAACCCACTTCAGGAACGATGGTGTAAGAAGGAGTTGCACCGTAAGCGTACATCATGGTACCAGGAGCGATGGTAGCGTGAGCAGGTTGATCAACGGTTACCGTTACATTGTTAGAAGCGAAGATAGCGTAGATTTCGATGTCACCCTGAACATCTTCAATGGTGAAGGTGTTGCCCGGAACAATGATTTCTACACCGTTAGCGGTTACGCTTACCAAATGATAACCAGTAGCAGGAGTAACAGTGTAGATTACATCTGAACCAGCCTGTACGGTAGTGGTAGCAGGAGTGATGGTGCAGCTTGCAATGTTAGTAGAAGCAGTCAAAGTGTACATAGTAGCTTCGAAGGTAACCACCACATTGTGATCAGCTGTAACATTGATGAATTCGTAGGAAGTGATAGCACCCATGCTGATACCATCGATTACTACGTCGGCTACCTGATAGTTCTCGTCAGGAGTGATAGTCAAAGTGTAGTTGCTACCGTATGACAATTGTTCATTGATGGTAGTAGCACCGTTAACTGTACCATGTTCACCAACGATACCCGAAATCGTGTACACGAATTCTGCGAAGGTTGCATATACTTCATGATCAGCATCAATAGCAGTGAAGGAAACGTTTTCAGCGGTTACACCGTCTTCTTGTGTATATTCTTCAACGAGTTCGCCATCAACATAAATGGTTTCGATGTAGTAGCCTTCCTCTGCCACAATTTCGTACAATAAATCTGTACCATAGTTGACGGTTTGGCTTCCTGAAGGAGTGATGTTACCACCAAAGCCAGCACCACCGGTCATTGTGTAGGTGTACATCTGGAAGATGACATTGATAGTGTAGTTGTCGGCTACATTTTCAATAGTGGTAGTGTAAGTGTCTTCAACACCAGTCAAGTCAACAGCTTCGTTGTTGATGGTGATAGAAGCAATGTAGTAACCTTCAGCAGCAGTAGCGGTGAAGTCGTAATTGAATGGTGCATCAGGAGTATAGATGAACTGAGCGCCTTCGCTTACAGTACCGTTACCGTAGGCATTGGTAGTGATTGTGTAAGTGTTGGGAGCGAAGCTTACAGTGAACTCATGGCTTTCAACGATGTAGTTGAACTGGTAGTTGCTAGCAGTGTAGAGGTTCTGACCATCCAAATCAACATTGTAGATAGAATAACCGGTAGCAGGAACGATGTTGCTGTACCAGTAATCTCCATAGTTGTGGTAGTTAGTATAGGTAGCAATAGTATCTGTAGCATCCAACAGGTTGCTTTCGTCAGCATAACCCTGACCAGCAATCACGTTGTAAGTGATGGCGAAGGTGTCAACCTTAACCACAGCCTCAATATGGTAGTTGTTATCAACAGAATCCATCGTAAAGAAATAGTAATGAGGATCGCTTAAGAAGACTACTTCATCAATTCTGTCAACTCCGTTCACGAGCAACTGATACAGGTGGAAGTGTTCTTCAACAGAACCAACAACCCACATAGAATTGTATTCAGCCACATACTGAGTATCCGGAACGAGCTTTCCCTGAGGTTCTTGAATATCATCGTAAGTGTTGAAGTTACTTACAGAAGTAGTAATCATGTAACCATACTTAATATCCACCTGCTGAGTTTCGGTAACGTCGCTGAAGTCATAAGAGTCAATACGACCTTGTGATTCGCCGTTCACGATAACGTCAACAATATGGTAGTTCTCTGCAGGAGCAAAGGTTGAAGTGTGGAATACATCGTTGTTTACTGAGTAGTCAATCCAAGTGGTGTAGGTGTTGTTGGTAGCGTCGGTACCGTCCATCATCTGGCTGTCGTCAGCATAACCCTTACCGGTCAATACAGTGTAGTTGATGTCAACGGTATCTCTTCTGAAGGTAGCGTTGAGGTAGTAGTTGGCCACTACTAAAGTATCGATAGTATAGCTATAGGTACGGTCACCGTTGTCGATAACGTCAGCAAATACGTCTTCCGGCATGTCGGGAACCATCGGGCTGATGGTCAAACCTGACAGGAAGTAGTGAGGATCGGCCACCATATTAACGGTGAACGGATCAGGATTGATGGTGGTGTCAGTAGCAGCGGGAACGAAGGTACCACCGAAGTCTTCATAGCTAGGATTGTAGTTTTCAACAGTCTTGATGATGTGGAACTCGAGTTTGAAATCTACAAATACGGTGTGAGGTTCAGTAACATTCTCCAAAGTGTAGAGCATGAAGTTAGAACCGTTACCGTCTTCGGGAACTACCTGAACGTCGTCAACCCAGATACCACCTACGTGATACATAGGATCGGGAACAATGTTCAGAGTGAGGTTTTCACCATAGTTCACAGCCACAATACCTTCAGGAGTTACTGTACCATTTTCAGCGTAAGTGATGGTCACATCGTTTACAGGATATATCTTAAGGTTGTCGATAGCGAAACCAAGGTTACCAGCCAATGAGGTAGCGTGGAAACCGAAGTTGTAAACGCCAGCTTCAGTAATTTCAATAGTGTTGGTAACAGTCTCCCATGCGGTGTTGTTGAAAGTATGGGCAGCCAAAGCGTTGGTCATATCAGCGATGTGAGCACCGTTGCCATAGAATACTTCAAATGATTCGGTCAGCGAACTGTTAGCCATGTAGTCGTAGCTGATGGTATAAGTACCAGCAGGCATTTCAATACAAGGTGACATCATCCAGTCGTCAGCAGCCAACTCATCATTGTATGTGTAGTTAATGTTGTTGTTCAGACCCATGGTGATACCATCGTGGTTAGCATCGATAGGATTCCAACCGTGGTTGATGGTCAGACCAGCGAAATCTTCTACGTAAGGAACAGTAGCAGGAGTCAGAATTGTCACAGTAGTTGAAACAATCTGAGCGTTCTCATTGTTATCAGCAATTACCCATGCGCTAATAGTATTAATACCATCTTCGAAGACAGGCAGATTACTGAATTCATAAGTGATTTCATCTGACAATGCCAGCGGAGTGGTAAGTTCAACAGCTTCGCTCACCACTTCTTGACCATTTACTTGATAGTATGCAGTAAATGCAGAAACAGGTTCATAACCGAGGTTCTTCACGGTAATAGTCACATTACCATCAACTTCGCAAGCGTCAGCGAATGTATTGATAGCGATAGCCTGCAAATCTTCAGCTTCAGGACAAATCAACTGTGTACCTTCATAGTAACCATAAGGACACAAAGTACTGAACTCTGCGGTTGCATACATGCTTTCATCATCATTACCACAATCGGTCTTCACACGTACAGTATAGTCGTTAGAAGGAATAAGATTGGTCAGTGTATAGGTAAGATCACTTACGGTAGCAGTCTGCCAAGTATCTTCACCTACTCCCTTGTATTCAACAATATAATTCACTGTATCAGGATTGTTGCCATTAGCAGCCCAAGTCAACACAGCTGAGTTGTCGTTAATGTCAGAAACAGTGAGGTTGGTAGGAACAAAGCAGGTAGGAAGAGGACAAACACTGAATTTAATGTTGTTTCTACTAGTCATAACAGTGCCACTATAGCTTGATGTATTGAAAGGATCATAGTTTGTATCATCACTGTAAACACGGATTGCCTTACTTTCAGAGGTTGAATGAGTACCCCATGAAGGTGAACTAACCCATGAACCTGTATTATCATCAACAATTACAACCAAATTATCCGTTCCATTGTAATCAAACGGTGTGGTCAATGAAATCAAATTCCATCCTGAAGCAAAAGCAACCTCCCCAGAATATACTAATGTTGCTGAAGTAATATCCAACCAACTTGTTGAACCTGTAAATGATGTTGCATTTGAATGCATCATATATACATCAATATTACGAGTAACCGAACCACTTGCAATTTCAAAAGAAACAGAAGTTATTTGACCTCCCTGAGGAACATTTACATCAGTACTCTCATATATTTGTTGAGTATAAGAGTAGTTATAATAAACATAAGTTGGCAAATATGAATTTGTTTCTGTGCCATCCAAACTAACAACTACAGCTCCCTCACAAACAGGAGTCTTAAAGCTTACGGGTTCAGACCATTCAGACTCGTCATTATCACCACAAATAGAACGAACACTTACTTCATAGTTGGTATTCATATCCAAAGTAAATGCAGCCATCAAATCAACTGTATCCGCAGTAACATTTACAATTTCGTCTCCAATTTGCAAATCGTAAGATTCTGGTGTACCGATTGAATTAGGTGTAATGGTCGCAATTGTACCATCTACACTAATAGAGGGTACTCCACAAGTGGGAGCAGAAATAATTGAAATATCATCAATTGATACATAATACGGAGTAGAGTTTAATGCAGCATAAATACCAACATAATAAGTTCCAGTTGTAGCTACAGTAAATGTACCCGCCAATTCTGTGAAGGAACTTGGAATTGAAGTACTTGGAACAATTTCAGAAGTCATTGATGAAGCCTCAGGAGTATTGCCATAGGAAACTTTCATATCACATCCTGAAGATGCATCCTGACGTGCATACATACTGAATAAGTATGTCTTGTTTGCCTCAAGGCTGACAGGAATATACAACCAACTAGTATTACTCCATCTCAAGTACGCATTCCATGAACCTGTACGAGGAGTTCTATTGTAATTAGTTAGACTACTGTTAGCTATCCAACTATATGAACCTGAAACACGTTCTTGTGTCAAGCAACCTGCAACTGCTGCTTGATCTGTATATCCGTTCTCAAATCCTTCAAAATAAGGAATTGTGTAAGGATCACATGGGGTTGTGAAGGCAAGTGCATCTGACCATTCTGACTCGTCACCCTCACCACAAACAGCCTGTACACTGACTTCATAATCACTTTGAGCTGTCAAAGAGAACAATGTAGCCAAGTCAACCGTAGTAGATGTGGTATTAGCAATTTCTTCGCCAATCTTCAAATTATAAGATTCAGCAGGATTGCCATTAGTGTTAGGAGTAATTGTAGCCGTAGTTCCACTTACAGCAATAGAAGGAACAAAGCATGTGGGAATAGGACCAACGGCCAAATTATCAATGAAAACATAATTATAAGCATAGTTGTTAGTATATCCTTCAGGTCTTTCTTTCAACATACGGAAAGCAATATAACCATCTACACCATTATATGAATCAAAGGGTATATCAATTTTAGTGGCTGTTGGGTACGTATTTACAGAAACGGTCGTAAAGGGAGTAAATGTTGTTTCAGGATTTTCGTTATCTGTAACAACACCTACTTCAAAGTTTGAAATATAGTATGCTGAAGTTGAATTATACTTCTTTGCTTCGAAAGATAACATAAGTTCATTGATGTTCTCCACAAATTGAGGAAGAACTACATACAAATTGCCGTATGAAGCACTTGTTGTATTTGTAGTACAATAATTGTACATTCTCAATGAATTTGGACCAGTTACAGCATAATTGGAATTATTATAAATACCTGCACCGTATGAAGTGTTTGTTCCTGTGAACTTTCTTGTCCAACAATTCGGCATAGGCATTGTTGACTGAGAAGTGGTACCTGTATAAGAATCGAAGTTTTCAGTATACGGAGTGCTTGTGGGCATACATGAAGTAGTCACATAAATGGTAGCCCAGTTACTTTCTTTATCAACACCGCAAATAGATTGAACACCAATCTCGTAAGTAGTCATGGACTGTAAACCTGAAATAGTGATGAAAGCAGTGGGAGCTTCAACAACTTCTGTTGTATATTCTTCATCTCCTTCAGCTCTGTATCTTACATTATATTGCATAGGAGTACCCCATTCACCAGGAGTCCAAAATACCATAACTGAACCTGAATTTTCATACAATTCATATTCTGTGATTTCCGGAGCGGAACATGAAAGAGCAGTGCTTGCACTAACAGGACCAACCCATTCGCCATTGTCACCCTCACATACTACTCTTACATAGAAGTCGTAAGTGGTTTCGAAAGTCAGACCATCAACAGTAACAGCAGTGTCACCGAGAACATCAATAATAATTCCTTCGCCTAAGGTGAAACCTTCTACACCATACTGAACTTGGAAGTTAGTAGCTGCTTCGTCTGCCGACCATGCCAAATCGATGGTGGTATCGGTAGCATTTCCAGCTGCCAAATCAGTAGCCACAAACGGACACTGGTTAATTTCTACTTGTTCGAAATATTTATAAGTAGTGCCATTATTTACAATCTTGAAGTTGACAGCTCTACCTTTGTACAAATCTGCAATAGGAATAATAATATCTTCAGCAGTTGAAGTAACTGTTCCAGTATAAATTTCAGCGAAACGATCAGCTCTTGTTCCTCTGTAAGAAGCTAAAACGGTATAATCTCCACCGGAATAACCATAAGCTCTAATCACTAAGTAAGTTGAATTTTCAGCAGGAATATTGAAAGCAGGTGTGATTAAGTATGCACCATCCGTATGGGCATTGATACCCATACCGCTAGAAAGACTGAAACCTTCATTTTCCCAGCATGTTGGCATAGTGCTGACTTTCAAATCTTGAACATAAGGAATTTCAAAGGCAGCGCAACCAGAATGGAACATGGTGTATGCCCATTCGCTCTGGTTTTCGGGATCTTCAACGTTGCACAATGCTTTCACACGTAAATCATAATCGGTGTTGCCTTCCAAACCACCGAAAGTGGTCATCGGAATCAGGTTCACATCGATAGAAGTCCAAGCATCGTCACCAGCAACAGCGGGTTTGAACTGTACCAACCAAGCAGTTTCTTCACCACCAGCAGTCCAGGTCAAAGTAGTAGAGTTGGATACATTAGCAGTTTCCAAATCGGTAACAGGAGCACAGATACCTTCGGTTCTGAAAGAAGCGGTAATCACATCACTCCAGTTATTATCACCACAGTTAGCTTTAACGCGAACAAAATAGTAGGTCAGCTGAGCCAAGTCAGTGAGGGTATAAGTAGTATCATTTACATCTACAGAAGTCCATCCGGTAGCACCTTCTGCCATGCATTCCACGATGAAAGCAGTCTGGTTTTCATCACCAGCAGTCCAGGTTAGTTCGGCACTGTTAGCGGTAACATTATCTACTGTCAGATTAGAAGGATTGACACAATCAATAGGATCTGAACAAGTGCTGATAGTAGCATTTATCGTAATATTAGCTCTATATGAGCTCAAAGTACCGGCTACTTCTTGGCCAGGATCATTAGTGTCTTGACGATTATACCACATTTTATTAGTTGCTGAAGTATAACGTGCGGATTTTGAACAACCGCCACTTGTTGAACAACCAACACCTCTAACCAATACCAAAAGATTTTGACCTGCGGCCAAAGAGAAGTTTTCAACGGGGAAGGTCATCCAACCTGCTGTAGAGAAATCGGGGGCTCCATCATAAATCTGCTGAGCACCTTCCAACATACCATTGAAAGTATTGCTTGCAGCCAATGCATAATCACCATCTACAGCCTTTACCCATACAGTCATAGTAGAACCTGTGGTAGATGAAGCAGCATTCAAATAAAATGCAATAGAATGAATAGTATGCTTTGCATTTGTATTTTCCATTTCATACAAATGAGCACCATATTGCCAGCCATAATAACCTGGGAAAATACACGTGGTTGTATTGGCTGATGTACCTGTGCCAATAACAATATCTTCCTGTTCTGCTATAACAATTTCGGTCTGGCAAGCCACTGCGAAAGTACCGGTAGTCCATGCGCTGGTATATTCACCGCAAACAGCCTGTACTCTCATATCGTAGTTGCTATTGCCTTGCAGGTCGCTCAAAGAAACAGAAGAAGCCTCGGTAACATTCATAGTGTACCATTCGATGTGGTCAGCCAATTTGTATTGGAAAGTCCAAGCGGTTTGGCCTTCAGCGGCAACCCATGAAATCAAAGCATTGGTGCTATCCACATCGGCAGTCAAAGCAGTAGGCTGTGAGCAAGGAGTCTCAATCACAGCAATATTGTCGATAGCTGCGGGGAATTGATCACCAGCAGATTCATCGTTAATCCATTGGAATTTAATGCGAACCACACCTGCCATTTCACCAGAGATGTCATAGCTGAAAGTGTTCCATTCGTTTTCACCTGACAATTGGGCAATAGGAGTAGCCTCGTTGCCATGTTCCAAACTAACTTGCAAATAGTCATAGTTAGCTTCACCGTTCACACGGTAGTCAAAGCTCAAAATAGCACCAGCAGCAGGAATCATCACATCGCGGTAAGCAATCACATTGCTGGCGGCAGTGATGTCGTACTTGTTGGTGGTACCATTATTACTTGATATATACAATTTATTATCTTCGAAACCTTGTGCCTGACCGATATACCATTCGTTAGTAGCAGTACCATTGTCAATCATAAGGAAGCGATCTCTACCATCATCAAAATTGTAGGTATAAGGCAGTTCTGCCACAGTGTCATAAGGCAACAGTGGAGCGGGAGCTGCATCAACCACCACGTTCAGTTTCTGAACGGACACTAAACTTGCACCAGCATACCATTCGTAAGTAGCAGTCCAATTTCTTTGGGTAGCATTACCCACAGGTTCGCCACCAACAACAGTAGCTACGGGGAAGTAACGCAAAGCAGCATAACGGGGAGCACCCAAAGTGCCGTTATTAGGATCTAATACATCACCGAAAGAGATAATGTGGATATTATTTCCACCATAAGAAACTTTTACAGCGGTAATGTTTTCATTAGGACGGGCAACAGCCACATCAACATATATCTTGTTACCATCAGCTCCCCAATCCTGGTTGGGAGTCTGGAAAGGATACTGAGTAAAGTCATCAGTATATGAAAAATGATATACGGTGCTGTCACCAACAGTACTGCAAGTAGGAACTAAACCATCTACCTGGGTATTGAAGGTACCAACTTGATCGCAAGTTACCCAAGTGGCTTCTGGAGTGGGAGCAGCGTCAACCACCACATTCAGTTTCTGAATAGCCACCAAGATGGTATCAGTGTACCATTCGAAAGTAGCAGTCCAATTTCTTTGGGTAGTATTACCTACGGGTACACCATCGATAACAGTAGCTACGGGGAAGTAACGCAATGCAGCATAACGGTCTGCACCTAAAGTGCCATTGTTAGGATCTAATACATTACCAAAAGTAACTACATGTTCGGTGCCAGGACCGAAAGAAACCATCACACCAGTAACATCAGCATTAGGACGGGCAACAGCCACGTCAACATAAATCTTGTTGCCATCAGCACCCCAATCTTGGTTGGGAGTCTGATAAGGATATTGAGTAAAATCACTATTATAAACAAAATGATATACAGTACTGTCACCAACAACACTACAAGTAGGAACTAAACCAACTACCTGGGTATTGAAAATACCAACTTGGTCGCAAGTAACCCATGTGGGTTCGATAGGAGCAGTATAAGCAGTCCATTCAATGCATCCAATAGCCAATCTATCCTTGTTACTAGTACTATTACTTGGTGAATTATTGGTAATTACAAGAACGAAATCTGCTGCCACATTAACTTCTGCTAGAAAATCATGAAGAGTTCCTGTAGAACCCATATCTGAATTAACAACCACAACTGTGGTATCATATAAGATATTTGTGTTATCTTCAGGATTGACCAATTTAACGGTAAATTTAGCACCATTTTGTTCACTATAAACATTAGCATAAGTAAAAGACAAGGTGCCACATCCTCCTGTTATAGTTGGGGAAGTGATGGAACCTACAGCTGAGGTTTTTCCATTCATAACCACGTGCTGTCTGCCACATGAACCAATAGTGGGAGAAGTCGTAGTTGGTGCTCCAATTGATGAATTGACAACCTGCCAGCCACCTGTAGTGGTGTTGGTTTGATAGTTGTTTGTCGCAGTCAACGTGCTAAAATCATCAGTGCCCTGCGAGAAACCAATCAAGGCACACATCATGAACAGCATCAGCAAAATGCTGCCACGAAGCTTAGAAAAGTAAATTTTTTTCATTTTTGATGTTTTTGATTAATACTATTTGTTTTTTGTTTTTTGTTTATTTTCTCGTTTTATGTTATTTTATAATGTTATGTATATGAATAACTTGCACTCTCCACGAGTGAAGTAGATAGTCTTTTCCTATAAAGTTTCGCAACATCATAATAATCCATAATAATTGCGAAGCAAAGATACACTTTTTTTTTGACGTAGTGAAAAAAATTTATTTTTTTTCTTCAGCGATTTGTTAGGGGATTTTTTTTCCTGATTTTCCCTCGCCTAAAAACACGAAAAAAGGGCAGCTGGAAAGCTACCCTTTTTGTCTCTATACCATTTAAATATATACACCTTCCTATTTCACCAGGTTCTGAAATTCAGTGGTCTTTCTGTATTTCTTAAACTCGGCGTCTCTCTTGGCTTTTCTCTTGTACTTGGGGTCTTTGTCGATGGCGGCACCCAGGTTCTTGTAGAGGTTGTACTCGTCGGCAGTGCGGGCAGCCAACACGGCTCTCAGGTAGTAAACCTTGGCATCAGTGCTGGTCACACAGTCGAGGGTGTTCTTGGCGGCCGTGTAGTTTTTCTTCAACAGCTGCGACAAAGCGGTGTTGTAGTCGCAGTTGGTGTTGGCCAGCGCTTGGGCTGCTCCGTCAAAGTCGCCTTCCAATATCTTGAACATGCCGTTGTTGTACGACTGGTTCACGGGGTTGACGGAGGCATTCTGCGAATCCTTGAACAGCTGCTTAGCCTCGTTGAGGTTGCCGGCAAAGAAGGCGGCGATAGCCTTGTTGTTCAAAATAATGCCGTTGTCGGGAGAGATGGCGGCAGCCTTGTTCAGCAGGTTGTTGGCCTCATCCAAATAGCTGGGATTGCCAGTGGTGTAAAAGTCGTTGAGCTTCAGTGTAGCCAGGTTGTTGTAAGCACGCCAGTCGTTCTCGTATTGGCTGTCGTTGATGATGCCCGTGTAGATGTCGGCCTTGGTGGCGTTGCTCTGGGCCATAGCGGCAGCATACAGTCTTTCGTTCAAGTTCAGCTTGCTGGGGTCGCTACTGGCCAGCTTGGCAATTTCCTGGTCGTTGTACTGGTTCTTGTTATATACCAACGAAATCTCGGCTCTACGCAGCGGGGGCAGAATCTGGTCGGCAATCTCGTTGTAGATGTCGGTCATCTCGCGGATGCGCTGCTCGCGCAGGTCGTTATTGGGCTGCGATCTCACCACATTCAAGATTTTGTTTCTTTCGGGAATGCTCGATTGCTCTACAGCAGCTTCAAAGCCGTCCCAGTCCTCACCCTTGGCGTTGTTCTCAAATTTCAGCTCGGGTTTCTGGAAATCTTTGAGCTTGATATTGTTGTCCTTGCAGTACTGCTTGACGTATTTGTCGTATTGCTCGTTAAACCATTTCTTGCCTTGCTCGAAGCGGCGTTCCGACAGGCCTTGGTTGTGCGATTCCTCGCCTTCGGGGGAAGCCCAGCCTGAGATTACCACCTTTTCGATGTTGCCACCCTTATACAGGAAGTCCACCAGGTCCTTGATGCCTTGCTTGGCTTCCGCGCGCTTGTTCAGCGGCAGGTTCCAGTTCATCGAAGAGCTGTTCACCTCGAAATAGATGTCGGCAGTCTCAGTTTCATACTCGGCCTTGTAGCCATGAGGGGCAAAGAGGAAGAAAGTACCGTTGCCGTTGTCTGCATTGTCTGATATCGAAGGAGTGATGTCCATCAGGGACGAAGAGTTGGAAATGCCTTCGCCCAGATTTCTGTCAGGAGTCAGATGCTGGCTTTTCTTTTTCAAGGCAGCGGTAGTCACGGCATAAATCTCACTGTCGGTCATCTCTTCGTCAAAGTCGAAGCTGCCACTCTTGGTGAACTTGCCACCAGCTTTGTAAGGAATCACGGTAGCTCCGTCCACCTTAGCCTTCTCGCCTGCCAGGGTGATAGGAGGCAGAGTGGTCAGCACCTCGCCGGTGGCTGACTTGATGGTAGGCTGAACGGTAACCACAGCCTTCTTGTTCATGTATTTCGGAGGGATGTTTCCCTTGATGGTATAGTCCACCTTTCCGCCTTTGTTTTCCAAATCGGGATTATCCAGCGTGATAGATACCTCAGGGTAACGTTTCACCATTTTTTGCAACCCACAGCCCGCCAATATCAGCGCAGTGAGGGTCAAAACGATTGCTAATTGCTTATGCTTCATCATAATTTGTTGTTTATTTAGTTATTTTACTCAACTCTTAACTATTATCTCTTATCTATTAACTATTATCTCACTTGTTCGCTCGTCTTCCCAAAGCGTCGCTCGCGCGACTGGTAGTCCACAATTATCTGCCAAAGGTCGTCTTTCTGGAACTCGGGCCACATGATGGGCAGGAAGAACAGTTCAGAATAGGCTATCTGCCACAAGAGGAAGTTGCTGATACGGTATTCGCCGCCCGTACGTATCAAAATCTCCGGGTCGGGAATCTCGCTGTCATACAAATACTGGCTGATAGTGGCTGCTGTAATCTCCTTCGGAACCAGTTTTCCCTGGACAGAGTCGGCAGCGATTTTTTGCATGGCATGAGTCAACTCCATGCGACCGCTGTAGCTCAGCGCCAGCACCACTGTCAGTCCTGTGTCCTCGGCTGTTTCGTCCAGCGCCCGCTGCAACTCAGAGCGGCACAAGGGCGGCAGGTCTTCTATATCGCCAATGGCTTTCAGCCTCACCTTGTTCTTCTTCAGGCTCTCCAGCTCGTCGTGAACCGCTTTCACCAACAGCGACATCAGCGCATCAACCTCCTCCTTCGGGCGGTTCCAGTTCTCGGTAGAAAAGGTGTAAAGGGTCAGGTATTTGACGCCCGCCTCGTGGGCAGCCTCTATCACACGGCGCACCGTCTCCACGCCCTGCTGATGTCCAAACACCCGCGCCTGCGACTGCTGCTTAGCCCAACGTCCATTACCATCCATTATAATGGCAATATGCTGAGGCAACCTCTCCTTGTCTATTTTTTTGATGATCTCACTCATATATTTCTTAAATGTATCTATTTTCCCTAAAATCTATCTCACCCCCCTCAATTCTCAACTCTCAACTCTCAACTCTCAACTATAACTATTATCTATAAACTATCAACTATAAACTATCAACTACCTCTTCCTCCCCAGCTTATGTCTAACACTCACCTTATGCTTGATATCACACACCCGATCTTCGTTACCAATCTTGAAAGTGATGGTGCCGCCGCAGAAAGAGTAGAAATCGGTGGTGTTGAAGTTGCCGCGCTGAGTACCCCCCTTGTGCAACTCTCCTCCAATTTCCGGCGAGCGGTCGGCCATATCGGCAATAAGGTCGCCACGCTGCAGTCGCAGGTCATCGTTGTCGTAATAGGTGCCGCTAACATCGTCCAGGTAGTCGGTGCAGGTGAAGCGCATACCCCATTCGACTCCGATGGAGACAAACCGTCCGATGTTCAGCTTCAGGCCTATGCCGAAAGGTACGGCAAAACTGCACAGGACATACCCTTTTTTCGAGGGGTCCAATCCCTGACCTTCCGTGCCGGCAGGCTGCAGGTCGTAGGTCTTGCCCATGATTTCAGTCTGCGGGTTGAAAGAAAACACCGCCACCCCCGCAAAAACGTATGGCGAAAAGCAGTTGTAACCTTTGCGGTTGTACAGTTTCAAGAAGTTGATTTCTCCTTGTACCGATATTTCAGTGATGGGCGACTTGAAGCTGAGGTTTCGCTCGTACGAGCCATTGCTGATGGCATCGCTGGCATGCACCTTGGCAAAGAGGATGTCGGCCTTCAACGCAAAACGGGGCGAGAAGTTGTAACGGTACAATACCCCCACTCCAAGACCACATTCCGAGAAAATGGTAGAATGGCTCAAATCGCCAATATAAAAGGTAGTCCCCACCATCGCTCCGATTTCGGATTTTTGGGCAGAAACTCCGCCAATTGTCAACACTACCAAGCTTAAAAACAGAATTATTCTTTTCATTTTTCTCTTTTCAGGAACAATCTGCAAAGGTACGCAAATTTCTTGAATATCCCTATAGCTATGTAAATTTTTGTTCGCTATTTTCCCATCTCTCCCTCGCAGGCCGTTGGTTCCGCAGAGTTGGGTTGACCCCCCTTCACCACCAAGGGTTAACGGTTAACGGTTAATTTCATTTGTTTCCACCTCCCCAAAAAAATTTTTCTTCCTTAATATATGTATATATATATAACTGAAGGTATAATTAATACTAGTATTTAATAATTAAAGAGGAAATTCTCGAAAAAAGATGAAAAAACATTGAAATTAACCGTTAACCGTTAACCCTTCCCCTTGAACCCTTGAACCTCTTGAACTCCTTGAACCTTGAACCTTGATCTTTGAACTTGAAACTTGAAACCTTGAACCCTTCCCCTTTCTGTCAGATTTTTCCCACTACTCCGATCACTCCCATTATTCCGATTTCCCCGACCCCAAAAAATCTCTTCTAACTCTGACCTAACTCTGACTTAACTCTGACTTAACTCTAACCCACTACATCGAAACACAAAACCTCAACTTGAAGGCAAAATTGTCCAACTGGTTGTCATGGGCGTAGGCACCATAACGGTAAAATACGCCAGCTCCAAAAGAGAGGCACTTGAGCAGCACCAGCAGGTCTTCCACCACCACTCCCGACTCGAAATAACCCCTCTCCATGGTTTTAAACTCCACCCCATAATGGCTCTCAGGGTGCTTCAGCCAGCCAAATCCGATATTCTGACACAGCACAATCTTGGGGTTAAAGCGCTTATTGTTGCGCATCTTGCCGAAACAATGCCTAAAAAACAACGAGGTAAACGCACTCGATAGGAACTCGTTGGCAGCCATCGTGGCAAACTGGTCCTTCCCGTCAAAGCCAAAGTTGACATGGGTTTTGCCCCAGTTGACATTACCACCGGCACGGGGAACATACAAGAGGGAGTAAGGCACATCCTCGAAAACCACCCCTGCCTCGAAACAAACTTCGGTGTACCCAAAGCGCTTGTATACCTGCTTGTGGGTGATCTTGATATTCAACTTGTTGTAGTTGAAGTCGCTGTGGAAAATCCCCTTGATGCCCCTGAAATAGCTGATGGTGACGATGGGGTATGGCGAAGAGCCGACAAAGGTGAAGTTCTCCGACTTGAGCTGCCTCTCTTTGAAGGCAATACGGGCACTGAGCTGCAACTCGAAGTTATTGTACTCATATTCGTGCATTTCCTCACCTACAGGAACGGGCTCTCTGAAATTGTAGTTGAAGCAGGTCTTGTTCTGACTGTAGTAGCCGCCTACTTGCAAGTGCAAGGGCTTGATGGGGTCGATTTTCAGCTCGCCTCCCGCCAACTTCGAGCGGTCGAATTTCTTCATCAACCAACGGCGGTAGTACTGGCCATCGAAGAGCATGTATTTCTTGTTAAAAAACTGGGTGTGGGCACTTTCAAACACATCGTCGGCATAGACAATGCGCAAGTAGCTGTTCAGTCGCTCGGATATCAGAAAGTCCATACGGACACCCCACTTCCAGGCTTTGTCTCTGGTGCCGTAGGCAAAGTGTCCGCCTATACTGACCTCGCGGGCAAACTTCTCGTTGGTGTGCAAGTCCAAACCCAAGCGGAAGCCTTCATAATTGTTGAAGTCTATGATGCGGGTGACATCCGCGTCAAGGGGTCCCAAGGCAAAATAGCCGGTCAGCAGCGTCTGCAGGAAAAAGAGCTTGCGGTCAATTTTCACCTTCTTCTGAATCTGAGAGCCCAACTCGTAGGTCTTCAACTCGTTGGGAGTAATCGTATCAGTGCGATATTGCGCCAACCGCTCTTCGTTGAGGTTGTGCGCCTGGTCGGACACCACCACATCCTCCTCGTAAAATATCTTGTTGGGAATCGGTATGTCCACCTGCACTTCTTTAGTGGTAATGGTAGACTGCACATAGATGGGGTTGTCGGCAAAGAGCTTCTTGTCGTACAAGAACCAGGCACTCAGCTCTGATGAAAACCAGGTGCCGGAGCCCGGCTCCTTGCTGTACCTCTGCCGGATTTTGAGGGGAACGGCTTCCTGCAGCTTGGCCGACTTGGCAAAGACCTCTGTCAGCGCATACCCGTTGGTGTTAACCTGCAACAAGCCCTGCAAGGCATTGAACACCTTGCCTTTTTGGGGGGCGAAGGCAATCACATATACCGTATCGCCGCCTCGGTACAGGGTATCCTGAAGCTGGAAGTCGTATCTTCTGTGCGTCCCCTTGGCAATGGGGTTCACATACTTGATCTCCATAATCTCCACATAATCATTTTTATACAGACTGAAGGTCTGGCTCAGGGTGAGCAGCACCGAGAGAATGGGACTGCGCGCCACCGAGGTCTTGGTGGCGATAATCTCCGTATGTTCGTGCATCGGTTGCTTGAAATACAGTTCGTTCACGCTCTCGTTCAGCAGATAATAGGGTTTCAGCTTCATGCTGTCGGCATGATAGCGAGTGACATAAAACTTGTGGTATTGGGTGACTTTGAAGCTGGAGTTGCTGTAAGGATTGTTCCGCTCCTTATACTTGATAACGCTGTCGATAATCCTGTCGGCAGGATTATAACCAGCCACCACCTCCACTTCTTGAAGGCTAACAGTTAAACTATCTTCCTGTTCCTGACCATACACAAAGACAGTCAAAAACAGGAAGATAGCAGTTAACCATTTAATTTTCATCCGAGCCTATTTCTCGAGACGGCAAACCAAGTTTCTGTCTCCGTAGGCGTCGTCGATTTTGCTGACTGTGGGCCAGTACTTGTCTTCGTGCGGAATGGGGAAGGCAGCCTGCTGACGGGTGTAAGGTCTGTCCCAAGTGTCGGCACAAACCACACTCATGGTGTGAGGTGCGTTCTTGATGACATTGTTGGTTCTGTCAGCTTTGCCGCTTTCAATATCAGCAATCTCCTGACGGATGGCGATCATGGCGTCGCAGAAGCGGTCCAGCTCGCTCAGCGGCTCACTTTCGGTGGGTTCCACCATCAAAGTGCCGTGAACGGGGAAGGCCACGGTGGGAGCATGGAAACCATAGTCCATCAGACGTTTGGCGATATCGCCTACCTGTACGCCAGCGGTTCTGTCAAACTCGTTGCAGTCGAGAATCATCTCATGGGCGCACATGCCGTTGGTACCAGTGTACAGAATCTTGTAGTGACCCTGCAGACGGGCTTTGATATAGTTGGCATTGAGGATAGCATACTTGGTAGCCTCAGTCAGTCCCTTGCCGCCACACATCTTCAGGTAAGCGTAGGTGATGGGCAGGAGGTAAGCACTGCCATAAGGAGCGGAAGCCACCTGGCTGCCGTGCTGACCACCAGTTTCAATGATGGCATGGTTGGGCAGGAAGTCTACCAACTTTTCGCATACTGCGATGGGTCCTACGCCGGGACCGCCACCGCCGTGAGGCATGGCAAAGGTCTTGTGCAGGTTGAGGTGGCACACATCAGCACCCATGTTGCCCGGAGAAGTCAGACCTACCTGAGCGTTCATGTTGGCACCGTCCATATAGACCAAACCACCGTTATCGTGAACAATCTTGATAATATCGAGGATAGCTTCTTCAAATACACCGTGGGTGGAAGGATAGGTCACCATCAGGCAAGAAAGTCTATCCTTGTATTCCTCGGCTTTGGCACGCAGGTCTTCCACGTCGATTTCGCCGTGTTCGGTAGATTTCACCACCACAATCTGGTTGCCGGCTTTAGCGGAAGAAGCAGGGTTGGTACCGTGAGCGGAAGCAGGAATCAAGCATACATTACGATGACCCTCGCCGCGTGAGATATGATAGTTTCTGATAACAGTCATACCGGCATATTCGCCAGCAGCTCCTGAGTTGGGCTGCAGCGAAACAGCTTTGAATCCGGTGATGACGGCCAGCCACTGGCTCACCTCAGCAATCATTTCGAGGAAACCTTCAGCTTGGTCGGCAGGTGCGAAGGGGTGAACGTTGCACACGTTAGCCCAGCTCAACGGCAGCATCTCTGCGGCAGCATTCAGCTTCATGGTGCAAGATCCCAGTGGTATCATAGCTCTGTTCAGCGACAGGTCTTTAATCTCCAGCATCTTCATGTAGCGCATCATCTCGGTTTCTGAATGATACTTGTTGAAGATCTCATGCTCCATGAAAGTAGATTTACGCTGGAAGCTTTCGGGGATATTCAGTGCCGGGTTGGCGCACTTTTGACATACATATTCGTGGAATTCTTTATGAGCGGCTTCGGCCAACACTTTCAGAATCTCGTTTACGTCTTCCAACAGCACGGTTTCGTCCAGAGCGATGGTGAAGCAGCACTCACACCAGTAGTGGAAGTTCAGTTTGTGTTCCAATGCCACTTTTTCAACTTCTTCGATGGTCACGCCTTCGGGCACTTCGAAACAGAGAGTGTCGAAATAAACCTTGTTGTACTGTTTGAAACCATATTTGGCAGCTTCGCGCTCCAACACGCCAGCCAGCACGTTGATTTTGGTGGCTTTGCTCTTCAGGCCTTCGGCTCCGTGCCACATGCCATAGAAACCAGCCATGATGGCGGTCAGTGCACTGGCAGTACAGATGTTGGAAGTAGCCTTTTCGCGTTTGATGTGCTGTTCGCGGGTTTGCAGTGCCATACGAACGGCGCGTTTGCCTTCGGCGTCCACGGTGATACCGATGATACGGCCGGGCATCTGACGCTTGAAGGCTTCCTGGCATGCGAAGAATCCGGCAGCGGGACTACCGAAGCCCATCGGCTGACCGAAACGCTGGGTGGAACCCATCACACAATCGGCACCCCATTCTCCCGGAGGAGTCAGCAGGGTCAGTGCTAGCAAGTCGGTAGCCACACCCACGAAAATATTGTGAGCTTTGGCTTTCTTCACAAACTCGCTATAGTCGTGAATAGCACCATGCTGGTTGGGATACTGCACCATTGCGCCAAAATAGGTGTCGTCCAGTTCCACCTTGTCGGCTTTACCGATGACCAACTCGATGCCATGGGGAGCAGCGTTGGTTTTCATCACACCCAAAGAATGCATGAAAACATCCTCTGAAACGAAGTATTTTTTCACCTCATTCTTCACCTGCTCGCGGGTACGGCTGTGGTAGAACATCAGCATCATCTCGCCGGCAGCGGTGGCCTCGTCCAACAAAGAAGCATTGGCCAACGGCATAGCGGTGAGGTCGGAAATCATGGTCTGGAAGTTCAGCAGCGCCTCGATACGACCCTGTGAGATTTCAGCCTGGTAGGGAGTGTAAGCAGTATACCAGCCCGGATTCTCGAAGATGTTGCGCAAAATCACGGAAGGCACGCAGGTATTGTAATAACCCATGCCGATATATGATTTGTATACCTTGTTCTTGGCCATCAGCGCATTCACTTCCTGCAGGTATTCGTATTCGGTGAGACCATCGGGCAGTGCCAGCGGTTCCTTCAGGCGGATGGAAGCGGGAACGGTTTTCTCAATGAGCTCGTCCATCGATTTTACACCAATGGTTTCCAACATTTTAGCGGTCTCGGCTTCGCTCGGACCGTTGTGTCTTTTAATGAATTCGTCTTTTATCATCTTGTTTGTTATTTGTTTGTGTATAATCTATTTTTTAGGGCTGCAAATTTACATAAATTTCTCGAATTACACACTGACAAATAAATTTTATTGTAAAGCAAATTTCCGTTAATTTTTTCCGAAAAATCATCGTACTCGCTTCTAACCTACGGTTTTCCACTTTTCGAAAAGTGACACTTTTTGGCCCAAAAATGACACTTTTTTCGTGAAAAGTGGCAGTTTTTAACAGTTTAAATTTCAGCATTTTTCCTCTTGACAATCAGAATTATTGATGGTAATTTTGTCTGCAAAATTTGAAGAATCTATGTTTTTTCGGAACTATCCCATCCTGCGTTTGCTGCTGCCTTTGGTACTGGGCATCTGCATGGCCTACTGGACTAGCTTGAGCATTGCCGTTCCCTGGGTTTTGCTGCTCATGCTTGGCTGCTGGGGATTTTCTTTCTTTTTGGCCCGCCTCAAAAAACGCACTGCCACATTGCTGTCGGGACTTTTCCTGCAATTGGTTTTTGTCATCGCGGGATTCGAACTCTGCTGCCTGCATTTCCCAATTCCTGATGAAGCCGGAATGCAGGAATACTGCCAACCGCCTTCCTCCAGCATCATCAAAGAAAAAGCAATACAGGTTCAGCACTACTTTTCGGAGGCCCTTGCCGAGGCCGGCATCTCGGGCAGCGAATACAGCATTATCAACGCCATACTGCTGGGCAATAAAGAATCACTGGATACCGAACTGAGGGCCTATTACAACGCTGTCGGAGTGGGTCACATTCTCTGTGTTTCGGGTTTGCATGTGGGAGTAATTTTCCTGATACTGAATTTCCTGCTCCATCCCTTAGACTACTCCAAAAAGTCGCGCCTCTTTAAAGCCTTGATTCTTCTGTTTTTCATTTGGATATATGCCTGTATCACGGGCTTGTCTCCCTCGGTTACCCGTGCCGCCACTATGTTTTCTTTTGTCACCTTCGGCAACCTGCTACACCGCCACACCAACATTTTTCACAGCCTCTTTACCTCCCTTTTTATCCTGCTGATTATAAATCCATTGTGGCTCTTTAACCTAGGCTTCCAGTTGAGCTATGCGGCGGTTTTCGGCATCGTGATTTTTCAACAGAAATTGGTGGCCTTGTGGACTCCCAAAAACAAGGTGCTGACCTACCTTTGGAACCTGATAACCGTTTCGGTGGCGGCACAGTTGGCTACCTTTCCTCTGTCGGTATATACCTTCGGTATGTTCCCCAATTATTTCCTTTTGGGCAACCTGTCGGTCGTCACCCTCTCGTTTGTAATCGTGGTCAGCGGAGTTCTGCTACTAGTGGTGTCGTTTGTCCCCTATCTTTCCACCTGGGTGGCCCAGCTGCTGACCTTCGAAATCAAACTGATGAACATCCTCACCCAATCCATCAGAAAAATGCCCGGCTCCGTAACAGAGAATATCAGTATTTCATGGGTACAGATGCTGCTGATCTACCTGTGCATCATCTTCTTTTTTCTCCTCCTCCAACAGCAAAAAAAACGTTACTACTGGCTCGGCCTCACCTCCATTTTGGCACTGGTTTTGCTCTCCAACGTTGAGGTAATCCGAGATTTCCTGGCACTGTACGTAAGCATGTAAAGGTCATGAGCAACACCTACACCCAAATTCACATTCATACGGTTTTTGCCGTGAAAAACAGAGATTC
>Ga0265298_10000423_pt1 | contig 63169 bp, 56 predicted proteins | sample AusTroGonzalo_MG_3_FD_193486 | JGI IMG/M metagenome (GOLD analysis project Ga0265298, IMG submission 193486) | Bovine rumen microbial communities from tropical cattle in Woodstock, Queensland, Australia - Gonzalo_01 | ecosystem: Host-associated > Mammals > Digestive system > Stomach > Rumen ... | reverse complement strand
AAGCTTCGTCACTATATATGAAAACAATTTCTTTAATGCCGGCTTCGGCGCAAGAATCGATTGCATATTGAATAACCGGTTTGTTATCAAGAGTCATAAACCCTTTATGCAAAACTTTGGTGGTAGGTAAATTGCGGGTAGAAAGTCCGGCTACCGGCAATACGCATACTTCTGGTCTTCTGTTCATCTTTATCTCCTTTCTGACATTGTTATTTAACTTTTAAGCTACCGCTGACCCCTGAAGATTTGCCGGTCATCGGAGTGAGTAAACCTCCGGAAGAAGTTTGCGGCGAATCGGCAGGAGCTTCTTTTTTATCATAATTGGTAATTATTTTACCGCTAATACCCGAAGAAGGCTTCACAATATTTTCCGGTTGAGTATCCTCAACTGTCTTGTGGCTGTCTTCAAAAGAAATATTTCCGGCAACGACATCATCATCGGACGGCGGTTCCGGCGGCGTATCCTGATTTTCAATAACCGGATTAGGGTTGCCGCTTATGAGCAGGTTTTGGGCATCCTGTTCGGCTTGAATTCGGCGCTCTTTTTCTGCCTGACGTTGCTCTTCATCAAAGGCGACACGTCTTTCTTCTATGATTTTAACCAACATATCGGCAGATTCCTGTTGCGCGGTCTGCATTTGTGAATACAGGTTTTCTTCTTGTTCCATTAATTCTTCAATACGCTCGGCCAAAATATGTTTTTCATCCCAATTATCCGGTACCTCAAATTGAGCGTAACGACTTTCTATATCGGTATGTATATTATCGGCGGAACTCTTGCTTTCTTGAATTTTATAGTAGTTTTTGTTCAGCTCATCGTTGTTATCAATATACGAAAGCGAATTGTATAGACCAAGTTGATCTCTGTCTTTTTGCCACATATCAAAGAAGTTGTCTCTAATCTCTACAATTTTTGCAAATACGTTGCTTTCGCGCGCTTCCAATTCCTTTTTCTTGTTTTCTATATCTTCGGTAAACAAGCCTTGGATGGTAGATTTTATGCCGTCAATTTTTTGCTGATATTCTCCGATACTTTTTTGATGTTTGCTGATTTCTTCATCCGATAATCCCGGAGTGAGCAAAGTTTTTGTTTTATCCAGCATGGAACTTATCTGGTTTATTTGTGATATTTTATCTTTGTATTTGGCCACAATACCGTCGGTCAAGTGCTTTGACATACTGTCCTCCAAATCATGCAATACGGCGGTGGCGTTGCTGTTCGTATCGTCAATAAGATCCATAACTTCGCTTATTTTTTTAGCCTGTTGCTGTTTGAGAAGCTCTTGCTGTTTCAAATGTTCCTGTTCAATTTCTTTCCAATGTTTATCGTATTTGTTGACAATTTCACCGATGTTTATATCTACGGTCGGTTTATTCAGCATACCCGAAAACTGGATTGAATAACTCGGAATATCTTTTAATTCCGGATAGGTTACCTTCATGGTATCGTTTATTTTCCACTCTTTCAAATTGAGAGTGCCGTTCAAATTTATTTTGGCGTATTCGTTATTGAGAACGGTAGGAGAAACGGTAAACAAGGAGTTGTTGACAACGGTTTCAATCTTGAAGCTGTCAAAGGAAGTTTCCCCGCTTTGGGTATTGTCTTTTACAACTTTATACAAGCCTTTGGAATATTCTCTTTTTGCCAAATCGTCCTTAATGGCCGCGAGATTAATTCCCTTCAAATTCAGATTGGAGCCGCTTAAGAATATTTTACCCTTTAAGCTGTCTATCATATCATTAACGGTGACGGCCGAAGTTTCAAATTCGCTGTTGATTGTTACGTTTTCGGCACTTACGGAATATAAATTTCCGCCTAAATTTCTGATTTGCGGATAAACTACCGTCAAATTACCGCTTAATTGCGGTGTTTGAGCATAATTTATCTGCAAGTTACCGTTGACTTTATGTTTTTTGTTTTCAAAGCTCAGGTTTTGGAAACGTAACAGGTTTTGACCGTTAATAATATGAGATTTCAGATTGTTCATTGAGTATTCGCCGTAAGAACTTTTATCGGCGCTTAAGTCAATATCCAAAGCCCAATTCCGATAACCGTTGTAGTTAATAACGTCGCTGTTGAAATTAGGTTTGCTGATAAAGGTATCATCTCCGGTTGAAACAAATTTCGGAATACTCTTGGTTTTTTGAACGTTAATCCAGTTTAACAGATTCAAGTAAGTGGTATAGACGCTACCCGATATTTTGTGTCCTTTTTTATCTTTGGTTATGTTGAGATTGGCAGTGTATTTATCCATACCCATCTGAATATCGGCTTTTTTAAGTTTCCACGCACCGGAGTTGCCGACAATTTTTGCCTTGGCCGATAACGGACCGCGATAGGTTTTTCCGCCAATGGTATCATCCAACATTTTAAACAGATTTTCCATGTGGTTGGTTTTAATAACAATGTTACCCGAAAATTCCGTATTTCCCGTGTTCCTATCCAAAGTACCGTCATAGCGGAAGGAGTGTTCACCCGACTGAGTCAGAGAGTTAATGTACATCTTTCTGAAATTGCCGATTAATACGCCGCTTTCCTCAACTTTACCGCGTTCAAATAACGGCCATTTAGGTAAATCTATCTGCCATTTATCGGTAATCATCTTGAGGTTGGAAGATTTGATATCAAATGCAACTTCATCAAAGATCAAATCATTTCTTCCCCAATTTTTTATAAGGGCTGAAAGTTGTATGTCGGCTCCTAAAAAGTTGCTCAAAGAAGCTGTTTCTACGGCTACGGCACCTTTGCCGTCGGTAGCAAAATCCAGTTTTACGTCACGCGCCGAAACTCCATCTAAGGTGGCACTTCCCGCCATAATATCAATGGCGGCTTTATTGTTGCTCAGCCACGGAAAACTCTTGGTCAGTGCGATGGCATTTTGTTCGGTAGAAAGCTTGCCTTCAGGATTTTCAAGCAGGATATAGTTATCCAAATTCAAAATATCCGCTTGAGCGCTTATAAGGTATTCTTTGCTCAATAAATCGGCGGTTATGTTGCCTTGAATTTCGGCCTTATCCATTTTCAAATCTATGTTTTCCACTCTCAACACTTGCGGAGTACCGTATAAATCAAAGTTCAAATCAATATCGCGGTACGAACTTTGACGCGGCGATTTTATTTTCAGACCGAGTGCATTAATGAAGGACAATGCATTTTGACCGTTGATTTTAATTTCGGAATAGTATTGCGGGCTGCTGTCTTTTTCGGCCAAGCTTGCCTTGATACCGAGCGTAATATTTCCCGGACAACCGGCATAAAAATCGTCAATGGTGAAGATACTGTCTTTCCATGCACCTTTAGCGCTTACGCTTTCAAATACTCCGGAAGTTTCTTTGCTGACAATCAATCTTTCCGCAGATACATCATAGTTTACGTCAATATCAAAATTCGGCTCGTATCTTTTGTCTTTTTGATATTCGTTAAAATATTCCTTTAATAAATCCGTAAACGGCACAAGATTTAATTTGACGAGCTGATATTTGATATTAACTTCTCTCTTTTTATCTTTGGTTGCCGGTGTCATTACCACATTACCGGCACCTTCCAATATTTTATCAAATTTAACGACCAAATTGGAAAATTTATCTTCGTTTGCATCAAACTGCAGTGTGGTGGAGAACATAATCGGCAGGTTAAATTCATCTCGGATGAGCTTTTTATTAAACAAACTGTTTATGAAATCCGCAGTTTTTTGCGATTGTCCGCTGAAGTCACCGGAAAGTCCGTCATCGGTGGCATTATACGACCCGTCATAGCGCAAATTACTTTCGCTTGCCGGATGGGTGATAACCAAGCCCATACCGACTCCTTCAAGTTGTGCCAGCGAATCAATATTGAGTGCGACACCGTAGCGGTCTTCTTCTTTTAAGAAACTTCCGTCTAAGCGATACGGTCCGTCTGGACCGGCGACTTGAACGTCGGCATTGAAACCGGTTAAGTCAAAAGCAATATCATATTTTTTATGATTAAAGTGAATTACCGATTTTTGAATATTAAAATTATGCAGGTTAAGGGAACTGCCGCCGGATAATGAATCTTGCGGATTTTTCTGTTTCCAGTTACTGTTGCCGTCTTTATCAAAATTAAACCAGGCTTCCACACCCTCCAGCGATAGAGTTTTAATATCCGGTGTGCGGTGAATCAGAGAAGATAAAGTAATTTCGGTTTGCAGATTTTTAATTGTTGCCAATTTATCGCCGTTTTGCGAGTTTAAGATATTAACATCGGCAGCGGAAAGTCGCGGATGAGGGAGCAATTTTACGTGTAAGTTACCGGAAAATTGGATTTTTTTACCGGTTAATTCCGACAGTTGAGCCGACAGTTTTTCTTTTTGGGTGTTCCAATCCATTTGTGAAACATAGGCGGCAAATCCGCCTCCGGCCAAAATTATTAATAACAAAAATATTAAAATTATTTTCTTCATCAACGCTTCTCCCTCATTGACTTTAAGATATTCTTGACTTTTAATGTATAATATTCTTACAATAAATCAACACATTTTTTTCAATCTCGGAGTAAAAAAATATGGTTACAAAAAGTGAAATGTTAGCGGTGGCACAAAGATGTCGTCTGAATGCCTATGCGCCATATTCAAAATTCAAAGTAGGGGCTGCTGTTTTGGGAGCAAACGGAAAGATTTTCGGCGGTTGTAACGTAGAGAACGCTTCTTATCCGTGCGGAACCTGTGCCGAAGCCGGGGCTGTTTCCGCCATGGTGGCCGACGGAGAAACAAAAATTGCCGAGATATTGATTGTTGCGGATACCGATTGTATTTTGCCGTGCGGCAACTGTTTGCAAAAAATTGCCGAGTTCGGTGACGCTCAAACGCTTGTTCACAGTGCCGACATGAAAGGTAATATAAAAACTTTCACTTTGGCGCAGTTATTACCACACAATTTTAAGGCGGGAGATATAAAATGTTAAGTAAGGCTTATGAATATCTTAAAGAAAAATTCGGAGATTTTGTACCGGATACGGCCATTATTTTAGGCTCCGGTTTGGGCGGACTGACTTCTGCTATAAGCAATCCGATTATAATTCCGTATAATGATGTTCCGGGATTCCCTCATACTTCGGTTCCCGGTCATGAAGGACGTTTTTATGCCGGCAAAATAGGTAATCACAGCGTGCTTTGTTTGCAAGGACGTTTTCATTTGTATGAAGGTATTGATCCGTTGATTATTGATTTGGTGATAAAAATGCTCAAAGATTTGGGCGTTCAAAATATGATAATCACCAATGCTGCCGGTTCGCTCAGAACATCTTTGCCAACCGGAAGTTTATTGCTGATTAACGACCATATTAATTTGAGCGGTATAAACCCGTTGATAGGGCAACATGAAGCTCCGTATTTTCCGGACATGAGCAATGCTTATGATTATGATATGCGGCAAAAATTTTTGAAAATTGCGGCCGAAGAAAATGTTACCGTGCCGGAAGGAATTTATATGATGGTTTTGGGGCCAAACTATGAGACCAAGAGCGAAGTAAGGCTGTTCCAGTCTTTTGGTGCCGATGCCGTGGGAATGTCAACCGTTTCCGAAGTTTTGTGTGCCGTTCATAAAGGTATAAAGGTTTTGGGTATTTCGGTAATATCCAATTTGTGTTCCGGCCTGACCGATAAGGAACAAAACCATGAAGAAGTTTTGCAACAGGTGGAAAAGTCATCGGTTAAATTGGGAATGCTTATTCAAAAATATTTGGAAAGGTATTAAATATGTTGCCTCAGGAAATTATTCGCCGCAAACGTGACGGTTTGGAGCTGAGCGGAGAACAAATAAAAGAGTTTATCGGTGGTATAAGTAATCACAGTGTTGATGATATCCAGGTTGCCGCCATGACCATGGCTATATTTTTGGAAGGACTTAATAAGCGTGAAACCATTGATTTGACGCTGGCGATGCGAGATTCCGGCGACAAATTGGAGTGGAACGGATTTGATAAGCCGATTGTTGACAAGCATTCAAGCGGCGGAGTCGGCGACAAAGTAAGTTTGATGTTGGCTCCGATTTTGGCGGCTTGTGATGTTTATGTTCCGATGATTGCCGGACGCGGATTGGGGCATACCGGCGGCACGATTGATAAGCTTGAGGCAATACCCGGATATAATACGCAGGCGGATAAGGATTTATTCCGCAAAACGGTTAAGAATAACGGTTGTGCCATAATCGGACAGACGGCTTCATTGGCGCCGGCAGACAAGAAAATTTATGCAATTCGCGATGTTTGCGCCACGGTAGAATCCATACCGCTGATTACGGCTTCCATACTTTCCAAAAAGTTGGCGGCCGGATTGGAATATTTGGTGATGGATTTGAAGTGCGGCAACGGTGCTTTTATGAGCAGTTTTGAAGATGCCAAAGCTCTGGCACAATCCATTGTGGATGTGGCAAACGGTGCCGGAACGAAAACCCGTGCTGTCTTAACCGATATGAATCAGGTTTTGGGTAAGAGTGCCGGTAATGCCGTAGAAATTAAAGAAGCCGTTGAATATTTACAGGGTAAAAATGTTGACGCTCGGCTTGATATTATTACTCGTACGCTGTGCAAGGAACTGTTGCTCAAATGCGGCCGTTGCGGCTGTGAAACCGAGGCCGATTTATTGATAAACAAAGCAGTTTCTTCCGGTTTGGCATTGGAAAAATTTGCTAAAATGGTTAAGGCTCTCGGCGGACCGGCCGATTTTTGCGAAAAGTATGAAGAATATTTGCCGACGGCGGCTTATCAAAAACCGATATTCGCCGAAAAATCCGGTTATGTAAGTGCCATGAATACTCGGGCTGTCGGTTTGAGTATTGTTGAAATGAAAGGCGGACGCTCCATGCCGGGAGAAAGTTTGGATTTAGCCACCGGATATACCGAGTTTGCGCAAATCGGCGATTATGTTGACGGCAGTAAGCCGTTGGCGATTGTCCATTATCAAAGCGAGGAACAATACGCAAAAGCGCGGAAAAATATTTTGGCGGCAATTACAATTTCCGAAACTAAACCGGAAATCAAAAATCCGATACTGATGAAGATTTAGCTCTAAAATTTATATACTGTCCAATAAATCTTCCAAATTGTGCGGAGTGTCGTTTGCGGCTGATTCTTCGCTTTCTATCAATTCACCTATTTCATCTTCATCGGTGTCGTCGGTTTTGCCGATAAGATTGCCGATGGCATCGTCACTTGCCGGTGAATAATTCGGCGAGCCTGCCGGAGTATCCTTTACCGTGGTCATCATAATATCGTGCCAAATTTCGGCCGGCAGATTTCCGCCACCGACTTTGTTCATCGGCTTACTATTATCGTTACCGACCCAAACTGCGGCCACATATCTATTGGTCCAACCGATAAACCAAGCGTCACGGTAGTTCTGCGAAGTTCCGGTTTTACCGGCGGCAAATATAGGTAATTTGGCATTATGTCCGGTACCCTGATTGATGACTTTTTCCATCATGGCGCTTAATTTGCCGACATCTTTGGTTGCTAAAATTTGCTTTTTGTTTTCGGCTTTGCGAACATAAAGCTGTTTGCCGTCATGGGTGGCAATTTCGTTAATGGCATAAGGGGTGACCGCATATCCGCCGTTGGCAATGGCAGTATAAGCGGCGGCCATGTCGGTTACTTTTACTTCGTTTGTTCCGAGTACCATGGAAGGGGCAAGTGAAATATCGGTGGTTATGCCCATTTTATGCGCGTTGGCGGCAATATCTTTGAGATAGAGTTCACGAGATAAGGCAACGGTTGCGGCATTTAACGAGTTAGCTAAAGCGTAAGTGAGCGATACTTCGCCATAGTAACGTTTGGTGTAATTTTCCGGTTTCCATTTGCCAATGGTTATCGGGGCATCGTTAATCATGCTGTCCGGTTCAAACCCGACTTGTAAAGCCGTTAAATAAACAAAAGGCTTAAAGGCAGAGCCGGCTTGACGTTTGGCTTGTGTGGCGCGATTGTATTGACTGCGATTATAATTTATACCGCCTATCATCGCCTTAATGGCACCGTCCATATCCATAATCACGACCGCACCTTCGGTAACGTTCTTACCTTTGGCCGCATAAATTTTGGCACGCATGATTTTTTCGGCGGTTTCCTGTAATTGTTGGTCAAGAGTCGTCATTACCACAATATCTTCACCGCGTTCGCCTATGGTATTATTAACCCTGTCATAAACATATTGAGCAAAGTATTTTCCGCCGCTGACACGGTGTTTTTCTCCGTCGGCAATCGGCATTTGGAGTGCGCGTTTATACATTTCTTTGCCGATAAAATCGTATTTATACATATTGCCGAGTACGATATCTGCACGAGCCAAGGCCGCTTTGCGTTGATAAATCGGGTTGTATTTGCTCGGAGCTTTCAACATACCGGCCAAAACGGCGGCTTCACGCAAATTTAAGTCATAAACGCTTTTGTTAAAATACCAGTTGGCGGCGGCTTGTGCACCGTAGTTACCGGAACCGAAATATACTCTGTTGAGATATAATGCCATAATTTGATTTTTGGTGAGTTTGTTTTCAAGCCACAGCGATAATAAAAGTTCTTGAACCTTTCGTTTGACATTTTTACTCGGAGTCAAAAAGATGTTTTTAGCCACTTGTTGAGTGATGGTTGACGCACCTTGAGCATAACGTTTGCGAAAAACGTTGGTAAACATTGCCCGTGTAAAACCGAAAACATCAAATCCGAAATGCTTGTAAAAACGGTGATCCTCAATGGCAATAACGGCATCACTCAAATTTTTGGGCAACTTGTCGGGAGATATCACCTGAGCATAAACATTGCCGAATTTGGCAATATCGTTTCCGTTCTCCGCCATAACAACGGTGGACGGTTCACGAGTTCGGGATACTGCTTTTTGAATATCCGGCAAAGTTATATAGCAATAAAAAATATAGCCTCCGACCAACAAGAAAAACGATACGGTCAGAAGTAAGAAAAGCTTAAATAATTTCCATAAACCTGTTTTGTGTCCGCTCTTTCTTTTGCGATTTGTTGCGGCTGATTTTTTCTTGGTCGGAGTTTTGTTTGATTTTTTTGCTGTTTTTGCCATTTTTCCCTCGTTGTAAGTTGCAAATATTATAACTGTCAGAAGTTAAAGAAACGATAAAGTTTGGGAGCAAATTTTAAAATACTTGGCGTTATGTGAAAACTTGTATATATTACTTTTAAGGAGAAAAAAATGAGTAAAGTTTGTCTGATTGACGGTTCCGGCTATGTTTTTCGTGCTTTTTACGCCTTGCCTAATATGACTTCGCCGAGCGGTGTTCCCGTAAATGCGGTGTATGGTTTTGTAACAATGTTTATGCGTTTGCTGAAGACCATACCGTGTGATTATTGTTTGGTGTTGTTAGATGCACATCGGCAAAATTTTCGTAATGAAATTTATAAGGAATATAAGACCAATCGTGCCGATCCTCCGGAATTGTTGGTTCCGCAATTTGAACTCATAAGACAGGCAATCAAGGCTATGGGTTTGCCGTATGTTGAACAGGAAGGGTACGAAGCCGATGATTTGATTGCAACGTATTCCAAAAAAGCTCTTGCCGACGGACACGAAGTGGTGATTGTTTCTGCCGATAAAGATTTAATGCAGTTGATTCGTTCGGGCATAACTTTTTATGACGGTATGAAGGAAAAGTTTTTTACCGACGAAGACGTAAAAGAAAAATTCGGAGTTTTACCGAACAGAGTTGTTGATGTTCAGGCATTGGCCGGAGATAAGATAGACAATATACCGGGAGTGCCGGGAATCGGCTTAAAAACGGCGGCGGAATTGATTAACGAATTCGGCTCTTTGCAAGGAGTGTTTGATAATATAGAAAATATTACCAAAGTACGGCGCAAAGAACTGCTCAGAGAACATGAAAACGACGCGAAAATATCATTAAAGTTGGTAACCTTAAAAGATGATGTGCCGCTTGAACATGAAATTGAAGAGTTTAAGTGTCACGGTCCGGACAGTGCAGAGTTGTTGGCGTTTGTTGATTCTCTTGGCTTTAAGGCTATCCGGCCGAAATTAGAAAAATGGGCTTTGGAACGCCAATGCAATAAAACGGATGACGCGACCGAGCCGAAAAACGAATCGGAACCGGAAGTAAAAACGGCGGTTTATGCCAAGATAACCACAGCGGCTCAACTTGATGAATTAAAGCAAAAAATCAAACAAACAACCGTTGTCGGTTTTGCGTTGCTGCATAACAATCAGGATTATTGCGGAATAAGTATAAGTCCGGCTCCGTACGAAGGTTATTATGTGCCGTTTTCACAATGCGGAGCAAGTGAAGATTTGTTTGCTTTCAACAGCCCGAAAAATACATTGAGTGCGGAAACGGTTGCAAAGTTTTTAAGTGAGTTGGCCGAGGATAAGAGCATTTTGAAGGTGGCGGCCGACATCAAAACAAATTGGCACGCGCTCAATAAGATTTGCGGCAAATTATTGGCACTGACTCCGTTTGATGATGTTTCATTGATGTCATACGATTTGGACAGCTCGCAACATGGTCACAACATGAAAGCAATGTGCGAATACTTTTTCGGTATGCAGTTGACCGAGCCGAAGGCAAGCGGAAAAAATCTTCCGATTGACTTTGAAAATCCGGACTTCGGACAATATGTGTATGAGCTTTCCGATTATACGTTGCGCCTTTATAGGTTGTTGAAAAAACGCGTTTTTGATGAGAAAAAAACGTTTGTTTACGAAGGGTTGGACAGGGCATTGATTCCGGTTTTGCTGAAAATGGAAGATGCCGGAATAGTGGTTAATGAAAAGGCTTTACGCGAGCTTGACAGTGCTTTCGGGACTCAGTTGGAGGCACTTGAAAAAGAAGTGTTTGCGTTGTCGGGAGAAGAATTTAACCTGAATTCACCGGCGCAGATAGGGCATATTTTATACGATAAATTAGGGCTGAAAGGCAAGAAAAATGCCTCCGGCTCGTATAACACCGGTGCCGAAGTTTTGGAATCACTGGCCGAAGATAATGAAATTGTCGCAAAAATTTTAGAGTGGCGTATGTATAGCAAGCTTAAAACCACATATACAAATTCGTTGTTGGAAGTGCGTGATAAAAACAGTCGGGTGCATACTACCTTTTCGCAAACGGTGGCAAACACCGGTCGTTTGGCTTCATCAAATCCGAATTTGCAAAATATTCCGATACGAACCGAGATAGGGCGACAAATTCGCGGTTGCTTTGAAGCTAAAGAAGGGTATGTTTTGGTAGCGGCCGATTACAGCCAGATGGAATTGCGCCTGATAGCTTCGTATGCCAAAGTCAAGGCTTTGCAAGAAGCGTTTGCGCAAGGCGCGGATATTCATACGGCAACGGCCTCTCATGTTTTCGGCATACCGCGCGAGCAAGTGGATAAAGAACATCGCCGTCGGGCTAAAGCCATTAATTTCGGCATTATTTACGGAATTTCGCAGTACGGTTTGGCAAAACAAATCGGAATAGCTGCTGCCGAAGCCAAAAAATATATAGATTCTTATTTCCAAATCATGCCGGAAATTAAGCGTTATATGGATGAAACCATGCAATATGCACATGCAAACGGATTTGTGGAAACGCCGTTCGGCAGGAAATGTTATGTGGGTGATATAAACAGCACTAATCAACGTCTGGTGGCGTTTGCCGAGAGAGCGGCAATCAATGCTCCGATTCAGGGCGGTGCTGCCGATATTGTTAAAATGGCGATGATTCGTTTGGATAAGGCATTACAAGAACAAAACATGGATGCAAAAATTTTGTTGCAGGTACACGATGAATTGGTGGTGGAAACAAAGGCGGAAATTGCACCGCAAGTTGCCGAGTTGATGAAAAATCTGATGGAAAATATCGTTGACTTTTCGGTTAAATTTGTTGCCGAAACAGGTATCGGTAAAAACTGGAACGAAGCTCACTAAAACAAAATATTCGGCTATAATTCAGCGATTAAGTCCGCAACTTCTTGTGCGGCATTTAAGCTGTTGCGCGGAGTAAATTCGGCACTTTTTTCATCTTCCAAAAGGATAGCGCATCCGGTATCGGTGAGCGACTTTGCAAAACGCTGATGTTTCGGTGTTAACCAGTCCTTTCCGGTGAACAGATATATAGGTCTGCCGGTGCCGGTGGCTTCACAACACATGGAAACCGAATCCGCCGTAACGACGATATTATCGGCAAAAGCTAAAAAACCTCCGTACGGATTTTCTTTTGTATCGCCCCATAAATAAGTAAATTGCGGAATATCTTTTATTTTATCCATGATGATATTTTGTGCTTCTTCGCCGGTACGTCTTGAAGTGGTGATTAAAACGGAGCCGCCGATTTTTTGTTTGAGATTTTTAACAGCGGTGCCGAGTGCGGCGGCATTATCGGCGCTGAACGGCTTTTTCTTGATGGCTCCGCCGACAATTACGGCAGTGAGCGGACGTGGTAAGTCGGCAAATTTAGCGGCCCATTTTTCACGCTCTTTTTGTAAATATTCTGCGGTAATGCGGTGCGGACAACCGACAATATAATGCACGTTCGGTGTGGTTTTCTTGCCTTTGTCGTGTTCCGGCACAATAACCAAATCAAATTCATCAAGTCCGGCATTTCCCGGGTGCATAAGTTGCACAAGCTTGGTGTTTGGGGATTTCTTCTTGATATAGCGTGCTATCGGAGCGGTACGACGACTGATTGATAAGACCAAATCAGGAAAGGGTGCGGATATACGTTTTTTGCTTTCGCCGGTTAACCCGATTAAACTGCGACCGCGTAACCAGTTAGGCAATGCGGACAGTTTTGTGTAATCAACTTTTTTTTCAACGATATTAAACTTATCGCCCAAAAAGTTCACAACTCCCATGGCCTGTCCCACACTTCCGCGGCGATTATCCGACAATACCCATAAAGTTTTGGTCATTATGTTTGCTCCGTGTTATTTTATTTTGCATTTTATTCAATATATGATATATGGGAAATAAGGCAAGTTTTTTTAAAAGGATATAAAATGAAATACGCTATTGCTTTTGTTTTATTGTTTGTGAGCAGTGTGGCTCAAGCGCAAATTGCTCGCATTACTCGTGACGGTACGACCGTATATTCGGATGAAGGACAAATTTATACTCCGAGTGAGGAGAGTATTGCCAGACAGCAAGAACAACAAAGGTTGCAACAACAGCGACAAAGACAACAACAGCAACGTTTGGCCGAAGAACAACAAAGAAAAGCGCAAAACAACGCCAAACAGCAACAAAATCTGCAGGAAATGCAGAATAATCCGGTAATGCAGATGAGCCGTAGCCTGATAAAAAGCAGCGGAAATCAACGGAAGGCATTTAATCTGATGATTGTGCAAGAAGTATCCACCTATAAATTAAGTGATGAAGAGCTGATTGATGATGTGGCTGAATTGAGAAATAACCAGGAATATTACCGTAAGCTGGATATTATCAAAAAGAAGCTGACAAACTCCAAAATCTCCGACGGCAAAAATAAAGAGGTTATGCAGATTTTGAACGATGCCGGTAATCGCCTTTATAATCTTTTGGGCAATTAATAATTACTTAATACCTTATATTATATGATACTCTCATTAAAGAGTAACCGTTAGGGTTATAAAGAGAGGTAACATGAAAAAAATTGCACTTGTCGGAATGTTTGTTTTGCTTTTGGCTTCTTGTATCGCCAAGCCGAAAAATGAGGTTGAAACAGCACAAAATAAGCAACCGGAAACTTTGCAGGATATGTTAAGAGAGAATTCGCAAAGTGAGGATAAACAAGACGTTCAGGCACAAAAGCCGGAAAGAGTCGTGGATATTGCCGATTCAGATTTGGAAATGTATCGCCGTAATATTGTGGTGAAAACCATGGGTGATGATTATATTGTTTATGAATATTCCAATGTCAGAATAGACAAGGTTGCACCGCTTGCCTCACGCTATTGCTATGAAACAAATCCTGGCAAAAAAGCATATTTGCGTGATATTTATATGCATAAAAACCACAAGAGAAGAGCTACGTTTGATTGCGTTGACCTTGCAAGCGAATAAAAATATCCCTATATAGCTAAATAGGGAGATTTTGACGATGACAAAGGATTTATACCAAATTTTGGGTGTGAGTAAGACAGCAAGTGAGACTGAAATAAAGTCTGCTTACCGTAAGCTTGCGCGCAAATATCATCCGGATTTAAACAAAGATGATAAAACGGCGGCAGAGAAATTCAAAGAAATTTCAAACGCTTATGATATTATAGGTAATGCCGAAAAGCGTAAAAAATATGATAATAACGAGATAGATGCCGACGGTAAACCTACCGGTTTCGGAGCCGGCTTCGGCGGTGGTAACTATGATTTCAGACAAGGCGGAAACCCGTTTGGTGGCGGTTTTGGCGGTGCCGGAGGATTTAACGGTGCTCAAGGATTTGATTTTTCCTCTATTTTCGGAGATGACATATTTTCGCAATTCACCGGTCGTGCCGGCGGCGGTCGCAATTTTGCACGCAAAGGACAGGATGTGTCGTTTAGTATGCGGGTGGATTTTTTGGATGCGGCAAAAGGAGTGGAAAAGCAGGTTAATCTCGGCGGTAAAAATGTAAACGTTAAAATTCCGGCCGGAACACAGAGCGGTCAGACTTTGCGTCTTAAAGGTTTGGGCGGTGCCGGACTAAACGGCGGAGAAAGCGGAGATGCGCTAATAACCGTAAATGTTGACGAACATCCGTATTTTAAAAATGACGGTTTGAATATTTTGCTTGATTTGCCGATTTCGGTGGTGGAAGCCATAAAAGGTGCCAAAATTACGGTGCCTACGGTCAACGGTAAAGTAGCGGTGAAAGTTCCGCCGTATTCTTCAAGCGGTGAAAAGTTGAGATTAAAGGGGCAGGGTATAAAGACAAAATCAGCTGCCGGAGATGAAATTATCACTTTGCAAATTGTGTTGCCTAAAGATAAATCGGGAAATCTGGACAAGATTGCCGACGGTTTGGAAAATTATGCGGTAAGGAGTTTTTAATGCTGTTGGAAACCTTAAAAGAATTTGATTGGATGAACGAGCCTTTACAAGTGCGCTTTGATGATGACGGTATGTTTGTGCGTACCAAATATCGCACCGATTTTTGGTCTTGTGCGCGCCACGGTTTTCGTAAAGACGACGGCCACTTTTTTTTCAGCTATGTATTAGGCGATTTTTGTTGCGACATAGATTGGAGTTTTGAAAAAATAGGTCCGTTTGATCAATGCGGAATAATGCTTCGTTTAGATGTCAATAATTGGTTCAAGGTTTCTTTAATGAGTGAGAGCGAAGAAGCCCCGAAGGTAGCAACTTCGCTGACTAATGACGGATATTCCGATTTGGCGAGTGTTGATATTGAGCCTGGAGTTAAACATATTTGGTATCGTTTGAAAAAACGCAAGGGGTGCTATATTGCATCATATTCTTTAGACGGGCAAAATTATAAGGAATTGCGCAAGTTTTATTTGATACATGACAGCGACGAAATGAAAATAGGTGCTTATATCTGCTCTCCGCAAAGCGAAGATTTTACGGCTGTATTGCACAATTTGAAGATGTATTAAATTCTTTCATTATATCCGAGAGTTTGCAGACAGTTTTTTCCGGAACACCGTTCAGGGTAAGCTCGTTAAGCAAATAATCGGCGTAGCCGTCATTTAAAAACAGTGTTCTTGTGTATTGAAAATTGAAGTCAAAAAGCCACGACAATACCATCATTACTCTGTCATTATACGAGTGTATGGTCGGGAAATAAACAACCTGATGATTTTCAAATTGTTGCATAACTTTTGGTGAAATGCCGGCCTTTTTGGCCTCGGGCGAAAGTTGCTTATAAAACGAATCAGCCTTCAAGTGGTTGTCGGTTTTGTGTACTCTTAAATTGGCCAGTTTGTCGGCATCACGCACAATATAAAGAATTTGTTTGATTTCTTTTTCATTTGGCGATTTTTCGGCTTCCTGCCATAAGTCGGAAGCACGCACCTGTTCCATCATTTTACCGTGATATTTTATTGCCAGCAAAAGTTTAAGATTATTATAGCGGGGAATTTGCTTTAAAATATCGTAACCGATAAATCCGTGGTCATATTTGTTGGAACCGGCTGCAACTTCAATATTTTTCAAGCTGTCGCGATAGATGCAAACCGCTTCATGAAAACGCCCGATATCATGAAACAATAAAGCACGCTCGGCAGTACTTCTAAAGTCGTCAGATATATAGGCAAGTTCGGGAGTATTATTCATAATTTCCCGTCCGGCCTGCAAAACCTGTATAGAGTGGCGGTATTTGTGATTTATCGTAAAGTGATAAAAGGAATCTGCCGGAATTTCTGCGGCGGCTTTTTGATAATGTTTTTTCAGCTCTATAAAATCTTCAATCATCTGATTAGTGCGATGTTGTTTATGTTAATGGTTTGAAAATATATGAGGCAGAAAAAAAATCAATAAAAAAATAAATGTTTACACCTTCTGAGATATAAGTTATAGTGCCAAAAACAAAAGGGAGGGCGTAATGACGGAATCTGAAGTAAAAGTACAACATTATAAATCGGAAGAAGAAACCGAAAACGGTAAAATCAAACATGATTTTGTGTGCTTTGATGCAAAAAACATAGAAATCAATTCAATATCATCCGCCAAAGCTTTAGCAAAACGTATGGGAGAAAGTGTGTTTCCGTATTTGCAAAAAACTTTTGAAAAAATGAAGGAAGAAACCGCACGTCAACAATGTGAAAAAACAATCGCATGGGTACATAAAAAAGCGGTTTGGCATCCGGCGTTGGTGGAAAAATGTACGCACCAACTGCTTGAAAAAATGAAAAACGGTAAAACCATCAAGGAAATACCTCTCAGCCAAAAACAAATATATACCGATACTTCTGTTGCCGCTGTTTTGCATGATGTCGGCAGACTTTCGGAAGTGGATATTGCCGCCGGTGCGGTTTGTATGAAAAGAAGCGGTTTGAATAAAAATCATTCGGCAATAAGTTTTGATATTTTGGAACACTCGCAAATTAAGCCGGAAATATTGTTGGCAATAAGATATCACGAATTTGCGGGAGTTGAAGAAATTAAACAAGATGAGTTGTATAAAAGATTGGCACCGGATAATCAAAAAATTGCCCGTTTTTATACCTGTGTTTTGCAAGATATGGATAAAACGGCCAATTTAACGGAACGTTCGGTGTTCGGTATTAAAAAGTGCGCCGAGTTTTTTGACCCGCATTATATTCAAGATTACGGTATAACCGAAGAACATTTCAAAAATGCCGTGAGCGGTAATTATTTGAATATTAAGGGCGGACATTTATTGGATGCCATGATGCGTTTTGTAACTTGGACATACAGCATTCACTTTACCGAAACCAAAGAAATTTTAGCTGAAGTGCTAACCAAGTTTTTCGGGCAAATGTATGCGGAGGCCGAGCGTGAATATGAAAATTCGGCCGAAAAGAATCCGGCAAAGCTTGGTGATACGCTTGAAAAAATTATGCAGCTTGAAAATTACGCCATAGCGGAGCGTATGGGGATAAAACTTGATGAGAAGCAATATGCCTCTATGTCAAAACGTGTTAAAGAACTGAAGAAATAAATTTATCTTCCGTCGTTATCTTTCTTGCCTTTGCCTTTACCTTTGCCGATAAAGCTTTTATAACGCTTGCGGGTTTCCTTCATTTCCGCACGGCGTTCTTTAACGTCGGTAAAGCCGTAGCGACGGTCGTATTCTTCCATTTCTTCCAAGCGAACGCGTAATCCGTGTTTGTGACACCATGCTTTTATACCTACGCCGAACGGGTTATTTCCCGGAGTTGCGTAAGATAAGCCCAAAGAATCCGGTCCGTAAAAGTCAAAATCTTTAACTCCGACTTTTTTGAGAACCTCTGCAATGTTTTGCGCACAGTTGTTAAATAACGGATCATATCTTTTATCGCCGTATTTAATGTTGTGTTTTTCCATTTCACGGTACAATTTATCTCCGTCTATTCCCAGTTGACTCGGATATATAAAGTAGTATTCGGCGAATTTATTGTACTTAGGATAAAGCGGGTCGGTATGAATTGACGGTAATAAGCGGTTTACAATCTGGTCTTTATATTGCATACAGGTGTGTCCGATGAGAGCCGGTCCTTCTATCGGGTTTACGGCAATCACAATCGGGGTTTCGGCAAATAAATCGAGCTGGCCTTTACTATTGCGCGGAATTCTGTCGGTAACATCATAACCGTCGCGAATTACTATACCGTCTTCGGTATATTCCTTTTGCGGTGTGCAATCGTAGCGGTCACCATAGTAACGAGTACCTTTATAAATAAATTCCGCACGGTGTTTTTTACCGTTGGCTCTTGCCGTTTTGGCTCTTTCTCGGGAAATTTTTCGGGCATCTTCCAAGCTGTCGGCTTCTATTTCTTTCACTCCGAAATGGTAAGGGTTTAATTTGGAAGATCTGAAACGTTTATAAGCCTTAGATTCCTTTATTTCTCTCCAAATGTTTTTTAAGCCTTTTAATGCGGCAACTTCTTGCGCCATTACCGCAGGCACTTCGTCAACCGTTTCTTTTGCTGCTCGGTTGTCCTTTTTCATTTGTTCTTTTAATTGTTGTTTTTTTCTGTCAGTCATTACAATCTCCCATTAAGTGAATATTACACAAAAAACTAATATTTGTCAATTAATATAATGATTTTTGTATTACATACAAAACAGCTTGAAAAATTTGTTTTTGCGCGTTATGTATGGTAAATATTTTGAGGGTAAAATTTGATGTATGACGTTTATCAAATAAGAAAAGATTTTCCGTTGCTATTGCAAGAGCAAAACGGCAAACGTTTGGCGTTTTTGGATTCTGCGGCTTCGGCACAAAAACCGAATTGCGTTATTGAAGCAACGGATAATGTTTATAAAACTGCCTACGCCAATCCGCACAGAGGGACTTATCATTTGGCAGACGAAATAACTTCGCTTTATGAAAATGCCCGAGAAACGGTGCGTAAATTTATTAATGCCGAAAGTGTAAAGGAAATAGTCTTTACCCGTAACGCAACCGAATCTATAAATTTGGTGGCGGCAACATGGGGCAGACAAAACATAAAAGCCGGCGATGAAATTTTAATTTCCGAAGCGGAACACCATGCGAATTTGGTGCCTTGGCAACAATTATGTTTGTCGGTCGGTGCCAAATTGGTGGTTTTTCCGCTTACCGATGAAGGTGAATATGTAAAAGAAGAATTTTTAAGTCGTTTGTCGGATAAAACGAAATTGGTGGCGGTTTCGGCAATGTCAAACGTTTTGGGCACCGTTTTCCCGATTAAAGAAATTTGCGAATCGGCACATAATATCGGGGCGAAAGTTTTGATTGATGCCTGTCAGTTTGCCGTACATCGGCAGATGGATGTGCAAGATATAAATTGCGATTTTTTAGCGTTTTCCGGACATAAAACTTATGGCCCTACCGGTATCGGTGTACTCTATGGCAAGGCGGAAATTTTACAAACTATGCCTCCCTATCAATTCGGCGGAGATATGGTTGATAACGTTACTTTTGAAAAAACGACCTTTGCCGATATTCCGGCTCGTTTTGAAGCCGGCACTCCGGCAACCGTACAGGCGATAGGTATGGCCGAGGCTCTAAAATATATGATGAATTTAGGGCTTGAAAATATTACAAAACATGAAAAAGAACTGACGGATTATACCACTCGTCGCCTTTTGGAAGTACCTAAACTCAAGATAATAGGCACGGCAAAAGATAAAGGTGGAGTGTTCAGTTTTGCCGTCGGAAGTATTCATCCGCAAGATTTGGCATTTATATTGAACAAAGAAAATGTAGCCGTGCGTATCGGACATCACTGCGCTCAACCGATTGTAAACAGGATGGGGTATAACTCGTTGGCTCGCGCATCACTCGGATTATATACCGTTAAGGAAGATATAGACGACCTTGTCAATGCGCTTTTGAAAGCCGAAAAATTTTTTAGGGAAGACTGATGACACAAGAAGCAAACACCGAAAAAAAAGATGAAATAGGAGCAACCGAAAGTCGGTTATTGCAGGCTATGAGTATGTACGGAACCGACGATGCGGACGTTCAGCCGTTGCAGGATTTTATTGCCTATGCCGGAGATGTGTTGGCCAAAGGACAGGAAAAAGCTCGGATGTTTGATATTGTTGAAGCGATTAAAACGGTTAAAGATCCGGAGATTCCGATAAACGTTTATGACATGGGATTGATATATAAAATTAACCAGCAGGATAACGGAGATTTGGATATTGATATGACTTTGACAGCTCCGACTTGTCCGATTGCGGGAGTTTTGCCGCAACAGGTTGCCGACGCGGTGGCCGCTGTTGCCGGAGTGGGTAAAGTTGAAGTTAAGTTGATATGGGAACCGGCATGGACACCGGATAAAATGACCGATGAAGCCAAAGAAATGTTGGAGTTGATATAATGGATATAGATGAGCTCATTGATAATTTTTCTTTTTTTGAAAATTGGGAAGAAAAATACCAATATGTAATAGATTTGGGACGTACTTTGGAGCCTTTGGAAGATTCATTTAAAACCGAAACATGGAAGGTGCAGGGTTGCCAATCGCAAGTGTGGCTTGTTCCGACGTTTAGCGAAAACGGTATTCATTTTAAAGGTGACAGTGATGCCGTGTTGGTTAAGGGCATTATAGCCATTGTTTTGCTGATTTATAACGATAAATCTCCGCAGGAAATAAAAAATATTGATATAAAAGAAATTTTTGCTAAACTGGGTTTGGAGGAAAACCTGACACCGAGTCGCCGGAACGGCATGATGTCAATGGTGGCAAAAATAAAGGAATATGCCGACAACTGCTGAGGAAACAGGATGAATATTCACGAGTACCAGGCCAAAAAAGTTTTAGAGCAATATGGTATAAATGTGCCTAAAGGCGGTATTGCTTATACTTCGGCCGAGGCTAAACGTGTGGCGCAGCAGATTTCTTCGCGCGGTCCGTGGATGCTCAAAGCACAAGTGCAATCCGGAGCAAGGGCAAGCGGACATTTTATAACGCATGATGCCGGTAATAAGGGCGGTATCAGGTTAGTCACACAAATCTCAAATGTTTCCTATGAAACGGCACAAATGCTCAATAATACATTGGTTACCGAACAAACCGGCGAAAAAGGAAAGTTGGTTAACAAGGTTTATGTTGAAGCCTATAAAGAAGCCAAACGTTTGTTTTATGCCGGTATGATTATAGACAGCTCGGTTCCGGCGATTACTTTACTTATATCCGATGTGATAAATGAAGATATTGTAAAATTGGCTCACTTCAATACCGAAAGTTTGTTACGTATCAATTTGAAATATGACAGCGGTATTTCGGATGAACAGATATACAAAGTATTGGATTTTCTGTCTTTGGATAAAGATTATTTGAGCAGTTTTCATGATTTTTTGGGAAAGCTCTTATTTACATTTATAAATTTAGATGCCCAAATGATAGAAATTAATCCGGTCGGGGTTATGAGCGATAAAAAACTGGTAGCACTTGATGCCAAAATCACCTTTGATGATAATGCCCTGTTCAGACATCCGGATATTGTAAAAATGAAGGATGATTCCGAAGAAGATGAAAGAGTGCTCAGAGCTCAACGTTGCGGTTTCCAATATCAAGAATTCGGAGGAACTGTCGGTTGCATTGTTAACGGCGGAAGTTTGGCTTTGGAAGCTATGGATATTGCCAAATCCAAAGGAGAAGAACTGGCTTGTTCCTTAAACGTTAAAGGCGGTGTGGATAAAGATAAAATTGCCGCCGGAATTAAAATAATTATGACAAACCCGCGTGTTGAAGGTGTGTTTATTAATATTTTGGGCGGTTTTTTGCGTTGTAACTTGATTGCCGACGGTATTTTGACCGCTACCGAAGATGTAGGTTTGTCGGTGCCGATTGTGGTACGCTTTGAAGGAACCAATAAGGATGAAGCCAAAGCTATTTTGGAGCAATCGGGGTTGCCGATTATATTTGCCGATAGTCCCAATGAGGCCATTGATAAACTTTTGGAACAGATGGAGGAAAATGACTGATGTCTGTGTTGGCTGATAAAAATACCAAAGTTTTAATTCAGGGAATTACCGGTACGCAAGCTTCCTTCCATGTTAAGCGCTCCATTGAAAGCGGTACCAATGTGGTGGCGGGAATTTCTCCGCGTCACGGAGGGGAAGAACATTTAGGAGTGCCGGTGTTTGATACAATCAGAGAGGCGGCACGGGAACTGTCTTTTAATGCCAGCGTGTTGTTTGTACCGGCCAACGGTGTAAAAAGTGCGGTAAGAGAGGCGGTAGAAGCACAAATACCTTTGATAGTGTCCATTGCACAAGGTGTTCCGGTACATGATATGTTGGAAATAAAATCAATGCTTCGCGGTTCAAAAACCATGATGATAGGTCCGAATACGCCGGGTCTTATCACTCCCGAAGAGGCAAGATTGGGAATCTTTCCGGAGAATATTCATAAAAAAGGGTCAATCGGGGTAATATCGCGCTCTTCAACTCTGACTTATGAGGCTGTTTTGGAAACAAATATTGCCGGTTTGGGGCAATCAACCGTTGTCGGATTGGGCGACGATATGATTGTGGGCAGCGATTTTAAGGATTTGCTCGGATTGTTTAACGAGGACAAAGATACAAAAGCAGTGGTGCTGATAGGTAAGGCGGATAACGCTTATGAGTTGGCTGTGGCACAATATTATGAGTCCTTGCCTAATAAAAAACCGGTTGTTGCTTTTGTGGCCGGTGAAGCGTTACCGTATCATAATTACAATATGGGTTACGCCGCGGATATTATCACGCACGGAAGAATTACCGTCAGCGATAAAAAACGCATTATGCGCGAAGCCGGTATGATTGTTGTTGATGAAATGAATCAAATTCATGAAGTATTGAAAAATTTGCAGTCTTAAATCATGAACTTATGGCAAAGATTTTTGAATATATTACTGCCGCCGCGTTGTATAAAATGCGGTACGATATTAAGTGAGAAAAACGGACTGTGTCCCGATTGTTTTAATGCCGTAAATTTCATAAGCGCTCCTTATTGTTACAAGTGCGGCAGACCTTTTGTGAAGGAAAGCGGCTTAAAGTTTGCGGCCAAGCAATATTGCGGAGAATGCTTAAAAAAGAAAAAGTTTTTGTTTGAAATGCAACGTACGTCCTTTGTGTATGATGAGTTTTCCAAAAATCTGATTTTGGATTTGAAGTTTCATGATAAAACAATGTCGGCGGAAACTTTGGCAAATATGCTCTATACGGCGGGTAAAGATATTTGGGAACAAAATCCCGATTTGATTATTCCGGTACCGATTCACCATTTGCGATTGATAAAAAGAAGATTTAATCAATCGGCGTTATTGGTGAAATTCTTAGCTGCGAAAACCAAAATCGCGGCCGATTATTCTTCGCTTATTCGTCAGGAAAATACCGTGCCGCAAGTGCAACTGAGCGGCTCGGCAAGACGGCGTAATTTGAAAAAAGCTTTTACGGTAAAGTATCCGCAAAATATCAAAGACAGAAAAGTCGTGTTGATAGATGATGTGGAAACGACCGGCTCTACCTTAAACGAGTGCGCCAAAGTTTTGCTGAAAGCCGGAGCAAAAGCAGTTTATTCCGTTACATTGGCAAAGACTCAAGATTAAGCATATCTCGGTGTTCGTTTTTACTTGACATTTTTGTCATAAAAGAACTAAAATAGAACAAAGAGAAGGAGATTCTAAATGCTGACCGAAAAACAATATAACCTTTTAATGTTTATCAATAAAGTCAATCGCGAGACTGGCAGGTGTCCGTCTTTTGATGAAATGAAAAATGCCATAGGGCTGAAATCAAAATCGGGAATTCATGCCTTGGTTACTTCTTTGGAAGAACGCAATTTTATCCGTCGCTTGCCGCATAAAGCTCGTGCCATGGAAGTGGTGCGTATGCCGCGTTTTAAACCTCAAGCCATATTGGAAGAGGAGAAAAAACGCGAAGAAGCGTTGCAAAACGGATCGGTACAGATTCCGTTGTACGGTAAGATTGCCGCCGGTACGCCGATTGAAGCAATAGCCGATGAAACGGAAACAATCGCGGTACCGTTTGATATGGTGTCGGTCGGACAATTTTATGCCCTAAAGGTAGAGGGCGATTCTATGGTAGAAGCCGGTATTATGGATGGGGACACGGCAATAATTCGCCGCCAAAATCAGGCCGATAACGGCAAGATAGTGGTGGCTTTGGTAGATAATAACGAAGCCACGTTGAAAATATTAAAAAAGACCGGAGATAAGGTTCAGTTAGTTCCATGTAACAGAGATTATCAGGTCAGAACATTGGAGGCGGGGCGCGTAAAAGTTCAGGGTGTACTGTCTGGAATTATTCGTAAATACAGCGGTTAACCCTATTTTAACCACAGAGCTCTACAATAAAGGAGCGATGTTTTTTATATGGAGGTGTTGCTATGCAAAAGTTTCTTGAAGTAATCAAAGATATGGCAAAATCCTTCAGGTTTATGCTTCCGTTGGTATTCATCTTTGCGGTCGTTGTTATGTTTTACATTCGTTTCACTCAAACGGATGCAAGACAAACCGTTAAAGATATTATCTATACAACTTCTAAAATCAGCGGAAGACCAGAGACGATATTTGCCGATTTTGATAATGATACGGTAGTTTACAGCGGTTTCCTTCCGATTGATATAAGAAACAAAATGACCGATGACGGATATATCATCACCAGTCGTTTCGGTACAAAAATCATATTTATGGAAGCCTTCAAGACTAAAAAAGAAAAAGATTATTACCAGTCGTTTACAAGCGAAAAAGAATACAAAAAGCATTACAGAGGAAGCGGAGCTTATATTATTTCATTTCCGCGTATTCGTCGCAGTGCTTGTATGCTTTTGGCCCGTACTAATTGGAGAAAGAAAATACCTAATTTTATGGGAATAGAAGTAGGGCGCGTAAATGACAATAATCCTAATGTGGGTACGGAAAGACTCAGCCAAGGGGTATTACAAGGTGTGAATGAAGTTGATTATAACGGACCGGATAAATCATTTGTAGCGAACCGTAAGCTGTCTTATCGTGAAGCATTTAAGTCGTGTCATTGTCTGTTACATAATAAGTGTGTGGTATCTTTGAAATTTTACTGATTAGTTTTTGTAAACGTAGTAAGTATAATATTTGGATCCCAAGCTCACTTCTTTATACGGTTTTTCATCTTTCATCGGAAAACGGTTGGCTATGACGATGGAGTCCGGCTTCATCTCCGTTTTGATTTTGGCAGTGAGTTGTGCCATGGTAGAAGTAAGCAGAAATACAAAAATCAAATCGGCATCACCGATATCGGTTTTGAAAAAGTCCTGACGAAGAAAAGTCAGGTTTTTCAGTTTTCTTGCCCGCCATACGCTGACGTTAAAAGGTAAATATCCGCGCTCTATGCCGATGAATTTATGGTTGGGAAATTTTTTTGCCAACGGCAACAATAAAGTTCCCCAGCCGCTACCCAAATCCATAATGACTTTGCCGGACGAGTTTTGCAACAAGGACGAGGCTTCGGATATTATGGCATTTTTTACTTTGCCGTGCGAAGGCACTGCCGGTGAACTATGCATAAATCCGGCGCTGACAGTCAGATAAATAAACACAATGCTTACCGATAATATCGCCAAGCAAAACAGACCAATAATCAATAAACAAATTATCTGTAAAGCAACCATGTTCCTCTCCCTTTTTCGGAATATTAAAATAAAGCCGACATCGGTGCAATCAAATTTTTAAATTTGCCACATCATAAATTTTATGATATATGCAAACGCAAGGAGTTCTGGCATGAAAAAGTGGTTGTTTTTAATTGTATTGTTTGGTTGTTATATCGGCGGGTTATACGCTTTACAGGATGATTTGATTTTTTATCCGCAACATCAACACATAACACCGCAGGCCGCGCAACTATCGCAATTCAAAGAAATTAACGTTGCGGCTGAAGATGGTACAAAAATTCGTTTTTGGTATTCTGCCGGAGATAAGGAAGAGCCGGCAATATTATATTTTCACGGCAATGCTTATCAAAATGCGTTTTTTGCACCGTACCTTAAATCTTTTATTGATGACGGACACGCGGTGTTAATGATGGAATATCGCGGTTTTGGCGGAACGGAGGGGAAATTGAAACAGGAAAACGTTTTCAGTGACGCCGCTTTTGCTTTTGATTGGCTCAAAAAACAGGGATATTCGCAAATAATCGTATATGGGTATTCCTTCGGTTGTGCCGTGTCTTTAGGGCTTACAACTTTACGAACTCCCGATAAAATGATTTTGACTGCGCCGTTTGCTTCACTGAAACGCTTGGTTAAGGAAAAGCCGGTTCCTTTTGCCGGACTGGTATTGCGTGATGAATACCCTTCGGAGGAGTTTATTAAAAACTATAACAATCCGTTGTTGATTATACACGGCAAAAAGGATCGTTTAATTCCGTATCATCACTCGGAGATACTTTATGAAAACAGTTCTTCCGAAGATAAAACACTTATTCTGTTACCGGAAGATGACCACCAGACAATCTTTATGGGCGAAAAGAATTTGCCGTCAATTTTTAAGTGGTTGTACAGATAAAATTAACGCTGTTTGCAATTAAAATCTTTGACGGATTCGTTATCAAGGTTGTATGTGTTTTTCAATCTTTTGCGAATGCCGTTGGTGGCATAATTTAAGAAATAGTACAAACGTTTGCACGCCGGAATATCTTTTTCGTTCCAATAGCGTTTCAGTGTATTTACGGCCATTTTCATTTTGTTGCGGCTGAGCTGATTATTACGGATTCTGTACAATACCAACATTTCGTTCAGACCGTGGAACAGCATACCTTCTCTCAGATAGCTCATCCAAAGGCGCGCATCCTCACAAAGTTTGCGATCCGGCGGGAATTTTACGCTTTTAACTTTTTGAGTGTCAATCATCACCGAAGACATACCGATTTGAGTGGTTTTCATGTATTTCTTGCGGTCAACATCCAAATCAACGTCAACTTTACCTTTTTTCATGGCATAACCGTCTTCGTCCATAAATCCGTAAGCGGTATGAGAAAGAGTGGCATTATGTTTTTGCATAAAATCAATTTGATGTTCTAATTTGTTGGCAGACCATAAGTCGTCGGAATCTATAAAGGCCAGATAGCGACCGTTTGCCTTGGCAACAGCCAAATTGCGGCATACGCTGACACCGCTGTTTTTAGGCATTTTGAATACTCTGATGCGTTTGTCTTCTTCGGCATATTTCTTGGCAATATCCAATGACCCGTCTTTTGAACCGTCATCAACAATAAGCAATTCCCAATTTTTATATGTTTGGTTTTGAACTGATTCAATACTGTGCTTAATAAACTTTTCGCAGTTATAAACCGGCATAATGACGGATACTTTTTCCATAACGTTTCCTTTCATCAGATTTTTCCTGATTATAAAGCAAAAAAAAATATTTGTCAATTTTTTGATTATTTTGGACTTCGTGCTATTTACTTTTTGCAAAAAATGTGCAATATTGCCTTCAATAAATATACTATAAAGAAAAGGATTATGAAAAAGTTATTATTTTTAACGCTTGCTGCATTGAGTATTTCTCTTTGCTCTTGCGAGAAAGATGAACCGTTTTCCGGTGATGAATACGTCCCCGAAAATCGGATTCCCGATGGTCAACCCGACAATCGTGTCAATGACGGTCAAAATCACTCGGTGATTACCAAACTTTGGCAGGTCAAGATGCGTCGTGAGTTGATGATTCCCTTTAGTGCCTATGTCATGCAAGTAGATAATCGCGATTATCTTTATATGATACGGTTACGTTTTAACCAAGATCTTAAGGTCGGTGACAACATCAGTTTTTCGGTGTTTTCGTTCTGCCCCGATGAAATAGCCCAGATTAACGGTTATGATTTGAGTGGGGACGGTAACGATGCCAACCAGAATTCCGGAAATGAAGGTGCCGGGTATTTGGTGGCAAGTGATCCGATTGAGGCGACGGTAAAAAGCATTTTCTCAATGAAAATTCGCTACAGTATTACCTTTTGGCCGATAGATACGTGGTTTATTGAAACAGAAGAGGGAAATTTAGTCTTCGTCAAAAAAAGTAAGCTCAATATTGCGCTTGCTCCCGGTGATAGGATTGTTTACAGCAAATATACGCTGTATGACGAGATTTTGGCGATTAAAAAACTCTAAAACGAAAGCCCTGATTGAATTCAGGGCTTTTGTTTATCTCACACCTTTGTTGAGCGGATCAAATTTAAGCAGCAAAGTGTTCCACACGTCATAGCGGTCGGCATACTTTTGGCCGAACACTTCCTTAAAGGCCTGTTGAGTGGCGATAACCGCTCTTTGTGCACTTTCGGCCACCGAGCGATAAGACGGATCACTGTTAAAGCGGCTTTGGTCAACAAATTCAATCTTTTGGATGGTACCGTCACGGGTTAAGTGAACGCGAATTTCCACCATCATGCCGTCAATTCCGATTGCGCCCGGATCCAAATTCCAGTTTTGGCGTAACAAGCTGGCGATGGCATCGGTTTCGGAAATGGTCAAATCGCTGAAATACGAGCCCTTGCTGTTACCGCCTTCTATACCCATATTTTGGACTTGCGTGCCTTCTTTTATCATCGCTTTTTGCGTCTTTTCGCCAATATCAATATTCTTGTCGTTGTCAATTTCCTGCATCAGGCTCTTGAGAGCGTTGCTGCGGACTTTGGCTTCTTCCTGTTGCTTTTTGTTTTTATCCGTGTTATCCGGCGTCGGTTGCGGTTTCGGCTTCGGTTTAGGCTTGGACGAAGGAGTAGGCGGACGTTTCGGTGTCGGTTTAGGATCCGGTTTCTTTTCCGGCTTTTTATCCGGTACCGGTGTCGGTTCTTCTACATAGTCTTCTTTGATTTCTTCCTTAGGTTCTTCTTCCGGTTCTGCCGGTTGCGGTTCTTCTTTTACTTCCGGTTGAGGTTCCGGTTCGGTATTTTGAGTATATTGTTCTTCCTTGTGTTCCTCAACAGTTGCTTTTCTGTCTTCCGGTCCGAATTCCGCTTTTGTAGGCAGATTGGTAAATTCATCAATTTTTACTTGCGACAAATCCACAATAATCGGTGCTTCGCCGAGTGTCATATCGTGATGCCAAAAATTAGGCATATCAATAAGCATCGCGACAAACACCGCAACGTGTAAAGCTATGGATTGTTTCAAGTACTTATTCATCGGCGCCTATTTCTTGTTTTGTTTGCTTGCCGGTGCGGCCAAGGCCTTGGATTCGGTTTTTAAGCCTACTTTTTCATAACCGGCTTCTTTGAGCATGGCCATCAGACCGATAACTCTGCCGTATTCGGCAACCGTATCTCCCGATATAGTCACCGTAAGTTCGTTGTTTTCACCCTTAATAGCCTTTAGCTTAGGCAATATTTCTTCATCGCGAATTACGCTTTTGCCGATGTAATAATAACCGTCAGCATCAACGCTTATATTAACCGAAGTTTCGTCACCGGTCATGGCTTTACCGCCCACTTTAGGCAAATTAAGAGGTATGCCCGATGTCATTAACGGAGCCGCCACCATAAACACCACTAACAGAACCATCATAACATCCATCAAATTGGTGATGTTTACGTCGGCTCTGCGACGTGATTGTCGGCGACTGTATGCTGAATTTTGCAATAGAGCCATAGTTTATTCTCCGGCCAAATCGGCTTTTAAGGTTGTTTCATCAATTTCACGCGATAAAATGGTGGAAAATTCCGCCATAAAATTATCAAGGGTTTTGGCATAGCGGTCAATGGATGACGAAATTGTATTATAGGCAACTACCGCCGGAATAGCGGCAATCAAACCGAATGCGGTGGTAAACAAGGCTTCGGCAATACCCGGAGCCATTGCGGAAAGGGAGTTACTTTGAGTAACGGCAATCGCATTAAAACTGTTAATAATACCCCAAACCGTACCGAACAATCCGATTAACGGAGCAACCGAACCGGTAGTGGCCAAAAAGCCCAAATGAGTATCAAGGCTGTCAAGCTCTTTGTCTATGGAAACCGACATGGCTTTTTCAATACGTTGTTGCAACGATACACCGCGGATACTGCGGTCTGCTTTACCCTTCATCAAGGTATTGCGTTTCCACTCGCGCATGGCGGCAACAAAGATTGCCGACATCGGATCGCGCGGACGATTGCCGATAGCTTCATACAAACGGTCAAGCGAGCCGCCGGACCAAAACGCTTCTTCAAATTTTTTGGATTGATTGCGAACATTGCGCAAAGTGGCAAATTTTTCAAGTATGATTGCCCACGACCAAACGGAAGCGGCAATTAAACCAATCATAACAACTTTTGTAATAGTATCGGAGGACCATACCATGTCCCATAAAGACATTTGTTCCGTTGCGGTTTGCGCAACATCAGAAAGTGCTTGTGATGTCATTTTTATAACCTTTATAAATTGCAATTTAAACTTTAGTTTGCGCCAATCTATCATAAATTATTTAACAGGCAATTAAAATGTATCGGAAATCAGCCGAAAATATACACAAAAAAGTAATTTATGTTGCAAACAATCTCAATGTCCATTATAAATGAAACATAACATCAACTAACGTAAAGGAAAAAATCATGGCTAATAAATACGCAGGCACACAAACCGAAAAGAATCTCTGGACCGCTTTTGCCGGTGAAAGCCAAGCTCGCAACAAATATACATATTTTGCCAGCAAAGCAAAAAAAGAGGGGTTTGAACAAATTTCCGAAATCTTTACCAAGACTGCGGCAAATGAAAAAGAGCATGCCGAATTGTGGTTTAAGGAATTGGAGGGAATCGGCGATACGGCCGCTAATTTGAAAGCAGCCGCCGAAGGTGAAAACTATGAATGGACAGATATGTACGACGAATTCGCCAAAACTGCCGAAGCTGAGGGCTTTACCGCATTAGCCGCAAAATTCCGCGGAGTCGCCGCAATTGAAAAGACTCACGAAGAAAGATACAGAGCTTTGCTTAAAAATATTGAAATGAAGGAAGTTTTTGCTCGTTCTTCGGTTAAGGTTTGGGAGTGTCGCAACTGCGGTCATATTGTGGTTGGTACCGAAGCTCCGGCCGCTTGTCCGGTATGCGCTCACCCGCAAAGTTACTTTGAATTGAGAGCCGAAAATTACTGATATTAAAGGCTTAAAGTCAATCCCGATTTGTGAAAACGAATCGGGATTTTTTATGCTTAAAAATCGGATTAAAAAAATTTTAAGTTTTGACAAAAAAAGTTGTTGCATTTAAAAAAATAATATGCTACTATGATGACGATAATAATAAGAATTGTGGGTGTTTTATAGATATATTTTGTCAGCGGACGATGATGACACCCTTTTGCGAAAACTCATTTATTAATAAATTTATACTTACTAAAATTTAAACGAAATGAAAAAAGTGGTTATTTGCATCGTCATGATGCTGTGTGCAATGTCGTCAGTAGCCCAGAGAGTCGTTGACGCTCGTCGGGTGGAGAATGCAAATGGAAAGTATTTTGTCATGCTTGACACTTTCCGTGTAGAGGTATCGCCTTTGATCTACAAGATTGTGGAGGCTGACCCAACCCAGTATTGCCTGCTCGAAGCCGGTGATACCAAATCGTTCTTCCTTCGTTCATCCCTTGAGGAGCCGGCGATGAAGTACGTATTTGAAGTGGCTAAGGTGGAGTTGGAGAATGATTTACCGAAGGTTGTTATGACCAACGGCTATTCGTTCACTGACAAGGACCTGGCATGGTTGGCAGTCCTTCAGGGACAGAAGGTGCAAATCTCAAGATATATAGGCCTCACCAGAGAGCTTATCATCTTCGAGACCGTTGCTCGTTCGACTCCTGTAACCGAAGGTGTAACCGCTGAACAAGCTTCGGCCCCTGCTAAATCTCGCCTCCAAGAGATGATTAAGGAGGTTCAGGCAAAAGCAAAGGCCAAAGCTAACAATGATGTCGCACAGGCTGCTGCACCAGCAGCAAGTTCTCAACCTATGACTATCACTTTCGGTGGTCATAAGTAACAAAATAGGCGCTCGGGTTTTGAGAAAAAACCGGGCGCCTACGACTTTTTAAATTCAAATAACTCTACTGAAAAAAAAGCACTTTGCAAAAATTTTATTGCAAAAATGACAAAAATATTGTACAATAAAATTGCTTTATATAAGGATTATGGATGAAATGATACGGAAAATTATTATCTGTTGTTGTTCATGATTCTCAATTTTTGATAGTTAAAATAAAGAAATATATAAGCAGACTTTGATTATATAACAGTTTGCTCATAAAATGCATTTATTAACAATTAAAATACAAAGAAAATGGCAACAATTTTTTGGATTATCGTAGGAATTCTGGTTGTTTGCAACTGGAATTGGGTAGAAGAGCGCATTGAAGATTTGGCAGCTGTAGGTGGAGTGATCGTTATTCTTGCCTTTTTGGCCGGAATGACTTGGTTAATCCACTTTGGAGCCGCAGCGTTAGGTATATTCAATAGCTGGATTCTGTCATTTATAGTGGCATTAATCTTCTGCGTCGGTCGTTATAAGTACGCCGGATAATCATTAAGCAGTCTGTTAGAGATAATTTTAGGGTAACCTGATTTTTTCTCCGACAGACTGCTTTTTTTTTATTTGAATTTCTTTACGCCGGCAGATAAACGCATAATCGCATAACTTGCCGACTGCTTGTCAGGAATGCCGGTGGTTTTGCAGTCGCGTTCACAGTCATACAATAAATTGAGCGCGAGCAATAAACGTTCTCTGTTCCAAATTTTAAGTTGTTTAATAAAATCGTCTTTACGATAGAACATCAAAGGCGGACGCAAACTTTTCAAGGCTTCATCAAGGGATTTTCCGCTTTCAATGATTGCCTGACAACCCAACAATTTGCTGAAATGATATTCAATCTGACGTACCAAAGTTGCCGTTTGTTCGCCTTCTTTAATCAATCTGTCAAAAGTGGCACACGCTTGTTTAGTGTCACCGCCGGCGGTGTAATAACATAAGTCATCATAGTTGGCACCGGCAACATCGCTTACGGCATTTCTCACATCTTCAATCGTAACGTTTTTACGCTCGCCCAAATACATTTCCAATTTATCAATTTCGCTTTGGTTGAGTTTTCGGTCAGGCGATAAACGCGTGCATAAAAATTGAATGGTCGGAATATCGGCAATCAATCCTTTTTCTTTGAGCATCCGCGAAGCTTCCTGAGCAATATCTCCGGCGCGTTCTTCGTAACAACCGACAATAATTACGTCATCACGATCTTTGGCCCAAGTTATCAATGATGATTTGGTGTTCAAACTTGAAGATGACAGAATCAGTAAATTATCGGAAGTGGTTTCCGGTATCATCTTTTTCAAAAATTGAGCCAAGTTGTTATCGGCATTTTTAACCACAATGGCACGCCGTCCGCCCATTAATGATTGAGAGTGAAATTCGGCATAAACTTCGCCGCCGTCTTTGGAGATATTATCCATTTCCAAAACGGCATAACGGAATGCGTCATTTACGGAATCGCATATTGCTTCGGCACATTTTTTTTGCAACGTGGCAATTTCTCCCTCATTGGTACCGAATAAAATCACACATTTGACTTCCGGTGAGGGATTGAGGCAGAAATTTTCCAGTTGTGCCGATTTATAGTTCATCAGTACTGCCGCGTTTGGTTTTAACCGAGTGGAAATAAGCACCTATGCGCAAAGAGATATCGTTGGCAAGTATTTTGGCGCCGTCTTCTTCCACTTTCTTTTTATCCATGGTGGTGGAATATGGGTTATCAAGCAAATCGTAGCTTAAGAATACCCAACTCTTGCCACTGACAAGAGAGCCTTTTTCCTTGCTCCATAACGAATATTTGATGGTATATTTTACCTTTTCACGGGTGGCGGTAATATCATCACGAAGTGCCTGTTCTTTGCGCTTGCTGGAAATAGGCTCAAGCTTTAAGAAGTATTTGGCGTGTTGCGGAACTCCATGCGGTGTCAGGTTATCCATCAACTGATTTTTCACCAGCTGTCCGATTCTGTCGGTAGCTCCCTCAACTTTGATTTGTGACATTTCATAAACAATATCGGTATCAAATTCGTTGTTATAATACCACAAACCGTCACCGGAAGTTTTTTCCACGTACAACGGCTCAAACCCGCAAGCTGCGATGCAGAGCGTTAAAATCGCAAGGGCGACAAATGTTTTCTTATGCTGCAACAATGTTCACAATCCTTCCCGGTACAACTATTATTTTCTTTATGGTTTTGCCTTCAAGCTGACGCACAACGTTTTCTAATTTGAGCGCTTCGGCTTGGGTTTCTTCTTTGCCGGCGTTTTTGGAAACGGTAATTGTACCGCGCATTTTACCGTTCATTTGTACGCCTAAAGTCACCATGTTTTCTTCTGCCAATTCGGCATTTCCTTGCGGCCAAGGTTCGGTTACCACAAACGACGAGTGGCCTAAGCGAGCCCACATTTCTTCGGCAATATGCGGAGTAAACGGAGCTAACAGTTTTAACAGCGTTTCATACATTTGTGCCGGTATCTTTTCCATGTTTGACATATAATTTACATAGGTCATCAATGAAGACACGGCCGTGTTGAATTTCATTTGGTCAATACGCTCGGTAACTTCCAAAATACATTTATGCATGGCACGTAAATCATCGGCAGACATTTCGGTTTCATAGCCGTAAACTTTGGTAAACAGCGAATAAACCTTGCTCACAAAACGATATACGCCGTTTAAGCTTTCATCCGACCACATGGCCACCTGATCAAACGGTCCGATAAACATTTCATACAAACGGAAAGTGTCGGCACCGTAATTGTTGACAATGTCATCCGGATTAACCACATTGCCGCGTGACTTACTCATTTTTTCGCCGTCGGAGGCTAAAATCATACCGTGTGACGTACGTTTTTGGTACGGTTCCGGCATCGGAACATAGCCGCAGTCATACAAGAATTTATGCCAAAAACGAGAATACAGTAAGTGTAACGTGGTATGTTCCATACCGCCGTTGTACCAATCAACGTTCATCCAATATTTTAAGGCTTCTTGCGAGGCAAATTCTTTATCGTTGTGCGGATCGCAATAACGCAGGAAATACCATGAAGAGCCTGCCCAGTTAGGCATAACGTCGGTTTCTCTTTTAGCTTTACCGCCGCATTTCGGACAAGTGGTGTTTACCCAATCGGTAGCATTGGCAAGCGGAGAATCGCCGTTATCGTTAGGGCGATAGTCAGGCACTTCCGGCAACATAAGCGGTAATTCGCTCTCGTCAATCGGTTGCCAACCGCAATGTTCGCAATAAACCATCGGAATCGGTTCACCCCAATAGCGTTGACGTGAAAATACCCAGTCACGCAGTTTGAAGTTAACTTTAGCTTCGCCGAATCCGTTATCTTTGGCAAATTTGATGGCGGCGGCCATGGCGTCTTTTTTATCCATACCGTTCATAAAGCCGGAATTGATGTGTTCGCCGTCTTCTTCCCAAGCTTCTTTGCTGATGTCGCCACCGGCCAAAACCTGAATAATCGGCAGATTAAATACTTTGGCAAAATCGTAGTCGCGCTGATCGTGTGCCGGAACTGCCATAATGGCACCGGTACCGTAGCCGGTTAAAACATAATCCGAAATGAATACCGGTATTAAAGTGTTGTTGAACGGGTTGCGTGCCTTGATGCCTTTTAATTCCACACCGGTTTTAGTGGTGTCGGAAGTTCTTTGTAATTCGGATTTTTTGGAGGCTTCATCAATATATTTTTGCACTTCTTCAGCGTTGGAATATCTATCCATCAATTCTTTAACAAAGTGATGTTCCGGTGCCATAACGCAATAAGTAACACCGAAAGTCGTATCCGGACGAGTAGTGTAAACTATCATTTTTTTGCCTAAATTATTACCGTTTTCATCGGTTAATTCAAAGGCAAGCTCGGCACCTTCGGAACGTCCGATCCAGTTGATTTGCGTGGACTTAACCCGATCAATAAAGTTAACCGTTTCCAAATCATTGATTAAACGGTCGGCATATTTGGTGATTGCCAACATCCATTGTTCTTTATCGCGACGAACAACTTGCGCACCGCAACGTTCACAACAACCGTTCACCACTTCTTCATTGGCAAGACCTACTTTGCAGGCCGGACACCAGTTGATTGCCATTTTATCTTTGTAGGCAAGTCCGTGTTTCCAAAATTGAATAAACATCCATTGTGTCCATTTGAAATATTCCGGATCACAAGTGGCAAAACATCTGTCCCAATCAAAACTGAAACCTAAAGATTTTAACTGACGGGTAAACGTTTCTATATTGGCTTTGGTGGAAATTGCCGGATGAACGCCGGTTTTGATGGCGTAGTTTTCGGCAGGCAGTCCGAAAGCATCAAAGCCCATCGGGTACAATACGTTGAATCCCTGCATTCTCTTTTTGCGAGAAATAACGTCCAATGCGGTGTATGAACGCGGATGTCCCACGTGCAAGCCCGCTCCCGACGGATAAGGAAATTCAACCAAAGCATAAAACTTAGGTTTGTTTTCGTTTATTTCTACCTTGTATACTTTTTCATCATTCCAAATTTTCTGCCATTTATTTTCAATGGTTCTGAAATTGTAACGTTCTTCGTTTTGCCAATCCTGTTGCCATTCCGCAAAACTGTTTTTACCGTTATATCTGGCGATACCCGACATTTTAATCCTCTCTTATATAATATTAATGCGGCAAATTTAGCATATTATTTGCAAAATTTCAACACTTAATAAGCTTGTTCAACAAGGTTGTTTTAAATAGATTTTTCAGTCAAAATTACTGCGATTGGGACTGATTGACATACAGAGAATTATACCGAAACTGGCCATGATGGAAAACATCACGGTTCCGCCATACGAAATGAGCGGCAGAGGTACGCCTACCACCGGCAAAATGCCCATTACCATTGATATATTGATGAAAACATAAAGAAAGTAATTACTGTTGAGCCCGATGATTGTGAGGCGTGCAAAATAGTTGCGAGTCCGAAAAGCAAAAATATATCCCAAAACCAAAACAAGCAGATTCAAAAATACCACGCTGACACTGCCGAGCAATCCGAATTCTTCGGAGAACATCGTAAAGATGAAATCGGTGTGCTTTTCCGGTAAAAAATTGAGATGAGTTTGGGTACCGTGCAAAAAGCCTTTGCCGAATATACCTCCCGAACCGAAGGCTATTTTTGATTGAATAATGTGATAGCCGGCGCCCAATGGGTCACGTTCCGGATTAAGAAAAGTCAAAACACGGTTTTGCTGATATTCATGTAAAAATCCCCATATAACAGGTAATGCACCGCCGATTATACCGCCTACAAGAGCAAATTTCCACCACTGCACACCGACCGCAAAAAACATTATGCCGACGGTTCCCAAAACCATGAGCGCAGTTCCCAAATCCGGTTCGGCGGCAATCAATCCGACCGGAATAATCGTCATTACGGCAGGTATGATAATACCGCGAATTGATTTTATTCCCTGCACGGTAGCCGAAGAAAAATAACGCGCCATAAACAGCACTATTCCGATTTTCATTAATTCCGACGGTTGGATTTTAAATAATTTCAAATCTATCCAACGCTGTGCACCCATGCCGACGTGTCCGCCGATTTCTACTATAAGCAACAAGGCCAAAACGATAAAGTAAAACCAATACGCAGCGCGATAATAGTTGTTTACGTCAATCAAAGCCAAAGAAAACATTAAAACAAGAGCCACGACAAAACGCAACAGATGTTTGATTGCCCAAGGTTCCCAGTTGCCGCCGGCCGCAGAATAAAGTGTTAAAGTGCCGGTTAAAACAAGCAGGAAAATCAAGAAAATGTATATAAACCTGATTTGAAAGATTTTATCTTTCCAACTTATTTGATTATTGCTTTCCAATCCGTACATCTTCTTTAACCTTATTTAATGTTCAGTTTAATGGCTTCTTGCAGAATTTTAGCGGCAATCGGAGCGGCAACGCCCGAGCCGGAAGAACCGTGTTCCACGATAACGGCAACGGCATAACGCGGATTGTCGGCCGGAGCGTATCCCATAAACCACGCATGATTGCGTAACCGCCAAGGCAGTTTGTTATCGCTGATAATACCCGTTTTGCGCTCACGCATTGAAATACGGCGAACTTGAGTGGTACCGGTTTTTCCGCCCATGCGGGCTCCGTCTATATTGAACTTTGCACGTCCGGCCGTACCGCCGACACCGTTTACAACCGCAAACATCCCCTGTTTGACCAGTTCCAAATTGCGGGTGGAAATATTCAGGCGCTTAAAATGTTTTCCTTTGTTTTGTTTTTTGATGAACGTCGGTTTTATTTCGTATCCGCCGTTAACCACTCGTGCCAACATGGTTGCCAGTTGCAGAGGAGTAACCAAAACATAGCCCTGTCCGATACCGGAATTGGCACTATCACCTTGTGTCCATGCCGTACCGTATTTGGCTTTCTTCCATGCTTTAGACGGGATTAATCCGTTTTTCTCGTTATCCAATCCCACGTCTAAATGGGTGCCTAAACCCAAAGTGACGGCCATATTGTGTATTTTATCAATACCGAGGCGCAGGGCTGTTTCATAAAAGAAAATATCGCAAGAATATTTGAGAGCATCAACAACATTTAAGCTTCCGTGACCGACGTGTCGCCAACAGTGAAAACGTGAAGTGCCGACCTTCATTGCACCATTGCAATAGTAAGTCGTATTTGCGTTAATGACGCCGGCTTCCAGAGCGGCCAAAGCCACCACTATCTTAAAAGTTGAACCCGGTGAATATTGGCCGGAAACGGCCTTGTCTATTAGCGGGTTTCTCTCATTGTTGAGCAATTCGTTCCAATGTTTGTAACTGATGCCGTTGGTAAAAAGGTTAGGGTCAAATGACGGCACGGATACCATTGCCAGAATTTCTCCGGTTTTAACATCTAAAACCACTGCCGCGCCGCTGTTTTCACCGAAAGCATCTACGGCGGCTTTTTGTAAACGCGTATCAACGGTCAATGTCAGCGAATCGCCTTCTTCACCGGCTTGTCGCTCAATTTCCTTCATTACTCGGCCATAGGCATTAACTTCCAATTTGATGGTACCGCTTTTACCTTGTAATTTGTAATCATAAAATTTCTCCAGACCGGATTTACCGATTTTGAAACCGGGAACCATATACAAAGGATTATCGTTTTTATCCTTTTCGCTGACCGGACCGACATAGCCCAAAACATGAGCGTATAAATCTTTATACGGATAATTTCTGCTTAAACCCTCGTTGATTTCCACCCCCGGTAAATCCGGAGCGTGCAAGAGAATTTCCGATACCTGTTCCCACTTAAGATTATCTTTCAACTTTATGGGAATAAAGCGTTTTTTGTTTTTAATTTCTTTTTGCAAGCGCGCTTCTTCATCTTCGGACAGCGGAATAATTTTTTTGAAAGTTTCCAAAGTAGCTTCAATATCCGGAGCCTGCTCGGCAATCAATAAGGCTTGGAAATTTTGTTCGTTTTTGGCGATGATTTTTCCGTTACGGTCATAAATGGTGCCGCGCGGCGGTACCAAAAAACGTGTAGAAATTCGGTTTTCATCGGACATGGTGCGATATTTGTCGGCCTGCACAACCTGCAAATAATAAAGTCTGCCGATAATCACGGCAAAAGCCAACAGATTCACTATAATAATGAAAAAAGTGCGTCTGCTTAAAATTTGATTTTTTTCCGCATTAAAACTACTCATCAATGTACTCCTGCGGTAAAAATCTGTTTTGTATTTTAGTGTTAATCAAGGTGATTAACGGGTAGAACATAATTGTTGAAAAACAACCTAAAAAAGCTTCCCATACTGGTAAAAATCTGCCGGCATAAATCATCAAAAGTATCCATTTTGATAATGTGTAACTCAAACAAATCAGAGCAAAAATAAACCATGCGACGCCAAATGACGAACTTTGAAAATAGTGTGCCAACCATGCGGTAGCGGCAATAACGCCCATCATAAGCAATATATTCACTCCCAAAGGAGAAGAACTGTAAACATCCGTTAAAAAGCCGATGATAAAAGCCGAGCAAAAACCGAATAAGTCCTCACGTTTCAGCGTCCAGTAATAAACACAAATCAAGCCGACAAACGGACGGAAATAATTGAGTTGTACCGAACTTAAAGGCATAAAAAACAAAAACATCAAGACCAAAGAAGACAGTAACGGAATTCCGTTTAACAAAAAAAGTCGCATTTTTTCGGAGAAGCTGTCGCGCATATCAATTATTCTCACTAAAATCCGGTGTTTCCTCGTTGCTGTTAGAAAGTCCGTAATCAACTATTCGTACGTATTCCATACGTGCTATATCGCCGATTGTTTCCACCGATATTTCGCCGTTTTGTACCGAATTTACAAATCCGATAGGAAGTCCGGCCGGAAACATTCCGCCCACACCGGAAGTTACGATAACATCGCCTTCCTGTATGTCGGAAGATGAACGCAAGAATATAAGTTTCGGGGCAATGGTGTTATCGCCGCTTAAAATTGCACGGGCACGTGTTCTTTCCACCACCACCGGTATTTTGGAGTTGATGTCGGTTACCAAAATAACGCGTGCGTAGTGTCCGCTGACTTCGTCAATTCTGCCGATTACACTTTCGTCGCCCATGACGATTTGGCCTTTTTCAACTTTTTCATCACCGGTGTAAACGAGCAAAATATGTGTGAATCCGTCACCCGACTCGGCAATTATTTTGGCGCTTATAAAGGAGGCGTCCGCAGGCGGAACGTAATTGAGCAAACGAGTCAAAAGCTGATTTTCAACTTCCAATGCTCGCACTTTATTTTGCAGAATCATCAACTGTTTATTTTCATCACGCAAGGCACGGTTTTCAATATATATGTGGCTTATGTCGTAAAAGTAAGTGTACAGACGGTGGATAATTCTTGACGGATATTCAATCACCTGCATAATCGGACCGCTCACTTCAAGTGCGGCCTTGTTAGCGGTCTTTATGGCCACGCTGTCAACCTTGTTGAGCAAGATAAAAAAGAAGGCAAGCAAAAACAGGGCGATTACAACAACACGACGCGCCCAAACCTTAAGTTCAGCGGTTTTGATTAAGAAAACTCCGCGTCGCACCATGTTTCCTTATCCTGTCAGATTAATCCATAGAAAGAACGTCTTTTAAGCGAGCAAATTCATCCAACGCCATACCCGAACCTCTTGCCACGCAAGAAAGCGGATCTTCGGCAATAATGACAGGCAGTCCGGTTGCTTTACGCAATACCGAATCCAAGTTAGCCAACAGAGCGCCGCCACCGGTAAGAACTATACCTTTATCAACAATATCGGCGGCCAATTCCGGAGCGGTATTTTCCAAAGCGATTTTCACTGCTTCAACAATATCGTTTACCGGCTCTCTCAAGCTTTCGGCCACTTGTCTTTCGGTAATGGTAATTTCTCTCGGTACGCCGTGTTCCAAATCACGTCCTTTAATTTGTACGCTTCTGCCTTCACCATCTTCCGGCAAACAAGCCGAGGCAATTTCTTTTTTGATTTTTTCGGCACTGCTTTCACCCACCAACAAATGCATATTGCGGCGAATGTAGTTTACGATTGCGGTATCCATTTTATCCCCGCCGACTCTGATTGAACGGGCATAAACTACACCCTTCAAAGAAAGAACGGCTACTTCGGTAGTACCGCCGCCGATATCAACAACCATACTGCCAGCCGGTTCGGTAATCGGAAGTCCGGCACCGATAGCTGCCGCCATAGGCTCTTCAATAAGAAATACTTTGTGTGCACCGGCATGATAGGCCGAGTCTTTAATGGCGCGTTTTTCCACTTCGGTTGCGCCCGACGGTACGCAAATTACAATCATCGGAGTAACAAACATATTGCGATTGTGTACTTTGCAGATAAAATATTTAATCATTTCTTCGGCAATCAAGAAATCGGCAATCACACCGTCTTTGAGCGGACGGATTGCACTGATGTGCCCCGGAGTACGTCCGAGCATACGCTTTGCTTCATTACCGACAGCCAAAACTCTTTTACGACCTTTATATTCTTCTATTGCCACCACCGACGGTTCATTTAATACAATACCGCGACCGCGGACATATACCAATGTATTGGCAGTACCCAAGTCAATCGCCATATCGGCGGAAAACATATTCATTAATTTTGCAAACATCTGCATTTACTCCAATATTTTAATTTTATTTTTACCTTTTATAACAGTTCGTTTTAATGTGCAAGTGATATTTTTACCGATTTAATGACTTTTTGATTATATCCGAAAATTCATCCTGTCCGTGGTATACATCATCAAAAACTATATCGGCAGGAAGCTTATTTCTGAGCCATGTACGTTGACGTTTGGCATATTGTCTGGTGTGTAATTTGGCCAAATCAAGGGCTTCTTCAAGTGTGGTTTCTCCGCGGACAAATCGGCTTAATTCCGGCACACCCAAAGCCTTCATCGCCGGTAAATCATCAGGCAAATTGCGCTTGATTAATGTTTCAATCTCTTTTATGACACCGAGCTCAAAAACCATTTTATCAAGTCGGTTGCGGCATCGCTCGGCAATTGTATCTATCGTCGGTACAATCTTTACCACACAAAAATTTGCTTCGGGGAGCTTTTTTATCATCGGTTTTTTGTACCAATCCGAAACTTTAACGCCGGTATATTCATAAATTTCTACCGCACGGGTAATTCTTGTTTTGTCGTTAGCTCCTATTTTTAAAGCGGTTTCTTCGTCAACACTTAATAAATATCGGTATAAACCTTCAAGCCCCTCGTTTTGCAAGCGTAAATTTATTTTGTTTCTGACGTCCTGCGGGACTTCGGGAATCGGTGTAACCCCGTTAATGAGCGCATCAATATAGAATCCGGTACCGCCGACCACTACCGGCAAGCGGTTTTCCTCCCAAAGTTTTTTTATTTCGGTTATGCATAAATCAAGCCACTCCACCACGTTGCCGCGTTTTGAGCAATCATAGAGTTCAAACAAACGGTGTTCGGCCTGTTTTTTTTCTTCTTCGTTCGGTGTAGCGGCAATAATCGGAATGTCTTTATATATTTGCATGGAATCGCAATTTATGACCACACCGTTAAGGGCACGGGCAACCGCTATTGCCAAAGCGGATTTTCCCGATGCGGTGGGTCCCGCAATAACTAAAACCGGATTTTTATGCATTACTGTTCCTCTAAAGGGCAACCCTCAATAAGCTGGTTAAATTCCTCGCGTTTACGGTCATACATTTCTTTATTTTCGCCTTGTAAGCCCTGCAATTTACGGGCAATAACGTATTGCGGCAAAAGTTTTTTGACTTGTTCTATCGGTTTATTCCAACTTTGCGGACGAATCCGGATTTTTTTACCTTCACCGGCCGATACTCTCGGGGTGATTTCTCCGCTTGTCGCATCTTCAAATTCGGTCAAGGTCAGGCCGATATTATCCATACTTCCCGGAATTAAAAATTCTATTTGTTCGCCGGAATTGATATAATTGCGAATTTCAAATATGGCATCATCATCTTGCCAATCCACGATGGAACCCGCAAATAACCACTCACCCAAGGTGCGCGTGTATTCATAATTTTGGCTGATGTTAGTGAGTTTGCCGTCGTGGAAACCCAAGCAATATCCGCGATTTTGCAAGGCATATAAATCGTTCATATATTTTTCGTGATTCCAAGTGTTCGGATTGGCATAGTAGTCATCTATGGCCTGACGATACGCACGCGCCACGGTACCGGCGTAATATTCGGTTTTGTTGCGTCCTTCCACTTTCAGCGAATCCATACCTATTCCCAAAATATCGTTCAAACGCGGCATCAGGCACATATCTTTGGAGTTGAGCAGATAACCGCCATGTTCGTCTTCCACAACTTCATAATATTCGCCGGGACGAAATTCTTCTTCCAATAAAAATTCAAAGGCTTTGGCGTTATCTTTATCTATTTCTATCTCTTTGACGGTGCCGTCTTTCAAGCGCAAGTGCATTTTATAGTGCCAACGACAACAGTGAGCGCATTTACCCTTGTTGGCACTGCGGTCGGCCATAAAATTGGAAATAAGGCAACGGCCGGAATAAGACATACACATGGCACCGTGTACAAAACACTCAAGCAAAATATCCGGACATTGGCGGCGAATTTCTGCCATCTCGGCAAAGGTAACTTCACGCCCCAACACGCATAAACTGGCTCCCATTGACTGCCAAAATTTTACGGTTTGCGCCGAGCAGATATTGGCTTGTGTGGAAACAAAACGTTTCAATTCCGGAGCGTGTTGTTGCAAGTAATAAAACACTCCGGGATCGGCAACCAAAACACCGTCAGGTTGCAACTCTTGCAAAGTTTTCACAAATTGCGGCAACTTTTCGGCTTCTTCATTATGGATATATAAATTAAGTGTCAGATATATTTTTTTGCCGTGCGCATGAACAAAATCTATGCCTTCTTTCAAGTCTTCCAAAGTAAATTTTGATTGTGTGCGCAAACTCATATCCGGCGTACCGGCATAGACGGCATCGGCGCCGTACAAAATTGCGGTTTTTAATTTTATCAGTGAACCGGCCGGTAGTAATAATTCTGCTTTTCTCATTATTTATTTAACCTCAATATTTGTCGTGATTGCTTGCAATTTTCCGAACGGAGTGCTCGGAACTTCTATTTTTGCCACAAACGGAGCCTTAGTCTTTTTATCGTACATAATCCACATATATACCGGAGAGCCGTTGCGAATCAAAAATCCGGCATCGGCATCGTCCAAAACTTCCAACGAATATTGGCATTTATCTGCCTTGCCCTCAAAAAATTCCGTTTTGATTTTTTCCGATTTAACTTTGTTTACCTTGGAAAGCGAATATTTTTTACCGTTAAACGAGTGGCTTTCAAAATCGCACTTTCCGGTCCGTACGATTTGTTCAATCAATACCCCGAAAACCGAAAGCAAATCTATTGAGCGGTCATATTTCGGGTCAACGGTTATGGCCATAATTGCCTTTTTGCCGTCTTTTACGCTGATACGCAGTTGCGGCACACCGTCTTTATAGGTAATTTCTTTGGTACGGTGGCTGAAACGGGATTGTGTTTCATAAAAATAATCCTGCGGTTTGAAGTTGCTTTGATTATATGTTCCGACCGCGTGATATGTGGCGGTAAACGGATAGAGTGTACCGAAAGTTCCTACTGTTTTTAAGGTGGTTTTTATGTCGTAATCTTTATTACGATAAAAACCGTATGTCAGGCTTTGTTCGCAAGCATCAAATACACCTATTCTTGTTTTCATATTTTGAGTAACTTGCAAAGCCTGTGCCGAATTTATCATCATTGAAAAACCAGTCAAAAATATAAATAAGCGTTTCATTTCTTTAGTTATTCCTTAAACAATTTTCCCTACAATAACAGAAATTTTGAGATTATAAAGGAAAAAAAGCAATGGCTCAAAAAATTTTATTGATATACGGCGGATTTTCGGCGGAACGTGAAGTCAGCATTTCTTCAAAAGACGACACGTCGCAAGCTCTTAAAAGTAAGGGTTATGATGTTACGGAACATGATTTGACCGATGTATGGAATTTGCTTGATACAATAAAAAAGGTAAAGCCGGATGCGATATATAACGGGTTATACGGTAACTGGGGTGAAGACGGTGAAATTCAAGCCCTGTTGGATATGTTACAAATTCCGTACACGCATTCTTCGGCAAAGTCTTCGGTTTTGGGCATGGATAAAAATTTGTGCAAACTGATTGCCGAAAGAAACGGAGTTAAGGTTGCCAAAGGTGTGAAAACAACATTTGCCGATTATAAAAAGAACGGCAGTCCGATAAATTTTCCGTATGTGGTAAAGCCGGTGGCCGACGGTTCGAGCGTCGGTGTATATATCGTTAAAAACGAAAGTGATGTGAAAAAGGTTAAATATGATGATGTAAACGCCGAGATTTTGATAGAGGAATACATTGCCGGTCGCGAGTTTACGGTTATGTGTCTGGATGGTAAAGCGTATTGCGTTACCGAACTTAAAGCCAAAAATGAATTTTACGATTATGAGGCAAAATATACCGACGGCGTGACACAACATGTTTTGCCTGCAGATATAGACGAGAAAACGGCAAATACCTGTAAGAAATATGCCGAGATTATGCACAAAGCCCTAAATTGCAACACTTTGTCGCGTTGTGATTTTCGCTATAATCCAGATGACGGCGTAGTTTTTTTGGAAATCAACACTAATCCGGGCATGACCAGACTTTCATTGGTACCGGAACAGGCAAAATATATCGGGATTTCTTATGCCGATTTGTGCGATGAACTGGTAAAAAACGCGACTTGTCGTAAAAGATAAATTATTTCTTGACAAAAAAGATAAAAAAGGGTAGCTTGAATGCCATATCACTAACCTTTAATTTTTTATAATTATGACAGAAAACAAAAAAATGTTCGGACGTACCTATGTCCCCGTAAAGAACGCCGTTATTCTTTCGTACTTCCAGTACGATGATGCAGGCAGAGTGTTTTACACCATGAAGCTTGTAGGCCGCCTGCTCAATCGCAAGAAGCCGGTTTCCCCCGACAACGTGGAGGTTTACGACAAGCACGGTCAGTTCTATCTGCACGCCGATGAGCCTCTGATGACGGTAGACGGCAAGCAACGCACTTTGCCTAAGGGGGTGTTGACTTGCGCCCTGGCAGATGATCCGAAGGAATTGCAAGATGCATTAGCCAAGTTGGCCGGTGTATTGCGCCATTCCCGTCCCTTTACGGCGGTATACAACGAAGTCCGCTGAATTTGAGCTCTCCCGACCTAAGGTCCGGAGAGCTTTTTTTATTATATTTAATTTTTTTTACGCAAAACTCTTGCATAGAAAAATTTCGCTTCCTATATACAAGTTTAGAAATATGAAAGGGAGGATTTTTCTATGAGTAATAAAGTTATAGGTATTGATTTGGGTACTACCAACTCCTGCTTTGCCGTTATGGACGGTAAAGAAGCAAAGGTTTTGGAAAACTCCGAGGGTGCAAGAACAACACCGTCTATGGTGGCGTTTACCGACACCGAACGTTTGGTCGGATATCCGGCAAAACGTCAGGCAGTTACCAATCCGGAAAATACCTTATTTGCCATTAAAAGATTAATCGGTCGTCGTTTTGACTCGGCCGAAGTCACCAAATTTAAAGAACATTCGCCGTTTAAAATCGTTGCGGGTGATAACGGTGATGCTTGGGTGGAAGCTAAGGGACAAAAATATGCTCCGTCGCAAATTTCCGCCATTGTATTGCAAAAAATTAAAGAATATGCCGAAAGCTATTTAGGCGAAAAAGTTGAAAAGGCGGTAATTACCGTTCCGGCATACTTTAACGATTCTCAACGTCAGGCCACCAAGGATGCCGGTAAAATCGCCGGTTTGGAAGTTTTGCGTATTATTAACGAACCGACAGCCGCCGCATTGGCTTACGGTTTGGATAAAAAAGCTTCCGGCACGATTGTGGTTTATGACTTGGGCGGCGGTACGTTCGATGTATCTATTTTGGAAATCGGTGACGGTGTGTTTGAAGTTAAAGCTACCAACGGTGATACGTTCTTGGGCGGTGAAGACTTTGACCAACGTATTGTAAACTATTTGGCCGATGAATTCAAAAAAGAACAGGGTATTGATTTGCGTTCCGACAGACTTGCTTTGCAACGTTTGAAGGAAGCTGCCGAAAAAGCCAAGATTGAACTTTCGGCTACTACACAGACTGATGTTAACTTGCCGTTTATTACGGCTGACAGCACCGGTCCGAAACACCTTAATATCAAACTTACTCGTGCCAAATTAGAATCTTTGGTTGAAGATTTGATTGAAAAGACTGCAGGTCCGTGCCAAAAGGCTTTGGCTGATGCCGGTTTGAAAGCCAGCGATATAAGCGAAGTTATTTTGGTCGGCGGTATGACGCGTATGCCGAAAGTACAAGAAAAAGTTAAAGAAATTTTCGGCAGAGAACCGCATAAGGGTGTTAACCCGGATGAAGTTGTGGCCGTCGGTGCCGCAATTCAAGGCGGTGTGTTGATGGGTGACGTTAAAGACGTACTTTTGTTGGATGTTACTCCGTTGTCACTCGGTATTGAAACTTTGGGCGGTGTATTTACACGTCTTATTGACCGCAACACCACAATTCCGACCAGAAAATCACAAGTATTCTCAACCGCCGAAGACGGACAGACCGCGGTTACGATTCGTGTATTCCAAGGCGAGCGTGAAATTGCCGCACACAACAAATTGTTAGGTCAGTTTGATTTGGTAGGTATTCCTCCGGCGCCGCGCGGTATGCCGCAAATTGAAGTTACCTTTGATATTGATGCCAACGGTATCGTAAACGTTTCGGCCAAAGATAAGGCAACCAACAAAGAGCAGGCTATTCGTATTCAGGCTTCCGGCGGTTTAAGCGAAGACGAAATCAATAAGATGGTTAAAGATGCCGAGGCTAATGCCGAAGCCGATAAACAGAAAAAGGAAATCGTTGAAGCCAAAAACCGTGCCGAAGGACTTGTCCACGAAGTTGAAAAGAACTTGAAAGAGTTTGGCGATAAAGTTTCCGAAGCCGACAAAGACAGCATTAAGAAAGCTTTGGAAGACACCAAGGCCGCTATGGAAAAAGAAAATCTGGAAGATTTGAAATCCAAGACCGATGCTTTGATGCAGGCTTCCATGAAACTCGGCGAGGCTATGTATAAGTCACAACAAGCGCAAGGCGCTCAAGGTGCAACGCAAGGTGCCGACACCGGTGCTGAAGCTCCTAAAGACGATAATGTTGTGGATGCTGATTTCGAAGAAGTCAAATAAAAAACTCGTATAACGGTCATCTACTTGAAAACCTCTCTACTTATGTACTGTTTGTGTACACCGCGTAGAGAGGTTTTCTGCGTATCTGACGTGTTATCCGAGTTTTTTTGTGTACACCGCGTAGAGAGGTTTTCTGCGTATCTGACGTGTTATCCGAGTTTTTTTGTGTACACCGCGACAGTCGGCAAACTGCGTATATGGCGCGTTCTCCGAGTTTTTTTTGTGTACACCGCGACAGTCGGCAAACTGCGTATATGGCCTCGTTCTCCGAGTTTTTTTGTTGTACACCGCGGCAGTCGGCAAACTGCGTATATGGTGCGTTCTCCGAGTTTTTTTGTAAGCACTGCGGTGGTGGCGTGTTATTTAAAAGTATTTATTAAGTTATTGAATTTATTAACCGAAAAATAACGCTTATTTTCTATAATCCCTCGTAAGGGGAAAATGTATGCAAGATTCTGATTTCTTACTTCAGGCGTTAAAACAAGCGTTTTTACATCCGATTGCATATTCGGTAAACGGCGTTTCCATGACCGATTATACGGGATTGACCGATTGTCTGCGTTTTTGCGATGATCGGCATGCTTTGCTTTTGCCGTGTTCCATCTCGCTTGACAACCTGAAAAAATATTCGTCCGCGTCGTCGCGAGCGGTAAATCGTCGTCATAATCCGCGCCTGTACGAAGAATATGAGATCTATAAGCACGATTTAAGCGAGAATATCGTGATTCCCAACAATTTTGCACCGGCCGAGCAAGCAAAAGAAATATTGGAATTGGTAGAAGTCAGCAGACAGGCTGCGCAAAAAAAGAAGATAACCGCCACTCTTTTTCCGGTGGAATTATCCGCAAAATATAAAAAACTTAACGAGCAGTACGCAAATGCAGTGCAACAGGCCGAAAATATTCTTTTGAACAATCCGTTGGCTTGTGATGTGTCTTTGATAAACGATTTTGCAGCTCTTTATAAAAAGACAATTTCTGCTTTTAACGTTTCGAATTTGATTTTATGGATTAATAAAAAACGTTTTCGCTATTATTTGAACGAAGCGGCACAACTTTTGAAATCTCACCAGATTATATCGGTTGATTTTTATAAAGATCATCCGTTCCACGGCGAAAATTATGAGATTGCCCGCTACAAAGTCATGCAATGCAAAAACAACTTGAAGCAACTGCTGTTTTTGTTGCAAAAAATGGCTCATGACAATGCACTTTTGACGACAGCTCAAGCAGTGATTGCCAACAGAGAAGATTTTAATTTGATGATTGCCGAATACAGACGACACGGCAAATGTGACAACTTGTCATCAATTTCGGCCGTAAGACATAATATGCAGGATTTGTTCAACAGGTATGCTTTTTTGATGTATTTAAACGGCGTAAGATACGCTTTTGAAAACAAATACTTAAACGAATATACACAACAGCGTCATCCGCCGTTGCCGACGGTATCTCCGCAAGATGAAATCAAAAAAATTGCCAAAATTGTTGAGGAAAGCCGAAAAATACACGCCGAATCCGGAAAATTAAAGCAGATTTGCCTGCAGGCATTTAAAGATTACGAAGAAAGTTACCGAAAATTAGTGTCTTCCATGAATAAAGTTTCGTAGTGCTTTTTCGCACAAAAAGACTGGACAAAATATAAAAAACGTGTTATCCTAACCCCAACAATGAAATAAAAAAAGGATTAGGGTATTATGAATCAGGCAGAAATAGAAGCTAAACTCGTTGAATTGGCTCTGCTTTATGAACAGCAGGGTGCGGATTCTGCCGCTGTCAAAGAACTGTCCGAAGCTTTGGCAAAAGAGAATACCCAAAATGTCGGTAAAGCAAGGCTGTCACTCGGTCGTAAAGTAATGTTGAAAAAAGTTACCGTAAGACAGAATAATAAAGATGTGGCGGTTGATATTAAAAGCGGTACGGTCAGTCAGGTTATGCAGGCGGTGGAAGCGGCCCGCAACAATACGGTTGATACTCCGGTACAAACAGGGGCTAAAAGTAGTACTACCAAAAATAAATCAAAAGATTTAAGCCAACTTGACGAGTTGATGGCAAATGCCGCCAAGGAAAAAGAAAATCAACCGGCAAAGCCGAAGGATCAGCCGGCGGCAAAAAAACAAAAGGCAACCGATAAGCCGAAAGATAAACCGGCAAAACAAGTCAAGAAAGATGAAGTGCAAACAAAACCGGATAATTCGGTAAATACCGATGCTGTATTAAAAGAAGTTGATGATTATATTTATGGAAGAGCCGCACGTTATTCGGGTGCGATTACCGATTTTGCCAAAGATAAAGAAAATACCGTAAAATTACTCGGTCATTTGAGCTCGGAGTTTGCCAAACGTCCGAAAGCAAGTGATGATAAAATTAAACGTCGTAATTTGTTTAAGTTAGCAGTGATAATCGGCGCGAAAAACTTTAATGATGAAGATGTCAAACAATCATTATCCGGCTTGCTACAAAGAATTTCCGAAGTTTCGCAAAATGATTTTGTGAAACATCAAAAAGACAAAGATAAAGATGATTTTCTGTTATATATCCCGACAGTGGAAAAAGTGGTGACAAAAGCGGGAATGACAGATTTTATAAACAACATAGCCAATACCCATGCCAGAGAGTTATATGGCAAATTGGATGATGAATCTAAAGAAAAATATATGGCATGGTTAGCGGACTATTCGGCAAAAGCGGAGGAAAGGGCAAAAGCACAAAACGAAGCCGAAAATCAAGCTCAAGCCGAAGGAGAAAACAAAAAAGATACCTCTGTAAAAGAGGAAAATAATACAAAACCAACACAACAAGACGAACAAACAGGAGATACGACCATGACTGATGAAGTATTGACGCAAGAACAGATTGACGAGTTGAAAAAATATAATAAGGATATTGATTTGTCAGGTATCACTCCTGAAAATTATGCCGAAAAACTCGAAGCTGCTAAAAAAGCTGCGGAAGAAAATGCCTCAGGAGCCGGAAATCCCGATACTGCGCCGACCGACAAGCAAGAAGAAAATGAAGATAATAAGGACGGTAAAGAAGGCGATACCGAAAATAAAGAAAAAGAAGGTAACAGCGGATTGAATATTGACGGTGAAGGCGAGAAAAAACCGGAACCTAAGACCAATGAAGAGGATTTGGATTGGATTGAGCAGAAAAAGAGAGACTATCAGGAAAGAGCCGACAAAAAAGAAATTGCCGGATACACTTGGGATGAGACTGTAAAAGACGGTTTTGCCGCTCATGTTGAAGGCGGTTATATTCACTATACTTCCAAGGATAGCGTTATCGTATCAAAAGAATCCGGATTGAAAGTTTTTGAAGCTTTGGTTACCGAAAAACATAACGTCGGTCGTCCGGTTAATTTCGGTACGAATTTGGATCATGACCAAGCCGTTAAACTGTTGGCAGCCTGCTTGATTCACGGTAATGAAGTCGGTGATAATCCGCCTAAGTTGTCGGCAGAAGACATAAAATTGTTGGAAGCCGAACTGAAAGGCAGAACCACTACCGTTGACGGTAAAGAAGTTCCTTTGTTTGAGGTTTTGAAACCGCAATTGGAAAAATATGCCGAAGGTAAAGAAGGTAAGGAAGATAAGAAGGAAAATACCGACATCGGTAATGATGATCCTAAAACCTTTGACGAAGAAACCAAAGGTAAAATAAAAGAAGCTTTGGAACATCAATATAAATTATCTTTCCTTGAAGCCAAAGGTGTAGCCGTAAAGGATGAAAAAGGTGATGTTAAAAAGGCAGATTCTGCAGACCAGAAAGACTATGAAGAATATGTTGATTTGAAAAACAAAACCATCAGAGTAGGTGATAAAGAAATCAGCGAGAAAGATTTTCTGGCAGAAAAGTTTAAGGAAAATCCTGCTGAAGTCAGAGCAATAGTGGGTTCTGTCGTAGAAGATATGCACAAAGAAAAAATCGCTTCCATCAGAGAAAAAATGGCAAAAGTTAACGGTGCCAAAGAAGGAACTACCCAACTTGATGAACATAATGAGATGCGTCAGGCTAAGTTGGAAGAACGCGCTAAGAAAGACCACGATATTTCTGTCGCTTTGGGTATCATTGAACCTAACGACGAAGATAAAAAGGCCGGTAAAGGTGCGCTTTCCGGAGATGAGTTAGATAAATTTGTTGCGGATAATAAAGTTGATAAATTTACGTATGAACGTTTGACTGATAAATCCAACGGTAAGGCGTTGTATGATAACGGTACCCGCAATTTTGATGAAAAGAAGTTAAGCAAGGAACAAAAAGAGGTATTTGATAAACTTCCGATGCCTCAATCTATCGCTCGTGAAAAGGGTGGCAGAGAATAATAAATTTTTAACAAAGGAGAACGGTTATGGGAAATTTTAGTGATAGTTTTATGGAATACCTGAAGATTTATAATCCTTCGGCATACGATAAGGCTAATTCCGACAATGTGAAACCGGAAGAATTGGCGGCGATTTATAATGAAAATGCGGCCAAGTTTGAAGTTTGGGACAGTATTCCGCTGACTATCCGTAACCGTTATCCGGGACAGCCGGTTCCGTACGATGTTATGGAAGCCGCCGCCAGAGGTGAAATTTATACCTTGCGTGAGATGGAATATCATCCGGAAATCAGACAAGTATCCGAAGCGCGTGAAAAAGTTGCCGAAGAGCAGGGGATGCCTAACGATATTGTTTCCGATACGGCTGCCGCAACATTTGTTACCGCACTTGCTGCCGGATATGCCGCCGAAACCTGCTATCATTTGGCTATGAGCCGTCAAAACCGTGAAGAAATGTTGAAAAACAAGCATGACGGTATGACGGATGAAGAACATGCGGCATGGTTGAAAAGTTGGTTAGCTACCCGTGAAAAGGACTTCAACGCCATCAAGAACGATTGGAAGGAAAATCAACCTGAAAAATACTTAATGCACTTGTTGTTCAAGCATAATATCGGCAAATTAAATCAAAAAGAGTTAGAAGAATTCCCGCAGACGGTACAAGATTTGATGCAAAGAATTGAAGCGGTGCCGGATAGAATGTCTAATCTTTTGGAATATATTAAAAAGCCGCGTATGCAAGCCCGAATCGGACGTTTCAATGAAGAAACAATGGATATCTTGAAGCATACCGTTTTGCGTCAGGTTCCGGAAACCGAGAAAGAGCAATATTTGGCTCGTGACTTTGCTAAACGTCGTGAAGAATTACGCAATATGCCGGACAGCGACAAGGCAAGGATGGTGTCTGACAGCATAAATTCTCGGGTAACAAATTTGCCGGAAGAACGCACACTGACTACCAGAGAACGGTTTGCCAATATGCCTTCCGCACTCAATCAAGGTATGGAAAGATAATATTAAATATCCAGATTATCAACGAATTTGGCGCGCTCTATGATAAAACGAAAACGCTGTTCAGGGTCTTTGCCCATTAAACGATCAACCTGACGGCGAGTTTCAAAATCTTCGGCGCGCCCTTCTTCTGTGTTGGTATTAGGAATTACCACACGCAATAAAATGCGGTTATTCTTATCCATGGTGGTTTCTCTTAATTGCATAGGGCTCATTTCACCCAAACCTTTGAAACGGCTGATATCCGGCTTGGCATTACCTTTTGTAACTTTCTTTAAGATTTTATCTTTTTCTTCATCATCCAAAGCATAGTAGTTTTTGCCGCCGACAACAATTTTATACAGCGGTGGTGTGGCAATGAACAAGTGTCCGTTTTCAATCAACTTCGGCATGTGCTGATAGAAAAAGGTCATCAACAATGAGGTAATGTGCGCACCGTCAACATCGGCATCGGTCATGATAATGATTTTTTCGTAGCGCAAGTTATCTTCGTTATAATTTTCCTTAACTCCGCAACCGAGAGCTTCTATCATGTCTTTAATTTCTTGGTTTTGCCCGATACGTTCTACCGAAGCACTGGCAACGTTCAAAATTTTACCGCGCAACGGTAAAATGGCTTGCGTAACTCTGTCGCGTCCCTGTTTGGCCGAACCACCGGCGGAATCACCCTCAACAATGAAAATTTCGGTATTTTCGGCGGCAACTTGCGAACAATCGGCAAGCTTACCCGGTAAACGCAATTTTTTGGTCGGAGCTTTACGGAGTTGTTGTCTTTCTTCTTTTTTCTTTTTACGCGCTTCGGCACGTTCCAAAACATAGTTGATAAGTGCGTTGGCGTTTTCTATGTCCGAAGAAAGCCAATGGTCAAAGGAATCTTTAACCGCCGTTTCAACAAGGTGTATTGCTTTGGTGGAAGTTAACTTATCCTTGGTTTGTCCTTGAAATTGCGGGTCGGTAATGAACACCGAGAGCATTAAACAGGCATCGCTTAAAAAATCATCGGCGGTAACTGCGGATATTTTTTTGATGTTTGCCATATCGGCATATTCGCGCAAACCGCGCATTAAAGCGGAACGAAAACCTGTTTCATGCGTACCGCCGTCCGGTGTGATGACCGTGTTGCAGTAAGAATATGAAAATCCTTGTTCATCCAAAGGCCAAGTGATAGCCCACTCCACGCGTCCCTCGTTATTGGCAAGTTCGGACTCGCCGACAAAAGCTTCCCGATTGACGGTTGCCTTATCGCCGATTTGAATATTCAAAAAGTCGGCCAAGCCGTTAGGGTAATGTAATTCCGCATTTTGCGGGGTGGTATCTCCTTCGGAAATTAATTCCGGCGCACAACTCCAGTTTATTTTTACGCCTTTGAACAAAAAGGCTTTGGAGCGGGCCATACGATAAATACGATTGACGATAAAAGTGTTATTACCCTCAAAAATTTCGGCATCCGGCTTAAAGGTTATGGAAGTACCGCGACGGTTCGGGCAATTACCGATAAGCTCAAGTTTGGTAACCGGTTTGCCTTTGGAATATTCCTGACGATACAGCTTTTTATCGCGTGCGACTTCCACGGTTAATTTTTCGGACAGGGCATTAACTACGGACAAACCTACACCGTGCAATCCGCCGGAAACTTTATATACACCGCCGCCGAATTTACCGCCGGAGTGCAGAGTGGTTAAAATAACTTCCAATGCGGAAACTCCCGGATATTTAGGATGTTCGTCAATCGGAATACCTCGGCCGTTATCGGTTATGGTGACCGAACCATCAAGGTTTACGCACACGTCAATATGGTTGGCGTAACCGGCAACCGCTTCGTCCATGGAGTTATCTAAAATTTCCGCTACCAAATGGTGCATTGCCTGAATATCGGTGCCGCCGATATACATACCAGGGCGGTGACGTACAGGTTCCAAACCTTCCAAGACTTCAATATCTTGGGCAGAATACTCGGTTTTGCCTTGAATTGCGGAAGTTTCAAACAAGTCAGTCATTTTTATCCTCTAAATCCTTTAAATTGTCGGTAACGTATAGCAAAAACGTAAAAAATTCAAGTAAAATCCCTGTTTCATAAACAAAAAATAAGCCGAGTTTTAATCATTTTACAAAGGAGACCGCCATGACTGATATTAAGAGTAAAATGAAAGTTGACGCCGAAAAAGCCGGTATTAGAGTCAAAGAAATGATTGCGGCCATAAATTTTTATTCCAAAATAGCATGGAAAGCTTTGAAAAAGCCTTTGATGGGATCGGGTATGAGTGCCATTTTGGCTTCTTGCGGAATTACCAAAGTACAGTCGCAGAATAAAGATGATGAAACCAAGCAAGATACGACGGAACAGGTAGCTCAAAATAAAAACAACAGCGAGTATGAATACGGATACAGCGATCCTGATGAAGTGGTGGAAACAACTTCGGAAAGGGAAGCTCGCGAGGCTGAAGAAGAATATTGGAATATTATGGAAGGAAAACAAACTCACGGAAATGCCGGTACCGACAGAGCACGCTACGGAAATCCGGGAAAAGGTGCGCCTTCGCGTTTGACCGATGATGAAGTTGATGCAATATACAGAATAAAAAGCAAAGTCGGAACCGGAATGAGCCATGAAGATATGGCCGAATTGGAACAAAAGGTTCGTGATAATGCAAACGGTACTTCTCGCGATATAAGTTGGGCTAAGGCCATAAAAGACGCCGGATACGGAAGATAACAATAAAATATATTGACAAAAATAAATATTTGTGTCACTATAAAGCTAATGAACAGCATTAATAGTGTGGAGGCTTAAAATGACAGAATTTGCAGATGATGGTAACCAAAGAATAGACGATATTTTGAAACCGAAAAAAAGCGGTGCAATAAAGACTTTTGCTTTGGCCGGTTTGGTTTTGCTCAGTGCCGGTATTACCAAAGTGGTTCAAACTGTTAAAAAGGAAAAGGCAAAAACGGAATGGTATGATATGAACAAAGATGCAGACAGCACTTTTGTTGATGTTGAAAAGGGAGAGTTTTTTGCTGAAAAGAGAGCCGATAAAAAAGCTATTCAAAAGCTTGAAAAGGAAAAAGCAGAGTATATGAAGCAAAAGAAAGATATATTAGACGCTGCCAATAAAGAATTTTCCGAAGCCTTAGCCAAATTTGATGTTGACGGAATGCGCAGAGCTGTGGGAGCCGGAGCAAATAATATTAATACTCCTAATAAAAACGGACAAACTCCTGCTATGCAATTGGCACAAAACATTAATTCTGCCAAGGCTTATCAGTGCTTGCGTTATTTAGTGAGCATAAATGTAGATACGGGAGCTAAAGATAAGGATGGAGCCACCCTTATGGATTATTTATCTACAGTCAATACTTTGAAGAGTGCTACGGTACAAAGAGAAATAAATGAAAAATGGAAAGGCGCCGAGGTTAATCGGGGCGGAAAGTCTGATAAATTACAAGAAATTAACAATAAGTTAGAAGATATTGATAATAAGATAAGTGATGCCTACGGCCATAAAATGAAAATGAATAAAGACGGTTGGCATTATTCATCTCTTAATACTGCATACAGTGGGGATAGACATTTTATAGAAGGTGTCGGAGGAGAACCTTCTGATCTTGATAAAGTGAAAATGGCGAAATTAGACGATTTTTATAATAAGCGCTGATAATTTATTTTAGCTAATCCCTCGCGTAACAAACGAGGGATTTTTTGATATTTATTTGAAAAAAATGCTTGCAATCGGCAAAAAATATGCTAAAAGTATGCCGAAGTCGCAATGGTGCGGCTTTATAACAACACACACGCAGACAGGCGGAAAGTTGCTTTAACTTGTTCGCTCCGGTGCCCTAAAAAGCCAAAGTCTGCGGAGGTTTAACCGGAAAAAGGATATATAAAAATGACAATTCCTACATTTACTTTACGCCAGATGGTTGAAGCCGGCGTACACTTCGGACACCACGCTCGTCGTTGGAATCCGCAAATGGCTCCGTATATTTACGGAAAGAAAGACAGCATCCACATTATAGATTTGCAAAAAACTTATCCGATGTTCTATAATGCCTTGAACGCTACTCGTGAAGTAGCTGCCAACGGTGGTAAAATTTTGTTTGTTGCTACCAAAAGACAGGCTCAGGACATTGTTAAGGAAAGCGCAGAAAGATGCGGTCAATACTATGTTAACTATCGCTGGTTGGGCGGTATGCTGACTAACTGGAAAACAGTTTATAAATCAATTACACGTTTGAATAAATTGAACGAAATGGAAGAAAAGAATTCTTATGAAGGATATACCAAAAAAGAAATCTTGAACCTGAAAAAAGAACGTGAAAAATTGCAAATCACCTTAAATGGTATCAAAGATATGGGTGGTCAACCAGACTTGTTGTTCGTTATTGATACCCCGAAAGAATCTTTGGCCATTAAAGAAGCTAAAAAATTGGGTATTCCGGTTGTCGGTATTGTTGATACCAACGCAAATCCTAATGAAGTTGAATATCCGGTACCGGGTAACGATGATGCTATTCGTGCCATTCAATTTTATTGCGATATGATATCCGGCGCTATTTTGGACGGTGTTCAAGCTGAAATGGCAGCTAAAGGTTTGGAAGTAAGCGAAACTTCTGAAAGCACCGAAGCTGCTCCGAAAAAACGCGCTCCGCGCAAAACTAAAGCTGCTAAGGCTGAAAGCGCTGAAGCATCGGCAGAATAATTTTTCTGACGCTTGATGTGAATTGATACAGGCGCGGTTGTATTGTTTTTATGACCGCGCCGATTTGAATAAATTAGAAAAGTTTTTAAAGGGATTAAAAAAATGGCAGATATTACAGCCGCTATGGTAAAAGAATTGAGAGAAACTACCGGCGCCGGTATGCTTGATTGCAAAAAGGCTCTGGTTGAAGCAAACGGAAATATGGAACAAGCCGTTGACTGGTTGCGTAAAAAAGGTTTGGCTTCGGCCGCTAAAAAATCCGGTCGTATCGCTGCTGAAGGTTTGGTTGCAGTAACGGTTAAAGGTAATAAAGGTGCGGCAGTTGAAGTTAACTCCGAAACCGACTTTGTTGCCAAAAATGATATTTTCCAAGCTTATGTTGCAGATGTTGCCGAAGCTGCTTTGGATTGCAACAGCGATGTTGAAACTTTGAAAAATACCAAAGATGCCGTAAGCGGTAAAACTTTTGGTGAAAGATTAACGGATATGGTTGCTCGTATCGGCGAAAATATGAATTTGCGTCGTGCGAAAGTTGTATCGGTTAATAACGGTTTGATTTGTTCTTATGTTCATAACGTTGCTCGCGATAATTTGGGCAAAATCGGTGTATTGGTTGCTTTGGAATCTGCTGCCGATAAAGCTAAATTGGCTGATTTGGGTAAGCATATTGCCATGCACATTGCTGCAAATGCTCCGATAGCTTTGAATATTGCCGGTGTTGATGCGGCAGCCGTTGAGCATGAAAAAGAAATTTTCCGTGAACAAGCTGCAGCTTCCGGAAAACCGGCCAATATTATTGAAAAAATGATTGAAGGCCGTATTCGTAAGTTCTACGAAGAAGTTGTTTTGGAAGAACAGGCTTATGTTATGAATCCGGATAAGAAAGTGAAGGAAGTAGTTGCCGATGCCGCCAAAGAATGCGGTGCCGATATTAAAATCAGTGACTATGTATTCTTCAAACTGGGTGACGGTTTGCAAAAGAAGGAAGAAGATTTTGCTGCCGAAGTTAACGCTCAGTTGGCTAAATAATCATTAGTTGTTTGGTTAAAAAAGGCGCTTCTGGTAAAATATTCGGAAGTGCCTTTGTTTTTTTGAAAGGCGGACGAATAAATGACAAACGAAAATGAAAATGATGTAATGCTTGAGCAAGATAATACTAAAACCATTTTTGAATGTTGGAACGAAGCTCTCAGACGTTTTTGTGATATAAAAGGTCGCACTTCTCGTTATGAGTTTTGGGCATTCCAAACCGTCAGCCTTTTGATTTTTATTGCCGCCGCTTTAATCGGCTTTTTACTCGGTTCATACAAGATTATTTTTGAAATATATGCTCTGTATTTCTTGGTTCCGGCAACAACCGTAAGCGTGCGTCGCTTGCATGACATAGGTTTACCGGGTTGGTGGGTTGCTCCGGTTACCTGTTTTGCCGTGATTATGTTAATATGTTGGGAGTTGCAGACGGATTTTACCGTTTTGCCGCTGTTTTTGCTTCTTTGCAGTACGAGCTATTTGTATTTTATGTTGAGTGCGGACGGAGAAACTGCCGATAATGCTTATGGCTCAAAAGTTAGTGAGCCTGAAATATACAATCAGGACAGCAAGGTATTTGTCATTTTTATGGCCGCCTTTTTAGGTGTGTTGTGGACAATATTTTTGATAAAAGTACTGTTTTAGCGCATAAATTAATTAAAATTCCGTCAAGTAACAATCGGTAACATATTGTTAAAAGCATTTTAACAAAAACTATGATATATAATATCATAACAAATTTCTATCAGCTGATTATAAAAAGGATTTTCTATGACAAATACAGTAAAAGTTGCCGTTATCGGTGCCGGTATGATGGGTAAAAACCATTTGAGAACATATAAAACAATGCAGGGTATTGAGCTTGTCGGTGTATATGATGTTTTTCCTGAAGCAGCCAAAACAGCAGCCGAAATGTTTGGTATCAAAGCTTTTTCTTCTATGGAAGAAGTAGCCGCCAATGTTGATGCCGTCAGTGTTGTTACCACTTCGGTTACTCATGCCGATGTCGGCGAATTTTTTATGAATAAGGGTATTCATTGTATGATGGAAAAGCCGCTGGCCACCACCGAAGAAGGTTGTATGCGTTTGATAAATGCGGCAAAGAAAAACAATGTAGTGTTAATGGTCGGACATATTGAACGCTTTAATCCGGCTGTTGAACAAATGGGTAAATTGTTATCCGATACTTCTAAAATTCGTTCCTTAACGGCACAGAGAATGTCGGCGGCCAGCGGACGCATTACCGATGTTGATGTGGCAATGGATTTGATGATTCACGACGTTGAAGTTATTCAATCACTTGTTAAATCTCCGGTTATTAATGTTCAAACCGCTTCGGTTAAAACCAAGGAAAGTCCGCAAGGAAAAGATTATATTACCGCTTTGTTGGAATTTGCAAACGGTGCAACCGCCAATATAACGGCCAGCCGTATTACTCAATCAAGAGTTCGTACTTTGACGGTTACCACCGACACCAACTACATTGACATGGATTTTATCAATCAAAGCATTAATGTTCATACGCAGGGACGTATGCCTTATGTTAATCAGGAAGAAATTCCGGAGTGGATGAACTATGGCTTGAAAGGCAGTGTTGAGCAGTTATTTATTCCGACCAATCAACCTTTGTTGGCAGAACTTAACCACTTTATAAAATGCGTAAACGGCGAAGCAACACCTCGCGTTAACGGCGAACAGGCTTTGGATGCTTTGCGCGTGATTTGGGAAGTGGAAGAAAAACTCGGTTTTTTAAGCGAAGATAAATCTGCAAAGAAAAGTAAAACAAAAGCCGCATAATTCGGATTAGCGTAAGGCGTTTTATAAAATAAGGTATTAAGAATTATGCAGGAAAGTACGAGTAAATACGAGACAAAGTCAAGTTCCGCTTTTTTGTGGGTATCACTGCTTTTGTGTGCGGTTCTTTGTTGTTTTCATTGCTGGCTTTATTGGCCGGGATTCATATTGGATGATGCACAAACGACCTTGGTATTGGATAAAGCCGGATGGCATCCTGCCATTATGGCATATTTGCTTGAAATAGCTTACAGTTTTTTCGGTATTCATGTATATAATCTTTTTCTATTGTCAATGATACCGTTTTATACGGGTATATGGTTAATAATTTACAGTGCATATTTGAAAACAAAATCTTGGTTTTCGTTGTTACTGATTTTCCCGTGTTTTATAGGTAATATTACTTACACAGTAATCAAGTTGGGTTCGGTGTCGTTTTCCGTATCATGGATATGTCTGCTATACGCCTTAACCCTGTATGCGGTGGTAAATCCGCCGGCAAAGGATACAAAAAAGATATTTTACGGCTTTTACGGTGTCGTGTTTATGATAGCGCTACTCGGACGGCAAAATGCAGTTTTGCAAATATGGCCGATAACTTTTGTATGGATAGGGCAATATTTGGCAACCAAAAACCTGTCTTTTTGGAAATATGCGTCGCATTTTATATTATGGGCTTTTTTAAGCGGAATTGCCAGCGGCTTATTATTGATAGGCGGAACCAAAGCAATATCTAAATCCGATAAAGGTGATGTGTATCCGGCAACTCTTATAGTTATGCACCAAATAGTCGGAATGTGTGCTCCGGAAATGGATGAAAGTTGTTTTGACCCCGATTGGTGGTACGGCTATTGGGCTCACGATCCGCATCTGATGGAAAACTTAAAATTACAATATGAGGAATATTATGATGATGCGGAGATTTTTTCTCTCTCGTATGATCCGGAAGTGGCGTTTAAGTATTTTACGGATTTAAAGGGGCGTTATTCAAAATGGTGGTATGCCTTTACCAAATATCCGGGTAATTTTTTCAAGCATGTGGGTTTCTTTTATAGTGAGTTATGGACGATGTCACCGGATCTTTTCCTTCCGGAAGAATTACTTGAAGAATTTACACCAAAGCGGATGATTAAGCATGCGAGTATATGGCATCCTTTAAGTACACGAGAACAGGAAAGGATAAAAAAAATAGCATATCAAATACCGACCGACGAATTACGTTTAACGTGGGGTGATAAGGAGTATAAGGCAGATAATTTCGTCAGAACGTATTTTCCTGCTTTTCATGCTTATGTATTTATAGGTATTTGTGTAATATTGATGATTGTGGGAATATGTTTGTTCATAAGAACCAGGACAAATCTTTTATATCTTTTGTTAATATCAACATCTTGGGGCGGATTTTTAAGCAGTTTAATAATACCGCTGTTTGCACCGCGAATTTTCAGCAGATATATGGAGCCGGTGTATTTCTGTGCGGTCTTTTCGCTTCAGATTTTT